>JAABUV010002519.1_pt1 | contig 24666 bp, 28 predicted proteins | sample 5559971 | NCBI WGS metagenome assembly JAABUV01 (sample SAMN10711881, study PRJNA513362) | rock metagenome | isolation source: Antarctica rocks | place: Antarctica: Victoria Land, Knobhead nord | collected 2015-12-19
GCGCCCGGAGCCCTAATCCCGCGCGCTCCCGCATCAGCCCTAAACCCCAGCGCGCCCATCATCACCCACTCGCCCTCCAAGTGCGCGGAGCCCTGCCCCGCGCGCGCCCCCGCATCAGCCCTACCTAGACTGTGGGGTTAATGCGAACCATCTCCGCCTTGGACGGACAGTGGCGCACGCTTTCTTGCTGCGCGCGGGCATCAGCTCTGACCCTCGCAGTCCAAGCAGTGTTAAACGGTGCGCATGGGCGCAAGCCTGCACATTCGTCTGCGCCCTGCCGCGCGTGCGCACCGAGCGCACTACCTGCGTGCATGCGTGCGAGTCTGCGCACACACTCAGCGACCAGTGGCGCCTCAGCCTCCATGCATGTCACCTGCAACCTCGTCAAGTGAGCGCCAACACGCTGACGCGGCGCGGCGGCCGCGCGTGCGCGGCATGTCCGCGGCTTCACCCGGCTAGAGCGCGGGGCCGCTGCGGCCGCAAGAAGCAGCCGCATAGTATCCGCAGCGCTGCTGTCGCCCTGGATCCAGCGTCGCTGCTGCAGCGCGCCAGTCTGTGTGGCCGCCAGCGCATACTGTTGTAAGGCTGGGAGCAGTGCGGGCAGTACGGCTGGGAGGAGTGCGGGCAGTACAGCCTCGTGCATGCCCAACTCTTGCGCCACCACGTCTGGAGAGACCAGCTTGCAGCAGCGGGTGGCGTGCGGCCACTCCTGCAAGTACACCCCGGTCTCCACTGAGGACAGCTGGCCTGGTATCCTCCGCGCGCGGCTACAGCGCTGAGGCTGGTGCCTGTTCTGGAGCGCGCAGGCGCCGCCAGTGAAGCGCAAGGTCGGCCGCCCGATTGCCGACCATAGGCACCCCGACTCGCCCAGCCTGACGCCGCAGGAGCGGCGCCGCATCAAGCGCCGCATTGCCAACCGCGAGTCCGCGCGCCGCGTGCGCGCGCGCCGCCAGGGCACGCTGGAGGAGATGTTGCACCGGGTGCGCCACCTCATGCCTGGGAATGCGCAGTCTTGTGGCACAGCGCCTGCACGCCAGGGCATGTGGGGGAGAGCATGCCGCATCGGGTGCACCGCTTTGGTCAGCGTGTGCGCCTGTGGTGTGCGTGGGCGGTCGGATGTACGGGAGTTCAACTTAGTATGTTATGGTTGAGCTGGGCTACCACATATACAAAAAGATGTGATATGGTGATGACGCTGATACATCAAGTCCAGCTCTTCACTGTAGTAATTGTATGGTGTCTTGGATACTCGATGCCGGTGCCTATTGCAAGATTTTGACGGCAACGCTGTGCAGATTGGCGAGCTGGAGGGCCATAACAGCGAGCTGCTGCGGCACACGGTGGAGTGCGAGAGCCACTGCCATCAGCTGCGCGAGCAGGCGTTGCAGTTCGACGCGCGCTGGCGCGCCATGTCTGTCGAGAATGAGCGCATGGAGCGTGAAGCGGGCAGCCTGCGCCTGCGCCTGCAGGCGCGCCCCCTTTCGCCTGGGCTTGAAATGGACTGGACTGTAATGGTTCACGGCTGCTAGCGCGCTGCCTGGTGGCACTGCGCCGGGGGTGCCAGTGGCCGCGCTCGTCACAGCTGTGTGCACACCTGCCCCAGCGGTACCGGGGTGTGGACGCAACTGATCGGGCGCTGACCTGCACGCGCTGCTGTGGCAGGGCCTGATGGGGCACGATCTCCCTGCGGCGGGCGTCCTGGCGGACGGCGGGAGTGCGCCCGCGTCGCAGCCTGCACCGCACGCGGCGGGGCAGGCAGCGATGCGCCGCCCGCGCAGTCGGCCAGCCGCGGCGCGCCCAGCTGGCGGTGCCCCGCAGGAGGCTGCGTCAGGCGAGATGCCGCGCGCGGCCAGCGGCTCCCTGGGTCAGGTGGGGTTCCTGGCTTCAACTGCCACGTACATTAATTTGCTTGCAGCCTGCCAGGAAGGACTGGACGTGCGCTTTATGCGAGTGTGTCACCGCCCACACGCGAAGCGTGTGCATTAAAGAGACTGCGGGTAAGCATGCCGTGCGTCGGAGTGGGTGCATGACTGGCGAGGTATGCCAAGACTGTGCCCCTGGGGCAAGTGTCATATCACAGTAAATTGAGCTTCACTTGATATCAGTTTTGGTCGCGGCGGCAGGTGATGGGCTGCGGGCGCGCGGTGCTGGCGGCGGGGCGCATGAACACGGCGGAGATGCTGGACGTGCTGCTGCCATCGGCGGACTCGCTGACGCTGCCGCCGCTGGACGCCTTCACCAGCCCCGTCTTCTGACGGTGACGGATGCCAGGCAAAGCGTGCGCCGCTGGTGCCGCTGCCGCTGGACGGTTGAGCGGTACTGTGTGCTGAGCGCGGCACGCGAGCGTGTGGTGCGCTGGAAGCGGGCACGCGGACGGCAGGCATTGCGCGTCGACTGTTACGACCGTTAATGAGCTGGGGTAACAAATCAAAGACTACTATAGTTCGCCTGGTGTAGAGCGTCCGTCAAGTGGGCGTGGCCGTCGTCACTGGGGTGGCGATGGTGGGGAGTGTGAGGTGGCTGCTGACTGGGTGCCCGTGGAGGGGAGGAGAATTTTATAAAGTCCTCAAGGCATGCTTGTCAGATGTCAAGCGTGTCAAGAAGAGGGAACAGGTTACCAACATCCTTGTTCTGGGGTTGGCATGTGTGTTCATCTAGCCCGTGCGGGCTCTGGGACAGGGGCCGGGAGGGTGACACGCATGTAAGCCGAAAGTGGGGGCGGAGGGGGTTGTGGCTGCGCAAGGTACTGAGGACCGACCTGATGACCATGATGTTGTACTGAGCACCGTCCCGATGATGCTGTGTCACTGCCTCACTGCATGGGCACAAGACGTTTAGCAAATGCACGATCGAGCTCGTGGCGTTTTGGGGAACAGTGGGCGTGCCCTCCTGTATGGGCGGCTCGTTCCTCGGAAGTTTTTTCCTTTTCGCGAGCGACTGCAGCGCTGCGCCCCAGCCGCCCTCCGTCCTCGGGGGCGTATGCGCATTCGCTCTAGCCTGGCTGTTTTGGATGCTGTTTTTACGCATGGTTGGCTCTTTTCAGGGCGGCCGCACAGTTGGCCGCCCTCCCCATGGGTCGCACTTTTGGCGGCCTGCCTTCCCTCGGGGTCCGCCTGCCTTCCCTCGGGGTCCGCCTGGTCCCTGATCCTGCTGCTTATTTTTTTTCTGTTCTGGCGCGTGTTGCCTTTTAGGCAGGCGGCCTCCTGTGGGCCCCAGTGTGTGCCAGGGGTGCCGCAGCGTGTGCCAGGGGTGCAAGGTGGCTGGTGCGCCAAGGGGGCCGCTGCCTGAGTATTGTCGCGGGAGCGCCAGGTGCACGCCAGCTGTGCTGGCGCTCCCGCACATAGGCAGGCGCTTGCAACCTGTTTCGGTCAAGTGCCGCGGTCAAGTGCGTGTGTGGCTACATAATGCCGCGTAGTACGGCGCAGCGGCAGCGCTGTAGTATCAGGCGTGTGTGTCTCCGTGCTGTAAATGCTGGTGCTGTGCGAGCTGTCGAATACGTCGAGCTCGACACATTTTGACCTACAAGGTCATTCATTGCACGTGAGTTTGAAATGCGTGCGCACTTGATCTCAACTTTCAGGCACTGCGACTCTTGCACCAAGCACCTGGCAGGTTGGAAGTGTACGACTGACTTTAATAGGCAACGCTGCTGTTGGGTTGCTGAAGACCAACGTTGCTTGCGCAATGGACGAGTGTGAGGAGTTTGCAGCAAAGCTGCGCCGGGAAGCGTGCCCCGAGTGGTCAAGGAATTATGTGAACTTTGAGCTGCTGTGTGGCAAATGCACCGAGCTCGTAGAGTTGCAGTCTGCGTCTGCAGACAGCCCAGTGTTCCAAGCCAAGCGTCACATCTTCCAGGGGCTGCTCGACGCGCAGATTGAGGAGGTGCCTGCCCCCTGTGCAGTTGCTACAGCATATTCTTTCCGCAGGGCGGGCGCATTAATGAGCGTGGGTGTGCGTCGCAGCAGGCTGTCAATGCCTCTGCCTCCCTTCAGCAAGTGTTGCCTTGGTATTCCACAGCAGGATGTTTCTGTGTGCTGCACCAACTGTCCCAGCTTGCCGCCGTGGCATAGATTGACTTGCTGAGTTCATGCACACGCGCAGATGCTTGCATTCTACGCCGTAAAGCTGAAGGAGCTTCAAGCAGAGGTGGACGACCTCACACGCGCTGGCAGGAGCGACGCCGCTGCGGACGGCCCGAAACATCCACCAGCAGCACCCGTGCAGGAGCGCCTTCGCGTCGACCAGCGGCTGTCCGCGACGCGGGTGCGCGGACGTACGCAGCTGACAATGCCGTGCTCCTTTCGTTTTGGAGGAGCACTGGCGCAGAAGGTTGCATCCCACAGACATGTTGCAAGCACCAGTGACTGATGTAGTGTGTGCAGAGATGCCTTGTTGCTTCCCCTCCCCTCCTCCTGGCGCTGCACTGGTTCGCGCTGCATGCAGCAAACTTCGCAACGTCGCCCAACCTCTCTGTCTCACTGCGCCCAGCGCAGCGCGCCCCGCAGTGCAAGCACCGCCGCCCTGTGCGTGCCTCGCCGCCAGCCGCGCAACCCCGCGCCGGAGTCGGGCCAGCCTGCTGCCTGCGCCGCGCAGGGCCTGGCGCGCGAGTGCGCGCACCTGCTGCGCTACGTGAGCCTCAACATGGCGGCCATCCGCAAGGTGCTCCACCGCATGGCCGACAGCGTCGCGCCCGTCGCGCCCGCGCCCGGGCAGCTGGCGCTGCAGATCTCGGACCCGCACGACGCGTTTTGGTCCATGCTGCAGGCGCGGCCCCCGTGGCCCGCACGTTGCGTGGCAGCCTGCGGCCAGCCTGTAGCCTGCTCAAGCAGCGCCGTGTGCTACCTACAAGCTAGATGCGTCTTGCGCTGTGGCTGAGCCCGAGGATGGGATGCACCTAATATGCTGGGGTCCGCGCGCGAGCTACTCTGATACCGCGTCAGCCGTGGCCCGCTGCTGGCCTGGGCGCGCCCTGGCGGCCGAGTGTGCGGTGCTGCTGGGCAAGCATTGTTGTGCAGGACCACAGCCTCGCAGCCCAGCAGCAACTGTCACCTCATCATGATCATCCGTCGTGATGAACGCTGAACAGGGGCAGCAACTGGGCAGGGCACGTACCTGTCGCCGGCCGCCGCGCGCGAGCTGGACGAGTTCGCCAGCCACAGCCCGCTGCTGTCCCTGGGCGAGCGGCTGGCGGCCGAGTACGCGCGGCTGCTCGCAGAGCGCGACGCGATCTCCGATGCGGCGCGCGCCGGCGGCGGCCGCGCGCTCTTCTCGCAGGAGACCATGCGCCGCGGCGTGGCCGAGTACGACGACGCCATGCAGGCGCGGCGGCTTGGACGCTGGCCCTACCCTGATTCAATACCCTGTCCCTGCACACCCGAACCCATGTTAGACAGGCAGTGCACAAGCCAAGCTCTCTCCCAGAGCATTAGGAGAGGCCAGCGGGCCCACAACCGGCCTAAGCGGAGGCGCGCGCTCGCCAATATTGTATGAATCGGGTTTCCGTGAACATGACCGGATCACCACCGTGGCCGGGCCCGCCCTACCGGCGGCGCGCGGGCGCACGCAGGAGCTGGCGGAGGCGCGCGCGCTCGCGCACCGCAATGCGGCCTGCGTGCACGTGATGTCCTTCCAGGAGAAGGCGGCCGGGATATTCGAGGCGCCGTCGCGCACGGCGACCGCGTCGGCCTCCGGCGCCGGCCTGGTGCTCAACTGCGCGGCGTCCACGCTCTACATGGCGCGCCCCTGGGCTGGCGCCCACAGCCGCATGGGAGAGCTGCTGTGTGTACTTGTCTCAGGTTTCCAGATTGGGAGACACCAAGGTGAACCGGCCTCGTCTGCATGCCCAGAAGCACGCACTGCTTGGATGGCCTGTGCCATGCTCACAGTGCTGTTGGTGATTCAGCTAGGCAGTCTGGTGTATGGTATGAGCCTGGCTGCTGGTTGCCTGCACAGAGGCTGCAGGGCGCGCGTGCGCCGACCCATCCCTGTGCTCGGCAGGGCCGGGCGCGGCAGACCGAGCGCGATGCCGCGTGCTGTGGCGTCCGCGGCAGAGCCGCTCCTCGAAGTCCACATGCGCGTGGCCGGCAAAATTTATCTACATTTCTTAACGTTTCTCAAAAGAGATAGGGCGCCGCGAGCGCAGGCCAAATAGATGCTGGCGGTGCCCAGCGTGATTTACTTTTATTTCAAATTTATCTTCCTCAAAAGACAGGACGCCGCGGGCGCAGGCCAACTACATGCTGGCTGTGCCGACCGTGGGCACGTTCTGCACGCGGCTGGGCGTGTCCAGCGCGCTGACGGGCGTCATCGTCGGCGCCAGCGACTTTGCCAGCATGTTTGCCACGCCTGGTGCGCGCCCTCGCGGGCGCGTGCCGCTCCCGGCGGCGCGCTCCCACGCGGGCGCCCGCCGCTTACGGCGGCGCGACTGGGCGGCTTGCAGCAGCCGGCCGGCGGGAGACGCCATGCACGCCCTGCTCCAGCGCCGCCGCCTGTGACGGGAGCGCGCCGCGCGCAGGCTACTCGCTGTGGTCCAACCGCAGCTTCAAGGCGCCGGTGGTGGCCGGCGCGGTCGCCTGCCTGCTCGGCAACATCCTGTACTGCTTCAGCTACGACGCGCGCGCGCTCTGGATGCTGGTGCTGTCGCGCTTCGTCATGGGCTTCGGTGCGGGCCCCGCCGGGTCCGGCCGGCGGCGCCCCGGCAGACACCACTGCCAATTGACGCTACACGAGCGCCGCCAGAACCGCGTCCTGCAGGCGCATGACCAAGGCTGCATGCGCCTGTTGATGCGCCGTAACGACACTGCAGCGTGGTTTGCAGCGCCTGCAGACCCGCTGAGGCCGCTGCCTGCTCGCCTGCGGCAGGGTCCTCGCGGACCGTGAGCCGCCGCTTCATTGCCGACTACATCTCCGCACGGGACCGCATGCGCGCCAGCACAGGTGCGCGGCACGCGGGGCTGGGCGGGTCAGCTGCACCGCCGGGCGCCGTGCCTCCGGGCGGCATGTGCAGCGCGCTGACGAGCGCTCAGAAACGTGCAGCTCAGCAGTCATGCATGGGAAGCGCAGCCTCCCCTCATCAGACTCGGACAATGCAGAAGCTGCGCATAGCGCCTTGTTAATGCATGAGCTGCCGCGTCCGCGCACTGTGCACAGCGCTGAGCATGCGCGCGCGCCCGCGCGGCAGCCTTCGTGTGCAGCAGCGCACTGGGCACCGCGCTGGGCCCGCTGCTGTCGACCGTGTTCAAGCGCTTCCCGAGCCTGAAGGCGGGCCCGCTCACGCTGGACGCGACCACCATGGGCGGCTGGGCCATGGCGCTCGCGTGGCTGGCATTCATTGCGGCCTGGCTGGCGCTGTTCCGCGAGCCGCCGCAGTGCGCCTGCCTGGCCCCCGTCCTTGCCCATGAGGGCAAAGGCAAGCCTCCTTGCATCTAACACTAGACAGACCTTAACAACCTTGCAGATAAAAGAGAAGAACCCCTTTCGAACCTCGACCAATGCCTGCCTTGGGGCGCTGTGCCGCTTGCGCACCTCGCGGAGCTGCCAGGCAGGAGCCTCCTTGTGCGCGGCTGCGCGCGGCGGCGCGCCCGGCCGTGCACGGCCCCGCGCCTGGCGGCCCCGCGTCCAGCCCCGCGCCGCCGCGCCCCCCAGGGGCGCCGCCCGCCGCTGCTGACACTCCCCCGGCCGGCGCGCCTGACCAGCGCGCCCGCGCGCGCCAGGTCCGCCAAGGCAGAGCTCAACACGCGCTCCGCCGCGCTGGCAAGCCCCGCCGCCGACCCCGCCGCCGCTGGCGTGCACGAGCCGCTGCTCGGCGGCGACGGCGTCGGCGACGACCTCAAGGCGGCCGAGGCCGGCGCGGCCGGGAAGGCCGCGCCGGAGAAAGCCGCCGCGGCGCGCCGGCCGGGCTGCTGCGCAGACCCCTTCCTGCCCGGCACGCTGGCGGCGATCGCATGCCTGTGGGTGCTCAAGCTGACGCAGCAGGGCTACCTAGACGGCCTCAGCATCTTCACCGGGCCGCTCTTCGGTGCGCGCCCGGCGGCCGCGCTGGGTGGCGTTAGGGTACGGTAGGGCTATCACTACACGGGTTTCACACGCCCCGCGGCAGCAGGACTCACCTTGTGTGCGCTTCGGCAGCTGCTGCAGGCAGCAGGGCTGCAGGCCAAGCAGGGCGGCGCAGAGCTGCAACGCGCAGCGGATGCTGCCACTGTTGGGACGCATGAGCGGGTCGGCCAGGGTCCACCTGGACGCTCTGACCGTGAGAAATGAGATTGTGTGGACCCACACCCCTACCTGCCAACCCCCAAACCCTAAGCGGGGCCTGCTGCGTGGCAGGCTGGGACGCTTCGGACGTGGGCTCGCTGATCGCGGTGCTCGGCCTGGCGAGCATCCCCGTGAGCTTCGCCGTGGGCGCCGCCAGCGCGCGCCTGAGCGACCGCGCGCTCACCGCGGCCGCGCTGCTGGCGGGCGTGATTGGCTGCGCGCTGCTCACGCAGGCCGGCCACGCGGACCGTTCGGTCGCCTACTTCGCAGGCGCGCCCGCCCGCTGAGCGCCATGGCCACAGGCGGTTCTGGCTCATCTGAAGCCTGCAGCCGCCGTGCAAGCGAGGCGCGCAGAGCAGGGGCGGCCTGCAGGCGCGCACACCCGCAGAGGCTTTGCTGTCAGGGTTATGCTAGGGTATGCAAGGCCTGCACACTTGCTTTGTCGGGGCCTGGCATGCGCCTGCACCCCGCTCGTGGCCCAGCCCTGGGTGGCTGGCCTGCGCACAGGCGCGGCGCGCGCAGAGCGCCGTGCCAGCCCGGTACGCAACTGCGCACGCCCTCCTCGTGCGAGCCGGCGGCGCGTGCTGCAGCTGGCGCGCGACGCCGTTGGCACGAGCACAGAGGCGCATGATGCAGCGCGTGCCTGATCGCGCCAGGGCATACCCTCCCTCAACCTACCCCGCCCGCCTGCGCGCCAGGCGGCGGCACGCTGTACCTGGCCACGCTGGTGCTGGAGGGCGCCGCGATGTGCCTGGTCAGCAAGGTCATCAACCCTGCGTTGGCCGCCGGCCTCTTCAACGCCGGCGCGCCCGCGCGGCCACCCCGCTGTGCCGCGGCGGGCTCGTGCCGCGGCGGGCTCGCTGCGCACTCTCTGCTGGCCGCGGTATGCGCTGCATGTTTCTGTGGGTAGCCCCCATGTTGCTGACCAGGCGCGAACCCCTCGCATGGTGGGTAAGGGCGCCCCAGCCTTGCACCCTTCACCCATCCCCTGCTGTCTGAGCACATGGCAGGCACCCTGATGGTCCCTGCACTGAGGCCCCGGCACGCGTGCACGGCGCGCAGGCCTGCTGGCGACCGAGGCAGGGACGCTGGGTCGCTTCTCGGGTGCGCGCCTGTGCCTATGCTCCTGTCCTGTCAAGGGCTCCGCCCCGTGCGTGGTCCACTGGGCCCTGTTCCTGGCCGCGCCTATCGCGCCCACTGCACCCAGGTCCTGCACATAGTCCATCCTATCACCCAGGCTCTAGCCTGTAACCCACCCTGCACTCCCGGCTCTAGCCGTTGCTGGCAGAGCTGACAAGGCCTGTCTGGTGGAGGAATATGACATACCCAAGAGTGTAGCCAGCAGGCTGCACCAGCGCACGTGTCATCAAAATTTGGCATCAGTGCCGCGCAGCCTTGTGACTCGAGTGGTCGCGCATGGCACGGGTTCTCTGCGCACCATGGCCAGGTGTTTGCACTCAGCCACGGAGAAAGGGGTCTGACCTCGCGCGGCTGCGCAGGCAACCTGGTGATGAGCGCGGTCGCGCATGCGACGGGCGTGTCCGTGGGGCCGGAGCTGCGCACGTTCGGCCTCGCGCTGTACGGCCTGTTTGCCGTCCTCCTGGCGGCCGTCACCGCCGGCGTGTTCGCCGTCTGGCGGCGGCTCGTGACCTGACGCGGCGAGGAGTGCGTCATCCAATTGGCTCCGACCATGTCTGCCCGTGCATGTTCGTGCATGTGTGGCCGTGCCTGAGTGGCTCCGTCTGGGAGCGCCCGCATGTGTGCCCTACCCCAACCCTAATGTGTTCCCAGTGTTCAAGGCTGCAGCCGTGAGCGCCCAGGCATGTGTGGCCATTACAGCTGTTCTGCTGGTTCCCTTCGTGCCCCGTCCAGACGCGTTGGCCACGGCCTGTCTCCCAGCTAGTTTCTGGACGTCTCTGTCGGCGTTCCCTCTATAGCAGGCGCAATTGCGGTTCAGCTCGACTACGATATTTGGTTCTGGCATTCGCGTGCTCATTGCATGCGGCCGCATGCCAGATTCAGCTCCTCATGACCCCCTTGCCTTCTATTACCTTGCGCTGCTCGTCACTGAGCCAGTCCCGTCTTGCAGCGACTGGCCGTGCATCTGATTGGAGGAGCGCTTGCTCTGTGCACTTTTGGCATTGCTCTGTAGGGAAGTTGCTAGCATTCACACATCTTTATCACACAATGGGGCTGAGCATGCAGGCTGCATGCAGCTTCGTCAAAGATCGTTACCTACTGAGATTAAACCAGTGGCTGGATGTTATTGTAAATGATCACAACGCGACCTCAAGACCTGAGTTCTGATCATGTTGGCACTGCCGCACACGATTGTTGTGCGGCACTGTACAGGTACCAGCCACATCTTTGGGGGCAGACAGCCGCTGCTGACTCGAGCGGTCCATGCCTTGTCCATACCTAGCGTGTTTGTTTACAGGGCGCGGAGAGGCCTGCTGCCACCTAAACAACGGACATCATGGCGTGGCATCTGCTAAACAGCATGCAACGGCAAGTAGTAGCACAGCAGACGACAGGCTGTTCGACAGAGACACGTTGCTGACTCTACTGGCAACGCAGCGGTGGCGGAGTAGGCCCGCGGCACCACTGGTCACAGACTAGGACTACAGACAAGCAGCTCAAGTATTGCGGCCTCCGGCCCGCCAGTGCGGGGGCGCCAAAAATCTGCATAATGGCGTTTGCAAGCGTGAGTGTAGAAGCACGACTGTAGGGGCAGCACACCGTTCAGCAGGCACGTCAGGGCTGTGCACACCCGAATCCGCACAAACCACACCCCGATCTTGATGCACCCAGACAAGGCAATTGCATGACAGTGCCGCCCTCCAAGCTGTACCGGCCCATCCGGCTTCCGAATGCGCTGCCGAAAAAAGTGGGAAATACTGGAACGCTACTGATGAACACCACACCCCTAACCAGGCACGCGCATATCGCGCAGCCTGGGGGCGCCCGAGCGCCCCCTTGGCACAGCGACCCCGACGCTGCGCCAAGCTTAACCACAAGATGTGCACCGCGCAGGGCCCTCATGGCCCCGCAGCACGAGGGGGCAGCAGAGGGCGCCGGCCCCCCTAGTCCGCTCCGTATTCGCAAGGCACTCAGTTACTGAACAAGCAAATAGCATACAACAAAGGCACCCAGAACGCAACCACAAAAAGCGAGTGTGCTCCGGGAAGGAGGGCCGATGCGGGCCCCCCCCGCCAAGCCTGGGAGGGAACAGAGATCACCACAGACGGAGCCAAACTCGAGCAGCGCCCAGTCGCCTGGGGTCGGCGCCGCCCATGACAGGCAGCGAGGCGGCTGCATGACATGGGCGCCCCGAGCGCACCGCTGCCAGGCAGCCGGGCTGGTGTCCGACTAGGGTGAGCAGTCCTCCCCCGGGGGCGCGCATTCGGCTGGCGCCGCCACAGCCGGCCAGCCTGCTGCGGCCCCCGGCCTTACCCCAGAGCAACCCCCTCCCCCTTTTGGTGGCATCGGCGCCCGCACAGCCTCTCCAACTCCAAATGCCAACATGTGTGCGCGCGCCGATGCCTGCAGCTGAAACAGAGAGGTCCCGGGGCCGCGCCCCGCTCATACTCCGCTCCACCTGCCCACCAGCCACGCACGCCGCCCCGCGAGCGGGGTCGAGCCAGCGCGCGCCGCGCTGCAAGTCCCCGCCCGCGGCGCGGGCGACGTGCCCTCTCTCTGGCCCAAAAATGCTTTTGCAAGTCGACTGTGGGCGCTGGAGCCCCGCGCTGGCTGTCGCGCGCGCGCTCAGCAGCGGGGCCTCACAGGCTGCGGCTGCGCAGCATCACAAAGTCGCCCAGCGCGCTCGCCACGCTGGCCGAGCTCTCGATGCTGGGGTTGCGGCCGGCGTCCAGGCGGCGGCCGCACGCGCTGCCCTCGGCGTACCCGTCCGCCACGTCCCACGCGCTGTCCTCGGGCACCGCGAACGCGTTGGCCAGCAGCGAGCTGCACGGTGACGCGGGGCTGCCGCGGTGCGTGGGCGGCGGCGCGTCCTTGCGGCCGAGCGCGGCGTGCGCGCTGCGGCACTGCTTGTCGAGCATGCGGAAGGCCATCGTGGCCACGAGGTCCAGGTCCAGGTGCATCGCGGCCGCCCAGCCATAGATCTCCTCGCGCAGCTCCGTGTTGGCCAGCAGCATCACCCAGCCCTCCAGGCGCCGCCCGGTCATGGGGCAGTGCTGGCAGCCTGCGCGGCGCGGCCTCCTCGATCACGAATGAGCGGGAAGCGCGCAGGCGCCGGCTGAGCGCGCGCCGGGGAAAACCTGACCACCGGGCACTGGACAGACAGCGGACACTGCGGGACAGACCCCGTGCGCAGTGCAGGGCGGTCGGGCCGCGCCTGCCTTGTGCCACCCGTCCAGGCTGCGCCGATCAAAGTCCTGCGCACGTAGGGCAAGCGGCAGTCAGCCACCGCGGATAGGCCAGGTATATCCTCCACGGGCAGGGCAGCTGCCACTCGTGCACATGGCATCCACAGAGCAGTGGCGCGCCCAATGTGGCGCCGTGCAGCGCACTCAGCAAACCCATGTGCGCCAAAGAACATTTCAACAATGTGCATAGACACAGGCGCCCTAGCACGCGACAGGACGCCAAGATGAGGATGCAGGGCCGTAAGTGAGGGGCGTCTCACCTGGCCGGTATTCACGAGAGTGACCGGCTCCAACATGAGACTCCCACTCAGTGGGCAAAAATACGCGGACGGGGCGTCCACTACGAGGCTTGTTTCGGGAAAGAGCTTGCCGCTGCTCGGCGACCGCCCCAACACCATCGGCGACGGATAGTTTTTCGACAGGGGCTCACAGCGTCCTCACTGCACAGTGCCCTCGTGAGCACCACCCCCAAGCCTCAGCCATTCCCCCCGCGAACTTGCTCAGGCGTCCTGCAGCGCGGCAGTTATGGAAGGTGATTCTCGCCTTGGAGGCTCGTTCCGCAGCAGGCTAGGTTCAGGTCAGGGCGTCAGGGTAAATTCGGTTCTAACGAACTTGTCGCATGCCTGAAGCTCTAAGCTTGCCCCTCGCTTGACACCTGTTGCCTAAGCAGCCCTAGTTGGCTGGAAAAGGCTGTAACCAGATACGCCCTGCGTGCGCCGAAAGGCGCGCGCACCCAACGGGCCTTCATCATCATGTATGTCATGTGAGTGAAGAGCGCTCTCACTAGCGCTGTTCATGCTTGTTCAGCCCTGCACTGCACTCATGCTTGTGAAGGTGTTCAGGCTGCACCGCAGCCTGCCAGCCTGTTACAACCATCAGCAGCCTCAGACAGGACCAGACCCGACGGAGCGGAGGGCGACCTGCTGTCTGGCAGCATGGCCAGGAATCCAGTACGGACAGACATCGCGTGCGCCGGCCCAGCGACTGCCGGCACCCGCACCGGACCTACTGCCTCAGCCGACCACAGGCCAGGCGCTCGCAACGCGCAAACAACTCGTTTCCACACGCCGTGCGAAAGCGCTCAGCGGACCAGACTGGTTTTGGCGAACCACACGAACCACAAAAACAACCTGGAGCAGCGCTGCGCAGCACCACAGAGTCAGTACGCGCGCGCCGGCTCGTCCATGAGCGCCCAGCCAAACACGCGCTCGTACTCCGCGGCCGCGCGGTTCCAGGACAGGTCGGCAGTCATGCCGGCGCGCATGATCGCCGCCCAGACGCCCGGCTGGTGCCAGCGCACCTCCAGCGCGGCGTCCAGCGCGCGCAGCATCGCGCCCGCGTCCGGCGGCGCGAACGTCCACCCGGTGCCCACATCGCCGCCTGCGGCCCGCGGTAGGGGTGTCGGGCATGCTGGGCTGGGGTGAAGGCGAGGCGGGCAGAACAGCAGGGTGGTTGGGTATGGCGCGCGTCTGCTTCGTGCAGCGAGCAGCCGCCGTGCCCGTGCACAGGTGCGTTTCAGCGCCGCACAGACACTGACAACGCTCGGGTCAGCCCGTCTAGGCGCCGGCTGATAACAGGTGGTGGCCAACGCGCATTTGCAGGTGCAGGGCGCGACCGGGACGGAGGCAGCATGGCACGAGACGCCGCAGACACCATGCGTGCAACCACGACAGCTGCCGGGCCGGCTTGGGGTTGCTGGCAGCGCAGCGGCGGGGCATTGGAGCGGGACCCAGCCAGCAGGCCTCCCGAGGGGCGCGACGTGCAAGGACACGCGGCTGCGAGCGCAGCTGACTGGGGGGCCGCGGAGCGGGCCGTCCGCGGGCGCCGCGCCGTCCGCGTGCGCGTCGTGGCACCGGATGGTGTCGCGCAGGCCGCCGGTCGCGTGCGCGACCGGCACCGTGCCGTAGCGCATCGCGAACAGCTGGTTCAGTCCGCACGGCTCGAAGCGGCTGGGCATGAGCAGCACGTCGCACGCGGCCACGATGCGGTGCGCGAGCGGAACCGAGAAGCCGACCCAGCCGCGGAAGGCAGGCCGGTGCGCGGCCTCCGCGGCCCGCATGGCCGCCTCGTACTCGGCGCTGCCGCTGCCCAGCATCACCAGCTGCGCGCGCGCCGGCAGCCGCGCGGTCAGCGGGGTGAACCATGGCGCGCAGCCGGCACCGCCGCGCCCGGCTCGGCGTCAGCGCGCCCAGGTGCAGGCGACGGCGGGGCGTGTGCAGGCGCGTGGGGCGCCAGAGCCCACGCAGGGATGTCAACACAGTCTCGCGCTCCACCCAGGCAAGTCCCGGCCGGGCGCCGCGAGAGCAGCAGCCCGCACAGAGGTTCTGAGCGCCGCACGGCCCCGGGGTGACTCCACTCCGCCTTCGGCGGTCGCGCGCGCGCCCCGAGCCTCAGGCAAGCCCTGAGCATCCCGCTGCGCGCCCGCCAGCAGCGCCTAGGCGCTGCCCGGGGGCGGGCGCGCGCCTGGCAGCCGCGCTGCGCGATGCCGGGCACGGCGTCCAGCACGATGTCGGGGCCCTTCTGGTGGTCCAGCCGCCCGATCCAGCCGATCAGGGGTATCTGCGCGCGGCGCGCCCGCGCGTCGCCCCGCGCCGCTCGCTGAGGCGCTCGCCTGTCCAGCCTGACAAGCCGTGTGCAGAGCCCTGTCCTAGCTGCAACGCCGCCGCCGCCTGCAGTCCAGCGATTGGAAATCCCATCTCAAATCAGACAGAGAAGCACAGAAGCAAGCAGGGCGCACCCTGGCGTCCACGGCAAAGCCCAGCTCGGCCTGCAGCGCGGCCTTGCACGCGGCCTTGCCGGCGGTGTCGCCGGCGTCAAAGGCGGCCGGCGTGTGCGCATCGGAGGCCGGGTCCCACTCGTCGGTGTCGACGCCGTTGGTGATGCCATTGAGCACGTGCTTGCGGCCCTGCAGCACATGGTGCAGGCCCCAGCCGCCCTCCGCCGTGCAGACCTCCCATGCGTACCCCTGCGCGCGCGCGGCGGAGCGGCCGTCACATGCATGCCGCATGCTGCGAGCCTGTTATGGCCAGTCAGGGCTGCTCAGGCTTGTGCAGGTCATTTCCCAGTCTCTATCAAGCAGAGCGGGAGGCAATGCGCTCCTCAGTACAGGTAACAATACGAATGTTAGGACAAATTCAAACTGGCTCCGCCCACATCGACACAGCTGCGAGAGCAGGGCGTCCGGCGGCGGGCCCGGCGGGCGGCGCGGGCGCCGGGGCCGGCGCCGCACCTCGCTCACGGTCACGACGCGATCCGAGCACAGCACGGCGCCCTTTAGTAGGTTGACGGCGGGGCCGTTAACGCTGGCCCAGCTCGGGTACTCCCAGGCCAGGTGCGCGTACCTGCGCCGCGCGGCGCGCGCCGGCTCGGTGGGGCGCGCCCGGGCAGAACCCTAGCTAGGTTTCTGATATCGCCGTCAACGGCCGGCGCCCCATGGACAGGCGAGGCTCGGACAGCAGAGTGCAGGCCTGGTCCCTGCTGGCCGGGCGGCCGGGCGGCCGGGGGGGGGGGGGGGGGGATGCGGGGCGCGCCAGTCGTCGGGGAGGCCCAGGTTGGGGAAGGTCGCCGCGGGCTCCACGCCCTGGTGGCTCAGATTGTGGATCGCGAAAATGCACCGCGCCTCCTGCGCGCGCGCGCGGCGTGGGCGCGCCGTAGCGGGCTCCGCACGCTGCCGCAGCGCCTTTGCGCCGCCTGCGGCGCTTGAGCCGGCCAGCAAGCAGGCTCGCAGCTGAGCGGAGCGCATAAATGCGGGGGGCACGGCGGGCAGCGGCGCACCGTATACACGCCATTGCGTCGGTACTTGGCGGCCAGGTAGGACGGCACCAGCGCGGCGTGCCAGTCGTTGCTGACAAACACGCAGCGCTCGCCGTACGCAAACCCGGGCGGGTCGCCGTGCCTGCGCCGCTCGTGCGCACGCACTGCCTCAAGCCGCGGTCCCTTCAGCTTGTCCAACGGCATCCCCTGAGCCGACACCAGCCTGAGCTGACACGCAACCCGCTGCCAAGGGTGCCGTGCCACGCGTGTTGCCGCCCCTGATGGGCCGGCGCGAGCCCCTGCCCGCCCACAACAGTGAAGACAACATCCTCTCTTGATTGCGCTCACCACCTTTGCGATGCAGCTGCTCCGCTGAGGGCCTGCTTGCATCGTGGCGCGCTTGCGTCCCAGCGGCCGTGCCCGGCAGCCCACACGCAGTCGCAGCCGGCCTGGTCTAGCTGGGTTTCGCGGCGAAATGCTGTTCGCACATGGCGCCTGATGTGCCAGGGCGCGCGGCCACGCCGCCATTTAGCACCCCCTGCACGGCTGCCGCAGCTTGCACCCCCCGTGCGGCCGCGGCCAGGCCGGCCCCGGGCCCGCCCCGCGCCCCGGGCGCGCCGCGCACCTGAACCCGCCGATCCGCAGCTGCAGCGGCGCCTCGCACGCCGCCAGGCTGAGCAGCGCGTACCGGAACTGGTTGTCGCCGAACACGCCGTGCTCGTCGCCGTAGGGGTTCCCTGCGCGCCGCGCGCGCAGGGTAGGGTCAGTGCACCCTACGCGTTCCGGAACTGGTTGTTGCCAAAGGCGCCGTGCTAGTTGCCATAGGGGATCCCTGCGCGCCGCGCGCCTGCCTTGGCTGCCAGCCGGCAGCATCGGGGCATTCTGCTGCTGTCGCCGGGGCCGGGAGTCGGCCGGGTGCAAGTGCAGGTCGAGCACGGGGCGTGTGAGAGCGCGGGCCGACCAGGCGCGCGCCAGGACAGGCGCGGGGCGCCGGCCCGCGGCGCGCGCGGCCATGGCGCGCAGGCCGGCCACAGGGCACCCACGCGGCCGGCGGCCACTAGGGTGTGGCAATTTTCCCTCAAGCGGGCGCGGCGGCGGGCGGCGCGCGCCCGGGCGGTGAAAGACCGGGTTGTCCACGAAAACCCAGTCCACTAGGCTGCGGTGCAGGTGGAAGAAACCAGCTGTCTGCGGCCCGCAGTTGCCCAGCGCCAGCTCAGCGCGCGCGCCCGTGTCGACTGCGTCCTCATACAGCGCATCGTTGGGCCCGCCGTTCAGATACCTGGCGCGGGGGGCGCCGCCCGCGTCAGGCGGGCGCGGTATGCGGCTCTGGGCAGACCGCGCTGAGCCTGACCCCAACTCTGCGGGGAGGGCGCGGCATGGCGATGGGTCGCCGCACGCGACAGCAGCCTTGGCTTTTCCTTGTCCAATCGCGAGGGCAGGCCGCATGTGTCAGCAGCAGCGCCTGGGCACCTCCGGTCGCGGCTCACTATACGCCTAGCAAACACGACTGGACACAGGCAACCAGCTGATCTGTTGGGCGCTCCGCAAAAGGCGCCAGATGCGGTACCATGCGCAGCCCAAGTCGGAACCGCATCCAGGACGGCTCATTAAGCGCAGGGCCGGCACCGCGGCGCGACGGCTCGTGACACGGCGGGCCGTCAGAGCGGCCGATCAGGCACGGAGCGGCGCCGGGGCGCCCGCGCGAGTGGCCGGGGGCGGCCACCGCGTCAAGGGCCGTTGCGCCGGTGGCCTGTCAGAGCAGCTGATCAGGCACGGGGCGGCGCCGGGAGGCCCACGCGAGTGCCGGGGCGGTCGCCATGTCAGGGGCGGTCACCGCGGCGCGACGACCATCACGCGGTGCCCGCGCGCGGCGAGCGCGATGGGCAGCGAGCCCACCACATCGCCCAGGCCGCCCGTCTTGCTCCAGGGCGCGACCTCGGCCGACACAAACACGATGTCCAGCGGCCGCTCGGCCTGCTGCACGCCCGCCGCCCGGCCGCCGCCCTGCGGCTGCCGTGGCGGGCCCCCGGCCGCCTGCGCGCGCGGGCGCGCGCAGCCTCAGCCGCGCCCGCGCAGCCTGGGCCCCTCCACTCTCTGCTCAGAACATGACAGCATAGAAGCGCAGCGCCGCCCTCTCAGCCGCGCCCAGCGTCTCTTCCAGCAGCTTCACCTGTCACAGCCGCTTTCATCCCCATGATACCGCTGCAAGCCGCCGCTCTGAGGCGCTGTGCCACTTTGATTGTGCTCGGACAGGCAATCGGGAGCTGCAAGCACAGTGGGGGCCCCGCCCAACGACGCTGTGCCGGTTGGTGCCTGCTTGCTCACCGCAGGCCGTGCACTGGATGCGCTGTCGTTGCTCGCACTTCGGTCGGCCGCGGCGCCGCTGGGGGCTGCCTGGTTGGGCGCCGCCTGCGCCGCGCGCGGCTCGCCTGCGCCCCGGGCGCAGGCGCGGGGCTCGGCCCTGACTATGGCAGCGCGACACGCAGTCCCAGGAATCCTAGGCATCCGGCCGTGTTCATCCCTCTGCGACTCTTGGGTACTCCAGGGCTCCACTTTCAGCCACAAGCGTGTGTCAGCAGGCGGCGGGGGTGCGCAGATCACCTGCCGGAGACGCGTCGCTGGAAAAGCGATCTGCGACCGCCAGCTCCGCTAGCAACCTGCCCTTTTCTTGCCGTAGGCTGTCCACCTCTGTGGCAATGGCGTGAAGCTCTAAAACCGAGCTCTGAACCGACTCAGTGGCTACAGCGGACGTGCCGCGCCCTGCGCATAACGCTGGGCAGCCCGGCCGTGCGCGCTTGGTGGCCCACGAGGGATCCACCGTAGAGGCAGCGCCGCGCAGGCCTGCCATGCACGCTGCCCTGCTCGATGTCGAAGGGGCAGCATGCCCCGCGCCAGAAGCAGGCAATGCTGCGCCTAGCAGCCTGAAGGCCGTCATTGGTCCTCACGACGTTTGGAGCGATAGTGGCACCTCTAGTAGCGCTCTCTTCCCCCCGATGTCTCGCTCCGACTCTCTGCGACTAGGCTAACCCGTGGCTAGTCCAGGCGGGTCTCCCATCAAGGAAGCTCTTGCTATTCAAACTCTTGGGCAAGGGAACCGCTCCAATCAAGGCATCCTGTGGCCTTGCTAATAGCAGGTGCGCGCGTGCAGCACTCCAGGGGCATACACCAGGCGTGCAAAGGAGTCAGCAGGTGGAAGGCTGCCCGGCTTGCACCAGGCGCCCTGCCCGGGGGATGGGCCGCAAGGCCAAGCCCAGGCCGCCGCTCACGTCAGCTGAGGCGCTGCCAGCGCAGCCCAGCAATGAGGCTGCCGCGCCTCCGCCGGCGCCAACCAGCGCACCAGGCGAGCCTGCTCGCACGTCCGGCCAGCTGTGCACAACCGGAGCTACTGATGTCAAAAACAGATGAGCTCTGACACGTGTCTCGCTGCAACAGGGCCCGCTGCAATGCCGTGGCCCGCGCTGCCGCTGCCGCAGGGCGCCGCGCCTGCCCCGGGCGCCTATTACTACTCGCCGGTGACTGCCTCGCACGTCGGCTGTTAGCACCTGTTGGCGAGACAAGCAGGACAGCTGTGCGCTGCTGTGCTTATGCCGCGCGTCGGTTGTGCCTTGGATTTGCTGCTTGAGAGCCTGCAGCGCTGACTGCAACGCTGGCTGACTCTGCAACGCCCGCAGATGGCGTACACCTACAACCCGTACCTCTCTGGCGGGGTGGACGCCGCGACGGGGCAACCCCTGCCGGTGCGCGAGCGGCGCCCGCGGCTGAGCCGGGCGCTGGGCTTGCACTCTGTGCAGCAGGCGTCACGGCGCTTCCCTCCAAGAGGCTACCAGGCCGGGACCTCACGTGTTTATAAGCGCCAGTACAAACAGGTCAGCGGCCAGCGCGGGTCGGCTTGGGGCGAGGCTGCGCGCACAGTGGCCAGGAGCAGCGGTCCCGCTCAGCGCGCTCGTGCCCGCGCCAGTCGCCCTGTATTGTTAAACAGCGTGAGCGCCTCTGTAGGCATGGGCCCTGTGTCGGCCGACGCGGGCCAGTACCGAACACGCCTGTGCGCACTGCCACAGGCGCTGCGCAGCCCAGCTCTCTCACAACCAGCGGCCGCGCAGGTACCGGGGGCGGCAGGCCCGCTCGGGCTGTCCGCGCCGGCGCCGTGCGCGAAGCAGGCGCTGCGCAGCGGCGACGCCGGCGATGGCGAGGAGCCTGTGTACGTCATCGCGAAGCAGTTCCATGCGATCATGCGCCGCCGTGAGAAGCGCGCCAAGGCCGAGGCCGAGAACAAGCTGCTCAAGGTCCGGCGGGTGCGGCCCCGGCCCTCCGGCGCGCTTGCGCGGACGCGGGCGCCGCGCGGCGCCGCCGCGCGGGGCGCAGCCGCCCGCCTGGCACAGGCTTGCTGTGCTGTGCAACCCGCTGGCACCAGCTGGGCCCTGATGTCTACCCTAATCCTAACCCTAGCCGCTGCACGGCGCGACCGACTCGGCGGCCCGTGCGCGCAGCCGTTCCTGCACGAGTCGCGGCACGCGCATGCGGTGAAGCGCATGCGCGGCCCGGGCGGCCGCTTCCTGACCGCGGCCGAGCGGCGCGCGCTGGAGGAGGCGGAGCAGGCACCGGGCGGCGCGCCGGGCGGCCCCGCAGCGCCCGCCCCGGAGCCACCTGACCAGGCGCAGAGCGACGCGGCGGCGCCCACGCAGCAGCAGGCGGGGCGCGCGCCGCGCGGGCTGCCGGGCGGCGAGGCGGCGCACGGGGGCGTGTCTGGCCTGGAAGCGGCGGGGCATGGACAGGGTGACCCCGCGGGTGGCCAGGGTGTGTCCGCTGGGAGCGCAGCCGCGCCCGAGCTGGCGGAGCGGGTGCAGGGCAGCTCGCCGGGCGCGCCGCCGGGTGACCAGGCTGCTCCTGCGGCCGTTGGAGTGTCCGCGCCAGAGCCGGCAGGGCGTGTGCAGGGTGGACCACCGGATGGGCATGCGGGGGCCGCCAGCGCACCCGCGCCAGGCGCGCCGCCTGCGGCAGACAACGCTGCCCCTGGGCCGTGCCCGGTGCCGCAGTGCCCGGGAGACCTTGGGAGGAGGCCGCCATAGGGTCAGGGTGTCATGGCCTCCCCCCGCAGCAGATGCATGCAGGCGGGCGGTGGCGAGGCAGGGCGCGCAGCTGGCTGCGGCTGCTGAAGAGCAAGCTTGGGGCCTATGATGGCCTTTATTTGGCAGGAGGTGCCAGTTCAGACGCCCGCGTGGCAGGCAAGCAGCCGCCAAGCCCCGCTGCGCAGGCGCACACTGCAGGCAATGCGACAGTGCTGGTGTACTATGAGACAGCAGTGCATGCAGGGCACGGCAACGCATAGCATGTGTGTGAGGCAAGAATGATTCTCTTGAAGATAAGCAAGAGTGGCAAGGAGCTGCTCGGCGGTGCGCTGGACAAGTGCTGACTGGGCGCCGATGGGCAGTCTGTGCGCTGCTGGATGTAAATCGTGAGTGAATGAGTCTGCTATGCGCAAGCGCTGCGTGCATGGCTGCATGCTGGCCTGAGTGTTATGTCAGATTAGGGCGAGTGGAGGCATCATGCGTGCTGCGGGCACACTACTCAATGTACCCAGAGTGCAGAATGGGTCAGGTGCGGTATCTGAACTCGCCGGCGGTGCTGATGCAAAGTTACACAAGGTGGGTGGGCCAACTCACTGCGAGCTGGGCCGCTTGCTGCTGCATTTACGCTCCCGTGCACCCCGGCCAATTTAGTCGTGGTCCTGCACGAGGAGCCATCTGCCTCGCTGCTCGCTGGCATCCACACCCATGCGTCTCCTCTGGCCTCGCTCGCGCAGGCAGCGGATCAGACAAAGTGTGCACACAGCTTGTGAGGCTCCCAGGGAGGTGGGCAAGGCAAGAAGGCATCGCCAGACCCTCGTCCTTGCTCAGCCACAGCCTGTCTCCCTCGCGCAGCACCACGACCTTATGGCATGCCTCAAAACACTCACTTTTACTACATGCGATGCGGCGCCCGCGGAACCTGACATGCCTGCGCCAGCCAACCATAATGCAGTACGTAGCACGCGCGAGACAGCGCGCGGGTGCGCGGCATGCGCGCCCACCGCCCCCTCACTCAGAAGCCAATCGACCAACAAATCGCTCAGGGCACGCCCTGCGGGCTGCCAACCACAATATGGGCTCCTGCCCTGCAGAGCTCTGCACACTGTCTGCACCGTACACGCTCGCACACTCACCACTCCTGCCTGTAAGTTATTCCGGGGGCCAGGATGTGGGGATAGGGCCACCCAACCCTACCCTATTCAAAGGCTTGGCCCCAACGCTGGCGCCACACGGCGCCGCCAGGTGCTGCACCCCATGTGGGGCACAAACCGCTGGCCCATAACAAATACTCCAGCAGCGCGGCGCAGCCAAGGCGGCGCTCACGCCGTCGCATTCATCTATGTTGTTAAGAATAGCGGCTGCCTGTGCCCCACAGCGGCCTCAACTGCTTGGTACGCACGACCAGACACACCACATGCTGCACTTCCAACCGCCCCTGCAAATGGGGGCGTGACACAGGGTTACCACCCAGTGTACCCTAGGCACCCTTCCCCTGCACCTGCCGCTCAGAAGCTGACGTGCAGCGTGTGCTGCAGCGCGCCGCCCGCCGGCAGGTCCACGCTGAGGCGCGCACGGCCGGCGTCGTATGCGTACTTAGCCGGCGCGCCGTTGAGCAGCACGCCGGCCGGGCGCGCGCTGGACAGCAACACAAGCTCACCCACGCCGCGCGCGCTTACCTGCGGCGCGCCGGCCGCACGTCAACGCTGCCAGCCTTGGCACGCTCTTGCCAGGGTGTCAGCCTCAGGCGAGCGTGTGTCAGTGCCCTGCTCGACAAAGCGCTTGAATCGCCGTACGAAGGGCAGACATGCTCGGGCTGTCACGGTGCGCCAGCACTCTGTCCTTGGTAGGAAGCAGCAAGAACGGTGCTCCTGGAGCTAGCGGAGCAAGGCCATGACGTGCCGCTCGCTGATGCTTGTCAGGCAACGGGCATGCGGCGCGTCAGGCGAGTATGAACTGTCAGGCACTGAAAGGCCCAGCAGTGAGAGAAGTCTGTCAGACTCAAGGGTCCCGCATCCAGCGTGAAGCCTCAGTCGCAAGCCATGCTTGTATGGCGAGCGAGCGCCCCAGGAGGCCCTGCCAGCAGCGCACCTCTGCATGGACCCCGGCGGCAACCGGGCCGGCACCATTTGATGCACCATTGCCGCCGGCATCATTGGCGCCGGCGCTGAAGCCGGCCACCGGCGCGGCGTCCCCGTTCGCCGACGCGGCGCCCCCGCCGAGCGGCGCCGCGCCATTGCCGCGGGCCATCCCAGCGAGCGCCAGCTGGCGCGGGGCCGCGGCCGCCGCCAGGGCCCCAACTGGGGCGCCGGCCGGCGCGCCGCGCGCGAGCGTGCAGCGCAGCACCGCACCGCCCGCGTTGAGCATGTGCGGCAGGCCCACGGCCGCAAACGCGACGCCGTGCAGCTCCATCACGGGCGCGAGCGTCACCACCGCGGCGCAGCCGGCTGCGCGGGCACAGACCCTCGCTGTTGCTGTCGACCCTACACTAATCGCCCTACCCTGCCCTGCTTATGGGGACACAGTGCGCGCGCATTGCTTGGCTGCGGCAATTAAGGCTGCAAACGCGGCCGACCGGCGAGCAGGCGTTGGCGCGCTGCATCTTTCCCATTCCCCGCAAGCACATTGAAGCGCGCGCGACCCATTGCGCGAAGAAGTAGGGTACGCAGCTGCGCATGCATGGGGGTGTACGCGGCACGGCTGCAGGCGCTCGACTTTTGGGCATGGGCCAGGAGGGAGCACTCATGCAGCTCCCCAGATCTTTCTACTTTTCAAAGCAACAGTGGGCCGGAACACAACAGCGCTCAACCATGGCCAGGGCTGCGCGCACCGTCCAGGCGCACGGGCAGGCCCTCGTGCGCGCGCAGCCTCACCAGCTCGCCCGGAGCGTCGCTGCTCACCGCCGCCCAGGTCGGCTCCGCCGCCGCCACGTCCGCGTCCGCGGCGCCGCCCGCCGCGCTGCCGTTACAGCTCCTCCGACCCACCCCGTTGCCGCCGGCGGCGGCCGGGTCGGCGAGCGCGCCAGCCGCGCCACTGCCGCTCTCCGGCAGGCCACGCACCGCGGCGGCCAGTGCCGCGGCGAACGCCTCGACGTCGCTGGGCCGCACGATTGCCTCGAGCGCGGGCGGCCGGGCGTCGTGCTGGATGAACTGGCGGCGCCTGCGGTCCCACGCCGCGCCCTGCAGGTTGAACGCGCCCACGCAGCCGCCGCA
>JAABUV010002521.1_pt1 | contig 24655 bp, 22 predicted proteins | sample 5559971 | NCBI WGS metagenome assembly JAABUV01 (sample SAMN10711881, study PRJNA513362) | rock metagenome | isolation source: Antarctica rocks | place: Antarctica: Victoria Land, Knobhead nord | collected 2015-12-19
GAATGATAGACGACATGGGTAAATGGTGGGCGTGGACCAGCTAACGAAGGAAGCTTGGAATGGTGAACAGGTACGTAGATACTTATGCGGTTGCAGCTCCGGTGAACTATCACGTGACTGCTAGACGAGAGGGTTTGCTGACGTAATAGTCGACCAGGGCTGGTGGGCTGTCAGATACATACTGTATCGTTGATTGCGAAACCTTGTACATTTTTTAGGATTTGCCGAGAGCCCCACCAAAATTAGTGGTAAATCTTCAAAAGTGCAAAATAAGAAAACAGAAATTGTAAAATCAACCTCACTGCTTCTTCTCATGCCGTAGCATTAGAAATTGAAGTTATATTCATCTTAAGACTAGCTCTATCACTGCTGTCACTGCTGTCAGCTTCAGTATGTCGTCGTCGCTCTCTTCAGCGATGCGAAGTCATATTCATATTCATTTCAATCATTCAGACTTTACTGTCTTCATATTTAAAGTCATCGAAGTCAGCATGACTCAGATCAGAAGAATAAGAAGAGCATACATCGTCATCGACATGATCACTGCTTTCATAAATGAAAGATCTTTCAAGCTGAGCGACTATCATGCAGAGCGACTCATTAAATATCTGCATCAACGTCTCACTGTTTATTAAAACAAAAAGATTTGATTTCTGTTTAATAAATTTAATATCATCATTGATGTCAGCAACATATGCAAACTGTTAGTTAAATGAAAATGAAGTAAAAAGTTCATCAAATGTATAATGATTCAATGAAGTGAAATTTTGAGAAAGAAGTAAAAGCTTCATCTGACTGATTGAACAGCAGATCAGCTGATGTTTCTAAATAAAAGTGCTGCATGCAAGCAAACAAATAAAAATTAAGATCAACGCTTGAAGTTTTTATGCTGATTCATTGATTAAATAATTAAAAGTATGACTGATCTTCTATTAAAGTTTCTTTACACATTAGTCAAACGCTCAAGCAATCAAAGAGATGAAGCATACTGTTGATATACATGATAAAGAAATATATGACATGAAAAATGCATCATGACTTCATAATCAAGACTATCTTTTTGAACTTCATGAGAATCAAAGTTCTTTCTTAATGCACTTTAAATAACTTTGAATCTCATTTCATCATAGTCATGAATAATGCTTGAATTCATTAATCTATTAAACTAAATCAGCTTTGTATGAAGTTTGAAGTATTGTTAATTAAGCTGTCATCATACTCATTTAATTTCAATCTTATAGAAATCTTCTTTGCAATGCTGAAGATTTGAATTAAGAAAAATATCAAGCTGATTCAGTCTGTCTGTCTGTAATTCATACATTCTTGTGACATTGATTTAGACTCGATTCATGAGAAACTCTATGCTATTTATATCGAGTGAACAAAACTCTCTGAAGAAGAAAATCACTCGCCGTCTATACGACTGCTTCACGCAGCCGAAACAATAAAATTGACACTGTGTTATCAAGTAATGAATCTATAGCTTCTATTCAGCGCGTGACGCTCGAGTAAACTCTTAATGAGTGTCTGTGTTGTTCATTTATGACGCATCGTCTTTGTTCTGCTCTTCATTGACGATATTCTATACAACGATGTTTCGATTCGATTCTTGATTCGAAGATGAAAGACGTTTTCTTTGCACTCGTGATGCTCGTGATTGTAACGTACGTAGAGCTGCGTTCTCTTGCTCAATGATTGTCATTCATTGCGCAGAGAAATATGTGATGAAAGAGAGACGCACACGATGAGAAGATAGAGTGTGATTGTACTGAGTAATTCTTTCCTTCTCTTGATTTGACTTGTGTCACGTAGACGTTGAATGAATTGTTAGTATAGACGTGCGATCGCAATCGTTCGATGTTTGACTCTGATCGATGAAAGAGAATGCGTTCTGATCGTTCTCTTGAGCTCTCGATTTTTCACGTAGATAGATGAATGACTTGGCGTCAAGTAAAGAAGATGAGCTCAAGCCTTTTCAGTATATCAGCGTGATCGACGAGTCACTACTTCTTCGAGCACTGTAGTCACGACTCTCAGACTGAGAACGACTATTCTACCTGATATTTTTTCATCAATTACTTGACGGCACTGTCAATGTGATGAAGACGTTTCAGTATACTGACGCAGTCGACGAGTCGCAAATTCTTCGACCACTTGTAGTCACGACTCTCATACTGAGAACGACTATTTCACTAGATATCTTTTCATCTCTTACTGACATCGACATGTCATCAATCATTCTCGTAGATCGATTGTGACTGTTAGAAGAGATGTTGTCGCGTAGGTGAAAACTCTGCACGATCAACTTTCCTGCTCACGCAACATTCTAACATCGTTCAAATTGCGTCGAATTGAGATCTCTTGACTCTTCTGACTTCTATTCAAACACAGAATAGAATCAAAAGATTTGTAGTCGACATCATGAACAGATGAATCTCGTTGTCAGTCTACAAGCTAATTCAGTATTACACAGAATTCAAAGACAAATTTAATAAGTTTTTATGCAATGTAATGAAATCACAACGATCATAAATAGAAAATAATTCAAACAATCTGTTTTAACTTGCTGATATAAACTATAATTCATAAATGTAAATAAACTGCTACAAAAAGAAAATAAACATTTAAACTCAAAAGTAGTAATCATTTTCTGAAACTTTCTTGTAAACATCATTGTCATATTTTAAATTATCAAAGTACTTTTTCTTCTGCTGCTGCTGTTTTCATTTCTGCTTTTGCTTTTACTTCTGCTTCTGTTTCTGAATTTGATTCTAAGTTTCTATCTGTGACTGTGACACAGACACAGTTGTAGTTGTTGATTTGAAAAATCTTTGCAGTCTTCAGACATCATATTTGCTGACATCACAAGTTAACTGTATATCAATGTCAAACTATATATGTATGTTCTTTCAATGAGCTTCAAACTTATTCTTTCAGAATTGCAGTATTTGCAAATTGTAGTTTTAAACATTCAACTCAATGTATGCAATCATGAATGTTTCTTTTCTCTTCTTCTTTAATAAAATATATCATTGAACATACTTCAGTAAATCATTATCTTCAACAGAACTGTTAAATCGCATAGTCAATAATTATTCAGATGAAGATAACTTTCTCAACTTGTTTGATTTTCTCAGCTTGTTTAATCTTTTCAGCTTCATTTTTTGATTGATTTTATTTATTTTCTTTTTCTTTTCTTACTTCTTCATTTTTTGCTTTTGTCGCTGTTGCTTCTGCTGTTGTTTTAATTCTTCTAATGTCATCAAATTTATCAAATAATCAAAGTCAAAGTTGAAAGAAGTTAAAGTCTTTAAAGAAGAAGAAAGTTTAATCATTGTTTTTACAACAACTTTTTTATTCTTTGCAGCAGTTAATTAAGTTATTTCAATTATGTTTTTTGAAGATATATTAATAGTGATTGTATCATCATTTTAATTTATGATTGCAAATTAATTAAACATCTGAGCAGAATTAAAAAATACATGCTGATTAATAAAAGTGATTCAACATTAATTTTTCTTGTTCTTACATGTTTTATCATAATATAAAAGCTTCTTCATAAGCATCTTGATTCAATTATGTTCAGAATTTCATAAGTTTTTTCTTTCAACTTTCTTCTTCTGTAATTTAATCATCTGAATTGCTGATGTTTTTGTGACAGTAAAAACTGACTTTACAAAAATCTCATCACTTTGAGTTTTTTTGTATTAATATACTAAATGTATGTTCAGATTTTTCTTATCAGCATTAAATTTGACATGAATGATGAAAGTTACTTCTTATCACATATTCAACAGAATGAAATAAATTACAAATTTCTTCTTCTTCTTCATGTTAATTCAGATAACAAAGATGATGATAGAAACTTTAAAGTAAATCAAATTTTTATCATTTGCTTAGCTTTGTAATGATTGTTTCTTTAACAACACAAGATATATACAGAGATCAAGCAGTAATCACTATTACTAAACTTGAGATCTGAAGATAGCTGAAACAATAATATGTATTGACTGCTTACATGAATTGAGCATGAAACTTCTATTTAAGAAATAATCTTTCATTATATAAACATAGAAGATTTGTGCAATCATCTGAATTGCTGAATGACTTTGTTGACTCAGACTCTGAATCATGAGAATCGCTTCATGATTTCAATGATTTCATATATTGAATTATTAGCATGTGATTATGATTTTATTAACTCAAAGTTCATCATGCTGTATTCTACATTTTATCTCAGCGTAGTTTTTATCTCAACTTGAATCGTGTTTTAACACTAGATTTTCTTCAAGATTTCTATTTTCAGAAACTATCATCTTTATGCATTTGAATCGAGTATTCAAATCATCAAGTTTCATCGCAAAGCATCATTGTCTTTCAAAGAAACTTCATGATAACGATAGTTCAGTTATGCGTTCTTGCAATCACTGTTTCAATCATTTCATGAAGTGTCATGTTGACACTGACTTTGATCATTGTGTTGAGTGTGTATGTTTAGATCGCAAATGCAATTTGATCATCTCAAAGACTGAATGAAAGTGAGTTTGTAAGAAATGAACTCATCTTCACATTAAGCTGAGTAAGACTTTGACTAAAGCAACTCATTTGCAAAAGCAACAAGAATTAATTGAGTCTTGTTGAAAAAATATGATGCAACGAAAGTTCAAAAATATTAAAGAACTTAAGAAGAATAAACATCATTAAATGATTGAATCATCTATTAGTGATTTTCTTCTTAACGTCGATTTCAAACAGCTCAAAATTTCTTCTGATTTCAACTGATTGTTGAATTTCTTTGCTGAAACTGTTGCAGAAACTTCTGACAATTCTTGAGATTTCTTTCTGATTTTTAAGTGTTCTTGATATGTTCATAATCTTTTCACTTAATTAATTAATGAAACTAACTTTTGATGTTTTGCTGATTTAGTATATTCTCTACTTTGTATTCAACATTCTGACTCTCTGAATTGATTTCTGAAAACTTTGTCTGAATTGATGTATTTAAGTTTGCAGACTTTAAAAGACAGATATGAAATATTAAATGTATTTTCATAAATGTTGAAAAATCTAACTTATAGTTAATTGATTTTTTGATTTCTAGAATCTTATAAAATTCTAGCTTTATGTGATTCAGTTTATTACTTGATCTTTTCATTTTGATGTTTCGTCTCAATAAACATACTTTGTTTCTTTCTTTAAAAGTAGATTTTTTATTTCTTTTCTTATTTGCATACAGAATCATGCGTTTGCTGAGAAACTGTATATCTTTTTGTAATTTCTTCTGTAGCAGCTGCAATTGTTTTATCTGTAGCGTAGCTTTTTGAGCTAATTATGCAAATTCACGCGATTTCTTAAAAGTTTCTGACTCAAACTCATAGTTTGCAAAGAATGATGACATGCTGATTACTTCTGTCGTTGTGCTATTGAAAGTCAACTGTGCTATTAACAGTAGCTGTACTCAATCATTCTGTCTATAATTAATATAATATCTGAAATACTGTTTCAATGTTTGATTCATTCTTTTCATTTATTCATTCATCTGTGAATAATAAGCTGTTGACAGCTTATAATGAATTTCTAATTGATTCATCAAGAATTTTCAGAATTTTGATGTGAAAAGCTTGTCTCTATTTGAAATTATCTTGTCTGATAATTCATGATTTGCTACAATCATTCTTAGAAATGTGTAAATCAAATCTTTCGCGAATGTTGCTTTCTTGTATGACAAGAAGTATTTGTACTTGATTAATCTGTCTGTTATAATCAAGATAAAGTCATATGTTATTTTTGTAACTCTTTCTTTTGACTTTGATAGCTTGACTATAAAGTTCAAAGCTATGCTCTTTCATGCATGATTTGATGTGCTGAGACTTTTCAAAAGTTCATAGAGTTTGTGTCAATTGTGTTTTGTACAAATACATACATTGCACTTTCTGATAATATTTTCTATCTGTTTTCTCATCTTCAAGAAATAGTAGATTCTAAATATTCTTTCTATTGAAAGAGTAGAGCGAACAGTATCACATATGATGAAATCTATATAGATTGTGAAGAGAAGTCACAGACTGCTCTATCTATATACTGTCACGCATGACAAAGTCGCGACACGCGACTTTATTTCTGACGCTAGTCTAGAGAGAGCTGCTAGAAACAAGTCTGACTGAATTCAGACTGAATTCAGAGCTATTGCAATAAGCTGCTAGAAACAAGTCTGTCATCGCACTTCTCAACACTTTCACTCGATGCTTGCAAGTTTCTCAGCTTTCACTGATTTTCAGTTTCAGTTGTTCAATGAATCTCTTGAAGTTCTGTCGAGGTAGTGACTTGATCAATTCGTCTGCTATCATATCTTGACTAGAAACGAAGTTCACTGAAATCTGATTCTTTTTGTGCAGATTTCGAATGTGATGATAAGCGACGTCAATGTGCTTTGATCTTTCGTGAATATGAGCATTCTTAATCAGCATAAGAGATGCTTGATTATCTTTCTTGAGCTGTGTGAGTGAGACAGATTGATGAGTAACCTTCTCAAGAATATCAACGCGACTGTGACTAATGCTCAGATACTTTGTCAGATTCATGTTTTTGAGCACTTGACTGATTCATAGATCTTTCTTGACGCAGGTTGATAGAGTCATGTACTCTGTCTCAATGATCGATGTGACAACGAACTTTTGCTTTCGACTCATTCAGAAGACTGATTCTTCATCAAGCATGTAGATGTAGACGAGAATCGACTTGCAATCTAGTCTGTCTGAGACGTAGTCTGAGTCAGAGTATTCTACTAACTTTATGCTCTCACTGACTTCATACGTGATGTCTAGATCAATGATGAAACGAACGTATTGCATCAACTTCTTCAAAGCGTGTTCATGATGTTTGACAGAATCGCTGAGATATTGACTTAGTCAATTGAGAGCAAAAGCGATGTCGAAACGAGTGTGAATTGCAGCATACATGAGACTTTCAATGACTTGTTGATACTCATGCTGATTGATTCTCACGTCTTCGAGTTCAGCTGAGCGAAAAGCGTCATATTCATTCATTGAAAAATCTGTTGCCTTGTGCTTGTCTTGCCTCATGTTGAGTCTCTCGAGAACGTCATAAAGATAGTGAGTTTGATTCATTCGTAAGATTCGTGCCTTTCTGTTGCAAGTGATTTGAATGTCAAGAATCTTCTTCATTTTTCTCAGATTCTTGACTTTGAAAACACATGAAAACTTATGCTTAAATCATTTAATGTTGCTCAATGATTTGAAGACGATGACTATGTCGTCAACGTATAGTAGCAACATGATTTCTTTTGACTCATGAATCAAAAGACATGAGTCTGCAGCGCATTGAACGAAGTCGAGTTCAGATAGCGCTGTTACACAGCGATCATGTCAGTCTTGTGCAGCTTGCTTGAGATCATAAAGACTTCGAAGAACTCTCAGAGCACAGTCGAATCTGACTTTCACTTCTGACGAAGAAAACATGTAAATGATTTCTTTGAGAAACGATTCAGTAAACGCATTGTTTACATCGACTTGATGAAGTTCGAGATTCTTTATTGCCGCAATGGCTAGAAAGACTCGCAGAGTGTCAAACTTGATGATTGACGCGAAAGTATTCTCATAGTCAACTTCATGAATTTGAAAGAAACCTCTGACTATCAGTCTTGCCTTCAGTTTGTCAAGAGAATCGTCGACGTGCATCTTTGACTTGAAGACTCATTTGCTTGTCACGATGTTGATCTTTTTGGGCGACACTTCTTCTTGCCAGATTTCATTGACGACTAGCGTCACAAGTTCTGCGTTGATCGCTTCTTTTCAAAGTTTCTCTCAAACTGAGTTCTGCATTGCGTCTTTGTAAGTGTTCGACGTGAGAATTCTTATTGCTTTAGAAGAATCAGATTCATCGACGTCGAATAATGCTCATGACATGCTTGCGTCAGAATCGCTCTCATCGTCATCAACTTTCTCTGTGACGAATCAGATCATCATAGCTCACGAGATCTTGAATGCGCGTTCTTTCAGTTGTTGATCTTCGCTGTCTCTTTTTCTCTTTGAGATGACTACATGCAGAAATGTTTGAACTGCTGACTTAAACATGCTTGATGCAAAGACTTTTTGAGTGATCTGAACATTCGCGTGAGCTTCGCGCTCGTCTGACGTATGTGACGTGATCTTAGAATTGAGTGCATTCAAGTTGATCGCGATAGTCTTCAGTGCATCAGTTGATTCAGATGAAACATCAATCATGAAAGCGTCAGATTTTGAAACGTTAGTTGAAACATTATTCTTTGATGATCTTCTCACAGATCTTCGCTCTGAAAGAACGTTGAATGTCTGCTTGCGAAGTCGCAAGTTCATGTCTTCATTCTTTTCATCTTCAGCGAACTTGACAGCGTGACTCTTGATGACTCGATCGAGATCTGAAACTCAGAGACGATATTGCTTGTCAATATTTTTCACATATCTCATGAAGACGTCAAGTCTGTCTCTGTTCATGAATTTGTCTCGTCTGCCTTCGATTGACAATGACTTGAGATCAACGTATGAGTAACATTTGCATTCTCATACTTGTACATGATCAATTGAGAGCTTGATCTCGATGAATGTCTTCTTTGAAATCGTGAAAGCTTCGTCGATCAAGAGTCTCGTGATGATTCGATTTCGCAGATAGACATCTGTCTTCGCAGCTTCTATTCAGAACTCAATGAGAAGTTCAGCATTCTTAATCATGACTTGCATCGAGTTTTCTGTGATGTGTATGATTCTTTCGACTACTTCATTTTGAATCGACATGTGTGAAACAGTGTATTAAGAGGCAATGCCAACTGATGAGCATCAGTCATTCAAGATGACTTTAAGTTTCGTGACGTTGTCACTGCGTACTGAGAGAAGTTTGACATCGTTGTGAAGCTCTACGCTGAGTTTTCATTTCCGCAGAGCATCTGATGCATCGAATCGTTGCTTCAAAGAAATGCATCAAGTCTTTCTGAAGTGATTGTCAACTATCTCTAGAAAGTACGACTCGCTATCGAGAAACGATGATAGTGATTCACAGATGTCTATGAAAATGAGAGTCAAGATACTTGTCTTTCGATCGCTGACATTGTGTTCTCGTTTGTTGATGAACTTGATGAGCGCACATATCTCACACACATTCTCGTGACTGTCGTTGATGAAAATAGGTTTTTTCAGAGTGATGATCTTATGAAGTTGACGAAGCTTTGCTGATTTGAGATGAGCGAAACGACGATGTCACAGCTTGTACAACTTGAAGCTTTTGTCATTTGCAAAACTAAGTTGATCGTGATCAACTTCGACCTCGTTCTCATGATGAATCACGTCAGTGTGAGGCGCGAAGTGATCTAGATTCATTGAATCGTCGAGATTCATTGAACTGTGCATCGCTGAAAATGCTGATGAGACGTCACGCTGCATAGCTGATAGTAATGCAAATTCATCAAGATCGTTTGCAATTCTCTCTACTATGTAGACGTCTTCGCATTCTAGAGTCTCAATCATCTGCTTTTCTCGCTTGTCGTGCATGTACAGATCTTTATCATCAAAACTTCCTTGCAGATCTTTCTCACACATTCTTCTTTCAGAAAGAAGATTCACTTCGAGCTTAGAAACATGAAGAACAGAAGACAGCTTGACTGAGTTTTCGTGACGATCTCGCATGACTGCTGTGTCACAGTGATTGACATACAATTTCTCTTCTTCAACTTTGATGATGCGTCTCTTAATGCGAACTAGAGAATCACTAAAAAGTCGAAGTTGATCAGTCATGTGTGAGAAGACATCAGAATCTGCAATTCAGTCGAATTCAGAAATCTTACTGGCAATGTTCTTTGACAGAGCTGCAATATTCTCGCTCTTCTCATTCTCATCTTTCTCATTGTCGTCAGAGATTTCAGAGTCGTCGCTTTTCGCGTTGTAGACTCTGTGTTTCTTGTGCTTGCTCTTCAGAAGCTCAGTGAGGGTTTGAAGATCATCAGCGCTCTTGTGCTTTGTTTTGTCTTTGTCTTTGCGTTTCTTCACAAGCTTTTGAGCTGCAGACAGATGAGAGCAATCGGCTAGACGATGTTCATCTTCACAGAGAAAACATTTTAGAGATCGTTGCAACTGACGACGACGCGATTGATCGCTGTCGAAGCTTGAGAGACTTTTGCGACGATGACTGATTTTGCGTTTGTTCTGCTCATGATCAGTGCGCTCGCGTTCGTTTTCTCGCTTGACTCATAGCGCAGTCTCTGTTGTCTTCAATTGTGCTTTCTTCTCTTGTAGCTTTTGAAGTCTCTTCTCAACATCTGACTTATTCTGCGCATCAATGACATCTCGAATGACTGTGTATTCATCTGACAGCGATTGAAGTAAGGCTTGAAAGCGACGTTCTGACTTAAATAGATCGCTTATGTCTTTCTGTGTTGCGACGATCTTTCGAGTCAACTTGGCGAGATGTGTTCATGCCTTTTCAATGAAGATATTCGTCGGCATTCTGTAGTCGATGAAGTTTGTCAGATATTGTCTCTCAGTGATTTGTAGCTTCTCTTTGTATTTATAGCTCAGAGCATTTCAAACCTCTTTTGCTGACGTCTTGTCTGCAGTGTGTTCTTGATCATCGATGATGATGCAGATGATCAGTCAGTAATAAGCTTTCACGTCGATCTTTTGACTTTCAAAGTCAAGAGATTGAATTTCGCTGATGATGCTGATGACGCTGTCGAGTGTGTCTGAGTCAGACTTGCCTTCAATAACGAATCACAAGTCTTTCTCAATGAGTCATCTCTTCATGAGAGAAAATCATTGATCGCAGTTCTCGCAAGTGAGAATGAGAACAGATTGTCGTTTGACGAAGAAGTCGTCGAAGTTCATGACGTGTGATGTAGACTCAGCTTGTTGTTAGAATCGAAGAAAAAAAATAAAGATATTAGATAGATTGACGAGTGAAGTGAAAAGAATTTAATCTCGTCCGTAATGATGAAAGTTTATGCGTTCTTCGACGCGATCGAGTGTGTCTATTTGTTCGCTTTCTTGAGAACTCGTAGTAGACTGTCAACTTGATGTGAGTGCTTATTTATCTTCTCGTGAGATGCGTAGTAAGCTGTCAAATTTCACTGAACTTCTCTAAGTCAGTGTACTTATTTGTCTTCTCGTGAGACGCGTAGTAAGTGATCGCTGATTGCTCGTTTGAATAGATTTCGTATCGAGTTGCCGAGCATCAAATGCTTAGAGTGTTTCGATCTAATTACGTTAAAAGCTTCTTGCTAATTGAGCTCATAATCTATTGAAAGAATAGAACGAACAGTATCACATATGATGAAATCTATATAGATTGTGAAGAGAAGTCACAGACTGCTCTATTTATATACTGTCACGCATGACAAAGTCGCGACACGCGACTTTATCTCTGACGCTAGTCTAGAGAGAGCTGCTAGAAACAAGTCTGACTGAATTCAGACTGAATTCAGAGCTATCGCAATAAGCTGCTGAGAACAAGTCTGTCATCGCACTTCTCAACACTTTCAATGATTTTATTTGAATCTTGATGTTCATGTATCATTGATTTATGATGATTGTTTATTATCTTCTGTTTACATTTTGTTGAAACATAAATTAGATCTTAAAATGTCAGTATTTCATTGATAATCTCAAAATTCACGTTGTTCTCAATATTTTCTATAATATTCTGCGTGACTGAGTTCTTTGCTAGCTTTAGCTTTACTCATTTCTCAAGATTTCTGTTGTTAATTCATAAAGTAGCTGCGTTTTGTTTATTATAAACAATCAAATCGTCTGAATTCTTTTGTAAAATAGTTTGATTTATCTGTGATTTATCTGTCATGTGATTTGCTCTTCTGCTCAAGATGTCAATCTTTGAGTTTTCAAATTTCTTTTAATATTAAATTTAATCTGTTTTCAATTTAGAACTTTTGTGATTGTAAAGTATAATAGATTCTTATGATCTGTATATACTTGAATTTGATGTCTAAATTCTTTTAGATACATTCTTCATTGTTTGAAAAAGTCAACAATAGCTAACAACTTCTTGTCATGTATCTTGTAGTTTAATTCAACGTTTGTAAACTTTCTACTGTGAAATGCAATGAGATGCAAACATCTTTTATTATTTGATTGATTGATACATGCTTCAATAGCTTCATCTGATACATTCATCTTGAGCGTAATGAGTTTTTCTGATTCAAACATAATCAGTACTGATTGAAAGATAAACAATTTCTTCAGTTTCTTGAAAGTTTCTTCTGCTTTCTCAATTCACATAAACAATATATTCTTTCTTGTAAGATTTGTAAGTAACAAGATAATTCTGAAGTATCTTTTTATAAAGTATTTATAAAAGTTCGTGAATTCTAGAAAGAATTGAACTTCAATCTTCAACTTCAACATCAATTAAGTTGTAACAGCTTCTATTTTCTTTAAGTTCATTCTTAAACTTTAAAACATGACTATGAATCTCAAAAACTGTACACTTTGTACATGAAATTCACTTTTTTCTGACTTGATGTGTAGATCGACTTTCTTCAAAGTCTGTAGAACTTTCTTAACATGTTGCACATGTTCTTTCTTTGTCTTTGAGTATACTAATATATCATTCAGATATACTATGATGAATTGATTCAGATAACATCATAGCACATTATTCACAAATGTCTGAAACATGACTGAAGCATTGATTAAATTGAAAGATATTGTTATGAGTTTGCATAAAGCGAATCATATAAGTGTATTCTAACTAGAAGTTCAAAGCTGAAGAAGAAAGAAGATGCAACACGTCGTGAGTTTTACTCACGAAGGCACGCTAGATCGCTAGCGTGTCAACATCAGCTTTATACTAGTCTATGATAGTCTGACATGATCTATGTTAGATTAACTTAAAGTGCACGCTTGCAACATTACTCTCTCTCTTCATTTAGCAATGTTCTCATTGCTGCAGTTCAATCAACGTTTCTTAAGTTGATTTCTATCTTGACTTGTTCAAATATTGTTCATGAAAGTCATTTACAATCTTCAAGCATTCTTTAAATTCACTTTCATCGACGTTGTATCAATGTAGATCAACGTCATATTCTTTTCAATTGACATGATATTGTAGTCGTTTATCTCATTTGTAGTGTTTGAAGTTCAGTATATTCTTCACTTTTCATTCATCTTCGTCTTCAATCACTATAGAATTAAACAACTCATTTTGTTGTTCTTCTAAAGTGTTTTTCAAATCTAGTCACAGCAGATTTGACACAAACTTCAAATGAATCTTCATAGTTGACAACAGTTTCAGTTGATATGCATGTTCAATCTCGATTAGAATCTTGAAGAGTTCTAGCATTTTATCATCTAGTTTCTTTGATGATCTTGAGATCGTGATGTTTCTTGAGTTCAGAAACATCATGTCATCTATCTTGTAAATCATTTCTTTTCAATGCTTGTCAGTCTGTTTCTTTATTGTGACTCTGACTCTTGCTAATGCTTGCTTGATCAATGCTAGTGATTGTTTCATGTGTTCAAATATATTCTTCGCTTTGCTCGCTTTAATTCTAGCTTGAGTGATCTCATATTCAGTTGAATTCAAATCGAAGCTCATACGAGAGTAAAAGTCTTTATTCAGAAAGAACGCTGACTGTTCAATTGACAACGAAATAGCATTGTTATCTGCGAATTCAGTCATAGATAATCAGGCGAATCAATCATCTTGCATGTATAAGTAATAGCTTCGTAGATATTGTTTCACATTCTGATTCGCTCTTTCTGTTTGATCATTGATCTGCGAATGATAGTCTGTGAATAGTTTCATCTTGATGCTGAGTCTCAAGCATAGAGACTTTCAGACAATTGATATGAATTGTGAATCACGATTGAACACTATTGATCTTGATAGTTCATGAGTTTTGAAGACTCATATCAATAGTAGCTTGACTGTTTGTTCTGCGAAGATTTCTTCGTCATCTGATCAACATGATATATAATGTCGTTTCTTAGACAATCAATCTATGACTGTCAGAATCGCGTTGTTTTCATCACTTTCTGATAGATCAATAATGAAGTCTAATGATATGTTCTGTCATCGCTGCTTAAATATGAGCAATGACTTCAGCAGTTCATTGATTCGATCTCTCGATGCTTTTGATTTATGATAAACGTAACAGTTTCAAATGTAGCACTTGATTGTCATTCTCATCTTCGATCAGCAATATGATCATCTCAGCAGATTCAACGTTTGATTCATGTCAGAATGATCACTGATCGAAAGATCATGTGCTTTTCTTATCAATTAAAAGATTATTGACTGAAAAACTCATAGTCTATCATCTTTTCAGAGTACTTCATTAAGTACTTTGCAATTGTCTAGATCAATATCTTGACAAGTTCTTCTGTTCTGTTTCATGATTATTCAAATATCAAAACACAGTTGATTCATTTGATTTTCAACTATAATCTGATTCTGAATAAAAATTATCTCTTCAATTGAATTTTGATTAGCTTTCGATTCAAATTTCGAAGCTGAGTCAGATTCTGAATCAGATCTGAGCAAAATCTGAGTCAGATCTTGATCAGCTTTCTGATCATCTTCTTGATCAACTTTCATTGACTGCAGTTTAAATTTGTCTTTTGACAATAGCATCTGATGCTGATATAGCTTTTGATCATCATTTGCTTCAACTGACTTGACGTTTGACATTCTGATCAGCGTGTCAACTTTCAGATTCTGTTTTCTTAACTGATATATGATCTTGAAGTTATATTCAGATAACTTCTCAGCTCATTTAGCTTATTGTCTGATCAGTTCTTTGATGATCATGAAGTACTTCAAATTCAGATGATCGATAAAGATCTTGATTAAAATATTCATACATTTCAATTCAAGACATCAATGTTTCAAACAGCGAATAATGATCAGCAGTTCTTTGTCATAAATCTCGTAGTTGCATTCTGCGAAAATTATGTTCTTGCTATAAAAGATCACTGAATGTAGAATGTCTTCATCGTCATACTGAGACAATACTTCGTCGTTCACATAGTTCAAGAAGTTCATTTTCAGAATAGCTTCTCTGATCAAGTCAAAATGCTTCAGAACGAGAACTGTCATCATCTGTTGCTTTAGTTCTTCAAAGATCATCTGACAAATCTCTGTTCATTCAAAGAGATGATTTTTTCAAGTCAGCTTTATCATGAGTTGAACAATCTTTGAGAAGTTCTTTATGAATCATCGATAGAAATTGCAGAAATCAATGAAGATCTGCACATGAGTCAACAATCATGACACTTCTCAGCTTCGAATCACATCTACTTTTCAAGAGTTCATTCGCAGATCATTGATGAATATCAGTAGTTTTAGAAACGAGATTTTCTGAATCTTGAATTCACACTTGTCAATGTTCATCTGTAGATCAGCTTCACGAAGCTTGTCTAGCACTTCTTTTATGTGAGTTCTATGTTTCTTCAATGTCTTACTGTAGATGAGAATATCATTCAAATATGTCTGACAGAACTTATGCAGACAGTTGAACAACATATCGTTGATATAGTGCTGAAAGAACGCAGATTCATTGATCAATTCAAAGAGCATTACTTTATACTTGTAAATGTTGAAGAAAGTAACAAAAGTAGTTAAATCTTCGCTTTCTGAACTCATGCGCAGTTTATTGAACGTGATGATAATGTCGAGTTGAGTCAGATACTTACTGTCTTGAATTTGAGCTAATACTTCGTCTATCAAGAGTATTGAATAACGATCTCTTTTGATCAGAGTATTCAGTTTTTGATAGTTCACGCAAAAGCGAAAACTATTGTCTTTCTTTTCAACAAATAGTATTGACGAAGCAAAAGAAGCTTTGCTGAGTATGATGAACTTCTTCTTCAAATTCTCTTCTAGATACTCTTTGACCTTCTGCAACTTGTAATTCAACATGAGATACAATTGACTTCAAGAGAATTGATTCTCATCTTCTAATTCAATTTTATGATCGTATGATCGATGCAAGAGCAACTGCGTTGTCTTTTCTCTATCAAAAACATTCAGAAAGTCGTGATAAACTATTAAAAGCTTCTTCTTCAGTTCATTTAATGACATGACAGAGATCATTTCATTCAGTTTCGCGAAATCTTCGACTGAGCTAAGCGCTTTGTTGATTTCACTAATGATCAAAAAGAAGATCTTGATCTTCTTATTCTTGACTAAAGATTGATACACAGCGACTTTGATCACAACAATATTGATGAATCTCTTTTTCTCAGTTGACTGAAAGAAGCGAAGTTGATCGAGATCAACTTAAGTGCTTTGCTTTCATATGAGTACAGATTCAATGAATCAAACAGATTCAATGAACTGATTCACTAGTTTCTAATTCATGAGTCGCTTCAAGATGATTATTAACGTAATCATTGAATTCAAGTTCTTTCATTTCATTTTGCAAATTTCGCTTGAATCAGATTTGTGAAATGCTGATTGACTGCTTGTCTTCGAAACAACAGATTTTGATGTTTGAATATTCAACGAGAATATTAATCAATCATTTGCAGAATTTATCAAAATTTGATTTCTTTTCAATCAGAGATTTTCAATGATTATCTTGTGCTGATCTAGATGAGTTATCAATAAAGACATCATTTCATTCTTGTGTTCTTGAATCATGATTGATGTATACAGAGCGTGTGTAATCGACTTTCGCTCAAAGATTTTATCATATGATTGAATCAACTTTGATTTTGACAGCGATATTGACTGAATATCAAAGCGTTCACATAGCTCTGACATCAAAGATTCATCGATGAAAGTCATGTCAGTGACTTTGATATTTATTAGAACGAAAGATCTGAATATCTTTTCTAGACTACTTAAGATGACGTCAACTGTGAACGACTTGAAATCAAATGAATCATCAGACATGCTGATGAAACAGAATATGAGTATATCGCTCTCAGTCACTACTTTGACGAAGGTAGGTCGTTTTTCAAACTCGCAGCGATCTCGTGCACTTGAGTCATCTCAAGACAGTCATATGCTTTATGTTTTGACTTCTTGCATTTGAAGCAGAGTTTTTTCTTAAACAACTCTTTCTGAATAGAATCGAGATTCAATCTTCTGAGCTTCTTTCACGAAGAGACTGGTGACGTGAGTCGAGCAGTCGATGTGCTAGAGACAGAGCGAGCAGCTTGAGTCGCTGATGCTTTGACGGCTGATCGAGCGTTCAATTCAGTTAATCTAACATCAACTTGCATGCAAATGTCGACAAACTCATTCAAATTCGTGATTCGTTTATTGAGCGTTGCTTGCTGAAGATCTGAGCTGATCTTATGCTGAAGATCATCTAGTAAAGTCTCGTTATTGTACTCTAGTTCTGCGCTAAATCTCTGAAATTTCATTCAAAATTCATGAAAGAAGATCTTGTTCTGATACAGCTTCAAGTACTGTTGTTGAGTTGTGTAACGTCGATTGAGATCGTCGTACATCTTGTTTATGATCAACAACATCTCTTCTGCTTCTAGAAACGAGTTTGTGATCGCGTCTTTCATTCGAGATGCTATGTGTTTGATCATCGTTTCATCGACTCGACTTTTCACATATGCAATCTTCAATTCTTCGATAGAAAAATGATTCTTGTTCATCTTCAGCTTGTTTTGCATTCAAAACAATCAATTATTCACATTCTGTCTCGAATCTTCAAACAGAGACGAGTCAGATAGCTTGATCGACTTCGAGAATCAATCTTCAGAAATCGAAGTGCTTTGTTGACTTAATGTAGCTTCTAGATGATGTATAATCACGTTCTTGTCTCTATTCTCTTTCTGCAAACGCGTCTGCGTAATCTTCAATGTGATGTTTATCTCGTTGACATCTTCTAACATCTGAATTATGTCATTGTGAATCTCGATTTTGATGTCATGCTGTTGACACATGTACTTGATAAAGACAACAATGTCGTCTGCTTCATGAGTGCTTATTCAAGCATTCAGTTCAGTGCTGATGCTGATCTTGATCATTTCGTGATTAAAAAGCAACGCGTTCGTGTTCTCTTCTTCTGTATTTGATGACGCATTCATGTCTTCTTCTTCTGATGCTGTTCGATTCTGTGGTAGAAGTGATTCTCTTCTAACATTTCGAAGTTCATAGCGAGCAATGCTCGCTGATTCTGAGCTTCTAGTCATTGTATGAATAGAAAATTGCTGGTTGAGATTCTGATGTTACTTTATTAAACTTTCTGAGTTCGAGCAACGACTAGTACTCTATCAAACTTTCTGAGTTTGAGTACTGCTGAAATTTCTGGTTTCTGATGACGAGCTCAATAAAGAGTTAATCAAGAGTAACACATTCATGTTTTTTGATTCTGATTCTATCGAAATTTCTGGTTTCGAATCAAGATTCTTCTTTAGAAATTTCTGGTTTCTATTGAGCTTTCTGAGCTTGAGTTCTGATTTGAGTTGTGTAACTTGTTTTTATATCGTCTACACGTCAATAGCAAGGTTAATGAGCTTTGAACTAATGTTATGAGTCTGCATAGAGCGAATCATATGAGTGTATTCTAACTAGAAGTTCAAAGCTGAAGAAGAAAGAAGATGCAACACGTTATGAGTTTTACTCACGAAGGCACGCTAGATCGCTAGCGTGTCAACATCAGCTCTATACTAGTCTATGATAGTCTGACATGATTTATGTTAGACTAACTTGAAGTGCACGCTCGCAACAGATATGATCAAATACTCATAGTGTTTTAGTTGAGTGCAAAAAACTATCTTTCACTCATCTTTTTCTTTAATTTGTATTTGATTGAATGCTTCAAGTATATTAAATTTCATAAATCACTGTGCACTCTGCAGTTTATTCTGCAGTTTTGTTATAAGCGATAATGAATAGCTGTTTTTAATCATGATGTTATTTAATGCTCTGTAGTTGATACATAGTTTTAGACTTTCATTTGATTTTGAAATAAACAAAATTGAGTATTCTGCTGATGATTGCAATTCTCTGATGAATTTTTTTTGCATATTTTCTTTCAGATATTGTCACAAAGCATTGAGCTTTTCTGTCAACAATGAGTAAATGAACTGTTTTGTAAGTTTCTTGTCATCAACAAGCTTAATCTTGTGATTTCATGATTAATGTTTAAGTAGTGTCTTCTGATCACTTTCTTTCTCAAATAGAATCTTATATTTCTGATATTTTTTAAAAATAATAGCGATAGTGAAATTCTTAGAATGATTGCTCTGAATCTCTCTGCTTTATAACATTTGTGCATCATTAATTTCTTTGAACTCTTCGCGCATTTCTTCGCTCATCATGATGAATATCTTCATATTTTGTGATGATTTCAATATCAAATGCAATTGCATCATTTTTGTATCTAGAAATGCAATTGTTTCATTAACTCAATCAATTATTGAATTGATTGTACAAAGTCATGATATGTCTAGAACTATATCACTGTCTGACTGCTTCATAACATTTAAATGTAACTTCTTTCAATGATGTTCAAGTTTCAAATGAATGAGTTGAATCTTTTGATTTATTAGTTTGTTGTTATACTTCATGAGTGTTTCATTGAAGTTTTGCAAATTGTAAGATTCTTTCTTTTTCTGTATAAATATTTGCGCTTTGCTAGCAAATTCTGAGAATATGTAATTTTCTGCTGCATGATCATTAATCTTGATTCAGACTCATAACTGCAACGAGTTGTTAATGAAGATAAATATGTTTTTGATTTTTGATCTTCAACTAAACTTCTTCAATGATTTATTGATCAAAGAATCTTTTAATTTTTTGAACTAAAAGTTTGTTCTTTCAGTACTTGTTTTATGTATTGAAATCAATTCAAGTTGATCTTCTTAAGTGAATATTTCTTTGAATTACATAAATTAAATCTCTTTCTGATGATTTCTATCATTTGTTTAAGTTCTCTGAATATGTGATTTTCATCAAAGAATATATATTCTTCTTGTTTGATGAACTTGACTTCTGTGAGTGATTTCTTCATGATTATATCATGATATTAAATGTCTTTGTGTGATGCAATCAACTCATCTTGCATAGTGTTATAAATAGCTTGATGTATATCATTTTTGATCTGTTGCATTCAATATGAAAAATCTTTCTCTTTCTGTTTGAAGAAAGTGTACAATTCATTGTACATGCTTATAAAGCTTGCTTGACTTGTAAGCTTTCTGAAATCTTTCTTTACTTCAAGATGATTCTCTTCTTGCTCAAGAGTGTTGAAATCGTGCCTAGAATCTAATCACACTGCAGCGAGATAGTGCGTAGCTGAATAGAATGTTTGATCAATAGAGGTAGCTATAACTAGAATATTAAGAATACAGAAGAAATCAAAGAGAGTTCCGAGCTGTATCTATAGTAGAGCAAAACAAAGAGAGCGAAGCAGGTTTGCTCAAGTATCGAAAGCGCTAGAATAGAGTGTTGAGGCTAGAGATTCAACATGAGTCAAAACCTCTAGAGCTTGTTGACTAGAAAACTCTATTCAATCTCGACACACTCGTAACAAAGAGTATCTTCTGCTGCAATAGTGAATGTTTATAAAGTTTCACTAAGTCAACTTTCTTCTTCAACTGCTTGATGAATAGCTTTTTCAATGTCGTTCAATCTATTCAAGTCATATGCTTCGCTGTCGAGAATCTTTAATTTCATGATCATAATGAATGAACTTTCATCACTATTCTCATCATGCACTTCTGATTGATGATGAGTTGCTGCATAGAAATGATTCTTGCGTGATGATTTTAAGTATCATCTTGAATCTTTCTTATCACTCAGATGCATGCAACACTGATCATCATAGCATTTTGTTCAGAACATCTTATCATGAGTGTTCTTCTTTACTTCTTTTGTTGCTGCAAAAGATTTGTCTTGTTTATCATAAAGCTTTGACTTGTTCTTGTACTTGTTCTGAATACAATTCTTGAAGTAATGATTTAGCTTTTTGCATATGTAACATGTTTTACTTTGTTGAACTGTTTTGTCACAAGCATTCATTAATATCTTTTGAATTGCATCTAGCTTCATAAATTAAGAATCATAGTATGACTGTCATTGTTTCTTCTTGAACTTTCAACTCAATACTACTGACATAGTTGATTCTTTATCTTTTTTCAGATGTCTTTTGTACTGTCTGTTATCAATGATCATTGCTTTGAATATCATCTTCTGCAAGTTAGCGAATTTATCAATTCTAGCAATTTCATTCTTGACTTTCTTTTGCAGTTTCTGATAGAACTGACTGATAAAAGCTGCATCATTTTATTTTATATTCATTGCAATATGTTGAAAGTTAATTGAATAAATTGTTGCAAAGATTTTCTGTCACAGATTGTACAATTGTCGTTCTGCTGTACATTTCTTGTTAATGTCTTCAAATACTTTTCTTAAATGTTTCTTGAATGTCTGAGAATCACGAAATATTATGTTGATTTTCTCTTCTCATTTCTCTGATTTCTTCTGCAGATAATTCGTTAGATAGTGATGAAATTATGTAAATGCATTATTTTTTAAATAAATGAATGCAAAGAGTACTTTATTCTTGATGAACTTGAACTGAAATGAATGTCATTTGATGTATAACTTTATTTGTACTAAATATGCTTTGAGTTTATCTTGATCATTGTGATATAAGTTCAATGTTGAAATCTTGATCTTATTTGCGCTGAAGATGCTTGCTCTCTGACTGAGCATGACTCATTCTGACTGACTAAACATGATTGAAGAGAATGAACATCTCTGATATCTTGTAAAAGAATGATGCTCAAAGTGTAATGATTGTTTCTTTAACAACACAAGATATATACAGAGATTAAGCAGTAATCACTATTACTAGACTTGAGATCTGAAGATAGCTGAAACAATAATATGTATTGACTGCTTACATGAATTGAGCATGAAACTTCTATCTAAGAAATAATCTTTCATTATATAAACATAGAAGATTCGTGTGATCATTTGAATTGCTGAGTGATCTTGTTGACTCAGATTCTGAATCATGAAAGTCGCTTCATGATCTCAATGATTTCATATACTGAATCATTAGCACGTGATCATGATCTTACTAGCTTAGAATTCATTATGCTGTGTTCTACATCTTATTTCAGCATAGTTTCTATCTCAACTTAAGTCGTGTTCTAACAAGCTCTTTGCATATATTTTCTGTTTGAAGTTTAAGAGTTCAAGATTTAAATTGCTGTTGAGATTATTGTTGATACATTGCAAAACTTTATCATGTATGCTTGAAATTTCATAAAGAAACTGATAGTTCATTGAGTATGAAATCATTTCTGAAGCAGAAGATTTTGAAACAGAAAACTTTAAGACAAAAGACTTTGAAACAGCAAGCTTTAAAACAGAAGACTTTGAAAATACTACGATGAAAATGATGATAATGATGATGATAAAAGTGATAACAGCTTTGAAAGTTTTGCTTTCTTGTTTCTTCTTCGACTTCTGAACTGACTGAGAAACTGATCGAGAAACTGATGAAGAAACTGACGAAGAAATTGATGAAGAAATTAACAAAGAAACTGATGAAGAGATGAATGAAGAGATTAATGAAGAAATTAATGAAGAGATTGATAAAGAAGCTTCGCTATTTGATCAAGTATTCAAATCAATCTTTATGATTAATAAAGTCTTTGAATGCAGCTGATATCATCAATGAATTACATCAGAAGTCTGAGTCTCATCATGTGAAGTTCATACACTACGATAAAACTTCTGAATCTCTGAATCATCTGAACTGATTGATCATCGAAATCGTTCAAAAGAAGAGAACGATGATGATGATGATGATGACAAGAACGACGATGAGAAAATCATAATCACGACGACAGCAGCAGCAGCAAGAATAGAAAGAACACTTTTATCAGTTTCTGAAACTTCAGATGATTCAGATGATTTAAGAGTCAATCTGAACTTGCTGAGTGACTTGAATGTCGCTCTTTTTCTGAAACGAGTGACAGCAGAAGAAGCAGTAGCAGAAGAAGAAACAGTGAATCTTCTGAGAGTCATGGCAGATGAATATAACTTCAATTTCTAATGCTACGGCATGAGAAGGGGCAGTGAGGTTGATTTTACAATTTCTGTTTTCTTATTTTGCACTTTTGAAGATTTACCACTAATTTTGGTGGGGCTCTCGGCAAATCCTAAAAAACGTACAAGGTTTCGCAATCAACGATACTACTCGTACGTAAGTGGATGAGGTCCCCCGAATTTTGTAAATAACGATTTCCAATGTGCGTATTTACATAATACGAAGTCATGCACTACCGATTCTTCGAGCGCACATCTTCGAATCTGCCTTCTTCCCACTTGAATTTCGAGCTCACGATCTCGAAGACGAGATGAGCAGCCTTCGTATGAGCATACGCCTCGAAGGCCGAGGCTCGAAGACTAGCAGGCTATGAAGGTTCCTGAGAATGATGGAAAGATGGAAATAAATCTGAAGTTTGCTGCTTGTCTACTTGTCCGCATGGATTATTTAAGACATGCGATAGCATAACTCGGCTCACCTTTACAAGTTTCAAATTGCCCTTGACTCTAAGATCTCCTGGAGGAACCTAGATTCATCTAAAAAGGAGAGTGCTCTATCTAAGATGGAGGGATCAATGTAAGAAGGACAACGTGAACGACGGAGAATTGAATTTGGCGGAATGGAGGGTGTATATTCCGTAATCTGCATCGATCGTCCATGAAAACGGTAGAAAATAAGAAGCAGGCTGGTATACAAAGGTCATAGGATAGATGGTTGACGGAAAGCTGATCTGCGTGCTCATCAGTTGCTGGGTCCTTCATGGACGCGAGTAGTGACTCCTTCACATCCCAGCCTGGATCATCAAGGAATTATGACCCAGTGAAGGACGCAGCTAGGGCTGCAAAGTAACGTTGTGGCAACGGGATCACAGAGATACATATCAAATTTGAAAGACAAAAATCATATGAATAATTTACCTGATTAAGAAAAATGTAAAGGCCACACACAGCGCCTCCGGTTGCTCTACCGTCGCGCGCGATGTGGGCGACAGTCGCGAAAAAGAGGGTGATCATGTGATGAGCGCCCCTGACCCACTGAGAGCGCTCATATATACACCCCCTCGCCCTAAAAAATCTCCTGCGGCTGCTGTCTACGTAGAGCGCTCGGGGCCGTGTAGTCCACGAACGTCCTTTGGGCATAGGAGATCACATTCAGCTTAGAGTATGTAGGATGGTGTGGCTTACGGGTTCTTGGTGTTCCATCATCACCTCCCGACATCCCACCAAGTTCCGCAAGGCATGTTCCAAAAGAATTTTCGAGCAAGGAGAAATTATGTGGGATCCAGTAGATTCCAGATTTGACCGTTGATGTGGGTGGTACCCTTGCCATCAAGCCAACTACTATGAAATACTCATCGCAGTCATTTTGAGCTGTGACGATTGACAATTTCCCCCCAAAAGGTTGCAAATCGACTACCAAAATGCGTTTTTCAGTACCGCTTTGAACAGGTTCAGCCGCATTTTTTTTTTCAGATTTTATCTGTTATTCGTGTATTGGGCTTGATGGAGCTCAAACGGCGTTCCATTCTATCGTTCTGTTGCATATGTACAGCCTTGAATGGCCATGTGATAGCAATGGTGCTACAATGCTATATGTCCCGCGCCAGAGATGCGCCAATGGAAA
>JAABUV010002522.1_pt1 | contig 24653 bp, 24 predicted proteins | sample 5559971 | NCBI WGS metagenome assembly JAABUV01 (sample SAMN10711881, study PRJNA513362) | rock metagenome | isolation source: Antarctica rocks | place: Antarctica: Victoria Land, Knobhead nord | collected 2015-12-19
CGGCCCCCCCCCCCCCCCCCCCCCCCCCCAGACCCCACACCGCGCGCACGCCGACGCTGCACACGACTCCACCGCCTGTGCAGTGCAGGCACCTGATGCGCACGCTGACGCGAGCCGGACCTGAGGCCCCGCACCGTTCCAGGAAGAGCACGGCCACCGCCGGCCGCTGCTGCCGGTGCTTGGCAAACCAGTCCGCCTGCCGCCCACGAAAGCAGCTCTGTTGCACCACCTGCCCCAGCTGAGCAGCACTGCACAACACCCTACCTGTCAGCAGGGGCAGGCAGGCAGGCCCGAAAGGAAGGTCAAAGCTGATGCCGCCGCCGGCGCCCGCACCTTCAGAATGCCCGCCATGCTGGCTCCGCTGGAGGACTTGCGCTCCCCTGCAGCGCTTTGGCGAGCGTCAGTGTGGGCGCGGGTATCGCTGGGCAGGTGCTTGCGGCGCATGGCGCGCGCCAATGCGCATGTTCGGGGCGGACAGGCGCAGCGGGCGCACCGAAGAGGCGCGGCGCGGCGGACGGGTCGGCCACGCCCAGCGAGTTGATGGGCGGTTTCTGGGCCGCGCGCAGGTACTCGCCGACGCGGCCATGCAGGCTGGGGCAGCCGAGCAGCGCGACCAGCGCGAGCGGCGGCGTGACCACCTCGGACGGGTAGAAGTCCAGCGCCATCCTCCGGCGCGAGCGCCCGCCCGGGGGCGTGCCCGGACTCCGATGCTACATGCTTGCCGAGGCCACAGGAGCTCAAGAGGCGAGGTCCTTGTGCGCGTGCGCTGCCGTGCTTCTGTGTGTTACAGCAGCTGTGGTTGCAACACTGCAGACGATCGGTCAAGCCCGTGTAGTGCAAGTGTGTTTGGTGAACGCTTGTGCTATACAAAACCACACTGATACAACAACCTGCGGCTACCGCGCTGCTGTGCACGCCTCCCCTCCACCCACTTGCAGCAAGTTCTGATGTCTATAAGCACTGACTGTTAGCACCGACTATTAGTACACAAGAATGCCCCTTTTGGCTGATCAGCCACACAGTGCTGAATGACATTTCAGCTGTAAGCATGTTGTACTGTACTTACACAAGCTCCCACACACAGCTACATACATTGCCTCAAAATGGCCACACGCGGCGCCCAGCAGTTCAGGCAGCACGTCCCGCCCGGGCGCCCGCCGTCAGAAGCCGCACGTGGCCCGGATCGCGTCCGCGACGCGCTGCTGCGTCGGCAGGTACAGCGGCTCGAACACGAGCGGGAAGGGCGTGTCGTAGCCGCACACGCGCGCCGGCGGCGCCTCCAGGCGCAGGAAGCAGCGTGCGGCCACAGCCGCGACCACCTCCGCGCCGAAGCCCGACGTGACCGGCGCCTCGTGGCTCACCAGCAGGCGCCCGGTCTTGCTCACGGACGCCTCTGTGCGCGGCGCGGGCGGGCTCATGCCGGGGCGCTTGCCTGGTGGCCAGCGGGCCGCCTCTCTCATGTCCATGCTCGTTGGCGCCCTCTCAACTTACTTATTGGCGCCAGTGGCACGCTCGCCAGGCCTCCCCAGGTCAGCCGCCGCCCGCCCTCAACCTGCTGGCAGAGGCCTTTGCCGCACATAGTGAGAGGGTAGCGGGCGCAAGAGCAAGCTTCCTGAGCAGACTGCTTCAATGCTGCACACCCGTCGGCACCGTTTGCCTACTTTCAAGCAAGCATGGGTGCAGCCTGTCTGTCCTGCAGCCAGTCTGCGGGAAAGCCGGTCTGTCCAGCGGCACGCCAGCTTGTGTGCGCCTACGTTTCAGCACTGATGCGGAGGCGCGCACAGGCGCGTGCCTGCGGCGTGCGTGCCCGCAACACCCAGCGGCGGTCTGAGAGCGCCAGGCGCGCACCCACGGTAGCGCGGTCCCAGGGCAGCAGCGTGCGCAGGTCGATGACTTCGCAGCTGATGCCATCGCCCTCTGCCACCTCCGCGGCCTGCGCGCCCGCACCGGCTGCAGCTCGCCGGTCCCGACGACACCAGACGCCTCGTGTTGTCAAACATAGGTGCATGCCAGGAGCTGGTGTGACCATGGGGGGCCGCACCGCGCGCTCAAGCACGGCGACCTGCTGACCCCAGGCGACGAGGGTGATGTCGCTGCCCGCGCGCGCGACGCGCGCCTCGCCCAGCGGCAGCTGGAAGTCGCCCTCCGGCACGTCCTCTACGACTGTCCGGTACCTGCGCGCCCGGCCGCTCAGCGGCAGGCCAAGCGCTGCTTGCCTGCACCCACCAGCGCTGCTGCGCCGCGCTCATGCCTGCCGAGGATAAGTGATGTGTTCAGGGCATGCGCCTGTCCTGCTCCACACACAAGAACCGGCCCCTTCCTGCTCACGAGCTTTCAGCCACTCGCTGCCTTCTCAGCCACGCCCTCCCGTCGCACATGCCTTCCACTGGCCTGCATGCGAGCCTGCTCCGGCACGACACACATCAGCAAGCTGCTCGTGGCCGCGGCAACCAGCGCCCCCACGACAGCCCGGGAACAGGCGCGCCCCCCCGTCCCGCACCCCAGCGCATGCGCTTCCGGCGCAGGCGGCGGGGCGCCGCACTGCATCTTCGCCTCGAAGAAGACGACGGGGTCGGGGTCGCGGATGGCCGCGAGCAGCAGCCCCTTGGCCTCGCGCGGGCCGCTGGGCACCACCACCTTGATGCCCGGCACGTGCGTGAAGACCGCCTCGGGCGACTGCGAGTGGTAGTGCCCGCCATGGCCGACCGCGCCTGCACAGGTGGGCTTTCCTTTCTCCTGTGCAGCGGGCGACAGCTGCGCAGGGGCCAGGAGCGGACGCGAGGAGGTGAAAAGTGCTGTAGTGATGCCCCGCTTCCGCGCACAGCCCCGGCACGTCAGCATGCACTCTGCAGGCGCGCTCACACGGCGATTCTACCTGATCAGGAGAGCTGCCGCTGCTGCTGTGCCGACAGCGCCCATGCACGTGTCGAGCTGCTGGGGCAGCAGCTCGCAGGAGTCCCAGGCTGAAGGAAGGCTGCGGCGGGCGCACCGTATGGGGCGCGCACGGTCAGCCCGCCGCAGTCGAACGCGCCGCCGCTGCGGTAGCGGTACTTGGCGGCCTCGTTCACGATCTGGTCGTAAGCTGGGTAGATGTAGTCGGCAAACTGGATCTCTGCGACTGCGGTGCAGCCGAGCGCTGCAGCGCCGATGCCAAAGCCGACGATGCCCTGAGCGGACGGAGGGCGGAGGTGGCAAGCTCGCGTGAGGCGCTAATAGCGCATCACTTGCTCTTGCCTGACTGGGGCAGCGCGGAGGAGAACAGACTGCTCAACAGGCAGCGTGCCCAGCCTGGCTGATACTGCCGGAGGATACGTTTGCTCAGCCTGGATGCGGGGCCGACGCTTGAGCATGGATGCACGCGCTGCATTTCAAGTTTGACGAGCCAGCGCACGCCTACCTGCTCTGACAGCGGCGTGTTGAAGCAGCGCGCAGCCCCAAAGCGCTCCTTGAGGCCGACCGTGCAACGGAACACGCCGCCAAAACTCACATCCTCCCCAAACACTAGCGCTCTGCGCCCGGCCAGTGTTCTTGCCTCAGGTGGGCGCGTTTGAGCGCACAACGAGCAGCCGCTGGCCTCAGTCAGTGGTGAACACCTTTTGTTCTCTTCCAGAGCAATGTGCAGCGCGTCGTTCACGGCCGTGCACAGGTTTGTCTGCTTCGAGGCACCAGCCGCGGTGGCCGGCGCAGCTGCGCTGGCAGAGAAGGCGCGCCGCGCACAGCTGAAGGCTGATCGACTGCGAAGCAAGGCGCACGCCATCAGTGAAAGCACCTTGCTGCTGCATCAGCCATGGCGCCTGGGCGCTTGCGGGTGACTGCTTATTGAGCCTAAGGACTTCGTATGCTGCGTGCACAGTTGGACTAGGTTCCGGAGCCCTGAACCTGCTCGCCTTGGCTCGCACTGTTATCGGACTTGCCTAGAAAATTCCGTACTTGCATCTCGCCTTGCAATCCGTGCTGCACGGGCGCCAGAGGCCAGCTCTGTGCTTCGGCGTGCGCGTGTCTGGCCGCTTTGTTGCTGGCGCACCGTGAACCACGATGCCATACCAGCAACCGCGCAACTCTCAGGTGGGCTGCGGCGCACTGTGGAGAGTGCGGGGATCTCCCGTTGCTGTTGCAGCACGTTTTGTTGGAGCACTGCATTGGACGTCCAGCGCAAGGCTGCTGCTTCTACAGGACATCCGGACTCGCTGGCGCGACGGCACAGCAATGTATGGCAGAGTTTGCGTGGAAATGATATGCTCTCACCCTGAAACGTCTGCCCCGGAGCTCATCGCTATGATGGTGTGGGACCTGCTGAGCACGTGCACCTTGGTGCGTCTGCTCTAGCGCCGCCGCCGGCCTTTTTCAGTACAGCATTGACACGCACACATGCTTCTGAGGAATGCTGTCCCAGCTAGCCGGGCTCGCCGCTGCTGCTTTGGCCACGTATAACCTTGTATGCTGCATCAGAGCCACTGGCACTGCAAAGGTGCCTGCGCTGTGCGAGCGCCGGCGTGCTCACTGTGCGCGCAGGCGGCCACGTTGCGCGCCATGTTCGCAACCGTCTCGAGGGCCTTGGCCACGGCGCGCGAGCGCACCGCGGTGCGCATTTTGTCGCGCCTGGGGCCGACGTTCTGTCAGCGCTTGCTGCTTTGGTGTGTATGTGCTGGCTACAGGTACTGCGCTGCAGGTGCCTGCCGCGGCGGGTGGTGCGGAACAACCTCAAGTGGTGCAACCGCGCGCCAAGTGTGCCAGCTCGCAGCTGTTTTGCCCATGTGCAGGGCAGCTGCATGCGCTCCGATGGCGCTTGTACTGCGGTTCGCACTGGCATGCGCCCTGCCGACAATTGCTTGCGCGCACGCAGGTGGTCAAGGAGCCCCGCTGGTGCGCGTGCCCTGAGCCGTACACCAGGTACCACGCCTGCGAGGACGGCCGCATCATGGGCCCGAGCGGCAGAACACTGAAGCCCACTGCAAAGCCTGGCGGCCACACAGTCACCTGCGCCCTGGATGACAGCTCCCCGGGTCGTCGATGCCAAGTCCCCGTCAGCACCCTGGTGCTGCTCGCCTTCGAGCAGAGCGAGTGGCGTCCGTGGCTCGACAGCGGCGAGCACATCAATGGAGACGGAGGCGACAACCGGCTGGCGAACCTGCGCTGGGGCCCCTCTGCTGCAATACATGTTCTAACCCCCTAACCCCCTAACCCCAAAGGCATCAGCTCCCGATGTTCAAGTAAGCCGGACGCCGGTGTGCGCTTGTCCAAGAGCGCGAGCCGCGCCTGGCGGCAGCAGTGAGCCTGGGCCTGCGGCCGCACCCCGTCATAGTCGTCCGCCACGCCGACGGCGCCCCGCTGAAGGACTGCGCTGGACAGCCTGTGCTGGGGCAGTAGCACCACAGCTGTCTGGAGGCACCACAGCATTGCTGGCACGAGACGGCGCCCCTCAAAGCAGAAGCGTGTCTATAAGCATGCTCCCCTGCTCAATGGCTACACAGTGAGGAGATCACTGTGTCTGGCTCGGCGAGTGCCGCCTAGCACGCCAGCATGATAAAGAATGTGTGCAGCATCAGGAAAACTTGTGTCTAGGCATACGTGCCGGCGGCTGCCGCTATGTGTTTTTAGATGTTACGGAGGCCTGCGCTGGGCAGGATGAAAGTGGGGCAGGTGATAATGTACTTATACTGAGTGCTTGCGCTATCAGCATGCAGAGCTGCCGTGCATATGTTTTGAATGGCCTGGTGCCTCCCTTGCACTGTGTGCCTAGATGGGTTCGCCTCAACGTGCATGGACTTGATTTGCAACACTCAGTTGTACTCACATTTCATGTTGTAACAGGCAACATGTTTCATTGCACACCCTCAACAAGCAAGGTGTCCATGGACCCTGATCAGGGTCTGGCTCCCCAACGCCTGGCCTGCGACGATGTGGGCGGCCGCATCCGACAGCGCAGGCGACGCGGTACCACGCAAGCTGGACGTGATGGAGGGTGATGGCCAGCCCATGGCGCGCGGCGCCGGCGGCGAGCCGCGCCGGGCGCCACCGGGGCGCATGGACGCCGGCCGCGGCCGCGGCCAACGCGGCAGGGGCGGGCGCTGGGGCGAGGCGCAGCAGCAGCGTGGCCCGGCCACGCCACAGGGCAGCGGGCCCCCGATGCGGCAGGCGGGGCCGCCCCGGGCGAGCCCGCAAGCCGGGCCAGGCCCGGCTGGCGTTCCTGGCACTGGCTATGTGGCGTCCATCAAGGACACGTTTGGCTTCATACAGTGCGCCCCGGCCGCTGTCTGTCCTGCCTTCTGCACACCCGCGCAGCACTCTTAAGAGGTTACCTGGGTGCGTCTTGATGCACTCCCTCGCGCATCCAGTAAGTCCAGTGTCACACAAGCTGTTTCGTGGAACCGAGGTGCAGAGCTATCGTATTTGTAGCTCTTCACGCATGTTTTGTGCCTGGTGCCTGCACACGTACTCAGCGTGCTTGCCAGGCAGCGCCGCGGCACAGCATGCAAGTGGGCAGGACCGTCTCTCTCGGGCGTGTCGAGGCACAGTGGATCAGGGGCTGGCGGCGCGATGCGGATGGGCCACTGGCTGTTGTGGCATCACAGGGAGGCGCCTGACCGCGCGGCCGCCGCGCAGGTCCGCCGACTTTGACGCCCAGGTGTTCTTCCATGCCAGCGAGGTGCAGCCGGCGGACGCGGATGCCACGGCGCCGGCCGCCGCCGCGGCGCCGCAGCCCGGCGGCGCGGAGGCGCTGCAGGCGCTGCAGCAGGGCGACGAGGTGGCGTTCACCGCGTACCCGCCGCCTGCGCCGGGCGCCAAATGGGCGGCGCGGCAGGCGCGCCACGGGTGGTCGCCCCACCTGCGCACGCAAGACTGTGCTCGGGCTCCACTGCGCATTGCGCTGCGCGGCTGCAAAGCGAGTGCGCTGCGACAGCAGGCTGCGCTCTGCAGCAGCACTGTGCACCATGCGGTGCACCCGCCCAGCGAGGAGGTGCACGGGCTTTGTCAGCGCGGGCGGCGGGCGCGCGCGCCGCGGCGCCCCAGCCCTCCAGCGCCCCCGCGCCCGGCCGCGTGACAGCACCGCTCGGCGACGCACGAGGCTGGGGCAGCGCAGGTGAAAAGGCTGCCCAAGGGCACGCTGGAGGCAGCGGCCGGGCCGCAGGAGGGCGTGCGCATGCGCGGCGTCGTGCAGCGCGAGCTGCGCGGCGGCAGCTCGCAGAGCGCGCAGTGGGGCGTGAAGGCGCGCGCCCGCCCACCCCAGTAACGGCGCCGCGCGGCGCCGCAGGCGCGCCGCTTGCCAAGAAAACTGGGCTCGCGGCGAGCGTGCCTGCAGCGCCTGCTCCGCCCGCTCGCGCACGTTTACCTGGCGCAGGCAACACATGCCGGGACGCCGTGACAAGCATGCGCCTTGTCCCACCCGCTCCCCGCGAGCAGGCTCCTGTGTACTGTCGCCCGAGCCCAGGCCCCGCTGTTGTCTGGCGTGCAGGCGGAGAAGTATGGCGGGCGCATCGGCTATGAGGCCGCGCCCGCCGCGCAACCCGCGCAGCCTGCCGCGGCGGCGCCGCCCAGCGCCTCCGCCGGCGGCGCGCCGGACGCCGGCGCTGCCGGCGCCGGTGGCGCCGCCGGCGACGGGGCGCCGGCCGGCCCCGGACCGCCGGGCGAGGCGAAGGCGCCCCCGGGGGCCCCCGGCGCGCCGGCCCGCGCTGGCGCCGCGGAGCCCCCGCAGGCGCGCACCGCGTCGCCGGCGCCAAATCAGGCGCCCGCGCGCGCGCCTGCGCAGCAGGCGGTGGCCTTCGAGGAGCGCGACCAGGTCGACCGGCTGCAGGCGCTGCGCCTGGGCGAGCCGGTCGACTTTGTGCTGGTGCCGGGCGGGCCGGGCCGGCGGCCGCGCGCCACGCAGGCGCGCGCGCCCACCTCAGCCGCCAGGACGGCTGTCTCCTGTGCTCTGCGTCACCTGTCAGCGAGGGCAGCCCCAGGCCCGGCTGCCTGCACCAGGGGTGCGCAGTGTGCTGGGCGCGCCGCTGTGCAAGCTCGAAGAGCTGGAGAGGGTAGTGGAGCAAAGGGCCTGGGCCGCTCGGTGCGCCTCTGAGCGCCCCGCGGCTGAGCGGCCGCGCAGGTGGCCAGGGCGGAGCCCGCGGACGAGCGCGAGCGGGGCTTTGTCGTGCTGCTGAAGCCGGAGGCGCGCTACGGGTTTATCAAGTGCGCGCCCGCACCTGACCAATGCATGGGAGTCACAGAAGTACAGGCTGTAACAATTTTTTGATGCTGTGGTCACCGGCCAAAAGCCTATCGGCTATCGTTCTATCACTCCCTGTGCCTCATATTTGATGGGCGCTCTAGTGATGCAGGGATGCTTGCTGCGTAATCGTAATGGCAGCGATGTGATGTGCGGCCGGCTGCAGGTCACCACACATGCGTCACATAGCTCTGCGTCCTTGCGCGCGCTCGCGACCCCCTGCTCGTCATGCCGTGCTTCTCTGCTCAAAATGCTATTTATCATATGCTGCTCGCTGGCCTGCGCCCGTGCCCTGAGGCCATCGCGCGATGCGCGGCGCGCAGCCTGGCGAGCGGGGCGGGGCAGATCTTCTTTCACCAGAGCGAGGCGCCCGCGGGCGGCGCGGCGCTGGGCGACGCGCTGTCCTTCCGCGTGCGCGCCGATGCGCGCAGCGGCAAGCCGGTGGCCGTGGCGCTGCGCCGCCTGGAGCCCGGCGAGCTGGAGCCGGAGCTGCGGCAGCCAGGTGGGGCCTCCCGGGGTCGCTGGAACCCCGGCCAGGGCCTGAGCATGAGGTCGGTGTCCGAAATGAGCTTGCACTGTCTGACACAGGCACCCGACATGCAACGGCTGCAGTGCAGTTCTCAGCTGCGGGGTGCGCCCTTGCATCCAGGTCCTTGTGCCGCTCGGTGTCCAGGAACGGTGAGCGCGGTGTGAGCTTTGGCGTGTGCGGGGCGACAGAGCGCGTGAGGGGCCGCGTGCTGAAGCTGCCCGTGCAGCCGCGCGGCGCGGCCGAGGGCGTCCCGACGCCGGGCCGCGCGTCGCCGAGCGAGGCGCACACAGGCGAGCCCGGCTCTGACGCCGCGGCCGCTTCTGGCGCCGGCTGCGGCGCCGCCGCGGCCGATGCCAGCGGCCCCGATAGCTCGGGGCGTGAAGCGCGGCCTGCAGCGGATGGCCCTGGCGCCGACGGCGCCGCGGCGGAGGGGGCAGCGGAGCCGGGGCCGGACCCCGGGTTTGCTGCAGGCGCGCCTGGCCACGCGGAGGGCGGCGCCAATGGCGCGTCGCCTGGCCGGGAGGCGGCGAACGGCGTTGCGGACGCGCGGGGTCCGTGCACGCCCGAGCGCGGGGCGGATGCGATCCCGGGCGCGCCGGCTGGCGCGGATGCAGCATCAGCAAACGGCGCCGGCGGGCAAGGCGGCGCGGGGCCGGCGCCGGCGTCGGCGCCGGCGACCGCGGAGCGCAGCGCTCGCGCCGGCATGGGCACGATCGCATATGTGGATGCTGGCGGAAAGGAGCGCCGCTGCGGCTTTGCGGCAGATCAGGTGTGTCCAAGTAAGCGTCGTGTGTCTGGTATTAGAGTATGTTTCTCTGGGCGGCTCTACATGTGCAGCGCCGTTGGCCTGGTGACATGCGGTGCCCCAGGCCGCCGCGCACGCCGCTCGCCTCTCCCCTCTACGCAAAGTGCCTCTGGCGGCTGTGACAGCAAGTGCGTTTCGCAAAGGACACCGGCGAGGTCCCTGGTGCCCAGCAGCGCGATGATATAAAGTGGCTGATTAAAATCACTCTACGCTTCTACTGTTGTGAGGAGCGCGCGACGGCGGCAGGTCGGCGACGGCGGGGTCGAGGCGGGCGCGCTGGCTGCGGACGACGATGTGGATTTCACAGTGGTCCTGGACCGGCGCACAGGCGCGGTGCGCGCGGAGGACGTGCGCCTGCTCGCGCGCGCCGCCGACCGGCGCGAGCTCGGCCAGGCGCGCGCCCGGGCGCCGCAGCGCACTGGCTGCCTCATCAAGCCATATGGGACTGTGTGTCTGGATCGAGTGAGTGGCTGCCCATGGCTCCGGGGTGATGCCAAGTGCTACCCCGCATCTGACAGGGCGAAGCTTCTGGGCTATGGAACACCGCATGGTGCATGCTGCCTCAGCTACGAGCCAGGGCGCGGCACCGAGTCGCGCTCGGCGTCCGCTTGCGCAAGCACGGCGCACCACCGCTGCAGGGCGTGGCGCTCCCGCCTGAGGGGCCTGCTGCTCCGCGCAGATCAAGGCGCTGAAGCCGACGGCGGACGGCGGCGGCGGCGGCTTCGGCTTCATCCGCGCGTGCGAGCGCAGCGCGGACGTCTTCTTCCACTTCTCCGCGCTCGCCGGCTGCGCGCCGGGCGACCTGGCGGTCGGCGACGACGTGGAGTTTGCCGTGTCGCGCGAGCCGCCGCGCGGCCTGACCGCGCCCACGTGCGCCCGCCGCCCGCGGCCGCTCCCCCGGCGCCCTGGCCTGCGCGCGCTTTGTATTGACGCCTGCGGGGGGTGTTGGTCGGCCTGCTCGCACTCGCGTGCACCGGCTCCGCAAACGGCGCGCCTGGCAAGCGGGGCCCCAGCCTCCGACCCAGCATGACGCGGCGCACGTGTTTCCCACAAGCGCAGTGCACGGCGGATGCCTCCCCTGGGCTGGTGCCAGCTGCCGCCACCGACGCCGGGTGTCGGAGCAGCAGGCGGGGCGCGCGCGGGGCGCAGGGTGTGCAAGGCGCCCAAGGGCGCGGCCGTGTTCGAGGAGGTGGCCGAGGAGCAGCTGGCCGGCGTGGTGGTGGAGCGGCCGCAGGCGCAGGGCCGCAGCGGCGGCTTTGCCAGCGGCCTGCTGCAGTTCGCCGCGCCCGACGGCGCCAACGCGCGCCTGCCCTTCGGGCCGGAGGACCTGCAGGCGCGGCGCTCCGCCGACCCTGTGCGGTGGCTGGTGTGGGTGCCAGGAGCCCCTGTGCGGTCTCTGTCGCCGCGGGAAGCGCCGCTGCAGGCATATGGTAGTGGTAGGGGTTAGGGTAAGGAGCGCACGACCCTGTCCAGGGGCTCCGTGGCTGCGTGGCTCGGCCCAGCCGGCCTCGCTCGTCAGGCGGCGCCCGCGCCGCGCAGGGCTGGGAGGGCGGCGCCAAGGCGGGCCCCAAGGCGGGCGACCAGGTGACCTTCCGCGTGGCCACGCGCCCGCAGACGGCCGCGGCCGCGCAGAAGCTGGGCGGCGCCGTCGCGCGCCTGGCCGGTACGCGCGCGCAGCATTCATCGCATGGGCACCCCTTGCGCACCCCTTGCGCCCATCCAGGGCTGCGCGGCGGTGCTTGCAGGCAGTCCCGCGCATGCACGCCGTCTTGTGGAAGTTCACCCCGCACGCTGTAGCAACAGGGGTATAACCCGCTGTGGCGCCGCTCAGTAGCTCGGCACGACATGGTTGGACGTGGGTGTGAGACTTTGAAAGGAGTTGCGCATACCAGCACATGCAAAGGCACGAGGTGGGCAGGCAGCTGCGTGAGTCTGACACAAGCCGCCACCAATTTGCTTTGCCCATGCAATCCCCGTGACCCTTCCCGCAGCGTGTATCTGAGACGAGTTTCGGCATGCCATCGGGGCCTTGGTCGCCACGCCTCACCCGACGTCGTCCCGATGGTGGGGCTGCGCGCGAGCAGGACGGCGCGCGGTGGACGTCGCGCCGCACGCGCTGACCGGCACGGTGGTCACGTTCAAGGGCGCGTTCGGCTTCGTGGAGTACGCGCGCGGCGAGGAGCGCCCGCGCGTGTACTTCAATGCCGGCGACGCGGAGCCCAACCTGGCGCCGCCGCTGCGGCCCGGCGATGAGGTCGCGTTCACGCTGGCGGTCAAGCCGGAGGCGCTCGCGCGGCCGGCGGGCGCGGCCGGCGGGCGCGAGATCGTCGCGCGCCGCGTGCGGCGCACCCGCGAGGCGCCGGCCGGCAAGGAGAACGAGGAGTTTGTCGCGGAGCGCAACCCGGCCGCGCAGAAGTTTGTCGGCAACGTGGAGGCCGCCGGCGCGCGCGGCAACCAGACGATGCGCATGGCGCGCGGCCCGGACGGCACGCGCGGCTTCGCCGGCGCCGGGCGCGGCCGCGGGCTGGCCGGCGGCGGCGCCGCCGCCGCCGCGCCGGGCTCTGCGCCCGATGTGCCCCTGGCTGCGCTGCCCGACGATGGCGTCAGCGCACCAGGTGCGCCCATGCGCTTGTGCTTGGTACAGCGTCCCGAGTTCTGTTACAATTGGTTGTCTGGGAGGGGTGGCCTTGTCCTTTGGTGAGCAGGGAGCTTTAAGCGCTCACGGGAGGTCTTATTTGCTCAAGCCTCTCCAGATCAGATTCATTGACGAGGACGTGCATGCACTGCACGGCGCCTCAGAGAACGGGGCGGCAGGGCATGGGCTGCGCGCGTGCACTCCTGCGCGGCTCTCGCGCGGCGCTGCGCTGTTGCAGGAGGCCTTGACGCGCGCGTGCCCGCGCGCGGCAGGCTCCGCGGCGGCGCCGCCGCCGCTCAAGGCCGCGGCGCTGCTGGCGCTGGCCAAGTCAGCGTCGGGGCAGCTGCTCAATCCGGGCGCATGCGAGTTTGTGCCGCGCAGCAGCAGCGGCGGCTCCCTGAAGTCGCTGGGCTCGGGCGCCGAGCCTGCCGAGCGGCCCGCTGCCGCCGCCGCGCCCGGGCGCCTCGCCGCGGCGTCGGCCCCGGGCGACGCTCAGGAGGCCAGCGCGCTGCAGGGCTGCGATGCCTGACAAGCCGCGTGCGCGGGAAAGCAGGGTGGGGTGCCTGCGCAGCTGGGGCGGCGGGCCGCTTTGCGGGCGCAGCCCCGAGCAGCGAGGCTGCTGCGGGTCACCTTGCGCTCTGGGCGCCCCGGAGCGGCAGCCGCAGGCGAGCGCGCAGATGTACTTGCGTGCTTGCGGCAAATTGCGAGACTGTTTGTCCACAGCGTTGCAGTCCTCAAACAGAGTTTTTGAGAGTTTGGGAGCGCATCGACAGGGACAGAACAGAGCGCTGCTGCGGCAGGGGATGAGAGTGGGGTAGCGACTGCTTTCTTCGGCCTGCTGTTGTTGAACATACATGGGCCTGCTTTGGTCATGTAGGGAACTGCTGGCAAAGAAGGGGAGCCCTTGGGTCAAGCCGCAAGTGTAGTGTAGGGCCATCAGATGCCATGCGGTTGCTGGCGTACTAGAGCAAAGTGCTCCTGGCAGGGCCGCATTGCCTTGCATATTGGTGGCGTTTGTAATTGGTGTTGCCAACGGTGCTGCAGCAGGTATTCAGTTCACGTAAGAGGGGTGGGCAGAATATGGGACGCGCACCCTCTCGGCTCTGATCAGCCCAGCTGCTTGGCCACACATCCCCTTGTTACAGTTAGGCTGGTGCACCGCGGTCTGGTGAGGCATGCGGAGCGCCTCTGACCCAAAGCCTCCTGAGCACAGAAAGTGCTTACAGGGGCACAGGGAGACACCACTGAAGCAGTCTGCTACTCCCCCTGCAAGACAGGTCTTGCAGACTGAAACGCGGCTGGTGGCTCACTGCACTCCCAGCGGTACGCCGAAGGAGATGCATCCCGCGCCACTATTCGTTTCTCACACTCCACACAAACCGGTCAATTGATCGCAACAGTGGATTAAGCCACATGACAGCAGCCTGCAGGCCACCCTACCAGGCTCCGACAACAAACTCGGGGCAGAAGGCATAGTCGCCCGGCGACAGGCGGTACTGCTTCAGCACCAGCGACACGCGCGGCGTGCCGCCCGGGCTCTGGAAGTTGTCGATGCTGTGCAGCGCGTCGCCGCGGAACTTCACCATGGTGTTCTCCTGCCGCCCGACGCATGCAGGCATGCTTGAGACCCTGCCATGCCCCGGTTGATGACATGCAGGCGCGCTCGGGCCCCTGCCACGCGCCACTTTATGACGTGCACAGCCACGCGCCCCGCCTGCCCAGGGTCAGGGCAGCATCGACGCCGTGCGCCTGCAGGCACGGCAGCGAGAGCAGCAAGGTAATGGCAGGCTGCATGCATGCGGCGCGGCAGGCCGCGCCTGCACTTGCAGCCGCCGCGTCGGCGTCGGCTTCTCCGGCGCGTCGGCGATGCTGCTGTTGTGGACCGCGGGGTCCCAGATGCGGAACTCGCCGCCGCTCAGGTCGCTGGGCACCTGCGCACGCGCGGCGGACATGCACTCGGCTATCACCGCACCGGCATGTCTGCATGGCCTGGACATGCTTAGTCGACTCCAGTGCTGCTTAGTGTGCATACATGTGACCATGGTAAGTCAGCAGGTCAGCAAACAGCCAGATCTGTGAGGCATCCCACCGTACCCTGTACCCAACAGTGAGCCTGAACATGCAGTACACTGAGGAGTGGACACGCAGATTGAAAAAACTAGCTGATGCTTATATGAACTAGGGCATAGACCGGCCGCTTGGCAGCCCTGCATCGCCACAGGCTGCCCCGGCATGGCGCCGTGTGCACAGACGCGCCTGGAGGTAGATAACGTTGGATGTGTCGGACAGCATGCCGTACTCCCACTGCCGGATCAACTGCGCGCGCCCCGGAAGCGCCCTCGGCCTCCCGCCAGACACGATCACCCAAGCGCACGCCCATGTGCCTCATGCGCGGCCAGCGTATGCACAGCGTGGCGCGGTCACCAGCGCTGACTGACATGTCAATCGATTCGTGACCGAGCCGCGCGTCCGCAGGTGCGCGCGAGGCGCGCGACGAGGCTGCTCACACGTGGCGCGGGTCAGGGTCGCGCCAGATGATGTGATCTAATGAGCATCAATCCAAAGAGTCACCATGGTTGTATAATGGCCGGCACCCGCACAGCGCGGCGCCGGGGCGCACGGTGAGGCCGCCGACGGCCGCGCGCGTCAGGATGTGGTCGGACAGCGTGATGTCGTAGTGCGGGCGGAAGGCCTCCGGGGCGGTCGCCGGGTGCACCATGGTGACGGAGAGGTCGAACATGTTGGCGTCGACCGCCTGCACCTTGGCGAAGTAGGGCCGCAGGAAGCGCAGGTCCGCGTCCTCCTGCAGCCGCGCCGCGCCTGCGCCGCGCCAGCTGATGTGCTTGCGGTGCATTGGCGGGCGGCAGGAGCTCAGAGAGCGACCCGCTACGCGTGCAAACCAGGCCCCCGGCTCCAAAGGCGCCACTGGTCATGGGCTGCAGGAACCCCAGAGCCGAGTTTGCCTCCGGCCATCGCACGGCTGGCGCACGGGCAGGTCAGCCCTGGTGATGGCAGCTGGCCCCCCGGTACGGCTTGCACAGACCGCTCTGTGCCAAGCAGTGGGGGAAGGTGCGCAAGCAGGACAGGCGAGGCAGCTCAAGCGAGGCTGCAGCAGGAGGCTATGGTGGGCAGCAGACTGGAGACGCTGGAGGAGTCTGCGAGCAGGATACGCTGGTCGTGAGGGCGCGCGTCCTGCCGCGCGGGCGTGCCCGGGCGGCGCACCGGCGATGTTGAACAGGATGTGCACGCAGAACAGGCAGCTGGTCAGGCCCTTGGCCTGCAGGTCCCTGCGGCGCAGCTCCAGGCGCCGCATGATGGGCGCCTTGAGCTCCCGGAACTCCGCCGGCGTCAGGAAGTCCGGCTCCGTGCTCACCAGCTCCTGCGCCGCCGGTCCAGGTGAGCCCCGTCCGGGGTGCGTGACCACAGGTAGGGGCAGCGCGCGTCAGGTGACCACGCACGTATCGGTCGTGCGCATGTCGGTGTGCTCACTAGCTTAGCACCATGAGAGGGCGTGCATGCCCGCCGACAAGACGAGCGGAAGCGCGGGCGGCCCGCGCCTGGTCTGGCGTGCAGGTGTTGCTCAGGAAGCGCTTGCCCGGCACGTCCCAGATCATGGCGCCCGCCGCGCCGTGCGCGCCGTGCGGCCCCTGCCGGACAGGCACGCCGTCGCGCTGGCCCCCACTCGCGTGCCCGCGGCGTGCGCGCGCGCACGCGCCACCCAGCCGCGCCACAGCTTGTAACGCACACGGTCTGGGCTGAGACCGCTCTGGACACCGCAGTGCAGCCGCGCAGAGTGAGCTAGTGAGGCGCACGCTGCGTCAGAAAGGGGCGCACCACTGTCGGGATGAGAACGGCCGTCTGCGGCAGGTGCCGCGTCGGCGCAGGCGCTGGGCAGCCCGTCCCGACGACCTCCGGGCTTTGCCAGAACTCAGTGCCGCCGGGCGCCTGCACGCGCGACGCTCCAGCGCTCAAAGCGGTCCAGGAGAGCACTCCAGAGTTGGCGGGCAAGCGCACGGCGGAGACGCGTGCACGCGCTAAAACACGCACTAAAACACTTGCGTTTGTGACGGAGGTTAAGTGCATACTCTGACAGTGTCAACAAACAGAGTAGTGCGACCAGCGCAGTGGTGTGACCAGCGCGTCCACCGCGTCAGGCATGCTTAGTATACGCGTGTGCGAGCCTAGCGCTTGCTCGCATGCCCAGGACTGTGCGGAGACAGCGCTGGCGCGCCTGCTTGACTATGGAGCGCACGGTGAGCACGGTCGCGATAGCCAGCAGGCCCCACACCACGCGGTTCTCCAGCACCGCACTTCGTTCACGATCGAACGAGCCTGTCTGCCGAGCCATCATGGCAGGCTTGCAGCCCACGCGCAATGCTGTGCAGCTGCTACTCGTGCAGCGTCATACGCACTCGGTCTAGGCGACAGGTGGCACGCGAAGGGACCAAGGCTCTATAGCAAACCACGGCATATGTGGCACGGTCGAGAGGAGCACGCCGCGCGGTGCGGGTGCAGCTTTATGATGGCTTGCAGTTAGTTGGTGCGGGAGCTGCGCACAATCACAAAAAGAGCAAGTAGCATACAGCTGTCAGAGTCTCCAATTGAGCACTACAATGCGCGGTGTGACCGCGCAGCGTATGCTCAAGCAGCCAAGGCCTTAGCTGCAAGGTGCTACCCTGCTTATAATTATTATTTACCCTGCCTTTCCTGATTCCAGATAATCAGCCTAGAAGCTTTTCCTCCAGTCATCCTCTCCGTCATGACTACCACCGGCGTATGGCATGGCATGGCATAAGCCAGCCTGAGCTCAGGATGCTTCAAGCGTACAACCGTTTAAAATGCTGTTGTGCAACACCCCCGTCGACTGTATAAAGTCAGAAGGCCGTGTGATATGCATGTTGCATGCATGTCCCACGAAGCCTCAACAAAGTTTTGCGAGAACGTGCACACCGGAGTCTCTTGTCAGGAGGCATCTCCTGTTTTTAATGAAAGCAATAAAGCAATCAGCATCTGTAAGCACGAGAATGCCCACTGAGCATGGGACTCATTCACTGCTGCACGTCACCTCACCTGCAATTGCCAGGGTGCATGCGTTAGCCTCGCAGTGTGTACAGCATTGCAAAGGCTCACAGAAGCTCTCTGGGCTAGCTGCGCAGCTTGGCAATTGTTACAGGACAGCAGTCGCCTGTGACAGCTTGCCTGCCGTCATGTAGATTTGCTCGTGATCAGAGACCCATAGAGCCTTGCACACCCAACTGTTGTCGCTATTCTCTGCACGCCTATGCGTGCACATAAAATGAGTAATGCGTGCAAGTTTACGTGCACCCACGATATATGGGTTGAACCACAGGTGGACCCATAACACACGAATGTATGTGATCATAGACCAGGCATGCAGTGCAACTTATCTGCATGCCTGCTCGCTTCAGTGCAGCAACCACACACAGTCGTGATGAAATGAATCGCGACGCACGCGATGTCTCGCTCACCCGCGCCGCATGCAACCTTCAGCGCACAGGCCGATGAAATGTAGGATACAATTGCCAATCGGTGAACGGAAAACAACTCGCGCCAGGAGATGCACGTAACAAATTAGACGCCAGCCACCTACAGGGTTCAAAACGCTGGGTGATGGACAAGCGAGGCGTGTGGGTCTTTATCTAGCCTCTACGTGCAGGCGCTGCCCGGGGTGCGCGGGGGGCACCGCAAGGCGCCAGGGTACAAGTGTGGCCGCAGGCCCCCAGCTGCCGCAGCCGCACAACACACGGCCCCGCACGTGCCCACAAAAGTCCGAGCTCCTGCTATGCACTATCACCCCCTCTCGACTGGAAACGCATGCGCAGGCCCCACAGCTGCCTCGAGCCCCAGCCAGAGCTCGCAGCATGCGAGCCCAGCGCAACACCCTCTCAAGCCCCTTACAACATGCATGGCAGTTCAGGGGACTCTGTCAGCGAGTGCGCGCTAGCCGCCGGGTGCAGGCGCGAATGCGCAGCCCTGGGTGCGCGAGCGCACGCTGGCTGGCCCGCTTCCCCTCGCCCGCCCGCATGCAGCCGCATCGGCTGCCGTGCGCGGCTGCTCACTACGCCCCCCGCAGCAGCCGCCGCCCGGCCGACGCCCAGGCAGTGCCGCGGTTGTCACCGCCGGCCTTGGTCACGGCCGTGAGCGAGCCCGTGTTGGTGCCGACGCTCGTCGCCACGGCCTGGCCCGCCTGGAGCGTGACCCCGCTGCCTATCAACGCGGCTTCGGTGCTCGCCTTGGGCGCGGTCGTCGGAGCGGCGGTGGGGGCGGTCGTGCCGGCGGCGATGCCCGCCGCCGCGCTGCCGCCCATGGTGCCCGCGCCGCCGTCCAGCGCGCCGGTGTTGCTGCCGGCCGTGGCGGCGGGCAGGACGCTGCCGCTGCCAAGCAGCGCGCCATTGTTGGCGCCCGCAGCGATGCTGCTGGCCGCGCTTTCGGCGGGTATGTAGGCGGTCTGCGCGATGACGCTCTGGGACGTGGTGCCGGCGCCGCCGCTGCCGGCTGTGACGCCCATGACGCCGGCGGCCGTGCTGGGCGCGGTGGTCGGCGCGGCGGTCGCCCCCAGCAGGACAACGTCGTCCCCGGTGGTCGCCTTCTTCTTCTTCTTTGTGGTGCTGTTTGAGTCCACCTGCGCGGGCGGCGCAGAGCCCCGTCAGATCCTGCTCGTCTGCGGGCGCGCGGAGACAGCCACGGCCGCGCAGCATGCGGCAGGCGCCGGACAGCACAGGGGTGTCCAGGGCCACAGACAAGAAAGCAGCTCGACTGTGAAGTTTGCGATTGTTTGTCATGTATGCATGCCGCGCGCTCGCACCGTGTACACAAAGCGGTGCTCGTTCGTGCCGACGACGTAGTTGTTGTTTCCATTGACGACCTGCACCACACCCACGGTTGGCAGTTGTTCCACCTTCTGGCTTGTGCCGCCTGCCGGTGACCAGACTTTGTAGCATGCCCCATCCATCCAGTGAAGCTGCTCAGGTGCGCAACCGCCCATGCCATTAAAACCCTCAGCAGAGGGCAAGGGCGTGCTGGAGTGGACAGGACGGCTGCAAGTGCGGCCGGCACGAGCTGCATGCAGACTGCCTGCCGAAGCAGGCATGTCTGGCCCGGGCATGCAAGCACCTGCGAGTTGTCCTGGGAGCCGTTCCCAGCCACAAAGCCGACCGCGCTGCTGCCGCCGCCGTTGATGATGGCCGTCGTCACCACGGCCTTCTTGCCCTTCTCCTGCACGCGCCATGGCGAAGCACGGTCAGCTGCGCTGCAGGTGCCTGGCACTCTCTCCAGTGCTTCACAGACCAGGACTGCAGGGCGCCACACCAAGGTGCAGGGAGCTTGACAAACGGGGTGCATGCGCCCCCTCTGCTAGGTTGCACGCATGTTCCTGACACCAGATCATGTTGACAGGACGTTCAGCAATGGTAATGGGAAAAATCTAGCTTGGCAGCCTGCTTGGATGCCTGAGCAGGCTGCATGGGCCAGGCACGGACACAGGCACGGAGCGCGTGGCTGCATGGGCGAGCACGGTCGCGCACCATGGTGATGTACTCGGCGATTGTGTTGCCGATCTTGGTCTGGTAGTTGCCGTTGACGACCTGCCGCAGGCCCCATGCCGCTTGGCATCAGGCGCGGGGGCCACTGCCAGCAGGTTGCGCTTGCAGCGCGCGCGCTCATGCACAGCCTGCCTGGCAGGGCAGCGGGCAGCCTAGGATCGCGGGCGCGCGCCTGCACGTTGTCGATGCCCGCATAGGCTGCCCTGTCGGCCACCGGCGGGGGCTTGCCCTGCTTCTGCCTGGGCGTCAGCTGCGCAGCGCACAGAGCCCTCAGCCGTCTGCGCGCAGTGGCGCCGGCGCCGCCAGCTACGATGCAGCCAGTGAAGCCGGCATGCGCCATCTGCAGAGCAGCCAGCGAAGCCGGCATGCGCTTTGCACCGCCGGCGACCAGCCGCGCACAGAGCGCCCACTCGCTCAGCCTTTGCCACTGGCTGCGCACTGCACGCCGCCATGGCCCGCGGCCAGCCTGTCGCACTGATGCAGCCGGGCATGCGGTGGCCGTGCTGGGTCCAGGCGCGCGCGGGCGCGCGACCGCGGCGGGCGGGCGCGCGCCTTGGCCACCGTCGTGTTGACCTCCTTGCCGACCACGATGTTGTTGTCGCCCGTGACTCGCTGGTAGTTGTTGTTGTTGTTGTTGTCCGTGTTGTTGGCGGCCGTCTTGGGCGGCGGCACGTAGCTGGGGTTGGGCACCACCGGCGAGTTGACGCCGCCTTGGAGCGGGATGTTGGCCGCCGCGGGCACGTAGCCGGCCAGCGCCGCCGTTTTCTGCGCACGCCGTTACTCAGTCAGGCCGCGTTATTGTCTCTGGGCCCTCCGCCGCGGCCAGCAGCTCTGCGGGCCTGAGCCCCCATACACCTTCCCTGCATGTAGGGACGCGGCCAGAGCGCTCAGCGCTGCATGTTCAAGCAACGCACGTGCCGACGGCGCAGGGTGAGGTCGATCTGCTCGGTCCTTCGTCGTGCGCGGGAGGTGCGGGCGAGCTTGCAGCGGGGCACAGGTTCGCGGCGCGCACCCCGGTGGCGGGCGCGTACAGCGTGCCGACGACGCTGTTGCCATTGCCGTTTACGTACTGCTGGTTGTTCTCGTTGCTGTTGCCGTTGTAGCTGCCGACGTAGCCGTTGCCATGCCCGGCGGTCTGGCCATTCAGGACGTCAGTGCCCTGCTGGGCGCTGACGACGTTGCTGTTGCCTTTGACCACCTGCACGCCCGCGCACGCCCCGGGTCAGGTTGTGGCGAGCCTGGTGCCCTGCCGGTGCAGTCACACCCCGTAAGCTGCAGTGGGATGCAAGGCAGCAGGGCCAGCATGCAAGTCTCTGCGCGCGAGTCTCGGCGCGCTGCCGGACCGCGCTCAGCCGGCGCGCCTGCTGATTGTTCGTGTTGTTGTTGCCGTTGAAGTGGCCGAACGTGTTGCTGTTGCCGTTCCCAGACCCGGATGCGCCCGGCACCTGTGCGCGCCGTCCAGAGGGTGAGGCTACAGGCTTAGAGCTTTGCTTGGAGCATACGGGGTCGCTGCAGGGTCGCAGGCAACGAGCGCACAGCGACCGCGGCTTTCCCGCACCTGGTTGCCTGTCACGGTGTTGTTCGTCCCAGCCACGCTCTGCGACGGCACCAGGGAGTGCGTCAGGTGCCAGAGCGCTCAGCCGGGCGGCGCCCGTCTGGCAGTCAGCAGCAGCCGGCGCTTGCGCCGCACCTGGACGTTGTTACCATTCAGGTTGCCGTTGGTGGAGGAGTTTGTGTTGAAGTTGCCGTTGCCGTTGCCGACGTTGTTGGGGGTGACCACAGCGTTGCCAGAGGCGTCTGTGAACGTGGGCCCGCCCACCAGGCTCTTGCTCTGCGGGCGGTGCGAGTGAGACGATGCTTGTGTGTGTGAGCGCAGACCGCACACGCAGCAAGCGCCAGCGGGAGGTGTGTCTGGAGGGAAGGACCGGGGGGGCTCACCGCTTGTGCGGAGACGTAGTTATTGGATCCGCTAGTCACCTGGCCCATGCGCAGCACGCTGTCAGAAAGGGGGGGGCGCGTCCAGCGAGCGGCGGCGCCGGCCGCGAGCGCGGCGCTCGCGCGCCTGCGAGTTGCCGCCGTTCAGGTTGCCGTTGTTGTCCGCGAACGCGTTGTAGTTGCCGTTGAGGTTGCCCGTGTTATTCTGGGCGAGCGCCGAGCCGGCGCCGGCCAGCAGCAGGGCGGTGGCCAGGCCCCACATGCTGCCGCTCGCGCGCCCGCACGCGTCCGCCCTCACGCCGAGCAGCGGTGCTGGTTATGCACCCCGCGCGGCCTCCACGCTGCCGCGGGCTGTCCGGGCGGCGGCCGTGCCCCCTCCGAGTGTCAGGCGGTCGAGGCTTGCGCCCTGCCGAGGTGCTGCAGCGCCCACGCACGCCTGCTGCGGGCTCCTCTCTCCTATCTGGGTCTGCCTCCCGCACTGCCTGCCGCAGCAGGAACAGGCGCTCCGTGTGCACAGAACTTAAGCAGGAATATTTGGAGGAAAAGGAGCCAATGCACAACCTCCATCTGTTCCTTCCTAAGCGCAGGCGGTTATGGAACTGCCACTGCAGCAATTGTCCCCGCTGCAGGCTGAGCCTGCGTCTGGACGTACACAGTTGCCGCCGCTGCCAGGCTGGGCCCGGGCAGGGCGTCGTCGGCGCAGGACACCTCGCGGTTACTACGCGAGCTGCCCATCCCACGCTGTCGCACGGGTCGGAGGCCCAGCTCCGCACCTGGGCCGTGGCGTGGCGGCAGCTGTGCCGTGCGTCTCAGTTCCACGCAGTGCTTCGCAGCACACGCACTCGCAAGCTAAACTTGTGTAGCAGCCGCTCCGTCTCGGAAACGCCCAGCGACCAGACTCCGGCTCTTCGTGTGCGCGGCGGAATTCAGGCCCAGCCCGGCAGAGCGTGCTGACGCATGCTTGAAAACAGCTGCTTGTTAGTAGTCGAGATCATTTAGCCTAATAGGGCATGGTCGGGCGTTCCAATGTGAAGCTTGATAGTGTCTTGATATGAAGTATTCGGTTATGAGCGCCATGCTCCCACAAGCTCCCATGGCGGCCTCGCAGACTCCTATGCTACACTGGTGCGGCCTGGAGTCGATAGTGATGTACGCACCGTGCGGCCTACCAAAAAGTTTAGGAGGCTGAGCAGCGCACTTGCTGCAGACTGGCCTCAACTTCTAAAGGCCTTTACTTCTTGAAGGTCTCCGCCCCCGGGAGCGGGTATACCCGCGCGTCCTGTGCGCGCCTCTGGTTTGCACCGTCAGCACCTAGACCGGAGTTACGCTCTATGTGTGTGCACACACACTCGCATGCTCTTTTCAGGGAAACAGCAACAGACACCCTGTATCAAAGCGCTCGCATTATGCATGATACTGCACATGTGTTTTGCTCCTTCTTGCCACGGCGCGCCACACCTGCTCATAACAGTGATTTGGCCTCTGTTACAGCCTATGTCATTGCTCTTGTCAGGCTTGAAGGCCCCATGCGGCCCTCAAGAACTTGAGGCTCCGGCGCTGACTGCAAGCAACACCAGACATGCAGCCGATAGCGTCACATTTGCACCAGTGCTCTGCAAGTCCACGCAGTGCTGGCAACTCCGCATCTCAGCACTGAGGTTCGTGCGCACCACACAGCGCCATGCGAGCATTCGCAATCGGCCACCCAAGCTCGATCGATAAAAGTCAGCCCTACAAGGATAGCAATCTACCTGCGGGAGCTTTTTCCTTCTCTTGCATGGCAGCGCTCCCTCCTTGCCCAGCTTGCTCCCTCGCTGCAACCTTCCAGCGATAGGCGAGCGCTCCACGGCCGCTTAATGTCCCACCGGCGGGAGGTGGCCTCCGATGAGGAGGAGGATGAGGAGGACTTTCCCAGCGCCGATGAGGCCGGCGAGGAGGGCGAGTTCTCTGACAGCGAGGCTGATGAGCCCGCGCCGCCGCCGGCGGCCAGCCATGGTGCGCCAGCCCCGCCCGCGGCCGGCCGCGCGCCCATGGTGCAGCCGCGCGCTACTTGACAAGTCTGCGACCGCGCAACGTGATGCCACGATCTTCCGCTGTGAGCCGTGCCACTTGTCGCAACGCCTGGACTCGCTTTGCCTGGGCTTTGGGCAGTTGTTGCGCCTTGTCTGGCTCAGGTTCTGAGCAAGCGCATGGTGCGATACCGCAGGAAGCGCACCAGCAGACACTGGCACGCCCACCGCTGGCGCAGCGGCCGGCAAGCGCGCAACGGACGCTATTGATGCCGCCACCACTGGCTTGAAGCACGCGACGCTGCACGACGGTGCGCGCTTACCACAGGCTAGCGGTCACATACGAGAGTGTCTTGAAAGCGAGTGTGTCCAGTGTCCAGTTTGGTGTGAACATGTCGAGCCCGGCCAGGCAGTGTGGGAGCTGCCGTCCACGCGTTGTTGCAGGAGTCGCGGCTCCATTGTGCCACTCTTCTTTGCGAAGGGTAGCCTTGCTGCACCGCCCTGCTGCCCAGACAGCGACTTGAATGAAGCTGCGCTGCGCGGAGCGCTTCCCGGCCAGCGAGCGCCTGCCTGACAGACCGCTCGGCTGCCTGGCGCTCGCGCGGCTGCGGCGCGCGCGCCTCCCGCGCCTGGCACACGCAGCACGCGCGCCAGGGCGCCGGCCGGAGGCCTGAGGCGGACGCGGGCGGGCGCGCAGGCGGCGCGGACGAGGGCGAGCTGCCGCCGGCGGAGCTGCTGGACGGCGGCGTCACCGACCGCTCATCTGAGCCGTCGCCGGTCAAGCCGGCGCCCCCCGCGCGTCGCCGCGGCGACTGGGGTGAGGCCGGCGCGGCGGCGGCCGGCGGCGCCGCTGCGGCCGGCGGCGCCGCTGCGGTGCCCGACGCCGGCTGGGGCCCCGGCGAAGAGAAAGGCGGGGAGGCGCCCCGCGATGGGCCCGCGGCTGCGGACGCCGCGCCGCCGCGCCCCGGCGCCGAC
>JAABUV010002524.1_pt1 | contig 24625 bp, 23 predicted proteins | sample 5559971 | NCBI WGS metagenome assembly JAABUV01 (sample SAMN10711881, study PRJNA513362) | rock metagenome | isolation source: Antarctica rocks | place: Antarctica: Victoria Land, Knobhead nord | collected 2015-12-19
ATTAAGCCGACATAGTCCGAGAGATTATTAGATAGATATGCCAGTACAGAAGGCATTAAACCGACGTAGTCCGAGAGATTATTAGACAGGGTAAAGTAAAAAAAAGCAGCTTGCTATTACCACTGTAGGCCACGTGTTGGTCTGAAGAACGGTCATATGCCTGCTCTCAAACATTCAACTTAGCCTGAACTTCACATCCCTCTCCTCATATTTCCCCTCCTTTGCCTTCTTTTCTCTTCTGTACACCCTAGATTTCGAACTTTTGTCCTACCACAGCCATGGCTAGTCATGAAGTGCAGGATGCTTACCGAGGAGTTTGTGGTGTAGCCGCCTCCAACGAAACAGCCACCAATGTCTCAGTTGCAAATGATATATGTCCTAATACTGCATCACACAATGGAGTCGCTTCAAGTGGAGCTCATGCTAATAGAAAGCATCCTACTGGACCTGATACCATCGGCACACATGGCGACGGCGTCCATCTGAACGGAACTCACGTCAACGGAAATGGCTGCCTACATAAGAGGCCATCTCTCAGTGAAGCCCACCACAGCGGAGCTGGCCAGACTGGAATAACTCCAAAGGTAGAGCCATTGGCCATTATTGGGATGGCTTGTCGGCTTCCAGGTGACGTCAAGGATCCCATAGAATTCTGGGAAATGTGTACCCGCCTTCGAAATGGCTGGTCAGAGATACCAGCGAGCAGATTCAATGCCTCATCATTCTATCACCCGAATCCCGGAAAACTTGGTGCGTTTAATCCAACCGGGGGCAGTTTCATACAACAAGACCTTGCGCTTTTCGATGCCCCTTTTTTCAAGATCTCGTCACAGGAGGCACAATCATTAGATCCGCAACAACGAATTCTGCTTGAGTGTGCCTATGAAGCTCTAGAGAACGGGGGCGTTGCCAAAGAAGCCGTTAGTGGCGGAAATGTTGGCGTCTTTGTTGGCTCGTCATTTGCGGATTACGAAATGAACAACCTGAGAGACACAGAGAATATTCCGATGTATCAGTCGACGGGTAATGCGCCGTCGACACTCTCAAACCGAATCTCGTACTTCTTCGACCTTAAGGGACCGAGTATTTCAGTTGACACGGCCTGCTCTTCCAGTCTTGTTGCGTTACATTTAGCATGTCAGAGTCTTCGGCATGGAGAATCATCACAAGCGCTCGTCGGAAGCTGCCACTTGAACCTCACTCCTGAGAATTTCATCAGCATGTCCATGTCAAGGTTCGTTTGACACGATGAAAGCTTGAAACTTGATCCGCTTATGTGTGAAATTTAGACTCTTTTCGGACAGTGGAAGCTGTCATCCATTCGATCATAAGGGTCAATCGGGCTTCGGGCGTGGCGATGGCGCCGGCATGATCGTTTTAAAGCGTCTCAGCGATGCCATTGAAGCCGACGATCCCATCCGAGCGCTCGTCGTCAGCAGTGGTGTGAATCAAGACGGTGCCACCCAAGGCATGTCCATGCCCAGTGGCGCAGCTCAGGAACGTCTGATTCGTTCGGTCTACAAGTCAGCTGGGCTCGACCCTCGCGACACTGGCTATGTTGAAGCGCACGGCACTGGTACTAAAGTCGGAGATCCGATCGAGGCCTCCGCTCTTCATACTGTTTTTGGCGAAGGCCGAACCAAACGACAGCCGCTCTACATCGGTGCTGTCAAGTCCAATGTCGGTCACAGCGAAGGCGCTAGTGGTATCGTCTCAGTCATCAAGACTGCCATGATACTGGAGCGAGGCTTCATTTTACCTAATTGCGACTTTGAGAAGGCCAAGGAAAACATTCCGTTGGACCAGTGGAATATGAAGGTTCGTCATGACTTTGCTCGCAATTATACTCTTGTCCGTAAGCTCAAAACTGACAGTTTCAGCAGATTCCCGTAAGGCAAGCTCCATGGCCGGCAGGTAAGAAATATGCCAGCGTTAGCAGCTTTGGCTATGGCGGCACGAATGCCCATGTTGTACTGGCCAAAGCTCCAGCCAGAAAGCAATTATCGACACAGCCATACTATATCACGCAAGGGTTGCAGTCGCCTTCACCAATAGTGGTAAAGTCTCCCTCGCGTAAGGTCTTCGTCTTGTCTGGGAATGACGAACAGGCTGCGCGGACACAGGTGAAGAATCTAGAAATCTACTGCGAACAGAATCCCGAAGCGCTCGATCTGGCTCTGATGGACAATCTTGCTTATACGTTAGGTCAGCGAAGGTCTCGTTTGAATTGGAAGGTAGCAATCACCGCCTCATCAGCGAGCGAGCTGGTCAGTAAGCTTTCCGCGCTCAACACGAAGCCCAGCAGATCGTTTGAGCTTCCTGTTTTGGGATTCGTCTTTACCGGACAAGGTGCACAATGGCACGCCATGGGTAGAGAGCTTATGACTGCGTACCCGGTCTTCGCAGATGCTATGCTGAGAGCAGACGATGTCATCGCAGGGCTGGGCGCTACGTTCTCGATCGTTAACGAACTTTCGAAGGACCCTGGCTCCTCGTTAGTCTCGGTAGCGCATATTAGCCAGCCAGCTTGTACAGCTGTGCAGATTGCACTAACAGAGCTGCTTCGGTCTTGGGTTGTCCGTCCATGCGCAGTTGTTGGACATTCGAGTGGCGAAATTGGTGCTGCTTATGCCGGAGAACGGCTGAGTCTTGAAGACTGCATGTCCATCGCTTACTGGAGAGGCGTGACATCCCAGCGGCTAGAGGAGGCCAGCTTCGGTACCAAAGGCGCCATGATGGCCGTCGGCGCAGGCGAGGCAGCCGTCGCACCTTACCTTAACGTGTTGAAGGAGAATAGGGCAGTCATTGCCTGTGTCAACAGCGATGCCAGTGTCACAATTTCCGGCGACGAGGAGGCCATCATGGAGCTACAAGTTGCGTTGTCAGAGGACTGCATCTTCAACCGACGTTTGCAAGTCGGCGTGGCCTACCACTCGCACCACATGAAACGCATAGCGGAAGAATACCATGACAGCATTAGACATGTGGCACCGCAAAACTCGGATATCACTTTCCATTCCTCAGTTTACGGACGGCTGGCAAATTGGATGGAACTCGGCGCCGAGTACTGGGTTGACAACCTTGTTTCTCCAGTCCAGTTCTCCAAAGGTCTCCGAGATCTGCTTGCGAATGGCCGTTCGGCTGAAGGAAAGATAGTTCAGACGCTGGTTGAGGTCGGCCCTCACCCAGCTCTTGAAGGTCCGATCAAGCAGACGCTTGAGAACGATGGTCAAGGGCACCGTATACGATATATTCCAACTTTACACCGCAAGATGGATGCAATTGAAGCCGCACAACAGCTGGCCGGAACGCTCTTCAGCCTTGGGCTGAACATTGACTTAGGAGCAGTCAACTTCCCAGTTCCGCCAGAGCGGAAGCTGAGAGTCCTGACCAATCTGCCCAAGTACCCATGGACGCTCAACAAGCGCTACTGGCATGAATCGCGGGTCTCTCAGAATTTCCTTCACCGTCGATTCCCACGAAGCGATCTTTTGGGCTCCTTATGCACAGAAAGCGACGACATTGAGCCGCGGTGGAGAAACATAGTCCGTGCTGACGATCTACCCTGGATTCGTGACCACAGGGTCCAAAGAAAGATCGTATATCCTATGGCTGGCTACATTGCTATGGCGATTGAGGCCGCCACCCAGCATGCAAAGATACGACTTCAAGTTCCCGTGAGCATCTCCTTGCGCGAAGTCACTGCTGGCAAGGCTCTTATCATTCCCGACTCCTCTGCAGTTGAGACGGTGCTTGCCTTGAGACCGTATGCTGAGGGAACTCGAGTTTCCTCGGATACATGGAGTGAATTCCGTGTCTTTTCCTGGTTCAAGGAGAAGGGCTGGGATGAGCATTGCCGTGGCCTCATTTCTGTGCAATCTGCTAGCAAACCGAATACCCTGACAGACCACGCCGGTACAATGGCGGCTGAGACTGCTGGATTGATAGCCTCGACAGAAGCATCTTGCGTTCGAAATGTTGCTGTTGATGCCATCTACCGCGCTGTTGAAGAGAAAGGGTTCCTCTATGACGGTCTCTTTAGAGGCTTGAAAAATTGTCGAATTGGGTCTAAATGCACGGTCATCGACTTCGAAGTACCCACTACGAAGACCAGCATGCCCTTTGAATACGAGACTGACTACATCCTCCACCCGACAACTCTCGACCTTTGCTTGCAGACTGTTTGGCCTCTGCTTGGTGCTGGCGAAAGCGGATTGAGAGGTCTTTATATGCCGACCTTCCTGAAGAGCCTTGAAATCTCCTCGATAGAACGCATTGCGCCCGAAAAGGCGCTTCGTATCTATGGCAGCCAATCTGAGGCCGAATCGCGGCTTGCGCCGGTCAACCACAGCTTTATTGTTGTCGATGCCGAGGATCCAGCAAGCGTCGTCATGCGCTTCGAGGACCTCACTATGACGTCTGTTCGAGATGGCGCTGACGTCTCTAAAACCGATGACAAGAGGAATCTGTGCTACAAGCTCAACCTGGAGCCTCACTTCGACTTCATGGATGCGGAGAAGCTTTTCAACGGTCAGAGCTCGAAGCTACCAGTGTCGTGTGATGCGTTCAGTCGCAGCTGCAAACAGGCCGTAGTCTGTGTTCAGCGGATGATCTGCCTCAATCCTCATATGTCCATCCTCGAGATTGGCGCTGGCGATGGTGCTGCTACCCTACCAATCTTGGAAACTCTTGGAGGTGGCGCCACCGGAAAGCCAGCGTGGTTCAATCGCTATACCTACACTGACAGCTCTGGAGATTCCTTTGAAGTTGCGAAAAAGAAGCTCGGCGCTTGGGAGAGTCTGCTAGATTTCAAGACCCTAGATATCTCAGCCGATTTCACAGCGCAAGGCTTCACAAAGAACTCTTTCGATCTTCTCATTGCTTGCTGTCCGCTTCAAACAGTGTCGAAGCAGCAAGAGACGCTCGCGCACGTGCACAGTCTGCTCAGGCCAGGTGGCAAATTCTTGGTTATCGACAATGCCTCTCAGTTCGACGGCCGGTCTGCTTCTGCACTCTCCGTAGAAGCATGGGGCGATCTTCTTTACGAGACTGGCTTCTCTGGTGTCGACGTGCACCTCAAACATGGCTCCGATGCTTCAAAGCAGCAGGGCAGCGTCATGGTCACGACGGCGAAGGCTCCATCAAGACAAACCGAGGAAGAAGTCGTTATTGTCTGTGGTGACGGCGCGTTGCAATTCCCACAGAAATTGCTCACAGACGGCATTCAAGCCTTGAGCGGCATGCGTCCCACCACAGCCTCGCTTGCAAACGTAGATGCGAAGGGCAAGCTTTGCGTGGTTCTCTACGAGATCGACGGGCCCAAATTATCCAAGTTGACCCCAGAGCTCTTTGGTGCCCTGCAGCGAATGCTACTGTCCGCGAGCGGCGTTCTCTGGGTCGTCCGTGAGGCATCGTCAACTTCGCCAGAGTCTAACCTGATCACCGGTCTTGCGAGGACAGTACGATCAGAGTCAGGCCTTCGTTTCGCCACCCTCGACCTCAATATCAGAGAGCACGTCGCAGATGACTGGGCAGTGAATCAGATCCTCCGTGTCTTCTCCAACGTGTTCGGCAATACTCGCTCTGTGCTTGACAACGGTGAAATGGAGTTTCTCGTCCGGGAAGACACAATCTCAGTTCCGCGTATCGTAGAAGACGTATCCACCCACGAGCTGGTCAAACGTGAGCCAAACGGGCTGTTGCTGCATGACATGACTTTCCGACAGACTGGTCGGCCCTTGAAGATGGCGCTCGATCAGCCAGGAATTCTGGACACCATTTATTTCACCGACGATGATATTGCGGTCAAGCCTTTGCCTGAAGACTACATCGAGATCCAGGTACAGTATGCCGGGCTCAACTTCAAAGACGTGATGAACGCAATGGGCCAGCTCAACAGTGACAATTTCGGGCTTGAGTGCAGCGGTATTGTCAGCAAGGTCGGCATCAAGGTGACTAATTTTGTCGTTGGCGACAAGGTCTGCGCAGTGGCGGACGGCACACTCGCCAGCTTTACCCGATGTCAGGCCACATGCGCATGGAAGGTGCCCGACATTGTCGGGATGGAGGCAGCATCTACTGTGCCCATCGTTTTCTGCACGGCATACTACTCTCTGGTTCATGTCGCGAGACTCCAAGCTGGTGAGAGAGTCCTCATCCATGCTGCCGCGGGCGGCGTTGGACAAGCTGCCATTATGGTCGCTCAAGCTATTGGCGCTGATGTCTTCGCCACGGTCGGCAGCATCGAAAAGAAGAAACATCTCATGGAAATATATAACATTCCTGCAAATAGGGTGTTCTTCAGCCGAGATCTCAGCTTTGCCGACGGCATCCGTAAGGCCACCAACGGTACCGGGGTGGATGTCGCCTTAAACTCCCTTGCAGGTGAAGCGCTCCGAGCGACCTGGGAGTGCATGGCTCCGCTCGGTCGATTCGTTGAGATTGGCAAGCGAGACATCAAGCGCAATTCAAGGCTGGAGATGTCACAATTCGACCACAATGTGACGTTCTCTTCCGTCGATTTGATGGTCATCTTAAGTAAGCGGCCCGCATTGATGAAGAGACTTCTCAAGGATGTATTTGCAATGTTCCAGAGCGGCGAAGTGAAAGCAGTATCTCCAAGATCCTGTTATCCTGTCTCCGAAGTCCACGCCGCCTTGTCTAGTCTACAAACTGGACGTGCAATGGGTAAGATTGCGATCAAGATGGAGGACGAGGCTGTGATCAAGGTAAGATCTACAGGCAGAGTCTCTCCAACGTCTAACAATGATTCCAGGTAAATCGTAGACCTATAACTACTGAAATGTTTCGCTCGGATGCCTCATACGTGATTGTCGGCGGCACGGGCGGTCTAGGACGCAACCTTGCGATATGGATGGCTGAAAACGGCGCGAAAAATCTTGTGCTCATCTCTCGAAGCGGAGGGGACCGAGCCACAATGCAAGATCTCGTCGAGAAGCTCCAGGGGAAGGGTTGTCAGGCTGTCATCTGTGCATGTGACATGAGCAGCAAAAGGTCTGTGAAGGAGATACTAAAGCCGACATTGAAGGCTCTTCCAGGCGTTGCCGGAGCAATCTACGGAGCCATGGTACTCAGGGTAAGTTGCCCTGAATCGTCACATTCGGACTCGTATTAACACATAGCAGGATGTTCTCTTTGAAAATATGACGTACAGTGACTACGATGCTGTCATCAAATCTAAGGTCGACGGAGTGTGGAATTTACATGACTGCCTCCTAGCCCGCCCGCTCAAGTTCTTCATCACCATTTCCTCTCTAGCAGGTATTGTGGGGAACCGTGGACAGGCTGCGTATGCCGCCACGGCAACATTCATGGACGCATTTGTCCAGTATCGCAAGGCCTTAGGTCTTCCCTGCTCAACGATCGATTTGGCTCCAGTCGTTGGAATAGGATATCTTGCCGAAAATCTTGACAAGCAGAAGATTGTGAAGGATGCGTTCGGCGGCGCTGCCGTCGACGAGAATGAAATTCACGGTCTTTTTGCCACGGCCGTCAGCAATGAACTCGAGACTACTTGCAACGGCCAATGTATCACAGGTATGAATGTTACAGAGGCCAACAGCGATGCTTTCTGGATGAGCGATCCGAAGTGGGCTATCCTCAAGCAGAATTCCACGGCCGCTGCAGGCAAAGCCAACAACGGAAATTCTCCAAGCAGAGCTTCGCAGTCACTTCCAGATGCGATCAAACAGCAGAAGGATCTAGAGGGCGTGAAGAAGGTCGCCGTGGAAGGGCTCATTCGCAAGGTCACGGCGATGCTGATGCGTCCCGAAGGCGACATTCACACGACAATCCCGCTTGTCAACTACGGATTGGACTCGCTTGTAGCCATCGAGTTCCGCAGCTGGATCGCTCGCGAACTTGGAGCGACACTACAAATCTTGGAGATTCTGGCAGCGGATTCTATGATGGACCTGGTCAATATTATCGTTAAGAGGAGCGGGCTCATTCTGGCAGAAATAAAGAATGAGGGTGCTCCACATGACGAAGCAAAGCAGAATGGGACGATCAATAGATTGTGTGACGGATTAGACCCATAGGTTGGTTTAGGTGCCGGGCACCTGCAATTTTGGCGGAATGTTTTCCACACGCCGAAAATTACTTTCAGCTCGTACAAAAGGGGTTCTTCGTACTAGAACTCCTTTCTCTCCTTAACTTATTCTCTGTAACAAACCTGAAGCCTTGTCGCCTGATCCACGGTCACATGACCGCCATAGGGCTGACCACCCGCGCACCCGCGTATGCAAAAGCAGCAATCAAATTCAATTACCTCATAGCCATCAAGTCTGCCATTCGAAATTCTGTCTGGGGTGAGGGCAATAGAATTGCGAAGCTCCTTATCGGCAGCACAAAAGGATGCTGCGGGGAGCTCTTCACCAGGTCGGTCTGCCCGGGGCCCTGGTAGATTGTCATCAAGGTCGTCGATTGCGGTCGCCATGTTTGCGTGGAAATGGACGAACGCTGGGTTGAGCTCTCAGTCGGGTGTTTCTGGAAGACTCTGTGATCAGTCAGAGGGGCGAGAGGCATATCGTACACAGGCAGAAACGGTCGACTTGAGTAGCTAATTGAAAGGTGGTGTTCGTACCCGCAGCCTTGAAGCCCGTGCTGGGTACATATTCAGACCATGTGCCATTGTAATTGACGCGATAGAATTTTCGTGGGAGGGCTTCCGGTCCAACTCGAAAGTTGTCCATCATACCAGCGGTCACCACAAATAAGTAGGTGACTCGCTCGTCCTTTTACCTCTGACATGGACAGGAAAGGAGGGGAAGGTGCGTGCGGTGCTCTGAGCAATCACCTGATCCAGCTATTAGCGTATGCAGAAAGGTTTCGAATCCTTGGCATTCATTTTTGCGCTGCCCCACGATGATCCTTTATATGAGGAATTCGAAAATTCAACCCAACCATCTATTATCGCATTCAAAAAGCTGATATTGAAGCTATTATTGAAGCTATTCAGACCTCCTCGCTTACTGATCGCTTTTAGCTATGTCGAGACCACTTCCTGCAAGCCTTCGCTCCAGAATACTACGTCTTCTGCTACTTCACTGATGTCCCAAAGCTATCGTCGAAGAGGTTCACTGTCACTTTGATACCGTCTATAGAATTCAGGAGAATCTCTTCATGTATGACTCTCCCTTTAGACCTCAATTCCGACCCAAAGGCGCTCCTCGAAAGATCGTCAAGGCCGCTGAAAATGGCCTCATAGCCTACCTTGAAGAACAGCCGTGAGTCATGCAGAAAGAGATGGTCTGGTACATATGAAAGAAGTGAAGCATTAACGTGCATCAGTTCACGATATCGAGGATTCTGAAGAGAAGACGCTGAAGCAATAAAAAGGAACAGCGTGTGAGCGTCAGACAGAACGATGAGCTGCGATTAAACTGGGTTGCAGATCTGCTTCGTCTGACTGCTGAGCAGCTTGTCTTCGTTGACGAGACTCTCTTCAACGAGACTACGGGGTGACGTCATCAAGCCTATGCATCAGTTGGTGAACCAGCTCGCTATCAAGTCTCTAGAACGAGAGGGCATTGTTGAAGTGTTCTTTCGACTTACACAATAGATGACTATCTACTCTGTATCGATATTCGTGAAGGCTGGTTCAACGGCGAGGCTTTCTTTCGATGGCTAGCAGATGAACTGCTACCTCTATGCAGTTCCTTTCCGGCCCCGAAGAGTGTGATCATCATGGATAACGTCAGCATACACTGTAACGCTCGTATCGAGAAACTCATTATCTCACACGGATGTGAGGTGCGTTATCTGCCTCCCTATTCGTCGAATTTCAATCTCATCGAGCTCAGTTTTAGTGTTTTGAAGGCCTGAATTCGACGACATTTCGAGGAGATATGACCTCATTATGAAGGCACTTTTGATGAATTTCTCCATTACGCTGTCGAAAGAAGCAGATGTGATAGGTTTCCGAGACAGCATTTCAAGCATAGCGTCGAAGATTATATCTTTGAAGCTGATATTAAAGCCTTGAAAAGAGATCTTGAAGCTGATACTATAGATTTTGATTAGTAGTATCTGAATAGCTTCAAAATCACCTGTTTGAATGCGATAATAGATGGTGGGGGGTTAAATGTCGAATTCCTCATATAAAGAATCATCGTGGGGCAGCGCAAAAATGAATGTCAAGGATTCGAAACCTTTCTGCATACGCTAATACTAGAAGCGAGCTTACTGTGTCAGACCTTCACAGTCATGAACATCTTCGTTGCGTCTTGAGTAGGGATGCTATACCCTCATCTTCATGCCATTCACTTGACGATTAAATGCTTTCCAATTTATTTTCCAACAAATGACTAAAAAAGCATACAAGCAGACGGATATATCCTCACCCATTCGTTGTCGAAGTGACGAGACACCGTCCGTCTCAAGTTGCGAAGTGATAAGATCAACAACAGTAAAGGATCCTGCAGAAATGAACATTAGTCGGAATTTGTTGATGTCTTGAAGTTTTTGCTACCGCAAACTGACTGGCATAGTGAACGCACTGAAGGCTGGACGTGATAGGTTAAATGCGTCAGGGCCCCCTTCGTAAGTCTATCTGCGCTTTCTCCATAGGACATTCTTATAGGACTGATTTCCCTTAGTCTCTACAAGTCTTACATCATCCCCATCAAAGTCGGCACGAAGACATGTTTTATGTCCACCAATCTGTAATCTCTGCTCCACCCCATCGTGGCGCAGGGCCTGTTTGCGACCCTGCATAGCGCGGGCGCTGGCGGCGTGACGCTTGGTGTTGTGAGCAATGCTGTTAGAGCCGGCGGCGCAGCTGCGGGATTGAATGGATTGGTTGGGAGGCGAGGGGGGTAGAACGCGGAAGGTGAAGCTCTTGGCAAGATCTAATGGGAATTAGGGAGCGGAAGGGGTATAAATGAGGCTAGTGATTAGAGCTTATTTTGATTCTGCAAGTCGGACGGAGATGTGGAATCAGCGGGAACGTCATCAGACATTACGGCGTTCACACGTAATTGCATCTTTTGAGTAGATTACCACGTCTAGAATTAAATGTCGCGATTTCACACGTGACGTTAGCCCCACTTCGAACTGGGGCTGCCTTCTTCTCCAAACTTGTCGTCGGGCACCAACGCCGATGGTGAGAAATCCAAGACTTCTTCCAACTCTCTTCGGCCACCGCTTATCCCCTTCTTTTGCACGTCACATGCGCTTCAGTGAATTAAATGACGCAAAATTCTCTCAACCATTGACACATCAACATCGCCTTTGGCTTTGCGCATATCGCCGGCCTTCCTCCCCAGTCTGTTGTCCAGCGCCAATCCGCAATTCTCAAGGTGAACAGCGTCTGACTTGTTCAAAAACTCTGCAGTCACTTCCCGCCGTTTTTCTGCTGGGATTCACGGTCGCCTTCTCCATCATCCACGACCGAACACCCCTCTTAATCGACACCGCTAGCCGCGTTCACCTCGATACGTGAGCTCGCGACATCTACTGTCATTTTTCCGCCGAAGAGACGAGCGCTATACAAGTCTGCTTCATCAACGACCGCAAGTTAGGCTGGCAGCTTCATCCACTGGGAATCTTCTTGTATCAGGCTACTGGAGACGGTACGGCATAGGGCTTGTGCTACGAGCCACTTGTATTTGCAAGCACCTGGTAAGGATACATTGTACGACATTGAAGAATTATATTGACGTGGGATGGATCCCTTTTTAAGAGTACGGGCTCTTCCGGAGTGGCGATAATAACTCGGTTGTCCCGCCAAATCAGTTACAATCATCCCATTCTGCGCTGAGGGGCAGCTAGTTCAGCATATCCCTCCGTCGGGCATCAACGTTCACAGCCAGCGAAACATTTCATCAGGTGTATTTCTAGAGGGACCACTCGACCTGCTACCCTTCATACAGGGCCCAGCTTTTCAAAGTGCGAAGCACGGCTCTCTTTTTGAGTACTCGACTTCGCCTATTTCGACCGTATCTTTCCTTATCCATCCGAGCCTGACGGACGTTGTGTACGATTCACGTAAAACATTTCGCTACAATCTCACTTCATTTTAGGGGAGGCCCATTTGCCACCTCATTATAAGTATGGCGAGGGGTGCAAATGAGAAGAAAAAACTCAAAGACAAGGCGGAAGAGCTGGTAAGAAAGTCTCCCACTGCACGAATGATTCTGAAATGTACTTACTACTGTCTAGATAGCTGGCAAGGACAATGTCAAAACTGATCAGGACGAAACAACCGGAGAAGATACCGGAAAAGGTGCCTTTAAATCTGAACGGGCGCCAAACGTTTGCGCCGTCGTGGTCGACAAGAATAGTGGGAGAGGATTTGTGGAAATCGCTGGTGGAGGCTTTGCAGATCAGGTTGTCAGGACAGGTCCTGAAGAGACTGGCTTCGTCATGGCCGAGATACAATCTAACCAAGGATGTATGATTTACGGACAGTCCACAGTTCTATATATCCGCCCCCGAACTTGAGCAACTACAGGCCAAATTCTAACTCGGACTTTCCCTTCTCGATGACATGCCCAAGTAGCTCTTGGCAAATGTCTCTCGTGAAGAGTATCTTGGCGTCTGGTCTATTCGACGATCCGAATTTTATCTCAATTGACGGCGAGAAACTAAGATCGTCTGAGCAAAGTTGTATAGCTAACGGCGTGCATCCTCCATGATATTCAGTAAGGAAGCCAAAGAGATCTTCGAGTTGCAGGTTTTTTACAGTTTGAGAAGGCACGTCTAGTTCTAATCAGCCTGTTTCAAATAAACCAAGATATGAAACTGTTCACACATGTCGCGATATGTGCCTTAATACATATAGTGTCTCGTGACATATGTCTCAAGACGTATGATGTCTTATGACAAGTGTCTTCAGGCATATAGTGGCTCAAGATACAGCGGTCCAAGACATAGTGTCCCAAGACATATAGTGTCTTACGAAAAGTGTCTTACGGCATGTTTGCTTCCTTTATCAGCTCACATCAGTTCTATGCTGAGTCCTAGGATAAAGCACGTGTGCACCGCATCACCGACTCAATCACGGGTCAAGTCAATGTGCCTCCTAGACTATCACATCTTGCAAAATCCGTTGGAGCGCGGGGAGCCATAATTGAAGCGGGGGAAGCCAGACTTGAAGTTTGGGGGCGTCAGAACTGGAGTCGGGGGGGAGCCAGAAATGGGACCCAAACACTCGTCTCGCTTAGTTCAAGATAATCATAACAGAGATTGTATGTATGATTCTGGTACATCGATCTAAAGCTGACTAGTCTAGAAAGAATCGTATCCTTTGCCTGTCAATTTACTCGTAACGCGCGTAGCTGCGCACTCGTCAAGGGAGTACTCGTCAGAGCTAGATTCTTCAAAACCTGAGGGGAGTACTAGTCGAAGAAGTGCTTCCCTGATGAGTACTCCCTCTAGTTTTTGTGGGATTTTTCTTTGGTAGTACTCCCCCTACGAGTACTTTCCTGGCGAGTACTTTCTTTAATTTTGTGGGATTTATTCTTAAAGAGCACTCACTTTGATAGTACTCCTCCGACGAGTACTTGAGCCATGAAAGCACTCATTCATTGACTAATGTCATACAATTATCTAAATTGAATGGTCGAGTTTGCTGAAATTGAATTATCGACCAAATCGACGATACTTTGCGTTAGCTTCTATATAGCAAGAGCTTTTGGATGATCAATGAGTCGACGCTACTGTAATTAGCTAACAAGACTTTCGATGAGTATGCTGATGGTGTGAACACTTTTGGTGTGAATCACGCCTTGTGGTGTGGACCACTTTTGGTGTGCACCATAGCTGAGGGTGTGAATCACGCCTCGTGGGGTAGACCATTTTAGGTGTACATCACTGCTGGTGGTGTGAACCACGCCTCGTGGTGTGTACCACTTTGGGTGTACATCACGGCTGGTGGTGTGGACCATTTTTGGTGTACACCACAGCTCGCTACTAGTCACGTGATGAAAGCTTCTCAACATCTTCAATTCTGGATCCTTCGGCTTCACTGGCATTCTCGAAATACGTTAACTCAGCAAGTGTATACCTCTCAATGGTATATGCCCTTAAATGGTATATACACTCAAGAAGTATGTACTTTTAAAATGTATGCACACTCAGGAAGCGTATACCTTTACGAGGTATGTACACTCTGGAAGTGTATGCCCTTTAAGCTTACACAAACTCGAAGGTTACACATTCAAGAAGGTTACACACCCTTTAGGGTTGCACACCCCTTCAGTATGCACACTTTTCAACACGCACTCTTAGTCTACAAGCTCTCTCAGTTTACATATCACTTCAGTTTGCACAACCTTTCAGTCTATATCCTCTTCTAATTTGCACACCCCTCGAGCTTACAAAAGCTGCATACTCTCTTCATCTCCTTCCTGTTTCCACACCTTTTGAGCTTACACAACTTCTCAGTTCGCATACCAAGGGAGCTTATGAACTTAAGGTATTTTCATAAAATATGAAACCTCAGCGAGTAAAGACTCTTTGATACTCAGAGACCTTCCTGTCGCAGGGGCCCTATCAGCGACGATATAAAATACTATGCCCTGCGAATGTTTGACATTTTTGAAAAGCTGCGAACTTTAGAAGGCTATACATAACGCTTATGGCACATTCTCTTTAAAACGGAAACCGTTCTCTTCCAGAAGAATCTGGCTCCCAGGAATTATTCTCTCCCAGGAATTTTCTTCCAGGAATCATTTTCTCCCAGGAATTTTCTCCCAGGAACCATTCTCTCCCAGGAGAACCTGGCTCCTGAGAGACTGTGCCTAGCTAGAAAAGTATGAATTAACTTCAACACGAGATTAAAATAAATCTAGTGAATCTAAGCAGTCGAAGGCTTATATATATCAACAATGCTAACTACTTTACGTCTTGCTTCTCAACCAATCAATCATTTTCTGAGACTGAATGGTGCATTATTTCCTCAAAGGCTGATAGTTCAGTTTCAACAAGCTCACTTCTAGATAATCTCGCATCATCAATGAAAGCATAGCTGATGTATTCTCGTTCAAGGCGTTATCAGTTCAAGTCTTATCTACCATAGGTTCGAACGGACACGACACGCAGCAGAAGTTAGCAAGACACAGATGACAATACTTTTCCGAGAACGAGACGATGTAGTATTGCTGTTCTTTTCAGTGACTGTTATTAAATAATACTTCACGGTGAAGCAGACACATCAAGATCGCAACAGAAAGTAATGTAAAGCACAATATGCACAAGTACAATAGGAAACTGGAAATGCTGAGGACTGTTTAGTCTGGAAAACCCTCTACGAATATCGTGAACACCTTTCGTGAGCGTTTTAGCTTCGGAAACCCTCCATAGTCCAGGAAACCCTCTTAGCTTGGGAAATCTTCCATGAATAGCTTAGGAAACCCTTCACGTATAGCCATGGAAACAAGCCTTAACCTGGGGAAAACTCTTGACTTCGGAAACCCTCCACGGACAGCTTGGAATAATCTGGAAACGTCTTAGCCTGAGAAACCCTCCATGACTTAGCGTCCCAAAACCCTTCTTTTCCAAGTCAAAACGATGGAAAATGTATTTAAGAATAGCACCTAACAAATAAACTCGCAGGGAAAAGAGATTGCGCAGCACCGAATAGCTAATTACTTTTATTACGGTTACACAACGTCTAAAGATGAAAATAGTTCATATTATTGTCCGAACGCTCAATCTACTAGTCATTAGCCAGGATTTTGTGCTCTCGCTGTTTACCTTCCCGATGTAAATGACGACGATATTTGGGATCTTTCTAACCTTCTTAAACTGTTGTGCTTTTGCTTTTTCTCCCCTGCTCCACTTCAGGGCCTTATTTTTCCCAGGAATTATTCTCTTCTAGGAACCATCTTTTCCCAGGAATTACTCTCTTCCAGGACCGTTTTCTCTTAGGAATAATTCTTCCAGGAACCATTTCTTCCCAGGAATTATTCTCTCCCGGAAACCGTTCTCTTTCAGGAGAATCTGGCTCCCAGGAACCATTTCTTCCCAGGACCTGCGCGATCCTAAGCACGAATTTCTCCTAGGAAAAAGTTCCTAGGAGCCACTTGTTGCTAGGAATTCTCGGGCCATTAATCCACCGAGAGGTTTAACGAGTCGTTCCTAGGAACTTTCTCCTAGAAAGAATCTCCTACCACGCTAAGTGCGGTGAACAATGGCTGGTGGTGCAGGCAACGGCTGATGATGCAGCCAGAAACGGAGCGAGGGGATCCAGAGGCAAGAAAATCCCCGGGAGAAAACAGGCCCCGAGGCAAGAAAACTCTTAAAGGTAAAAAAGACCCTAGGTTAGAAGAGGCTCTGGGTCGTGTCAGAATTTTAATTCTGCAATCACTTTAGCAATTGACGTGTATCTACTTCTAGGAACTACATACTGCATTTACTGCATCTTCATCACCATATGTCTGGATACACCACGTATTCATACGGACTTTGAAACACAGATGAAGGGGTTTGAAACAAAGATGAACCACAGCGCAGTTTGACTCCGAAAAAGAACCCCATATAATGTGTAAGCATTTAGGTGGCAAGAGTTTCATTTAAAGTATGAAATGTGTTTCGGGTTTTTGGCTTTCTAGAAGCTTCTGGAATTGACGCGTCAGCGCTAAACTCGTTCAAGCTTGCCAAGCCGCAAATGATTGGTTCAGAGTCTTCATGTTTCTTCGAGGAGTGAATAGAGCACGGTGGTCAGCTGCGCCTTGTACGCATATCTAGGCTGACCGTCAAAATTGCTCAACATGTAGAGAAATTTGAGATTAGCTCTTACGAGTGAGAGATTCTGAAAGCAGCCTCGAAAGATTGGCAATGCCAATACAAGTCTGTGTAATACGCAATCATGGCTGATGAAGCTACTGAGTCTTCAATTGTTCGCAATCTGCAGCGAGATCTCGAAGCTCAGCCTCAGGCGAGTGGTATTGAATTACAACAGATCTCTCTTCAGACATCGCTGCGGCGACGAATACGTTCTCGTTCCGTAGACTCTCTTGCGAATGGCAGAAAACAAGACTCAATACCGTCTTTCTTTCAGAAATTCCGGGATCGTGCAGCGCAAGACACCGGCTCAGATCACTGTTTGTTTCTCTGCTGGGGGCCAACCGGAAATCAGTGGGCCATCGATATACCAGTGAGTGATCCGGACCATGAAGTCGAGATCTACAGACATATTCGAAAACATTGGTATGATCTTAGGGGTCGATGGCGAAGGGTGCTTCCTGTTCCTAGGGTTGCCGCTTTGAAAGAAGTGAAGGTGAATCTCGTACATGACGAAGTAAGTCTGCTGATGATAATTTGGTATTAGTTCCGTTTTGTATCTAGTGTAAATTTGAAAAGTTGATTTCATCTGCGGACCAAATTTCTCCGTAATTCAGGGATCAAACCAAGCTCATTCTAGAAACTTCCGTCTGACAGCCCTACGGACGTCCTGATACTTAAAGTTCATGACCATTGCACATCTGTCAACATCACGCATAGAGAAACACAAACCGTAACTCAAAGAAATGAGGTTGACCTTAATCTTACCTTCAGTCTTCGCGGTCGTGACCCCGGCTCTGGCTGGTCCCGCAGGCTATGGCGTGTGTCAGGCAGGCTGTGCGGCGCTTGTCATGACTTGCTACAGCGCAGCTGGCTTTACCTGGGGAGCTACGCTCGGAGCCTCTGCCTCGACTTCTATCGTTGCTTGTAATACGGCTTTTGGCAGCTGTCAGGCTGCTTGTGCAGCTAGCACATGATAGAACGTAAGTGTCACATCGAAGCTGACGAGAGAGAGCAATCCCGGGCGTCTGATGATAGGAACCTGACCTAAGTAGAACTTGGCTAAGTCATCGTTTGCTCCGTGGTTCGACTGGCGGGTGCGATAATGAAAATTCATGTAACAACGTGATCGATTTAGCTTTCTTCCGTATCTACTGATTATATGTAAAACATTGTGATGGTCAAAGTTGAATGGATGAAAAACGTCTTCTGCCCTCGCGTTCAAATGGCCTCCAATACTGGTTCTTCACCTTCAATACTGGCTAGCTACACGCCTCTAACACTGCTTCCCATCTTTAATACTGGTCACCTTCAATACTGGCTTCTTGCCTTCAATACTGACTTTCCATCTTCATTTACAGCTTCCCAGTCTCAATATTGATCGACTTTCGTCCTTTGCTGGACGAGCTCAACGGCAGGCTGAAGTGAGCTGAAGTCTGCTCTCGCCGGCTCTGCGGCCTATCTGATAGGTATCGTGACTGCGAATGCGGCGAAATGCGACTTGAGTAGTGTGTGTGTGAATATTGTGAAGGAGGTGTGTACATTTGGCTCGGGATGTTGAATGATGTTTCTGAGGCGGTGGATTGTGATAGAGAGAGGGGTTGTTGTAAGGGAGGCGGAGGAGGAGGAGAGAAACGGTTGGATACTGGGCTGGAATCGTTAAGATCTTCGCCGACTGAAACTGTGATCTGAGCGATGAGGCCTGGGGGAACACAACTCGAGGTCTCTGCTCATGCTCTGCCGAAGGCTGAAGTGACGGCCTCGTCGACCTTCTGAAGTCGATTTTGGTGCAGTATCATCAGGCATGCTAAACGTAGCCGTCGTCGTCACAATATTATTCATGCAGACATAGTCTTAGACGGGCGAACGTGGCACTTGCCCTTTTGCTGCAGACGAAACAGGGCGCAGCCTGGCCTCAATCTTTACTCCATGAACGCTAGATCATCGCTCCATTGCGAGGCTTTTTGGCAGAGATATCAAGCCTTCATCGTTTAGTAAATGATGATGATGGTGATGGTCATCTGTGTTGAAAATGCAGGTAAGATTGCATAGGTTGCTAGGTTGTTACTGAAGTTTACCCGGGGATTACCAGGTAATATATACACGAATCCCCAGCCACCTTTCCCAACCACCGTTCCATACCAACCACCTAATTTACTAGTGAACCTCGGTATTACCTCGAAGAAGGGTGAATTCCAACAATCTGGTGGGGAACTGCCAAGCCACGGCCGAGGGTCCGAGGGGCGTACCTTCGCCGAAACCACTGCTTCGCCGGTACGTGTTAAATCGACGGCCATGCTTAACAATAAAGCCAGTCGGCCATAAAACAGCTCACTGGTTCGTTGATCCAACTGGCCACCGAATTCATTGTCTTGAGCAGCCGAGAGTCAAGACACTAAGATGGCTGATACTGCTGTCCATGCATCAGCCGAAGAGCCGTCTCAATCGGAGCTGCGAAGATTGTGGTATCTTAGGTGAATATGCTGCCAAAACATGAGCGCACGGCCGTTCTTACGAAATCCACTGTCTTGATTGGACCGTGCAAGGCGGTCTTCAAAGTCCCACGGGATCTATTAATTCAGTGCTCATCGTTCTTCGAGAAGTTATACAGTCTATCGTTCAAAGAATATATAAAGTAAGTCATTAATTTGCCTGAGGATGATCTCTTAATCTTCGAAAACTTTTTTATCTGACTTCACAGTCTTAAGTCTTACATGTTATTCGATAACGATAACAGTTTCCTTATTAATCTAGATATCTTTGTCGAGAAATATCAAGTTCGTCTTTTAATAAATCATATCTTCGATTTAATAAGGCAGACAATTAGCGAGAGTCGCTGAAAGTCTAGTCCGGATGTGATGAGGACGATGTATGACGACGTGTCAGAAAATTTAATCTTACGTCGTCTCTGTGCTCTTAATTTTACGATCAGCCTGAGCAAGATCGATCGTCGCATGAATTACAGTATATGAAAAACAGTCTTTAATGATTTTGCGGACCTTGAATGGGACTACTTCTGCCGCACGCGAGAAGAGTAAACTTCAATCAAGGATATCACTTAGTAAGAAGCCTGCCGTTTTCATGATCATTCAGACGTCTTTGACTGAGTACGTCAAGATGTCTCCACATATCCATTCCCTGAAGGAGCACCGGTCGCGATCCTGAACCAGAAAGATGTGCCCATATTGGGCTCTGGCTCTGAATCACTAATCGAGGAACTTTGACTCCACAGGGTCTCGAGAAATCGAATTGTCGGTGGCTGTATCAGACCTTGAGCTTCCCAGAGCTATTGCTAAGGTTCTGCTTAGCTCGAAGGATGACGGTGGCTTTGAGCGTCGTCTTTAGCGGAACACAAAGAAGGAAGATACGAAACATATGAACAAGGAAAAGAGTATGAAGCGACTGATTGAGCCTATCTCTAAGGCTAAGCCTGTGAAGGCCGTCAAGGAGGAGGCAGGTCTTCAGAACTATACAACTGATATTAACGTCGGGCGCTGAGGCATGGGCGGCAGCTTCGGCTATCTCGGTGACTTGAACGTTGGCTGATCGAAGACAACGAAGCTGGTGGCCAGTTGAATCAGTCACTTCGTGAGCTATTCTATAATCAACTGGTTTAATTGTCGAGTTTGGTTGTCGGCTTTAAGTTCGTTATGGAGGCTTTTAACGTCATTGAGGTTGTTGTTACTAGGAGCTATGGAGCTTTGAAAGATGCGCCTTGCTAGGTTTGAAAAGGGTTAAAGTCCATACGGTTAAGTAGTTTCAGCTTGCGTCGAGACACCTTTATTCGTTTCAGCCTCATTGGGGCTAACTTAGTAGTGCCGCTAGCGTTACATAATAAGTCTTTGCGGCATAAACGTCCCTGGTCATTAAAAATCAATACGGCATAAAAGTTCCCACGAAATATAAACCCCAGGACATAGAATTCCCCACCCCCTTCAATCCCCCACTCCGTTCAATCCCCCACTCCATATAATCCCCTACGTCATATAATCCCCTACGCCATTGAATCCCCTGGGGCATTCATTCTCCTACTTCATTATCGATTACGACTTAATTCTTTTAATTTACTGGAAAATTGTATCATATTATTGGTTTGAACAGCTTTCGATTTGTAAGGAATCTTTCAACTAATTCATACAGATCAACTGATAAGAGACCAAGGTTTAAATTCGGGTTCAGGAACGAAATTCAGAGGTCAGATGATCAGAGAGGTAGGTTCACGGACACATCAAGAAGGACTGTAAAACGACACATCATAGCTAAGAAAATTCTGCTCTAATTCTACAAAGTGTAGAGATACATAATAATACGACGAGGCGACGTAATATAAAGATATTACAACCAACTCGTGCAGTTAACTGAGCGAGATGAAGCACCGACTGATCAAAATTCTCACGTCGGGACAGGTTATATCTTCTTGGACATGTAAATTCCGTGCATCTTGGCCGCATGATTCTTGAAATGCATCATGCTGTTGAGCGTAACGGCAGCACATTCGGGATGGGGACAAGGACAGTGCTCACCTGGCCGAAACGTATGACAGCGGTCAAAATGTCGTTGCAACGAGAATTTACTACCAAGGTTATGGAGTCGCTCGTCCAAAGGTAGGGTGCGATTGCCAAGACAATGAAGGCACTGATAAGGTTTGCATCTCAGTGGAAAGAGCTGGCGGACCTGGGATTTCAACTCAGACTCGGACGTGACGGCGTTCAAGGTACATTCCGCATCTGCATCATCTGAATGACTTTCGATAACCCGGATTTTTCGTCTTCGACTGGCTTTGCGGAATCGGCCCTCTTGCAGGGTACAAAGCGACACCAGATCATCCACAATCGAGACCCGCCAATTCACGTTGCCCTCGGCACCGAACGCTGACGGCGGATCGAAGAAGGCCTGAGCGATGCGAGATCTTTCCACGAAGGCGTATCGAATAGGTCCTGAGGTGAGAACAGTCTGATCAACCGACTTCACATTTCCTTCGAGTTGCGCTTGAATATCGTTCACCGGAGCGATGACATCATATTCTGCTTGGACCTGCTTCTTGAGCGCCCGCTCTCGTGCTTTGATGAGTCGTTCCACGGCGCGTTTGGCTTCCTGATACTCGTCATGGATCGATTCTTCTTCTGCTCGGTACAGAAACCTGAACTCTGATGATCGAATTCGATTGTTAGGCTATAAATATCGCCTGCGAATAGAATGAGAGCAAATCGGTGAGAACAGAAGCGGCGATGATCGCGGCTTAGGATCGTGTGAATGTATCGAACACGTGTTATATTCCCTATCGTTTTATCAATATGCTATCTATTTCAAGATTACTGAACACCTCAAATCTTCCACGATAGACAAAAGGAAATAACCTACAATCACAGCTAAAGGAGAACGATTGACGATGACGATAGCGCGCGTAGATATCTCAAGCCATTGAAATGACGAGTGACGAAAATTAGCATTTGTCAGACATATAGATTTCATGAACCTCCGCTGCATGATTTTTGAAGTGCATGAGGCTTTCGAGCGCGAGCTGCGCGCATTCATCATTGAGGAATGGACAGTTCTGGCCCGGCTGAAACTCGTGATGCCGGTCGAAGTGACGCTGTAACGAGTGTTTGCTGCCGAAGACGTGTTGTCGTTCGAGAGAAGGTAGCGTGACGTCGTCAATGCAATGTAGACATTGAAAAGATCGACATTGAAGTGAAAATTGACATCCGATCGGAACGTCGAAATTCAAGCATTCCGATTTGATATCCATGTCAGTACTATCATTCGAGAAGCTTGTCACAATATTATTCTTTCACGATTGACGAGATTTCCGAGGACGCCGTTCTTGGCGAGTGCACAGCGAGATCAAGTCATCAACGATGAAGATTCGTCGATCAAGGTTTTCATCACAGTTGACGAACGACGACGGGTCGAAGAAGACCTGAACAATATGTGCGCGTTTCTCGAAGGCATACTCGACTGGGATCGAAGAAGACTGAACAGAGGAAAGAACGACATCATTGATCGCTAGTTGCGCGAGCATATCTTGCATCGAAGCTGTCACGTCGTAGTCGACTTGCAATTGAGTCTTAAGTGCTCGTCCGTTCTCTTTGAGCATGCGATCAATGTCTCGCTTGACTTGCTGATATTCATCGTAGATCGACTGATCTTCTGCTCGATAGATGAAATTAAACTTGTCGCGAATCTGATTGTAGAGATTTTGCTGATGCTCGCGCAGCTTTTGAATGCTCGCATTCTGTCGTAAGTGCTGCAATTGTTGAGGGAAGAGTCTGCGAGATCGACGAGAATCGATCATGCGGCTCATTCAATGAGAAGCAACGATCAAGTTCTCTCGCGACGCGATGTCTCGATAAGTCGCTTGCGTATCGTAATGAATCATTCAAAAGAGATAATTTCGCTGAAAGATCATCGAATTGACGTGATCGAGCACTAGATTACACATCGTCTCGTTCGAGTTAGAATCGTCTATCTCAGTCAGCTAATCACTACTTGAGTCAAACACGACAAGACTCATCATTGATTGCGTTACTTGTCGCTCGACGAAGACAATAAGTAGTCAAAATCTGCACAAAGTCGATCTCTTCTTTCAGACGCTTCACTCATTTCTGATATCGACTGTAGAGAAGAGATTCATGCAATTCTCTATTCTTTTCTCGATCTGAACTGCTGAATACGCGAAAGACGAGCTGATTCTTTATTTCATCATGTCACTGAATTGACTGACAGTTCAACTCAGAGCGTACTTCGAGCGTGAATATCACTCGAAGAGTGATATCGAGAAATCAAAAGACTTCGTCATCGCAAGCAAGAGTCATGATATGAAAGATCACGCAGAAGATTGAATTATCATTCATAAAGAAGATATAGATTTTTCTGCGTTGAAGTCAATGTCTCTGAGCGATAGAGAGAGAGTTCTATCTCATGATTGCTTTCGCTTCTGTCGTGATTTGATCTTCTTCAAGCGAAGCTGAAGAGTCAGAGCGATCTCATCGATTTTTTTATCGCGCAATATGAACATATCAATATCGTCGTAGATGATTCTCAACAACGTTTCAAGACGAGAATCGATGATCGCGATCAGTAAGAGTAGAGTGACGATCTGCACTCGCTGACGTTCGTGCGAGAAGAAGTTGATGTTCATCACTCAGTGACAACAAAGCATCTTCAAGAAGTCTTTCACATTCAACAAGAGTTTATTCATCTCGCTGTCATTCAAGTCATGCTCTTGTGTCAAGAGTTCAACAATGAACTGATTCATTCTTGTTAACACTGCTCAGTACTCTTACGTTCACTGCAGCATACCTCGTATAATTTTTTTAACACGCGTGAACTGACTCGTCGACTCTTGTATTTGATGTACACTTGACTGAGCTGATGTCAATACGTGATGACGAAGCTGACTTTTCAAACGATATACTCGTTGCATATTCAGTGAAAGAAATTGTTGATTCTTCTCGCGAAAGACTTTTTAAGCGTGTGATATGAGTCAATATTGATCATCTTGCAGTATCTAGAAAGACTCGTTGATGAGTAGAAGAATTCATAGAGCGTGAAGAAAGAGACATTCGACGTACTCTTTTCATAGATCTTTCATTCTGTTGATGTGTGATTTCGTGAACTTCTCGTATAGACTCATAGATCGACGCTTCTTGTTCATCTCTTTGTAACGACAATTGTAATAGTCGCGTGCAGACACATGATTCTTCATAGTAGAGAATTGAGACGAAGTGAAAATCATCTGAGAGACGTGACGTGAGACTTTGCGACGAATCATGATAAGTCAGACGAAAATCACGAATAATTACAGTGTGAGTCAAGAGAAGGGAAAAACAAGAGACGAGAAAGTGTGAAGAAAATGATCAGAAGAAACGAAGAA
>JAABUV010002525.1_pt1 | contig 24612 bp, 28 predicted proteins | sample 5559971 | NCBI WGS metagenome assembly JAABUV01 (sample SAMN10711881, study PRJNA513362) | rock metagenome | isolation source: Antarctica rocks | place: Antarctica: Victoria Land, Knobhead nord | collected 2015-12-19
ACCTGTGCTGAGCAGCGGGACAGCCGCCAGCGCGGCTGCACGGGGCCGGAAGGCAGGCAGGCGCTGCGCAGCCATCAATTCAGAGGGGCCTGCCCTATGTATGTACTGCAGCTGCAGCTGCGCCCGCCCGCTGCGCCGGCCTGCGGCCGGCCAGCTCAATTGGCAGCCTGGGCGAGGGGCGGGTGCCTGGCCTGGGCGTGCTTGCCTGGGGCCCTGTACCAGAAATAACGCATGCGCATGCAGCCGCGCCGCAAACAGCGCGCGCGCTGCCGCGACGCCTGGCCGGAGCGGCCGCCTGTGCCTGCCTTCGCCTCGCGGGGCGGCGCTCGTAAACGAATGCTGCTGTCCCAGGGCATGTGCCGACCGAAGTTGTGAGAGCGTGCCAAAGCGCGGGGAGCCGGTGGTGTGCATGCCCCCGCGTGTGCACAGGCATGCGCATCCAGCACTGCAGGGACCAATAAGGAGACTGCCAGGCGGTGATGCGGCGCGCAGCTGCGAGCGGCGTGCCAGCATTTGGACCGCGCTGCAGGCGTTGCATGAACCTGTGGGGCCTACGCGCACATGCGCGTCTGCCGCCCCAGCCCTCTGTGAGCAGCAGGCTGCGTACTGTACGAACATTGGTGCTGTGCACATTGAGTGCAGCGCAAGTGAGAGACGTGGCAGACGGGACACGGGCGGTGTCCGCCGTGCGACCAAAGTGCAGTCAGGACCGGTGCTCGCGGCGCGCCGTGTCACATAGGAAAGCTTGTTACAACCTGCCCAAGAGGACAAGGTGCACGCACTGTCGCCCGTACAACCTAGCGCCCAAAACAGGCCACCCCCGTGCACAAACCTGCGACAGCCTGCAACACGGCCGCAACTGCGTGGCTGTGCAGGTCCGAAGGCGGCGCGCACGCAGGCCCCCAAACCAGTGCGTGCGCCAAGCCCTCCTGCGTGACCCGCTGCCGCACGCGCCGCGCGTTGGGCGCACACAGCGGCGCACGGGCACACAGGAGTGCCACCAGCGGCCGCTCAGTCCTCGTACACCCTGCGCACGCGCCGCTGCGTCACGCAGGCGCGCACAGTAGCAGCAAGAGACCCTCCAGCAGGCGCGCAGCACAGCCACTGCCTGGGCCCGCATAACAGCGCAGCGGGCGCGCACCGGCACTCATCTGCCTCCGGGTTGTCCCCGCAGTACTTGTCCAACGGGTCGCCCTTGCCCTCCTGCTCGAGCGGCAGTGCGCCGTCAGCCCTGGCCAGGTATACCAACCCCAGGCGAGGCAGCAGGCCAGGCCCCCGGGGCGGTGCGCACCGAGGAGACCTTCTTGTGGGCGGCCGCGGCGGACATCTCCTCAACCTGGAGAACGCACGGCAGAGGTCAGCCCTGCAACACTTGGCCCCGGTGCAAGCCGTGCTCGACCACATCAACCCGCTGTCTCACGGATGGAGACCCGGCCCTCACCGAGTCCCAAGCTGCCGCACACTCGCCGGCGGAGCCGTCGGCGCAGGTGTCCTGGGCCTCCTTGATCGCCGTCTCGACGGTGCTGCTGTCCTGCGCCCAGCAGACGCGAAAAGAGTGGGCACACACACTCTTCCCGGCTTCCTGCACCATGCCTGGCACGCCCTCCATGCCCTGGCAGGCTCTATCCTGCTTCCGGCGCCGGCGCGCGCTGGAGCCACAGCCGAGGACCTGGCCGAGCCTGCGCCCCGGGCGCCCGCGCAGCACCGCCCCGTCTTGCGCCTGGGCCACAGAAACTGCGCCCCGCGCCCGCGGCGCGGCGCGGCGCACAGCCCCGCCTAGCCCATGCCGCAAGCGGCTGCAAAGGCGCGCCACCCCCGCACTGCATGCAACCCGGCGCCTGCCTGCCTCCACCCACAGGGGCATGCTTCCTATCCACATCCTGCCTCTTTTGGCCCGCCAACGGCCCCGTTCGCCCGCGCCCGGCACCTTGGTGGGGTCCGCCCGCACGAGCGTCCTGAGGCGGGGCTGGCTGGTCGGGCGCAGGGGCCTCCGCACAGCGGACGCCTTGGCGACGGGGCGGGCTGCCAGGCAGGCCGGGCGGGTCATCATCGCGGTCGACATGGCGGCAAGTCCGGTCTGCTGCTCGCTTACGATGCTGCCGGCTCAATTATCTCACTGGCCTGCCCTCCTGCCCTGCAAGGGCTCCAGAGGTAGGTTACACATTTGCACGGCAAGGAGGCCTCTCTGCGCGCGCGCTGCTGCCTCCCGCGAAGCTGGGCCTGCAGAGACCGTTGCAGTGTGCGTGTGCTGGCCGGGGCGCCGGCGATGGAGGGGCTGGTGGCGCCCGAGATGCCCAGCTCGCACGACTTTATGTTTTCAGAGGCGGAGCTGTCGGACATCCTGGAGTTCATGCAGCGCAGCGACGGCGGCGAGGGCGCCGGGGGCAATGCGCTGGCGCCTCCCCCCTTCTTCGGCGCCGCGCCCTCGATGCAGTTCCTGCCGCACGCGCCGGAGGAGCTGCCGCTCCTCAGCGTGCCAATGCCGTCGCCCGCGCCGTCATACAGCTCGGAGGACGTGTACGTAAAGGCTGAGGGCAGCGAGGCGCGCGGCCACGCCCTGGGGGCCGGCGTGAACGGCAGTAGCTCGCAGCTGTTCCCCGTACCGCCGCCGCCGGTGGCGCCGCCCGCGGCCGCGGCGCGCACGCGCGCGGGCCATGCGGCGCGCGCCGGCGAGCGGGGCGCGGACACGTGCGCGGGAGGGTTTGCCGAGCGCGCGCACGCGAGCGGCAAGAAAGGCGCGCGCTCCGGCCTGGCCCGGCCCCTGCTCGCCGTCCAGCGCCGTGTGGCGCACCGCAGATTACGAATGTCGTCTCCGCGCATGACAAAGATTGCCACGCGACAGCACTCACGTTTGGCGTGCGCGCAGAGGCGAAGACGCACGTCAGCCACAGCACAGTGGAAAAGCAGCGGCGAGACCGAATAAACTCATTGATCGACGAGGCGCGCACTCGTCGGCGCTTGTGGCCTGTGCACATGTGCGCCCGCGCGAGCCGGTCACCAGCGTTGCTGACGCGAGCGGCGGCGGTGCAGTTGCGGGACCTCGTGCCGCCGCAGTCGCACAACAGCGCTGTGCAGGACTCCCAGGAGTCCAAGCGGCCAAAGCATGTCGTGCTGAGCGACACGATCGCGCTCGTGCGCGAGCTGCGGAGCAAGGTCCGGCCTCCCCTGCTGCCCGGCTGTGCAGCCTGTCACGAGGCGACCTAAGCACCGTGTGGCGTGTGATGAGCGCGAGTCTGACCTTGTACCTAGTTGGGCAGCGCTCGGTGGACAAAGTGTTGAGTCCTTTGTTATACAGCGCAAACACAGGGCGTGCAGCCGGGACGCAGCCGAGTCACGCTCTACTGAACGCGCCGCTGCCAGCCAGAACGAGCACATGACTGTGCGGCGCTGCGGGGGGCCGCAGGCCACCGTCAGCGACGCCCCTGCGCAGATGACGCACAGCGGCAGCATGCGCAGCGGCGGCAGCGTGCACAGCGAGGACGCGCAGCAGCTGCTTCGCCGCTCGCTGACAGACGGGGCGGCCGCGCCCGCGTGCGCCCCACGCGCCGAGCCCCAGCGGCACAAGCCGCGCGCCGGCCACCTGTCCGGCTAGCCTGGGCAGCGAGCGCAAGGACTGCTGTAGCACTGTTGTGGGCGCACACTTATTCGCTGGTGGCAAGGCTGCTAGGCTTCTGCCGAGGCTGCGTGTGTTCCTGCGCCCCTGTCAATGGCAGTCAAGCCCTAATCTCTTGAGCTGCTGTGCTGCAGGGAGCCAGGTTCACCGAAGTCGGGGTCCCCGCCCGAGCTGCCCTCCGTGCGCGCCCTCCCCTTCGTCTGGCTCGCGCCGCTGTCTGCGACGTCGGCCTGCTCTTGCCTTCCCGCAGTCGCCCGAGTTCAGCGCTTACTAGCACACTCTGGTCCTATGCCATCGTTACCGCTCCGCAGTTTGGCACTCCCACTTCACCACACAGCCCGCCTGCTCGGGCGCTGTTCATGCTCTTGCTGCTGCTGCTGAGGTGTACCTTCTTCACCCTGCCTCCAATGCTGGTTGAGCGCGGCCGGTGACGGCGCTACGCGGGGGCGCAGGCGCCGCAGCAGGCGCCGGTGGAGCCGGGCGTGGTGGTGGACGCGGGCGAGGGCTGCTTCTATGTGAAGGCGCGCGGCAGCGCTGCGCGGCGCCCTAGCACCTGTTCATGTTGTTGGAGCCGTGGTCCGTGTTGGGTTCTGCTTAGAAACGACTGCATGCATGTTCTTGAAGCGCACTTAGCACGGCCGTGCCTTGTCATACAAGAATGAATGCTTTGTGTTGCGCCGCCTTCAGCCGCACTCGCCAGTGCTGCGACTGCTTCAGGGTGTGCAGAGTGTCTGTGCCAAGGGTGTGAGGAGGGTGCACAGCAACTGGCAGACATGGGTGCCAGCTGCCTGCGCGCACCCCTGAACGAATGCACGGCACAGCGCGCACATGGGCTGCTGCTGTGGCCCGACCCTGATTCCCGAGCCCCCTGTCGAGCACGCTGCGTGCCGGCCGCCTTGCAGGTGAGCTGCAAGGACCGGCGCGGGCTGCTGTCCGACCTCATCATCGCGCTCAAACAGATGCCGCTGGAGGTGCGCCGCGCCGCGCCAGAGGCCGCGCGGCCTCAAGCCCCACCCTGCTGCCTGGATGCGCTTGTGCCCGCGGCCGTCCGCCCCGCAGCTGCGCGGCGCGGGGCTGCCTCGTCTCGGGGCGCCCCTGCATGCCTGGCAGCGTGGCGCCAGCCTTCGCAGTCAGCCCGCCCAAACTTGGGTTGAGCGGGGGCCGGGGCGCAGATCACCACCGCGGCCATCACCACGCGCCAGGACGGCAACGTGTACAACGTGTTCCAGGTGGGCCCGGTCGCACTGCTCCTGCCATCGGCGCCTGCCTCGGCGGCCGCGCACGCCTGTCCGCTTGGGCCGCGTCTGCTGGCGCGCCGGGGCGCGCTGCCAGCGCGCGCCCGGCGCGCAGTGCGAATGCGCAGTTGGCTGTCGACTGGCCGTCGCCGAGCAAGCGCGTCACGGCGGGCTGCTGCGCGCGCGCCGCAGGTGAAGACGGACGACGAGGACGTTACCGCGGAGGACATGCAGGGGCACGTGCTGTCCATCCTGGCGGGCGGGGCGGGCGCGCACCTGGGCGACAAGCGGCGCCGCGCCGCCGCCGCGCGCGCCTGATCGGGCGCGGCGCGCGGGCCGGCGCCCGCTGCACTGCTGCGGCGCAGACGGCGCCGCCCGGGGCAGGCGGCGGTGCAGGCGCGGCGGCCGCCGCGCAGCGCTCGAGCCGCGCGCGGCACGGGCCCCAGGGAGCTGCGCGCCCGGCGCGCGCTCGCGCCTGGTGCGCTGGCTGCTGGGCGTGCGGGAGGCCAGGCTGCGTGGCTGTGCTCAGTCTGATGCATAGCGTCGGGGCGCTGATCGTGAGGAGCGTCGGCTGGAGTGTGCGCGGCAGCAAGCGTGCGCCGTGCATCCTGCAGATGCGGAGAGGCACTGTCTAGGCCAGTGTCTGTGCAGCATGAACTGTCATTGTTTCGCCGCGTGTGCGGCTAGAGCCATGCTGTGGGTTGTGCGGGCTCGCCCGGCTGACTTTCATGGCTTGTTCCACGGTCTTTGTCCGGTCTAGGGCCTGGGCTCAGGTGCCGGCATGGCAGCCGGGGAGCGAGCGAGCGGGTGTAAGAACTGTGCAGGGGTCTTTGGGGGCGTGCTTGGGTCCGGGGAAGTTAAGCAAGGGGCCCGAGGTGCAGGCGAGGGGCTCAGCCGCATGATTGGTCGGGCAGCGCGCGACCTGGGGCGCGCCTCGCCTGGCTCGGGGTGTACACCAAGTGGCGTGCGGTCCCGCGGCTGTACACTAGTAGAGCGCGGGCACGCGCGTGTGAGAGGCTCGGGCGCGCATGCATTGCATGTGGCCCTGGCTACCAGGACCTGGTGAGGTGAATCTGTCTATGTGGGGTCTGGCGCTCAGTTTGAGGCCCGGCCCGGTGGTCTGCTTTTGCATCTGTGCAGCGTCCGACATCCTGTGACCCGGGGTCTTTGCCGTGCACGTGCCGGTGCACACCTGCTTGTGCGCTGGGGAGGGTTTCGGGGGCCCGCGCTCTCCCTGGCTGTCTTTTGCGTGCTGAGTTTGCAGACGGCCACCTGCTGTTCCTGGCGCCGTTCCTGGCCACAAGAGTGCCGCCAAAGTCGTGCGTTGCTGCCAGCCCCGAGCGACCCTTCTGAAGCTATGATGTGGAACAAGTGCGCATCGTCTCTCGCACACCCACGTTCTCCACAGGAGCATTGCAGAGTCGGGCAGAGGCTCCAGTCACACCTGTCTTTGTACTCCTTGCCGTGCCCCAAGGAACCCTAGACGATGCACTGCCATGCTTGCGCGCTCCAAGCCGAACTCGCAGTCGCTTGTTGCCGCTACTGCACCTTGCTTAATTCTGAACGGCTTGGTCGGAGGCAGACTGCGCTGGAAGCGCTGCACACTGCGAGCTTGCACTTCCTGCTTGGCAGGAAGGTGTGTTCGTCCCCGCTAGCACAGCAACAGGCGCACGTACACTTGGGGCATGTGGCGGGGTGTGGTAGTGTTTCATTGCCTGCGTGGCATCTTTGGCTGAGCCCGATTGCTTGGCAGGCTCGCTTGGAAGTCTGCTACCGTGACGAGTGCTTGGGAGCTCAGACACTGCTAGCAGAGCAGGGAGGTGGGTGCGACAGGCGGGTGGGAAACCTGCTAGCCATGCGTCAACGCTGCGCTTCTCCCACGCTGTGGGGAGAGTGCTCAGCAGGCGGTGCTCAAGCTTTGCGTCGCACGCGCGCTCACACACGCGTGGCGGGTGTGCTTGTGCAGGGCTGCCATCAAGCTGGCGCGACCCAAAAGCTGTGCCTAGTCAGCCAGCGCGCGCCGCCCGGCGGTCGGCGAAAAGTTGTGCGGCGTGTCAGAACGCCTGACAGCTGACCGTGGTGGCGGAGGCCGCCTGCGCAGTGAGCTGCAGCTCGCGCGCATACCCTAGCGCCGGCCATTGCGCCACCCGCAGCGCGCGGCACTGGCCAGCGTGCGCCAGCACGCAGCGGGCTGGCAGGCGTGAAGGGCCCCGGCGATGTTGCTGCAGGCCGGGGAGGCAGCCGGGGAGGCACACTCCCCGACCAGCCGGCCGGAGCTGCCGCTGATTAACGGCAGTGCGGACTCCGCGCCAGTGCTGCCGCCGCAGACGCCGCAGCGCTTCTCCGCTTGCAGTGCAAACGCGTCAGCATCGCCGCCGTCCGTGCAGGCGCGCCATCGGCTCCACCCCCAATCACCCCCCTGCCCCCTCGACTGGTTCTTAAGCCTGTCCTCCCTGTAGCGCACTACTCAACGAGCGCACAGGCAGGCTAGCGTGTCTCAGCACGCTGACTGGAGACCGTGGTGTTGTCTTGTGCGCCCTGGAAAGAGACCACAGTGCTTCAGGACTGTGCTGGCACAGGGCGGAGGCTTGCGAAGTGAGCGTTATTGTCTGCAGCCTGACCCTGCCGCGCATGATGACCTGTGCGACAGGGCAGCGCGGCGCTGCGCTGACTGCCGTGCTCACGCAGCGTGCGCGCACCCTGCAGGGCATAGCGCACCGCGCTGGTGCAACAGGCGGGACCGCGGACGTGCACCTTGCGCCGCCGCCCGGCGACCGGTGGGCGCCCGGCGATGACGCGGCTGTCACGCAGCCCATGGCGCCCATGGTCCGCATGGTGTCGTGGCAGGACGCGCACGGCAAGGACCTGTACACGGCGCGCCCCCCTTGCGTATGCGACTGCGTCGATGACTAGTCTGCTCTGCGCTCCTACTGCTCCCAAGCGTGTGGCGCCGCACGGTAGCGCGGCTGCCTGGTGCATTTTGGCGCTTGGCAATTGTGCCCCACCAGGCGCTGCCACTCCAGGCAGCGCCAGGGGTGGGAGCCTGTGACGACGTGGGCTGGCCACAGCCGTGGACAGGGGTGTATGCAGTGATGAGCTAGTGCCCTGCCGGCCGCATGAAGCATGCTCTGTGCGTTGTGCCACTCTGGGAGTGCCGGTTTGAGGTGATTGAAACAGCCTTGCAGCCGGAAATGACGCTCGCGAGGCAAGCGATGTGGGCAAGAGGCCTGCTGGAGCGGCGCAGGTTCGAGAGTTTGAGCCGAGCGAAGGCGGCATCACCGAGGACGAGATGCCCTGGGAGCGCCCGCGCGCGTGCTGCCGCCTCATGTGAGCGGGCGCTTCACGCCGCGGCGAGCCGCGACGCAGGCCTCCTTGCTTTACCTGGGGTGTGACGTCTAGCAGGAGCAGGAGCAGAGCTCGGAGCCGCAACGTTTGGGCGCTTGGGGCCTGCGCGCGCTTGCGGAGAGCGGCGGCAGGGGTTGCCTCCTTTGCTCGCTTCGCTGCGGCGAGAAGCAGCGGAAGAGCCGCCTTGCTGCAGCGGCTCGTGCAGGCGGTGCAGCATGGCCGGATGCGCATGCGCTGCTGCCGCTGCCCCTGGTGCGGCAGGCGGCGTGAGCGGCCAGAGGCTGGTCAAGCAACAGGGACTGTGTGAGTGCAACACCGTGACCTCTGTGCTGTGACAAATGCAGGGTAGGGAGGGCCGCTCGGGCAGTTTTATGATGTGGTTTAGCAAGTACTTGTCAGGCAGTGCAGTGCCCCGTGCTCAGGGCCAGGCTCGCCTGTCTGTTCTCAGGGCAGGTGTGGTTTTTTTTCTTGTGTGATACTGAGAGGATGGCTGTGTAACAAGTGAGCGATGCTCTGGGCTTTACGATCTGTAGAGATGCGCATGCATGCACTGCTGGCAGCCTGCTTTGTTTTACGGTCGTTTTACGGAGGCCAACCCTACTTGGGGTGCAGGAGTTGCCAGCCTCGAACAGAGCACCAGTGGTCTAGCCACTGTTCAATCTAGTTGCTCGACACGACATTCCTTCCGTCACATATCCAGTGGGCACCAGTGAACCAAACATCAGCACTCCTGCCAGCATTGCCTCTCACTGTCTGTTCTGGCGCTGTACACTACACCAGCTGCGCGGGGCGGCCGCACTGTTGACACGCTCACACTGCGCATGCTCGGCGTCCACAGCAAGGCAGTCCGGCCTGCAGCAAGCACCGGGCGGCCCATCACGCGGATCCCCGCATTCCAGGGCGTGGGGGACCCCTTCACGCCGCTGGCAGCCCCGCCCGCGGCCCAGTCGGCGCACTTTGACAGCATCGCGCTGCGAGCAGAGAGCGAGACCGAGAGCGTGCAGCGCTCCCCGAGGCGGGGTGCGCCCAGGCGCCTGTGGCGTCCCCGCCCCTTACTCCTGTTCGGCGCTGCGGCTTCGAGCAGCGCCTTTGCACGACTGCGAAGACTCGCAGCCTGTATCAGGCCCTGCCTACCCACACTGTCACACATTGAGCACAGCCGCGCCGCGTGTGGAGAGCGCCGCGCGTCTGGGGGCGCCACGTGAGGTGCAGCGGAGCCACCGGGCTCTCAAGGGATACGGAACAGCACAGCCTGAGGGCCCTGGCCCCTGGCGTGCCTGCATGTGCTCACACCTCAGCAGCTCGGCTCACAGTGCCATGCACCGCAAGGGAGTCACAGGCGGCCACAGGGTGGACGGCAGGCATGAGCCATGTCCCGGACCTGCACTCAATGCTGCCTGTGCAAAATCGCGCAGGCGCTGGAGCCCGCAAAGGCCGCGGCGGCGCGGCGGTGGCTGGTGTGGGCCCTGGCGGCGGCGGCGGCCTCGCTGAGCATGGTGACGCTCGCCGTCTACTGCGCGGCCCTGGCCGCATGCAGCCGCCTGGGCGGCCTGAGCGCTGGTACGCGCGGTGCTGGGCGCTTGGCAGGCCTGTGCGCATCCCGGATGGCGTACACGCACAGCACGCGCCGTCGCCTTAGAGGGCGGGCCACCCCTGGATGCTCCTGGGCTCATCTGGCATGCGCGTGCGCGGTCGTGGCATGGCGCTGCCCGCTGCGCGTCAGGGGGCAGGCCGGTTGCGCGCTGAGGCCCGGGCGCGCCCGCCCCCGCCAGGCGCCGCGCCGCTCGAGCTGCTGTGGGCGGACGAGTTCGACGGCCCGGGCATCAACGCGTCGTCCTGGAGCTTCCAGCTGGGCGACGGCTCGCAGTACGGCGTGCCCGGTGCGCCGCGCCCACAGCCAACCCTGACCGCCGGCTGTGCGAGGTGTGCGCGGGTGGCAGGCGCGGACCCACCAGGGCGCGCCAGAGCTGCCTGACCAGCACGGGAACGCGGTGCCTCGCCCGACAGCGCGCGCGCCCGCTGCGGGCGCGCGCGGGTCCGGGCCAGCGCCGCCGCCGCGCCTGCCGACGCGGCGCGTCGCGCGCAGGCTGGGGCAACGGCGAGCTGGAATGGTACACGTCGGCGCCGGCCAACGCGCGCGTGGCGGGCGGCGCGCTGATGCTGACCGCGCTGCGCAACGACTCCGGCCGCGCCTTCACGTCCGCGCGCCTGCGCACGGCCGGCCTGCGCGACTTTGTGCCCGCCGGGCCGCAGCAGCTGCTGCGACTTGAGGCGCGCGTCCAGCTGCCGCAGGGTGCGCCCCGGCGCGTGCCACAGCATGCGCTGCGGACGCTGCGGACTGCGCCGCAGGGAGCTGTGGAGCTGTGCACGCGAACACATATGACCACGCCGCTGCGCGCACCTGCGCTGCTGCGAGCGCCGCTCTCAGGAGCGCACCTGACTGGGCCCAGCGCGCAGGGGGCGACGGCATCTGGCCGGCGCTGTGGATGCTGCCCACGCCTGCGGGGCAGCAGGCCGCCGGAGCGTGGCCCGGCGCCGCCGCGGACGTGCCCAGCGGGCTTGCGTACGGCGCCTGGCCGGCCTCGGGCGAGATCGACATCGTGGAGGCGCGCACCCCGCGGCCTCCGCCCCCTGCTCATGGGGCGCTCATGGCGCGAGCTGGTGGAGGGCTGCAGTGGCCGATAGCGCGTTGGAGCGCGTTCGGAGCGGCCGCTCAGGCACGCTCCAGGGCGCGAGCGCCCGACGGAGCCACCGGCGGAGCGCGCAGGGCCCAGGCAGGGAACAGCCGCAGGAGCAAGGCAGGACCTGTGCAACAGCCGCAGGCTGCTCGCAGCGCCGCGCTGACAGGCCGCATGCGGCCGCGCAGGCCGTAAACGCCCAGGCGTCGGTATTCGGCACGGCGCACTTCGACAATTACCAGACGCAGGGCGGCGCGCTGGACGCATCCGCGGTGGCCGGCGGCTTTGCGGGCGCCTGGCACGTGTTCTCGCTTGAGTGGACGCTGGAGAGCCTGGCCTGGTGCGGCGCGGACCGCATGCACTGGGCGCGCAAGGGCGCCTGAGGGCGCGCCTGCAGGGCCGCTTGCCGCATGAGGCCCCCAGGCTGAGCAGCGCCCGCACGCGCACGGTGCCTGGCAAGTAGTGCCAGTATCAGGGTAATACTTGCATACTGGGCTGCATGCATGATATAGGCAGGCATGTGCGCCGCGGCTCCAGCTCGCCGCAGGCCTGGGAAGCGCGCGGCGCGCCAGCGCCGATTACTCTCGAGGGGACAGCGCCGCATGCGCATGCATGCATTAGACCAGCGGCACGCCTGCGCGGCAGGGCCGTGGATGGCGTGCCCATGGCGGCGGCGCGCCCGCGCTGCATTGCGCCGGGCGGCTGGTACACCAACGCGGCCGCGGCCGCGGGCGACTGCGCCGCGCCCTTCGACCAGCCCTTCCACCTCCTGGTGCGCTCACCCGTCGACGCGCGGCCTGGGCGCCCGCCCTCACAGGCGGATACACATGTCTGGGCGCCCCGCCTGCGCCCACCCACTCGCTGCAGGCAGCCGCACCTGTCTGCCTCCACTCTCCTGCCACCTTCGAGCATACATCCTCACGTGGCCCGGGCGCAACCTTAGCCAGGTCAGTGCACGTTTAAAACAGTCCCTGGCATGCGCCGCGCGCAGGTGAACCTAGCCATCGGCGGGCGGCTGGCCGGCGTCGCGCCCGGCCCCGACACGCCCTTCCCGCAGACGCTCGCGATCGACTACGTCCGCGTGTACACGTGCGCCCAGCACGCGTGGCCGGCACCCCTGTCCAGCGTTTGCAAGGCCGTGTGACGTTGCGTGCTCTGCCTGCCTCGTGCGCGGTCGTAAAGTGTTTCATGTTGCCTGGTCCCTGGTGCTGCATGGCATTTGTTTGTGCCTTGGCCCAGAGGCAGAGCGGGCAAGTCGCTGCATTCAGAGCGCCCTGGCCGGCCGGACGTGGTGCATGCAATGCCAGTATGTGCATATGTGAGCGCCGTGCTGTCCTGCCTCTTTCGTGCCGTCTGCTGACGAGGTGGAGGTGGGGGAGCTTTGCAGGCAGGCATACACGCCCGGCTCCTCATTGGGCAGCACCCGGCGGGAGCGGCGCCGGCTACAGTGACACCGGCGTCATTCGGCGCTGGTGTTAGTTTGGTCACCGTCGTGCAGCAGAGCTACATGGGTAATTGTTTTCTGTACCCCACTTGCTATTGTGTGTCGCCTGTCGGCACTACAGCTTCGCTATGGGACGCAATGCTGTGGGACGCAACGCTGCCTGACAACTACATGTAAGCCTGCTCAAGGCGGGCACAGCGCTCAATTTCAATCACTCGCAGCCTCCTGATGCCCGCTCAAAGACGGCCCATGCGACAAGGAAGCCGAACCCCTAGCTAATCAGCCCTCATCTTGCCACCAGGGGGGCTTTTAGGGGAAAGCCATGCAAAGTGCGTTGGGGGGTGAGGCAGACACCGCGGGCTTGCACCAGGACAGGATCAGGTCTGGCCGCGGCTGCGGAAACGAGCTGGCGAGCTGAGGAGGAGCCGAGATGCTGCGGCAGCTGGCGCGGCGCGTCTCTGTGCGTGCGATATCCACGTCCGTGACGCCGCTGGCCGAGGGCGCCGCAAAGGGGCCAGAGGGTGCGCGCCTGCGGAGCCCTAAGGCATCGTGCCCGCGCGCATGCGCTCCCTGCACAGCCCCCCCTCTCGCCAGGCTGCCTCAATGCGCCGCACGGGCCGCGAGCAGAGTTCAAGAAGCGCCTGGCGCCGCACGTGTCCTCGACGCTCGCGCCGCCAAACTTTCTGAGCGAGTTCATAAAGGACCCGAAGAAGGCGAAGGAGGACGCAGCCGCGCCGGCGGCGACGCCGTCCAAGGTCACGCTCAACTTCTTCCTGCCGTATGAGCAGCAGATGAAGGCCAAGGAGGTGCGCTGCTTACTGGCGGCGCCGCTCGAGTGCGCTGTCAGGCCGGCGCCGCCCTGATGTTCGGCAGAGCTTGCCGTGCTCAACTAGACGCTCGCCTTGCTCTGGCCTGCGCGGGCACCCACTGTGCTGCTCCCGCGTGCTCAGGAGCCAGCAACCCGTCAATGCGGGCTTGCGGCGCAGCTGCTGATCGGCCTCCCGTCCCAGCCAGCACCACACACCACGCGCGCGCCGCAGCAGCGCCGGGCGTGCGGCGCGAGCCCCCGCTGCCGCGCGCGCGCAGGTGGACCTGGTCCTGCTGCCGGCGGTCACGGGCGACTTTGGCGTGATGGCGGGCCACGTGCCGACGGTGGCGCAGCTGCGGCCGGGCGTGGTGACCGTGCACCACGAGCAGGACAAGAACATCGAAAAGTTCTTTGTCAGCAGCGGCTTTGCGTTCGTGCACGCTGACAGCTCCACCGACCTGTGCGCGGTGGAGGCGGTCAAGGTGGAGGACCTGGACCCCGAGGCCGTGCGGGCCGGGCTGCAGGCGCGCGCCCCGCGGGCTCCAGCGCCGGCACTGGCTGCAGGCACCCAGTGCCTGAGGCTCATGCACCGCAGCCTGTGGCGGCGCGCGTGAGCTCTCCGGGAAGGCGCCTCAGGCAGGGCACGCGAGCGCGTGGGGTGCCTTAGAGAGCTTGCTTGCTGGCCGCGCGCTGCGCGCGCCGCGCCCAGAGACGCGCTGCCCGGCCGGGGCCCCCCCACCCTATTCTGCCTTGCTGAGCGCGCGCGCTGCGGCGCAGGAGTACACGGCCAAGCTGGCGGCGCTGCAGGCCAAGGGCGACGACTACGAGATCGCCGCCGCGCAGATCGGCGTGGAGGTCTACTCCGCGCTCAACTCGGCGGTCGCCGCCTGAGGCCGGCGCGCCGGCGCTGGCCGCGCCGCGCGCTCTGTTGGGCGAGTGGCAGGCACGTTTGAGCAGGGATGCCGGCCAGAGCGCGTGCATGCGCTTTGGGGTGCCTGGGTGTGTCCGCCTCCGTGCCGAGCGCGGTGTGGGTGGGTTGGGGAGCGGTGCTGAGGCTCAGGGGAGGCCAAGTCGTAGGTGGCCAGGCTAGCATGCTCCTGTGTTGGACAGGGCTGCTGATGGCTACCAGCTGCGCCCAGGGTGCGCGCTTTAAGTCTGGAGCTGTCCCAAGCGCACACAGCTCGCACTGCGCAGCTTTCGTGCAGGGGCCGTCTGCCCATAGGAGCGGTCGCCCGGCTAGTCGTCCCAGCGGCATGGGGCTTTGTGAGGGCACGCACTGCAAACAACATGGATTGCGTGACATTTGGGATGTGGGAAAAGGAACAGTGCGGCTAACATCTATCATGCCGCGGTAACATTTTCCGTATCAAGCTGTGTCCAGCCTGGCTGGACAAGCCACACACTGACCGAGCTGCAGCTGTGTCAGCGTTTCAAGCTGCAGCTGTGCCAGCACATGCATAGGTGCTGGCGCAGTCAATACGGAGCAAGGCCTGCTGGACATGCAAACGGTGCAGCAGCGATGACAGCGCACTGAGTTCGCGGCCCACCAGCAGTTTCGCCACTGTCTTCACACCAAGTGTTTGCACATCATATTCTCTACAGTATACACCCAGGTAGCTCAGCGCCTGGCTGAACAAGATTGACGCTCCTGCGGGCCGCAGGGCACAGCGGCCGTCACGGCGCCATCTGGTCGATCAGCTCCTGCAGGGGCGCCAGCTCCTTTGCATCTATCAGGTCGAACGCCTGCCGGCGCCGGACAGCCGCCTCGGGCCGCGCGATGCATGGCGCTCGTGGCCTGCCCATGCTGTGCCAGGCGCTTGCAGCGCAGCCCTGGCGCACGTGCTTGCGCACAGGGATAGGTGAGCAAGCCGTGCAGTGCCAGGGTTGTCATGTCCGCCTAGGAATGCACCACAGCACAGCGCCCAGCCAGGCTGTACGCATGGCTCCGCGCCGCGCCTGACCGCCCAGACAGGGTGCTGTAAAGCGCAAACAGCGCGCTGCAGCTGCCCGCGCACGGTTGGGGCGCGCGCCGCGGCGCCGCGCGCGCGCGCCTGCGTGAAGTACGCAAAGTGCTTGAAGCAGGTGTTCAGGTGCGCCTCCTCGCCCAGCGAGCACACGTGGCGGAAGTGGCTGTGGTACAGGTGCGCATAGACGCGGAACAGGCGCTTGAACACCGTGCGCACGACCGCCCGGAAGTCCGGCGGGAAGGGCTCGCCGTACTGCTGCGGGAACATGCGCGGGTCGTCCATCTGCGCGGCCCCGCGGATTCGCATGGCATGCAGCTCAAACGTGTTGACGTGGAGCTTGTCGAGGCACGCCCGCAGCCTCCCATGCTGGAAACGCGTTGATGCATTGCGGTCGCGGCCGAACACGCCAGGAGGCAAGCGCTGACATGCTGCTGGAAGGACGGGCGCCGTGGGGCAGGGCACGGCCCAGGTGCCGCATGGAGGAGCACGTGCACAGGAGGGCCAAACAGCCAGAGTTGGGCCCGGGCATGATCCAGGCGGGCGGGCCCGGCACCTGCGCCTCTATCCAGTCGAACAGCGCGTTAATGTAATCGGGCGCGGCCAGGCGGACGGGCTTCCGCACTTTCAGGCCATCCGCCCACAGGTACTCGTACTGCGCAACCCAACTCACCAGTCACTTCTCCCCTCTGATGAGCAATGCTGTGTGATGCCCACTCAGCTCTTGGGCACCACCTCTGCATGTGAACCCCATGGAGGGAGGCACAGCCGTGCAGACGCACCACTCCTTGCGCGCCCGTGTATCACAGTGGTCCAGGTATGGTGGGCAAATGGCGCACTTGCAACTCTAGCCACCCTGGCTACGAGCAGAGCCGCAAGCATCACCGCGGCCGGGGCGTGGCGCCGCAGCCCAGCGCTGCCGAGCGCGGCGCCGCGCCGGCGGGGCGCGCACCTTCGGCCCGGCCGACATCTGCGGGCAGCTCGCGCGCGTGCAGAGCTCGGCCAGCGTGCCGTACAGGACGGCGATCGCGTTGTAGAAGTCGACCGCGTTCACCGCCAGCCACTCGTTCAGGTCCTCGCCCGGCGGCAGCTCGACCGCCTCGCGCACGCGCCCGCGGCCCAGCGTCGCGTCGATGTGCCGCTTGAGCGTGAGGCCCTGGCGCGCCGCGCGGCGGCGGGGCGGGGCTCAGCGGCGAGCCCTTCCGGCAGGGGGCACTGTCTATGGTGGAGCCCTGCTGGGCAGGGCGCGGGGTGGCGGCGCAAGCGTGGGCGCCGCCGCAGGGTGAGCCGGGGTGGTTGGACAGTCATTGACCGTGCCGCAGAGCAGCGGCACTCGTCCGCTTGCACCCACGGGTATGGGTCGTCACTGCTTGGGAGCTCGCCCAGCTAAACACACTCTGACGCGGCACCCATGCACCAGACCTGGCGAGCTATGGCGGCGCTGAGGCACCACCCCACAAGGCCTGGGCAAGCAAGACGCCGTAGCGTCCTGAAGTGTCTGAGCCCTGCCGTGCAGGGCAAGGCCCTTGCCGAACAGGCGGGTTGGAAAGGTGCGCAGGCGTCCGCTCTCCCAACATGCAGTGCTCGAGAGAAGCAGGTGTTGCAGCTGTAACAGCCTACCACACGTACACACCACTATCTCGGAGCGGGTGGGCGCGGCCGGAGCGCGCCAATCTGGACCCGTTGCGCAGGGGACCCCACCTTGCTGCCAACCGGTGTGTTCCTCTTGGGCCGGAAGGTCTTGGCATCCCTGCCGAAGCCTCCGCAAGCTTAGAAGAGGCAGCGCCCCTTTCCACAAAAAACAGTGTAAGATGCCCAGGCAGGTGCCGTACCTTGCGCCAAGGCCAAACAGGCCAGCCATACACAGCGCAAAGAGGAGCCGCAACCAGCAGCTTGCTGTGCTGCTCAGGCGCGACCAGGCTGGTCTGCCATCTGTGCACGCAGGCCAACGCTACACGCGCTACAAGGCTCAGACAGTACCAAAACAACCTGCAGGGTCCAAGGTTGGGAGTCTCAGAAGTTGCGGGGAGGCGTCGATGCCGGACGCAAAATGAAGAGGGCTGTTGGTGTGAACACCCTGGTCTGACACAAGAAGGCCCGGGCAGCCATGGCCACGCCGCAGGAGAGGGTGGTGCGATTCAAGAATCAGAAAGGCGATGAGCTCTGCGGCACGCTCAGAGATGCAGGCGGCAAGGCGCGCTGGTTCAAACATGCGTGTTGCAAGGCCTCCACCAAGTGCAGTGCTCACTTGCTTGCACTGCTGCAGCAGGCTGTTGTCCTCCTGGTGCATGGCCTCATGTCCCTGAGGGACAAGGTGCGCTTTCCAGAGATCGCGGCTGCGCTTGCTGAGCGAGGCGTGAGCAGCCTGCGCTTTGACTTCAGCGGCAACGGCGACAGCGGCGGCGACTGCAGCTATGCCAACAGCTTCGGGGATACAGCAATTTATTAAAATATTAAAATTATTAAAATATCACCCGCTGTTGTCATGCCCTTCGCATCGGCAGCCAGCCTGTCTGGCAGCAGGGCCACTCACCACTCATGCAAGCCGTTCACGCGCGCTCGCCAGCCTGTCCGCCCGCTCCGTGCGCGGCAGACGGTCAGGGCAGGCCTGTTCGACTTCCTGCCGAGAGGGGGCGGGGGCGGCCGCGCGTCGCCGCGCGCCAAGCAGCTGGTGGATTAACTGATTGCCAAGGCATCACCGACAGCCGGAGGAGCGCGAGCTTCCTCTGCAGTACAGGAGGAAATACAGGAGCTGGTGCGCTTGTGTTGAGCTCCTTTCGCAAGGCGAGGGGCGTTGTCACTCCAAGTCCAAGCACAAAAGCATGGGCTTGGCGGTCGCAGGTCGAGCAGCTGGCCTCCCAAGGGCCCCGGGCGCCCGTGCGCAGCCCTCTGGTTTCGGGCGCCTATGAGGTGCGCGCAGCCAGCCAGCCCTGTGCGCCCTGTGTTCTGCCCGCCCGCAAGCGGTCCGGGCACGCGGACCCATGCCGCACCAGAGCGACTCCCTAGTCCGGAGTAGCAGGTCCTGTACTGCAGCAACCCCAGCGCGCCGGGCGGCCCCGTGCTGCGCAGCCCGCCGGGCCAGCTGCTGGCGGCGGGCCAGGAGCTTATTCAGACGCTGTCGGCCGACGGTGCCTTCCGCAACCAGGCGCGGCCGCGGGCCGGCGTCCCCAGGGCGCGCGGGCTGCCCATAGCCGGCGCGCTCGCGCTCACAGCCCGCGAACCCCACAGGTGAACTTCCGGGCGCTGTGGCTCATCCCCGGCTCGACCGCTCAAGACGGCGAGTGGAAGGCGCTCGATGGGCAGCGCTACCAGGCGCGCGCCCTGCTCCCGTATGTATGTAGGGTCTTAACCCCTAAAGGCCAGCCCGGAGGGCCATCGCCAGGACCTCCGTGTTCACATGAGGTGGGGGAGGGCTGCTGCTGGCGAGCCCGCCTGACGGGGGCGCCTGGTCCGCGGCTGCTGGTGCGCTCGCCTGACGGGGGCGCCCGGCGCGCGGCCGGCGGCAGATCAGCCTGCAGTCCAGCGGGCGGGAGGTGCAGCGCGCGTTCGAGGTGCTGTACCTGGACGAGCGGCTGCGCGTGGGGCGCTTCTAGCCCGAGGACGGCCGCGCGCCGCAGCTGTTTGTCTTCCGCCGCGCCGGGGCGGCAGGCGACGAGGCCGAGGAGGCGGAGGCCGAGGTGCAGCGCTGCACGCCCTTGAGGCCGCTCCTCTTCTGTGTCTGCTGCGCTGTTCTTAGTGCGCGTGTGCCGACGGAGCGCAGGTGTTTCCATGTATACGCAGTCAGACACGCGCGTAGCCGAGCTGTCGCACCCTAGCCCGCTGCCGCGCTGATAGCAGCACGGCGCGGGCGCAGGAGGAGGAGGAGGCGGACGGGGGGGAGGAGGCTGCTGCGCCTCCGCGCAAGCGCGGCGCTTTTGGCTTCCTGAGCAGGCAGAAGCCTGCGGCTGCTGAGGATCAGGAGGAGGAGGAGGCCGCTCCCAAGGCCGCGCCGCGCGCCACCCAGCGGCGCAGCGGGGGCGCGCCGCCGCCGCCGCCCGCCGACGAGGCGTGCGCCCCGCGCCGGCGTAAATGCTCATGGCAGTGTGCGGAAGACTTTGCCTACTGTGTATAGGGAACCCTAACCCTAAAGTGTGTGTGTGGAAAATTTTGCCTGTTGTGTATAGGGCACCCTTACCCTATACATGTGTGTGGAGGGTAAGGGTGCCCTATACATGTGTGTGGAAGACCTTGCCTACTGTGTGCGCGCGCAGGAGTGCGCGGCGCGCCTGCGGGGGGCGCATGCCGTGTGACTGTCCGAGCAGCGTGCGGGGCGGCTCGCTGAGACCGGTGCGGGGCGGGCGGCAGGGCGGTCGTGCAGGAGGCGGCGGACGCGCAGGAGGAGGCGCGCGACGCTGTGCGCAGGCAGCTGCAGGCGCTGACGGCCGAGTTCCGGTCTGCGCGCAACCAGACGCGCGACGCCTCGCTGTCGATCAAGTGCGCCGCCCCCGCACGCGCGCAGCGTGCAGAGAGTTGGTGACCTACTACACCGGGAGTTGGTGACCTACTACACCGTACTGCCAGCGCAGCAGGTATACTGCCAGCGCAGCGAGCGCTCGCGCCGCATGGTATAAGGACGCGCCGGAGCCCGACACGGCGCCGCTTGCGGCAGGGAGCTGGAGCGCAGCCGCCACGCGCGCGGCCAAGCTGCTGCAGCGCCTGGAGGCCGCCGCCAAGGCGACCGGCGAGCAGGCGGCGCAGGCGAGCACCGCGGTGGAGCAGGCGCGGGAGCAGCTGCAGGAGGCGGTCGCCGCGCAGCGGTGCGCGCCCGTGCCCGGTCTGCATGCTGTGCTGGGGCAGAGCTGTTGCGGTGAAGCGCGAGCGCCAGAGTGTGTGCGGTCAGTGCTTGGGTTTTGAGGTGTGATGGCTGCTGTGCAGGGAGGCCGAGCAGCGCGTGCGTCAGGCAAAGCGCTGAGGAGTTGCTCCTCAGGGAGCAGCTCCAGGACTGGCTCGCACTGGCTCGCCGCCGCCCGTTATGGAGGCTGTGTGACAGCAGGAGGCAGGTGGGCTGCATGATGCTTGGCAGAACGACTGACTGTCATGTCCTTGATTGGGTGCCTGGTGCCGATTGCGGCGACCTCAGAGATGCGCTTGCTGTAACCTCTCAGCCACGAACTGCACCAGCTGCACCGTGCTGACGCAAGGCATGAGGCTCCTGTGACATTCCTTTGACTGCGCGCACTGGCCCTGAATCTGGCCGAGCGCCTTCCTGTAACAAGCGCTGCCGCCAGCCATGCAGCACGAGCTAGTGGAATGAAGCCTTGGAGGTCATCAGAGCAAGCATATGTGAGGTTTGCAGTGATCCAGCCTCTCTTGTGCCAGGGCACTGACTTACCACCAGTTAATGAGTTGCAGGACAAGCCGCCTCGATGTATACACTCGCTCTGCACAGGCTTGTTCTGGTATCGCATCAAGCCAGGGGGGCCTGAACACCACCCGTCTTGTGACAGCAACAGAGTACCCTGTGATCATGCTGCTGGGCAGGTCCTTGCCAAAATACACCGCTACAGCCTACACCGCTGCGCTGCATTGCATGCGGCGACTGATGTCATTTTGCTACAAACCCTCGCCCTTGCAGACACTCACTCACCAGCAGGGTTGCAGGCCGAGGTCGCGCACAGCCTGCGCGGCCGCGTTGTGCCCCGCGCAGCCCATCACGCTGCCCGCTGGATGGCAGCCTGCGCGCGCATGTCTGTTCCCGTGAGCCTGCTGGGGCGCGGGGTGCGGACGCAGCAGCAGCTGAGCAGCAGAGCGCGTGCGGTACTGGCGCCGTCGTGGCATACGGTCACCGTAAGACGGTGATGCAGTTGTCTGGGTCGCGCAGCTTCGAATGAGGTATGACGCGCCAGCACGTGCAGAGCGCGGACAGCAGGTCTAGGACAATCGCTCATAGAGGCAGACCGCAGAGTATTTTGCCAGGCAGCACGACTGCGCACCACACCAGCGCGTACCGGCCGAGGCGGAGTACAGGCCGGGCACGGGCGTGGCGCAGGGGAAGCGCTCGTCGAAGCCGAAAGAGTTGTCGATGTGGTGGATGTGTCCCGCCGTGATGCCAAAGTGGCTGGCGAACTTGGGCGGCGTGAGCGTGAAGGTGTCCGCCACCTGGGTGCAGAGCGCTGCGGGCCTCGCATGCAGGGCATCTGTGCGGGGCGTCAGCATGCCCGGTAAACTGCAGGGCACGCATGCACTGCGGCCGCAGGCCCCGTGCGCCTGCAACCAGGAATCTTCAGATGCGCTCCAAGCATATAGCATGCATGTCGCTGTCGCACCTACCGCGGGCTGAAAGGACGAGAAGGCTGCACGGCCGTCGTGCGTGGAGGGGAGGAGGGCAGAGAGGGCGCGGTGCGGGCGCGGGGCGGCGCGCACCAGGTCGGACGTCCCGGGTGCAAAGCGATCGCAGATGGACAGCAGGTGCCGCACGTACGGCGCCTCGGCCGCCTCCCAGCTGCCGCTGGTCAGCGTGTGCGGCACCTGCGCGCGCGCGCGGGTGGGCGCGGGCTGCCGCGCGCGGGGCTGCAGCGAAGCGTAACAGCTTGTTGCCCCTTAAAGGGAGATGACAGCGAAGCGTAGCAACTTGATATACACCACACCCTTATTATTTGGGTCCAAAATCACCAGGGGCGCCCTCGGCCTGCTTTGTAGGCCCGCAGCACTGGCTGGCATGGCTGGCCTGCACTGCTGGCCCGCACTGCCGCCCCGCCTTGCCGCTCTGCTTTGCTGCCGCGCCTTGCCGTCCTGCTTTGCCGCCCTGCTCGGCCTCGGCCTGCATTGCGGCCCTGCTGCGCCCCCGGTGCCCCTGAAGCGGCTGTGGGAGGCTGCACGACAACAAGCCTTCCCCAAAGGGCCTTCACCATCATCATCATCTTGCACCTCGCAGGGCTTCATGCGAGCGCGCGTCACGCCACGCAGCATGCCAGAATATTGAATGAGGGCAGAGCATGTCATTGAGAGCGGCAGAGGGCGGACAATGCTTGCGGCTCCATACGGGTTTGCTCTACTCCTCTACTGAAACAGCTGCAAATTGATAGATCGTGTTCACTTGTCTGCAGGCATGCAAGCGCACCCACTGCACAAAGAGCGCGGAGTTGTGGTGGCCGCCCGCGTCCTGCAACGGGCCGTCCACAGTGGTGTGGATGTACCTGCACGCGCGGTCCGGACTACGACCGCATGCGCGCCCTGCAGTACTGCAGGCTGTCGCCGCTGGCAGGGCTTGTGTGTCAGCCCCCTGGTGCAGCTGCACAGTTGCTTCCCGGGTTGCAAGCCCCTCTCACCCAGCGGCCTGTCCAGGAGCAACCGGAAACTTGTGGACTCGCTGCAGAGCATGCGCTGATGGCCGACCCGGGACACGCGGGCTCGCTGGCGGCAAGCGCAGCCAGTGCAGGACGGCAGGCCCGCAGCGCGCGCCACTCGATGGCGGGGAAGTCGGGCAGGCGGCCGGCCCGCGCGTCCGCAAAGCCGGCGGAGAGCGCGGGCAGCACGTCGCGCTCGTCTGGCAGCAGGTGGATGGTCGTCCATTGCTGGCGGCCGGCTCCGGCAGGCAGCGGAAGCGCGGCAGCCCCGTCAGCGCCATGTTGACCTGCGCGGCGCAGCGCCTTAGGGTAGGGCTTCAGGGTATAGGGTTATCTGAGTCAGAGTAGGGCAGGTTCAGGGCTTGGGTTCTGCAGAAGCAGGCAAAATCGATGTTAATATCACAAAGTGGTGCAGTGAACAACTGCTGAGCGTAGCACCCCGTGCAGCACCTCACGCGCGCGCGCGCGCCGGCTCTGTGCATGCCGCCTGGGCGCAGGGCAGGGCGCGCGCCTTGAGCGTGGTGCCGTCGCGGCGCATGGCGTCCAGGCGCTGGTTGAGGTCCGTGCCGAAGCGCTGCGCGCCCACCAGCTCGCGCAGCCGGAACGGGTCCAGGTTCCCGACGACCACCTTGGCCTCGACCTGCCGCCCGCCGCGGCGCGCCCCTTGGCGGTCAGGTTAGGGTTGGGGTCCAGGTTCCCGACGACCACCTTGGCCTTGACCTGCCGCCCGCCGCGGCGCCCCCATCGGCGGAGCGCGCCCAGGGCTCATGCAGCCCGCCGCGGCGCCGCCGTCGGCGGCGCGCGCGCAGGGCTCGTGCAGCCCGCCGCAGCGCCTTATTTGGCGGCGCGCGCCGAGGGCTCGTGTGGTGGGCCTGAAACAGTGCCGCGTTGGTGGCAGTCCACCTGGTTGCTTGCACCGCCTCTGCGTGATGCAGTGCGTGTCACAAGCACGACCGCAAGCAGACACGCGTCTAAGACAGTGTCCCGACTGTCTAGCTTGTCCTGAAGCTAAGACAGCGCTGATATGTGCATGGGGAGCACCGGGGCCCGGCGCGCCTCTTCGCCGCCGGCCAGGCGCACGCCCCGTGCGGCGCCGTCCAGCCCCACCAGCACCGCCTTCACGGGGCGCCCGGTCTCAATGCGCGCGCCCTCCCGCAGCGCTGCCTGGCGCGCCCGCGCCCGGCGGCGCCTGTGAGGGCGCCGGCGGGCGCGGGCGCGCCTGCCGGCGCGCCCGCCGCCGGCGCGCCTGCGCACGCCCTGGCGCCGGACAGGTGGAGAGCGGCATCGGCAGTGAGTGGGCATGCGATGCCAGCGGTGGGCATGCAGTGCAGTGCGCGAAGGGGGGCTGCGCCTGCGCCAGCAGGCTGCTGACGGTGCCCATGCCGCCGCGGACCACCATCCAGGTCCCCTCCGCGCCCGGCAGACGGCACTGGCGCGCGCCCCCGACACAACGCTGACAGGGTGCCCTGACCGCGACGCATCGGGGCCGGGATGGCGGCACGCAAGCGCCGGCTGCACGCCTGCGAGCGCAGGGCGTCCTTCCCGCTGCCCGCGGCATGCCGTGCCCAGGTAACACAGGACAGGGTTGAAACCTTGCCTTTATAAACCTAAGCGCGCACCATGTTGTGGCACAGGAAGTTCAGGCCGGAGCCCGGCATGTCCCACGTCGCGGTCAGGCCGGACACGCCGTCCGTGACGGCGTACATGGCGCGGAGGAGGTCGTTGCGAAAGCCAAAGCGCTGCAGGTAGTCCGCCACCGGCCGCCTGCAGAGGTCCACAAACACCTGCGCGCCCGCACGCGCGGCCCTGAGCGCCCACGTCCTATGCTGCCAGCTCGTTGCATGCAGCGCGGGCCGAGCCGCGCGCACGCCTTGCTGCCGACCCCGCCATGCGCTCGCACGCGGCTGCCGACAGGCAGCACGGCTGCAGCGGGCGCAGTTGCCCGCAGCCGCGCGGCGCCGCCCAGCCGGCTGTGCTGGTTGAAGCCAACGGCGGGCATACTTGAGCAAGACTGCAACGCCAAGGGGCCATGCGGCGCGCCTGCCGCAGCTGAGGCCGCACGTAGCGCTCCGCAGTGGCCTCCACGGACAGCGGCGGACGCAGCCATGTGGGAGCTATGTCCTCGCGCAGCAGCCGCAGCTCTGCCTGAGCCAGAGGCGCGCGCTTCAGCAGGCTGGTCCGCGCGCGGCGGCCCTGGGGG
>JAABUV010002526.1_pt1 | contig 24609 bp, 19 predicted proteins | sample 5559971 | NCBI WGS metagenome assembly JAABUV01 (sample SAMN10711881, study PRJNA513362) | rock metagenome | isolation source: Antarctica rocks | place: Antarctica: Victoria Land, Knobhead nord | collected 2015-12-19
GGATAATATGTTACGTATGTTCAGAACTAGCCTCCCATGGATACAGGAACAAATTGAGCTTGCCTCAGTTCTCAGACGTGTACTAACCCCTAACGGGGTTAGCTGGTGCTTACTACGCACAGGGAGTCCAGGACCCTGTATTTTTCCCAGGTTCGAGTAATCGACGTCGACGACATCTCGCGCGTTTTCTGATAGCATCACGATAATTAAGTGCAAAGAATTATACTGTCGAAGACACATCTTTATATGCTCTATCTAACGTATTTATTGATTTAACGAAATATGTGCTGTGTAAATAATTTTCAAGACTTTCGATCATCATTCAATCCCCCACCAAACTTTCCTATCGAGCTTTCTATCGAACTCCCAACATGCTTCAAAATACGCATCGGTCGGGCGCATAACACACGTCAAACAGTGCTTCAAACAATGCTTCCTACATGGCTTCCTACCTACTTGTCACCCTACATGCTCACCTACCTACTCACCTACATGATCATCTACCTCGTACCTACATGGCTTCCTACATGGTTTTCTACCAAGCTTCAAATTGCTTCATATTCAAAAAACAAATTTGATCCCTACCGAGCATCAAATATGTGTTGGGACCGTGCCTAGAATCTAGCCTCACTGCAGTGACGTAAGGCCTAGCTGGCTAGAATATTTGAGTCAATAGAGGTAGCTATAACTAGGATACTAAGAATACAGAAGGAAGAGCCAAAGGAGAATCCGAGCTGTATTTATTAGAGCAAACAAAGAGGGCTGAGTCTTCTGTAGGCTTGCTCGAGTATCGGAAGTGTTCGGATAGAGTGTTGAAGCTAGAGATTAACATGTGCCGAAATCCCTAGGGCTTATTGGCTAGGAAACCCTACTCAATCCCGACAACAATATGACTCTCTTTATGACTCTCTACCAAATTTACCTACCTACCCACCTACTGAGAGCCTACCCACCTACCTGCTGAGTATCTACCTACCTGCCTGCTAAAGGTCTACCTACCTACCTACTGAAAGCCTACCTATTTATCTACTGAGAATCTATCTATTTAATAAACGATCGAGTCGTTACAAAACTATATTTCAACCGTTGAAAAGTCTTCAAAATATGCTTAAACAGTTGAACGAGCAGCTGAACTCATCGAGCAATGGAAAATGAACCTAGCATATCTTTGAAACTTTGAAAATGATGTTGAAAATATGAATAAAAACCAGATCATCATCGCGCATCAAAGATTATATTAATCAATAGAATAAATATATTAGTATTGATTTCAGAACTGACAACGAGATTCACCTGTTTGTGATGTCGACTACGAATCTTTTGATTCTATTCTGTGTTCGAATAGAAGTCAGAAGAGTCAAGAGATCTCAATTCGACGCAATTCGAATGATGTTAGAATGTTGCGTGAGCAGGAAAGTCGATCGTGCAGAGTTTTCATCTACGCGACAACATCTTCCCTAACAGTCACAATCGATCTACGAGAGTGATTGATGACATGTCGATGTCAGTAAGAGATGAAAAGATATCTAGTGAAATAGTCGTTCTCAGTATGAGAGTCGTGACTACAAGTGGTCGAAGGATTTGCGACTCGTCGACTGCGTCGATATACTGAAACGTCTTCATCACATCGACAGTGTCGTCGAGTAATTGATGAAAAGATATCAGGTAGAATAGTCGTTCTCAGTCTGAGAGTCGTGACTACAGTGCTCGAAGAAGTAGTGACTCGTCGATCACGCTGATATACTGAGAGAGCTTGAGCTCACCTTCTTTACTTGACGTCAAGTCATTCATCTATCTACGTGGAAAATCGAGAGCTCAAGAGAACGATCAGAACGCATTCTCTTTCATCGATCAGAGGCAAACATCGAACGATTGCGACCGCACGCCTATACTAACAATTCATTCAACGTCTACGTGACCCAAGTCAAATCAAGAGAAGGAAAGAATTACTCAGTACAATCACACTCTACCTTCTCATCGTGTGCATCTCTCTTTCATCACATGTTTCTCTGCGCAATGAATGACAATCATTGAGCAAGAGAACGCAGCTCTACGTACGTTACAATCACAAGCATCACGAATGCAAAGAAAACATCTTTCATCTTCAAATCGAGAATCGAATCGAGACATCGTTGTATAGAATATCGTCAATGAAGAGCAGAGCAAAGACGATGCGTCATAAATGAACAACACAGACACTCATTAAGAGTTTACTCGAGCGTCACGCGCTGAATAGAAGCTATAGATTCATTACTTGATAACACAGTGTCAATCTTATTGTTTCGACTGCGCAAAGCAGTTGTATAAACGACAAGTGATTTTCTTTCTCAGAGAGTTTTGTTCACTCGATATAAATAGCATAGAGTCTCTCATGAGTCGAGTCTAAATCGATGTCACAAGAATGTATGAATTACAGACAGTATTGATTTCAGTTGTTGATATTTAAAGAATAAATGTGTTGCGTTGATTATTGCATCTTGAAGTCGAAAGTTGATGATTTTTAATGTAAGGTAAAAAATTTGTACGAGCGCGCATCAAAATAAGACAAATCTGGCAAAATTACGAAGTTTTGCGCTCAGACGTGTTATTCATGCTTCTCACTTTCGCTCATTCTTCGCTTAATGCTCATCAATCATACATCACTTTCAGTCATGCATCACTAAATTCAACTACTCATTATATACATGTTGATTTTTGAGTAATTGCTTCAAAATAACTCGTCATTTCTTCTGATAAGTCTGAACAAACTTAATGCAAGCAGCTCTATGAGACTTAGTAGCTCTGTAACACTTCTTTAGTGCATTTAAATAACGCTTTTTCCAGATTTCTTTACACTTTTTCTGTCTTTCATTCTTCAATTTCTGTCTATCTTGAATCATACTTTAAGCATCTTTGATGTACAAGATGTCTTCGATTTTAAGAATCTTATCAGACTGCTTTTTGCATACTTTGTAAGTATTTTCAGCGACTTTTATTTGACTTAATTGATTTTGCAGCAACTTCATTTTACAAGTCATTGCATTAACATCTTTTTAGAATGTATAAAGCTTTATAATAAATTCTTCTGATGTCAATTCATCAGTTAAATTGATCATCTTTTTAAATTCATCAAAATGAGTCTGTAGTACTTTTGAATCATGCACATTCTTTCTGTCAACTGCTATAAACTTTCGTTCAACTTTGAAGAAATCTGACTGTTAAACTGATGATTTAATCATCATTTAATTTATTGAGTATTCAGTAAAGATAAAGAATTTCAACAAGCAAAGTCTTAAGCATGAAGAGTGTTTATCATTAATTGCATCATGTGTAGTCTAGCTGACAGATTTAACTGATTCACTGTAGTTAAGTATTATCATAAAGCTAACTTCTGATCAGATTTTAAAGCTTTATTATGCAGTTCTTGTACTGCTATTTTGAACTGATAATCTTGTAGTTTAAATCAAAGTTGATCATATGAAACATGAAACTTGCATGCAATTTCGATTCAATTAGAATTTTCACATATGTTTATAATATTAATAATCTTCTGAATGCAACTCTTGATAATAGCATAAGTAGTAATCATGTGATTGAAATTTGATGAATTTTTAAAGATGATGAATAAAAAATATGAAGATTTAATGTGTAATAATTATCTTTTTAACAACACAAAATATATACAGAGATTAAACAATAATCACTATTACTAGACTTAAGATCTGAAGATAGCTGAAACAATAATATGTATTGACTGTTTACATGAATTGAGTATGAAGCTTTTATTTAAAAGAATAATCATTGTTATATAAATATAAAAGAATTATGTTAAATTATTTCTGCTTTGAATGATCATTCTGATCATTCTTAAGCAAAATGAATAAGATGAGCATTATGCTCATTATGTTCATTGTGATCACTTCTGATTCAAGTGATCAAAGCAATCACTTTAAAACTTTGATTACTCAATAATTATTTAATCATTGTTATTATATAATTTCATGCAAAAGAGTTTTAATACTAGATTTTCTTTTAAGATTTTCATCTTGAAAATCACTTTTTCTTCATGTTTTTTCATTGCACAATCAAAAATTCTATTTTGCATCACAGAAATTTTCTTAAGTGTACAAATTCTGAGTGTATTGTCATGCATTCTTGTAAACATTGCAATCACTTGCAAAAGAAATGTCATGTTAATAACAAAATTGATTGTTGCATCAAGTATGTACATCTTGATTACAAATGCAATCTTACTTTCTCAATGATAAAGTGAAAAAGAATAAAGACAGAATATAATTATGTTCTTGATGAATTGCTGAATGCTTACAAGCAAATGCAAAAGATCTTTGCAAGAATTACTTATCTGCAAAATCAATTTATGTTTCTGAAGAATAAAAAATAAACAATGATTGAATGAAAGTTTCAAAACATTGTTAAGCTCAAGAAAGATGAAAGAAAGACTAATAAATTATTGCTGAATGATTTTCTTTTTGACGTGTCTTTCAAATAGATTGAGATTTCATCAAACTTTAACTGACTGAATTTCTCAACTGAAACTGTCACAGAAGCATCTGACAGTTCTTGAGATTTTTCTTCAATTTTCAAGTGTTCTTGATATGTTTATAATCTTTTCACTTGATTAATCAATGAGACTGATCTTTGATATCTTGCTGATTTAATATATTTTTTACTTTGTACTTAATGTTTTAACTCTCTGAATCAATTTCTGAAGATTTTGTTTAAATTAATGTATTCAAGTTTGCAATCTTTAAAAAACAAATATAAAATATTGAATGTATTTTCATAAATGTTAACAGATTTAACTTGTAGTTAATTAATTCTTTGATCTTTAAAATCTTATAAGATTCTAGCTTTGTATGATTTAATTTATTACTTAATTTTTTCGTTCTGATGTTTCATTTTAATAAATATACTTTGTTTCTTTCTTTAAAACTAAATTCTTTATCTTTTTTCTTATTTGCATACAAAATCATGCATTTGCTGAGAAACTGTATGTTTTTTTGTAATTTCTTCTGTAACAACTGCAATTATTTTATTTATAGCATAGCTTTTTAAGTTAATTATGCAAATTTACACAATTTCTTAAAAGTTTCTGACTTGAACTTGTAGTTTACAAAGAATGATGACATGTTAATTACTTCTGTTGTTGTATTATTAAAAGTCAACTGTGCTATTGACAGTAACTGTATTCAATCATTCTGTTTATAGTTAATATAACATTTAAGATATTGTTTCAATGTTTGATTCATTCTTTTTATTTGTTCATTCATCTGTGAATGATAAGTTGTTAACAGCTTATGATGAATTTCTAATTGATTCATTAAGAATTTTCAGAATTTTAATGTAAAGAGCTTATCTTTATTTGAAATTATCTCATCTGATAATTTATGATTTGCTACAATTATTCTTAGAAATGTGTAAATTAAATCTTTCACAGATATTGCTTTCTTGTATGACAAGAAGTATTTATACTTGATTAATTTATTTATTATAATTAAGATAAAATCATAAATGATTTTAATGACTTTTTTCTTTGATTTAAATAATTTAACTATGAAGTTCAAAGCTATGCTTTTTCATGCATGATCTGATGTGCTGAAACTTTTCAAAAGTTTATAAAGTTTATGTTAATTGTATTTTGTACAAATATACACATTGCACTTTCTGATAATATTTTCTATTTATTTTCTCATTTTTAAGAAATAGTAAATTCTAAAAATTCTTTCAATGATTTTATTTGAATCTTGATGTTCATGTATCATTAACTTGTGATAATCATTTATTATTTCTTATTTACATCTTGTTGAAACATAAATGAAATCTTGAAATATCAGTATTTCATTAATAATCTCAAAGTTCACGTTGTTTTCAATATTTTCTATAATATCTTGCGTGACTAAGTTTTTCGCTAGCTTTAGCTTTACTCATTTCTCAAGATCTTTGTTGTTGATTCATAAAGTAGCTGCGTTCTGTTTATTATAAACAATTGAATCATTTGAATTCTCTTGCAAGATAGTCTGATTTATCTATGATTTATCTGTCATGTGATCTGCTTTTCTGCTTAAGATGTTGATTTTTAAGTTTTTAAATTTCTTTCAATATTGAATTTGAAAGTTGTACAATGACAACTTTTTTGATCATTTAATCTGTCTTTGATTTAAAACTTTCATGATCATGAAGTATAATAGATTTTTATGATTTGTATATACTTGAATCTAATGTTTAGATTTTTTCAAATATACTCTTCATTGTTTGAAAGAATCAACAATAACTAATAGCTTTTTGTTATATATTTTATAGTTCAATTCAACATCTGTAAACTTTCTACTGTGAAATGCAATAAAATGCAAATGTTTCTTATCATTTAATTAATTGATACATGATCAGCGATGAAACTCATCTGTACGCAATGCTGACTACGAATCTACTGTCTAGCTACAGTAGAGTCTAGAAATTATCAAAAGTTTGAATGACATCAAGACGTTGCGTGATGATGAAGCGCTGTGCGTTGATCGCGTGCAGAGTTTTCGCGATCGCGCAGACTTTGATAATCTCAATGCGCATGCTACAAGCAATCTGCACGCAGATGAGAAAGTCAAATAGAACGCAGAACTACGAGGGAAATCGCTTATGAAAATCATTCAATTCAGTATCTCGTCGTCGCGACGACAAGAACTGAGACAGAACATTCTCGCGTTTGATCTGTTGAGAGTGATTAGCAGGAAGAACTCGAATCACGAACATTCTTTAGATCTACGTGCTAACTACGTATAGATCTTGTTAAGACTGCGTGCCTGTTACTACGACATGAGCAACTCACGAGACTCGTTAAGTTCGACACGAGCAAACTCAAGAGTCTCGTTAATATCGTTTAACAGACGTTCAGACACAGGCATTCTATACGTGAGCGATACGCTGGCGAGAAAACTTCGTTAAGAGAAGAGAAACACAAGCGAGTTAGTAGAGAATGATCGAACTACGCTGCCTGATTAGAAGTGTAGCATACAAACATTTCTGCAAGACATGATCGATCTGCATGAGAAAGATCTCTACAGATAACGCGAAACAGGTGAGTCGCACGCTTTACAAGCGAAGCGAGCGTCTGCGAGGCGTGATATACAATGACGACGACTGTCGGCTTCGAGAATCTCACCCCTTCACTGAGCTCTGACTCTCGAATGCCTTGGTGATAGAATCAACTTCTAGTCAAAGACATTGTCTGTATAGCTCGAGAGAACAGTAGCGCGTGTCGATGTGATTAGAGAAGAAATCGACTGCGATACACATGCGTATTGCTGGCGAAACGTCTGCGACTTATGCTTAAGAAGTAAACTGCCGAAATCTGAGCAGTGAGAGGTTTTGCTCGCCTTGAACTGTGAATCTGCTGCGAGAAACTACCTCTCGCTAAGAGGGAAATCAGCATAGAGATCGTGCCTTATGTATGTTGCATGCAACGTATGCAACATATTTTCAATAAACATTCTTGCAATGCACATCAGAATCAAACGCATAGATCTGAATGCTTATTTGCACTCTAGAAACGTTTCAGGCACGAATAGCTCGCGATGCGACTGCGAATGAAGTCATCAGACGACGAAGCATGTACTCATGCACTGCTCGAACTGATTGCATCTGCGATCAAGAATGCTACAAGATGCTGACTTCTCAAACTATTGAATAATCGTCGTCATTACGAAGAGTCTCAGAGCAATAGCGAAGATGATGATGAAAACAAAACTCTTGAAGCAATTTAAAGTGACTAGAACACTCGTTCTCTAACGTGTAATCAACGCGAACAAATTTGATACATAGTCTTAAAACTCACTGTTTCGACTGCGTGAAGCAGTCGTGTAGACTGCGAGTGATTTTCTACCTCAGAGAGTTTTGTTCACTCAATACAAATAGCATAGAGTTTCTCATGAGTTGATCTAATCGATGTCACAAGAATGTATAAATTTATTATTATTATTATTATTATTATTAATTGATACATGCTTCAATAACTTCATCTGATGCATTTATCTTAAATGTGATGAGTTTTTCTGATTCAAACATGATCAATATTGACTGAAAGATGAATAATTTCTTCAGCTTTTTAAAAGCTTTTTCTGCTTTCTCAGTTTACATAAATAATATGTTTTTTCTTGTAAAATTTGTAAGTGATGAGATGATTCTGAAATATCTTTTTATAAAACATTTATAAAAGTTCGTGAATTTTAGAAAGAATTAAACTTCGATCTTCAACTTTGATATTGATCAAGTTGTAACAACTTTTATTTTCTTTAAGTTTATTTTTAAACTTTAAAATATGATTATAAATTTCAAAAACTATACATTCTTGTTAAAACTTTTTTGCATGAAATTATGTAACAATAATGATTAAATAATCATTGAGTAATTAAAGTCTTAAAGTGATTGCTCTGATCGCTTGAATCAGAAGTGATCACAGTAAGCATGATGAGCATAATGCTCATCTTACTCATTTTGTTTAAGAATGATCAGAATGATCATTCAGAGCAAAAACAACTTGACATGATTCTTTTATATTTATATAATGATGATCATTTTCTTAAATAAAAGCTTCATGCTTAACTTATGTAAACAGTCAATACATATTATTGTTTCAACTATCTTCAGATCTCAAGTTTAATAATAGTAATTACTATTTGATCTCTGTATATATCTTGTGTTGTTAAAGAGATAATCATTACACTTTAAGCATCATTCTTTCATAAAATATCAAAGATGTTCATTTTCTTCAATCATGTTTAATCAGTCAGAATGAATCATGCTCAGTCAGAGAGTAAGCATCTTCAATGCAGATAAAATCAAGATCTCAACATTGAATTTATATTATAATGATTGAAATAAACTTAAAGCATATTTAATACAGATAAAGCTATACATTAAATGATATTCATCTCAGTTTAAGTTCATTGAGAACAAAGTATTCTTTGCATTCATTTATTTAAAAGATAATGCATTTACATGATTTCATCACTATTTAACAAATTATTTGCAGAAGAAATTAAAGAAACAAGAAGAGAAAATTAACATGATATTTCATGACTTTCAGATATTTAAGAAATGTCTAAGAAAAGTATTTGAAAACATTGATAAAAATGTACAGCAGAATGACAATTGTACAATCTGTGATAGAAAATCTTTGCAGCAACTTATTCAATCAACTTTTAGCATATTGTAATGAATATGAAATGAGATGATGCAGCTTTCATCAGTCAGTTTTATCAGAAACTGCAAAAGAAAGTCAAGAATGAAATCATTAGAATTGATAAACTTGCTGACTTGCAGAAAATGATATTCAAAGCAATGATCATTGATAATAAACAGTATAAGAAACATTTGAAAAAAGATAAAGAATCAACTATGTCAATAATATTGAGTTGAAAGTTCAAGAAAAAATGATGACAATCATACTATGATTCTCAATTTATGAAGTTAGATGTAACTTGAAAGATATTAATGAACGTTTGTGATAAAACAGTTCAACAGAGCAAAACATGTTACATATGTAAAAAGCTAAATCATTACTTCAAGAATTGTACTCAAAACAAGTATAAAAACAAGTCAAAGCTTTATAATAAATAAGACAAATCTTTCATGATAATGAAAGAAGTTAAGAAGAACACTCATGATAAAATGTTTTAAATAAAATGCTATGATGATCAGTGTTGCATGCATCTGAATGATAAGAAAGATTCTGAATGATACTTAAAACTTTCATGAAAGAATTATTTCTATACAGCAATTCATCATCAATTGAAAGTGCATAATGAGAATAGTGATGAAAGTTCATTCACTATGATCATGAAATCAGAGATTCTCAACAGCAAAGCATATGATTTAAATAAATTAAACAACATTGAAGAAGTTATTTATCAAGCAGTCAAAGAAGAAAGTTGACTTAATGAAACTTTATAAGCATTCACTATTGCAGCAAAAGATGCTTTTAAGCAAGAAGAAGATCATCTTGAAGTAAAGAAAAATTTCAGAAAGTTTACAAATCAAGCAAACTTTATAAACATGTACAATAAATTGTACATTCTTTTTAAACAAAAAGAGAAAGATTTTTCATAATGAATGCAACAGATCAAGAATGATATACATCAAGTCATTTATGACATTATGTAAAATGAGTTGATTGCATCACGCAAAAACATTCAATATCATGACATAATCATGAAGAAATCACTCACAAAAGTTAAGTTCATTAAGCAAAAAGAATATGTACTTCTTAATGAAGATTAAATATTCAGAAAACTTAAATAACTGATAAAAGTCATCAGAAAAAGATTTGATCTGTATGATTCAAAGAAATATTCACTTAAAAAGATCAATTTGAATCAATTTCAATACATAAAACAAATATTAAAAGAGCAGACTTTTAGTTTAAAAACCTAGAAGACTCTTTAATTAATAAATTATTGAAGAAGTTTAATCAAAAATTGAAAATCGAAAGCATATTTATTTTCATCAGCAACTTGATGCAATTATGAGTCTGAGTCAAAGTTAATAATCACGCAGCATGATTATTCATAAACAGTGACTGTACAAAAAATTACATATTCTCAGAATTTACTAAAGAAGCGCAAATATTTATGCAGAAGAAGAAAGAATCTTACAATCTGCAAAACTTTAATAAAACATTCATGAAGTATAATAATGAACTAATAGATTAAAAAACTTAATTCATTCATTTGAAACTTAAACATCATTGAAAGAAGTTATGTTTAAATGTTATGAAACAGTTAGACAGCAATATAATTCTAGACATATCATGACTTTGTATGATCAATTCAATGATTAATTGAATTAATGAGACAATTGCATTTCTAAATATAAAAATGACGCGATTATACTTAATATTAAAATCATCACAAAATGTAAAGATATTCATCATGATGAGCGAAAAAATGCGCGAAGAGTTTGAAAGAATTAATGATGTACAGATGTTATGAAGCAAAGAGATTTAAAGTGATCACTCAAAGAATTTTACTATCATTATTATTTTTAAGAAATATCAGAAATATAAGATTCTGTTTAAGAAAGAAAGTGATTAAGAAACACTACTTAAACATCAATCATGAAATCACAAGATTAAGCTCATTAACGACAAGAAACTCACAAAACAGTTCATTTACTTATTGTCAGCAGAAAAGCTTAATGCTTTGCTTTGCAACAATATTTGAAAGAAAATATGCAAAAAGAATTCATCAGAAAATTGTAATCATCAGCAGAATATTCAATTTTGTTTATTTTGAAATTGAATAAAAGTTTAAAATTATGTGTTGATTATAAAACATTGAATAACATCATGATTAAAAACAGCTATTCATTATCGCTCATAGCAAAACTGTAAAATAGATTGCAGAATGCACAGTGATTTACAAAATTCAATATACTTAAAGCATTCAATTGAATACAAATTAAAGAAAAAAATGAGTGAAAGATAGTTTTTTGCACTCAACTAAAACATTATAAGTATTTGATCATGTCTTTCAATTTAATCAATGCTTCAATTATGTTTCAAATCTTTGTAAATAATGTGTTACAACATTATTTAAATCAATTTATCATAGTATATTTGAATGATATATTAGTATACTTAAAGACAAAGAAAGAACATATGCAATATGTTAAGAAAGTTTTACAAACTTTAAAGAAAGTCAATCTGCGCATTAAGTCAGAGAAAAGTAAATTTCATGTACAGAATGTACAGTTTTTGAAATTCATAGTCATGTTTCAAAGTTTAAAAATGAACTTAAAGAAAATAAAAGCTATTATAACTTGATTAATATCAAAGTTAAAGATTGAAGTTCAATTCTTTCTAAAATTCATGAACTTTTTTATAAATGCTTTATAAAAAGATACTTCAGAATCATTTCATTACTTATGAATTTTACAAGAAAGAATATATCATTCATGTAAACTGAGAAAGCAGAAAAAGCTTTCAAGAAGTTGAAGAAATTGTTCATCTTTCAGTCAATACTGATCATGTTTGAATCAGAAAAACTCATTATGCTTAAGATGAATATATCAGATGAAGTTATTGAAGCATGTATCAATTAATCAAATGATAAGAAACATCTGCATCTTATTGCATTTTACAATAAAAAGCTTACAGATGTTGAATTGAACTACAAGATACATGATAAGAAGTTGTTAATTATTGTTGATTCTTTCAAATAATGAAGAGTGTATTTGAAAAAATCTAGACATCAGATTCAAGTATATATAAATCATAAAAATCTGTTATACTTTATGATCATGAAAGTTCTAAATTGAAAACAGATTAGATGATTAAAAGAATTATCATCATACAACTTTTAAATTCAATATTGAAAGAAATCTGAGAATTTGAAAATCAACATTTTGAGCAGAAGAGTAAATCACATGATAGATAAATTATAGATAAATCAGACTATCTTGCAAGAAAACTCAGATGATTTAATTGTTTATAATAGATAAAACACAGCTACTTTATGAATCAACAACAGAGATCTTGAGAAATGAGTAAAGCTAAAGTTAGCAAAGAACTCAGTCATGCAAGATATTATAAAAAATATTGAGAACAACGTGAACTTTAAGATTATTAATGAAATACTAACATTTCAAGATTTGATTTATGTTTCAACAAAATGCAGACAGAAGATGATAAATGATCATCACAAGTCAATGATACATGAATATCAAGATTTAAATAAAATTATTGAAAGAATATTTAAAATCTACTATTTTTCAAAGATGAGAAAACAGATAGAGAATATTATCAGAAAGTGCAATGTATGTATTTATATGAAATATAATCAACACAAACTTTATGAACTTTTGAAAAGCTTCAGTATGTTGAATCATGCATGAAAGAGCATAGCTTTAAACTTTATAATCAAGCTATCAAAGTCAAAAGAAAAAGTTATGAAAATAATGTACAACTTTATATTGATTATAATAAATAAATTAATCAAGTACAAATACTTCTTATCATACAAGAAAGTAACATTCACAAAAGATTTAACTTATACATTCTTAAAAATGATTGTAGCAAATCATGAATTATCAAATAAAATAATTTTGAATAGAAACAAGCTCTTCACATCAAAATTCTGAAAATTCTTAATGAATTAACTAAAGATTCATCATAAACTGTCAACAACTTATCATTCATAAATGAATGAACAAATGAAAAGAATGAATCAAACATTGAAACAGTATCTCAAATGTTATATTAATTATAAACAGAATGATTGAATACAACTATTATTGATAGCACAGTTGACTTTCAATAGCACAACAACAGAAGTAATCAGCATGTCATCATTCTTTGTGAACTATAAGTTTGAATCAAAAACTTTTAAAAAATTGCGTGAATTTGCATAATTAACTAAAAAAGTTACGCTACAGATAAAATAATTGCAGCTGTTATAAAAGAAATTACAAAAAAATATATAGTTTCTCAGCAAGTGCATGATTCTGTATGCAAATAAAAAAAGAAATAGAGAATTTATTCTTAAAAAGAGAAACAAAGTATATTTACTAAGATGAAACATTAAAATGAAAAGATCAAGTAATAAACTAAATCATAATAATAATAATAATAATAATAATAATAAATTCATACATTCTTGTGATATTGATTAGATTGACTCATGAGAGACTTTATGCTATCTGTATCGAGTGAACAAAACTTTCTGAGGTAGAAAATCACTCGCAGTCTACATGATTGCTTCACGCAGTTGAAACAGTAAGTTTTGAGACTATGTATCAAATTTGTTCGCGTTGATTGCACGTTAGAGAACGAGTGTTCTAGTCACTCTAAATTGCTTTAAGAGCTTCGTTTTCATCATCATCTTCGCTACTGCTCTGAAACTCTTCGTGATGATGATGATTATTTAATAGTTCAAGAAGTCAACATCTTGTAACATTCTTGATCGCAGATGTGATCAGTTTGAGCAGTGCATGAGTACATGCTTCGTCGTCTGATGACTTCATTCGCAGTTGTATTGCAAGCTATTCGTGTCTGAAACGTTTCTAGAGTGCAGATAAATGTTCAGATCTATGCGTTCGATTCTGATGTGCATTATGAGAGTGCTTTCTGCTTTCTGAAGATCATCACGCATCTTTATCATCTTATTGCTCAGATGTGATCTTTGTGCTGAGATTGCGTTGATGTCTGCGACGCGTTCTCTGTACTTTTCTCATCGTTGATTTCATTGATCTTTGTGATACTGCGTTATTGCGATGCTATCGCTTGTTAAAATCATTGTGAAGAAGAGAGTGTATCATCTGCATCTCAACTGTATCTTTGCATCTTCTTGAATGAAGACATTCAGAAGTACTATTTTCTTGATGACGAGTGAGCGAGAAATGACGCGATTAACTCTCGTCAAACGAGCGCATATTAGTTCGCATGCTTGTCTGATCTCTTGCGTTCGATCGTTGACTTGACTGTGTAACGTGATCTTGTTCTGTAGCATGTTCAGATGAACATGTAGCGAACTCATGTATGTTTCTGCCTCTAGAGTTTCGATGTTTACTCTTTTAAACACTTCTGCTACGTGACACAAAGTCTGATTCTGAAGTGTTTCTAGTCTGCATTCTTTGCTCGACAGTTCATCTTTCTTGTCGCGCTGATGTCAGACTGACGCTTCGAATGCAATTTCTGATCTCACTACTGCTGAGTATACTTGTCTCGCTTTTGTGAAGATAGCTTCTCATGTGAAGACTTCAAGATGACTAAGTGCCAGCATTCTTGTGACGTGATTCGTCTCTATTTGTCGAAGATGCGCGTCTCATCGCAGTTTCGTGTTCAGTTGCATCTCTAGAACTCGTACATTTGATTTCGATTTGATAACTGAGCTTTCTATTTGTATGCTAATTGTCATGTCGAATCTCTTCGATTTTCTAGTGAAATACGTAAGCTTGTACTTTTCTGATGCGAACGTTGCGTCATGAGTGCGAGCTCATTTTGTGCAGACGTCGTGTGCTTTGCTCAGTGTTCTGCAGATTTCTTCAGTGAATCTGTCGTAGACTAGAATGTTAATATCATTTATGAAGTCAAGCACTTCGATTTTAATTCTCAGTGCTTCGCATTTTTCAATTAAACTTGCGTTGAAGAATAGAAAAAGAATCGATGAAATGAGAAATCTCTGCGATATGTCTGCGTTTATCTTGCGCATGTCACTCGTTTGTTCATTGAATATTAGCAACGTCTCTCGATTCTTTAGAAAGCTGCGTGTTCATTCGATTATGTAGCTTGACGTTCTTTTCATTTTCAGCGTGTGCAGAAGTCTGACGTGTGAGACTCGATTAAACGCTTTGACGACGTCTAAGTTTAGCATGAAGATCACATATTTGATTTCACAGTCTCACACTGTGTGAACTTGATCTACTAGTAGATTTAACGTCAATAGCACGAATCGCTTGCGTCTCGCTTTTATTTGAGCATTTGATAGCATGCAATGAGTCTCGACTATGTCACTCAGTCTTTTGATCATGATCAACTTCAGCGCTTTGCTCATGATATTGAGCAAAGCAATAAGTCAATACGTCTTTGAATCAATATAGTCACTTTTCTTCAATTTGCATAGTACTATTGTCTGAGTCTTTTTGAACTGCTTTGAATAATACTTGTGTGTTACACATGCGTTGAATAAACTCGTCAGTACTGAGATCAGTTCTGCAAGACTCGCTTAAAGCACTCTGTTTGAAATATCTGAAGCGTTCAACGCTTTGTCTGCTTTTACTCGTCTGATTGTTTGCTTCACTTCATCTTCTGTGATGCGTGAATTGAATGAGACTGTCAGAGATATGAATGATTTTGCGATGTCGCTGACATTCGCTTGAGAAGATGAGAAAAAGAACTTTTCTTGCAGTATCTCAGTTTTTTTCTTGAACATCGTTATCATATGATCGATGTCACTTCGCTTCAGTGACGAAAACTGAGAAAGCTTTTTAGATAGCTGACTTTCGATTCTAGCTCATTTTGCAAAGCGTCATATTGATTTGAGTGCTTCGCTCAGCTCATGCATTTGTGTTCTGAAGTGTGCGCATTTCGTTTGTTGAATGATCTTGTTTTTATAATCGTTGTGCTTCAAATATTCATTTCACGCTTCTAATGTATCTTGCGTTTTTCATATGATTTGCAGTTGTCTTGATTTCATTACTACTTTGAAGCAGCTTTGATTTCAAAAGTCTTTTGCTTAATTTGATGACTTTGTCAAGAGAGTAAATTTCTCGATAATCTTCTGTAACACTCTGATAATCTTGCACACTCTGTCATTCATCATAGTCTTGTCGTCTAGAGAGCGTTTCAAAGATAAATGTATTCGCAGATAAGCATTCAAAGCTTCTGTATTCATTTTCTTTCAAAGTCATCAAGTCAAGAATTGCACTGAGATTGTTTGTAAACATAGCTCTGTGATGATTGAAAGATGATTCAATCTCTGATGCAGATCAGTTCGTATCTTGCACTTGCGTGTCATGAACTGTATTTTCTCGCTGCTAAAGACTAGATCAATCATCGTAAATTGATTGTGAGCTTCGCGAGTAATAGTGCCTGATTTCAGTAATAATTTCAGCCTTGCGTTTGTAATGACGTTTAGTAAAGTATCAGTCATCGTATGACGAGTGAAGCATCTTCGTCTCTCTCAGTGAGAATGATGTAGATTGAAATCTTCTATGATCAGTTGTTTGTCGTCATTCTTGAGTAGTTCGTTCAAACAAGAAATGATTGAAGATTTCTCTGTGAATGTAGTAGACAGTGAGCATGAGTTGTAAACGTTTAGAAGTCTTAGCGTCTGCGTTTCATTATCTGTGTTGCAAGTTAATATTCTGATTGAGCAAATGTCTGACTCAGCTGTTTCTACTATTTATTGATCGAGTCTTAGATGTTTGTTAATGTATATGCATGTTCTTGATTGAGATGACGAGTTTTTCACTAGGTGAAAGAAGTTGTGTGCTGAACTAAATGACTGTGAGTCATTGTTATTGCAATCTTACTTCTGTATAGCTACTATGTTGAATTCGCGAACTTCTCTGTTAATTAGAAATGATTCTTGAAATCTTAATGATTTTCTGATGTTGTACTGTAGAATTCGTAGAAAAGACTGTTTTGTTATAAAGTTATTCATAACTGTTGTTGACTCTGCAATGAGAAGACTCTTTGTATGCTTTTGATCATTGATGATCTTTCTCGCTTTCTGATTGAACGTTTCTGAATCTGCTCAGATGTCGTCTCGTCTGAGTCACTACTTACGCAAGAGAAAAGATCGACTCGTCTCTTCTTGATCTCTACTATCTGTCAAGCTGATTCATCAGCGATTCAACTGTGTGTTTTCAGCATGACTGTTGCTGAGCTTAAGAAGTTTGTTGAATTGAAAGAATTTGTTGAATCTGAAGAGTTCATTGAATCTAAAGAGTTCAGAGACAGCGAAAAGAGTGTGCAATTGTATTTAGACGTCTCAGAGTATCTGAACGATTTATTTCTATAAATTTCAAACGCTTGTTTCATCTGCTGTTGTCACTTGAGACAGATGCATCTTTAGAGTTTTTGATTTTCGTTGCAGTTGATGCAACGTCTTTTATTCAAAGACATTACACACTTTTCTATGTGATGCTTGTCTGCGCATTTTTCGCAGCGCTGATTCTTTCTGCAGATCTTAGTCATGTGATCAAATTCGTGACATCTGAAGCACTGTGTGATGTGACAGTTCTTTTCAAATAGCTTGCATGCACATTCTAGATATGAGTTTAGCATGCTCACATTCATTAGTCGATTCATCATCGCTTCGATCGCGATCTCTACGATGAGCGACGAATGAGTCTTTTCGCTATCTGCTATCTTCTTGAGTCAGACTATTCTTAGAACTTTCAGATCTTCATGAAGTCTCGCGTTATCTTTTATCAGTCTTTCAATGATCTTTTCTTGATTGCTCATGTCTATTGTAGTGCGTACTTCATGTGTCAGCATTGCAAAGATTCAACGTGCTACATGTGTTGAACTCGCGATTTCTTTTGCTCACGTCTGAATCTTTTTCAGATTTGCTTGAGCATCTGAGCTAACTGCGTGAAGGAAAATGTCATCGCTGCTCAGCTTGCAAAGTGACACGATTAGATTTCTTTGATCTGTCGACACGTCTGCGATTCTCTGTAAAATCTGTTCAATCGACTTCTTCTGTATCTCTTTTATTTCTCTTCTGTTCATTATTTTAATCATGACTTCTCGTTTCTTGCAAAGCGACGATGAGTCACTTCTGAGACATTGCTTTCTTGTCGCTATTTCTTCTCTTGTCACGTTCGCTCATGACATAATTTTCGTTGAAAGACGTGTGTTTCTCTATGTATGCAACTGCTTGTTAAGCAGTTGAACTGATGTTTTCAGTTTCTGTACATTCTTTGCGATGAACGCGTTCTGATTCACGTGATGTTTTTCTTTTGAATCGAGTCAAAGACATTGAATCAGCTTCAATGCTATCTCTTTTCATGAATGATCTTTGCTCTTCTCTTTCTCTAACGTTGATATCTTTATTAGTAAATCAGTAATGTTAGCAACGTTCTCTTCATCATCATGTGAGTGTTTCGATCTCATGTCTCTGTTTTCTTGCAATGAATCAACGTCACTTGCAATCATCTTTGAATCAGCACTGCTGCGATTCGTGCAATTCATCATCGTTCAATCGTCTTCTAGATTCACTTTGCCTTGTTTGTAGTGCTCTTTTTCAAAATTTGTGATGCGTGCGTTGTGATTGTTTTTATAAACTAAATCATATAAAACTAAAATCTTATAAGATTTTAAAGATTAAAAAATTGATTAATTATAAGTTAAATTTATCAGCATTTATGAAAATACATTTAATATTTCATATTTGTTTTTTAAAGTTTGCAAATTCAAATGCATCAATTCAAACAGAATTTTCAGAAATTGATTTAAAGAATCAAAATATCAAGTACGAAGTAAAAAATATATTAAATCAACAAAATATCAAAGATCAGCTTTATTAATTAATCAAGTGAAAAGAGTATGAACATATCAAGAACACTTGAAAATTAAAGAAAAATCTCAAGAATTGTCAGATGCTTCTGTGATAGTTTCAGTTGAAAAACTTAATCAGTCAAAGTCTGATGAAATTTCAATCTGCTCAAAAAACACATCAAAAAGAACATCATTTAATGATGATTCACTAGTTTTTCTTTCATCTTTCTTGAGTTTAATGATGTTTTGAAACTTTCATTTAATTATTATTTATTTGATCAGCAATGAGATTCAGATGTACATTCTGCTGACTATGAATCTTCTGTCACTGCTAGCAGTGATCAGAAGAGCTGAGAGATCTCATGTCGCGTTGAGTCTGACTCAAGGCGACAGACACAAGAAATTTGAGTTATGAAAATCATTCAACGCGTAACTATCTGACTTGCACTCAGACTCGAAGTCAGTTTTATCAACTGATGAATGTGATGTTGATTTAGTTACACGACAGAACATTCTTGAGCTTGACGAACTCTAAGCGTGTGAAGCTTTGACGTGAGCAAAGCAATGAGAAAACGAACGATCGAGATTTCACCTCACTTGCACTGAGACTCGAAGCTGCTACTGAGCGTGAAGATAGCAGTGAATGTGATGTCATCTGAAACATTGAGAAATCAAGCTTGATTAGTAAGAGTGAAACAAATACACAGTCAGAGCTATGAGATGTATGAAAATGTCTACTCTTGCAAGACATGATCAATCTGTATAAGAGAGATCTTTACAGATAACGCGAAACAGTCAGAGCATGAGAACAGATCTTGTAAGACTCATTAAGTTCAACATGAGCAAATTCAAGAGACTCGTTAAGTTCGACATGAGCAAACTCAAGAGACTCGTTAAGATGAACATGAGCAAACTTAAGAGACTTCGACTCAAGCTTGAACTGCGAGACGTAGCATACAATAACAGCGACTGCGAGACTTCTCAAGATGCATATGTATGACTTCAAGAATCTCATCTCTTCAATGAGTTCTGACTCTTAATGAACAGCAAGTCGTAAGACAGCTGAACAGTTGTAAGTTTATAAAAGAAGATTGAAAAGACACTGTCTGCATGACTTGAGAGAACGAAAGCGCATGTCGATACATGAAGAGTGAGTTACGCTTAAAAACATGTGCTTAAGAAGCAAACTGCGAGCGACTCAGAAAGAGAGATCTCGTTCATCTCAAGAGTTCATCTTTTAGAAAGATAAAGCTGAGATAGAGTTTTGAATGAGCAGAACACTTTAAATCTACATATCGCTTGTCATCGAAGAGATTCAACATGACGACTAGCATACAAATAAAAAGCTCAGTTATCAAATCGAAATCAGACGTACGAGTTCTAGAGATGCAACTGAACACGAAACTGCGATGAGACGCGCATCTTCGACAAATAGAGGCGAATCACGTCACAAGAATGCTGATACTTAGTTGTCTTGAAGTCTTCACATGAGAAGCTATCTTCACAAAAGTGAGACAAGTATACTCAGCAGTAGTGAGATCAGAAATTGCATTCGAAGCGTCAGTCTGTCATCAGCGCGACAAGAAAGATGAACTGTTGAGCAAAGAATACAGACTAGAAACACTTCAGAATCAGACTCTGCATCACGTAGCAGAAGCATTCAAAAGAGTAAACATCGAAACTCTAGAGACAGAAACATACACAAGTTCGCTACATGTTCATCTGAACATGCTACAGAACAAGATCACGCTACACAGTTGAGTTGATGATTGAACGCAAGAGATCAGACAAGCATGCGAACTAATACGCGCTTGTTTGACGAAAGTTAATCGCGTCATTTCTCGCTCACTCGTCATCAAGAAAATAGTACTTCTGAATGTCTTCATTCAAGAAGGTGCGAAGATACAGTCGAGACGCAGACGACACACTCTCTTCTTCACAATGATTTCAACAAGCGATAGCATCGCAATAACGCAGTATCACAAAGATCAATGAAATCAACGATGAGAAAAGTACAGAGAACGCGTCGCAGACATCAACACAATCTCAGCACAAAGATTGCATCTGAGCAATAAGATGATAAAGATGCGTGATGATTTTCAGAAAGCAGAAAGCATTCTTGCAATGCACATCAGAATTGAACGCATAGATCTGAATGCTTATCTGCACTCTAGAAACATTTCAGACATGAATAGCTTGCGATGCAACTGCGAATGAAGTCATCAGACGACGAAGCATGTACTCATGCACTGCTCGAACTGATTGCATCTGCGATCAAGAATGCTACAAGATGCTGACTTCTTAAACTATTGAATAATCGTCGTCATCACGAAGAGTCTCAGAGCAGTAGTGAAGATGATGATGAAAACAAAGCTCTTGAAGCAATTTAAAGTGACTAGAACACTCATTCTTTAACGTGCAATTAACGCGAACAAATTTGATACATAGTCTCAAAACTCACTGTTTCGACTGCGTGAAGCAGTCATGTAGACTGCGAGTGATTTTCTATCTCAAAGAGTTTTGTTCACTCGATACAGATAGCATAGAGTTTCTCATGAGTTGATCTAATCAATGTCACAAGAATGTATGAATTTATTATTATTATTATTATTATTTATTTCTTATTCTTCAAAAACATAAATTGATTTTGCAAATGAATAGTTCTTGTGAAGATCTTTTGCATTTGCTTATGAATGTTTAGCAGCTCATCAAGAACATAATTGCATTCTGTTTTTATTTTTTTTCACTTTATTATTGAGAAAGTAAGATTGCATTTGTAATCAAGATGCATACACTCAATGCAATGATCAATTTTGTTATCAACATGACATTTCTTTTGCAAGCAACTGCAATGTTCACAAAGATGCATGACAGCATGCTTAAAACTTGTATGCTCAAGAAGATTTTTGCAATGCAAGATAAAGTTTTTGATTGTGTGATGAAAAAACATAAAGAAAAAGTGATTTTCAAAATGAAAATCTTAAAAAAGAATCTAGTGTTAAAACTCTTTTGCATGAAATTATGTAACAGCAATAATTAAATAATCATTAAGTAATCAGAATTTTGAAGTGATTACTTTGATTGTGTCAGAATCGTGTCTAGATGAGTTAATCAGCGAAAGTCAGAATTGAATAGTGCTTGATCTTTAAAGATAGCTATAACTGAATATTAAGAATACAGAAGAAGATGAGTACAAGAGCTTCTATTTAAGTAATATTCAGAGACTGCGCTAAGTTTGAAGAAGATGTGTTTGTGACACGAGTAGAATGTGATGTAGAAAGAAAGATGATGTTGAACAAAGAGATGTTGATGAAAGAAAATAGAGACTGAGTCAGATCTGAGCTAAAGACACTGACTAGTTCTATTCAGTCTTGATACGCTTGTAACATTACTTCTTTCTTCGAAAATTCATGTTTGCATGAATGTCGCTCGTTTGCTTGCTTTCTTATTGAGTTATTTCGGTACTAGCGTGACTTTCTTGAGTATAGCGCATGAAATTCGTTCAAAACTTTCTCGAAGTCATTGAATTCACCTTTATCAACATAGTATCATTCATTGTCTCTATCTAGATCTTTTCATTTGATCTTGTACTGTATTCGACCTCGATAGCGTCTGAAGTTCAGAATGTCATCTATCTTTCAATGTTCATCGTCGTCGTCATCAATAATGATGAGTCTGAAGAGTTCTGCATGCTGTTCTGATAGAGAGTCTTCTGAATACGGTCGCAGTAGCTTCGAGCTGAACATCGAATGCAGATGCTTCATGCTGAGTGATAGACGAAGATAATAGAAGACTCTCGCTTTGACAGTGATCTAATATGATTCTAGTTGTTTGTCTTTCAAATCTTTGCAGAGTCTCGTTGTTTTGACGTTTCTGAAAGATAGTCAAACTCAGTCATCTACTTCATAGATGACGTTTCGTCTATGTTTATTGATCTGAACTTCGATGATCAGCTTCATCTTTTTCAATTGTTGACGATCGAAGCTCAGTAGCTCTTTCATTTGAATGACAATATCATCTGCTTTTCTAGCTTCAAGTCGTTTACGAGTTGTTTCGTAGTCAGTCGTATCTGAATCGAAACTCATTCGAAGGTGAAATTCTTTATTGAAGTAGAAAGAGATCATTGAGATGATCGAGAAGATATTGAAATTGTCGCTGAATTTCATCATAGATATTCATTTGACTCAGTCGTTCTGCATGTAATTGCAGTAGATTCTAAGTTCGCGTTCAACGTCTTGATTGACTCGTTTCGTCTGATCGTTGATCTTCGAATGATAGACTGTGAATAGACTAGCTGTGATTCTCAGTCGCTTGCAAAGACTCTTTCACATAGTTGATATGAATTGAGAGTCTCTGTTTGAAACAATAGAACTGAGTAGATCATGCAGTCGATAGACGTTTCATAGCATGATTCAAACCGTTTCTTCGACTGAGGTGTCATCGTCTTTTCAATGACAGAAAACATAGTGACGTTCTTTGATGAGACGACATATGATTGTGCAAATGACGTTATAGCCTTCTGACAGAGATAGTTCAGTGATGAAGTTCATAGCTATATCTTTTCAGCGTTTCTGTGAAATCGAAAGAGAATAATGAAGTTCATTGATGCTATTTCTAGAGGCTTTGCTTCGCTGACAAGCATGACAGTTTCGAATGTATCGTCGAATAGTAGCTCAATGACCTGATCAATAGTAGAAACGCTGAACTAGATCGATGATTCGTTTATTGTCGAAGTGAGAGATTGAAGATTGATCATGCACTTCTTGTAGCAGTTTCGTATGCATATTCTCGAAGACTCACAGTAAGCCTTTTCTAAAGAGAACGCTGTCAATGATTTCGCAGTTCTTCAATTTAGTGATATGAAATTTGAGCTTATTCTCGTTCATAGCTTGCCTATATTCGTCGCAGAGCTCATTCGTTTGATTGATCATACGCACTCGCTGATAGAGATTTGCTTTCGATTCAACGAGTAGAACATCGACTCTATCGAGAGTTAGAATAGTCTGAAAACAATCTTCAAGCCGTTGAGCTGATTCAGAGACGTTTGCTAGAGACATTCGAGTTAGAGCATCGACTTTAGTATTCATTTTGCCTGATCTAAAGATGATCTGAAAGTTGAACTTCAACAGAATGTTCAGATAGTTGACTTGTCGTCGACTCAACTGTTTATTTTTCATGAAGATCTTCAAAGCTTGATGATCGATGAATATCTGAATGAGTAGTTCAGTGCACTTCAGCTCGAGTCATCAGTGTTCGAAGCATCGAATAATGACTAGCAATTTCTTGTCATAGATGTGGTAATTGATTTCAGCGAGAATCATGCTTTTACTGTAGAAGATCATCGAATGAAGAACTCTCTCGTCATTGTACTGAGATAGTATTTCACCTTTTACATAGTTCGAAGCATCAATCTTCAGAATAGCTTGTCGTTTGAGATCGAAGTGACGAAGTACTGAGATCGAGCTAACTTGTTTCTTTAGATTGTCAAAGACTTGAACACAGATCTCGTTTCAAACAAAAGGCGTGTTCTTTCTAGTCAGCTGAGTGAACGGTTTGACTAGCTTCGAGAAGTTCTTAATGAAACGACGGTAGAAGTTAACAAATTTCACGAAGCTCTG
>JAABUV010002529.1_pt1 | contig 24595 bp, 30 predicted proteins | sample 5559971 | NCBI WGS metagenome assembly JAABUV01 (sample SAMN10711881, study PRJNA513362) | rock metagenome | isolation source: Antarctica rocks | place: Antarctica: Victoria Land, Knobhead nord | collected 2015-12-19
CGGATGAAACTGGATCAGGCAGGTGCGCAGCCGGGCGCCAGGAAGGCCGTGCTCTGGGTGAGTACCCCACTGAGCATGCACCAGCTGCCTGCGCCCAGCAACGCTCTCCGGGGGGGTCGGGGGGGGGGCCAGCGAATGCAGGCAAATGCGAGTCCCGCGTGCCTCCACGCCGCGCTAGGAGCCATCGAACATTTCGTCCCAGCCGCCCGGCGCATCCAGGTCGTCCTCCGGCTCCCCCGGCGGCGCGCCTGCCAGACCCTCCTCGCGCTCGCCGAGCGGCGCCCCGAGCACGCCCGCCAGGCGCTCACCGTCCAGCTCCGCCAGCGCGCCTGCCAGGGCGCCGGGGGCCCCCTCGCCCTCAAGCTCGCCCCCCAGCGCGCCCGCCGCGTCCTCTGCCCGCTCCGCCAGCGCACGCGCGAGCGCCAACGCGCGGGCCTCCCGCGCGTCCCACTCCTCCAGCTTGCCCATAGCGGTGTCGAACACGGCGTCGTTGCGCTCCGCCTCCGCGACCTCCGCAATCTGCGCGCGAGGGGGTGGGGTAGGGCACATGCGCCCAGACATGGACATGTGCCAAACTGTCGGGTAGTTGCGCCGACTGGCTCGCCGCCTCCAGCCGGCCCACATTCTGGCACGCAAACGCAGCGCAGGCAGCGCGGGTGCCGCAGGACTAGCGCGGCAGGTGTATGGGGGTTGTACCAAAAGTGCACCTGCTGCACAGCAACTACACAGGTAAGTGAGCACATCCCGCAGATCTATTCGACACGATTAGCCGCTCGTTGAGGAGGGGCTGGGCGCGCGCCAGCTGCCAGTCCTCCGCGGTCGGAACGGGCCGCAGGCCCGCGCGCGGCTCCAGCAGGCGCGCCGCGGCGGCCAGCGTCAGCGGATCTTCTACGTCGCCATAGCCGCCGGCGACAAGCTCCGCCGCGCTGGCGGACGCCGCCGGCAGGCTCGCCGCGAGCCGCGCGGCGCACAGGCCCTCGACCAGCTGCGCGACCTCCAGCGCGGCCTCGCACAGGCCGCGCTCGGCGGGGTACCACGCCTCGCGCCCAGGCGGGCCGAGCGCCTGCAGCGTCGCCTCCTCCGCCTCCTGGATCTCGGCCTTGAGCTCCAGCACGCGCGCCGCGGCCTGCGGCGCCTCGCCCTGGCGCGCAGCCGGCGCGCGCGTGGGCGCCCGCGCATGGGCGGGCCGCTTGGGGCGGGTCATACAGTGCGCAACCTGCGCAGGCCGGCGGCGCCACCTGCGGGCGCCTCCGCGCCTGCGCGCCCACGACTGCCTTGCATTCTAGCAGAAAACAGTGCAATGCTCTGGTGCCCCCGGGGGGCCCTGTAGTTCCGATCAGCTGCCCCCGCTGGCTGGCGAGCGTGTGGGAGACAGTGACGGCCCAGGCGGCCCTGCACCAGAGGGCTCCCGCTGCCTCTGCGGCATCGAAGGTTGGTTGGCAACGGCCTGCCCCAGCGCCCCCCAAAAGAATCCCGGGCCGCGCCTGCATGCCCGCCTTGGCCACCAGCGCGGCGGCGCTCGCGGCGCGGTCCGCGCCGGCCGCCAGCGCGAGCGCGCTCGCGTCCAGGTCCGCGCCATCCTCGTCCTCACCGTCGGACGCGCCCTCCTCGTCCTCATCTTCCTCGTCGTCCTCCTCTTCTTCGTCGTCCTCGTCGCCAACGCCCTCCGCGTCCAGGAACGCATCCTCGTCCTGCGGCAAGTTGTGACAAAGGTTAGGGTAGGGCGCGCGACGCGTGCGCTACCGCGCCGCCCTGACGGCAGACGCAGTGAGGCCGGGGCCATGTGAGAGCACTGGGCACACGTGGTGATTGGCCAAAAGCCTCCCGCCAAGCTCTGCTTCATGCACACGGCATTCAGCGCGGCGGTCGAGGACGCGCCATGGTCGCCGCCCTGGCTGCATAGGGCTCCAGCCCCACTTACCATGCACACCGCAGTCATTGCACCACGGCAGCAGGTAACGCGTCATGGGTGTCGCACTGCCTGAGTTGGATATTCAGTCCTACCTAACCCCCCACTTTTCCCTCACGCCCAGCTCTGGCACACGGCGGCCAGCGCGCACCGCAGTGGCCGGGAAGGCCTCATCGTCGTCGTCCCGCGCAACGGCCGCAGCGTCGTCCTCGTCCTCGTCGCTCTCGGGCTCGTCCTCGTCCGGGTCATCGTCGTCGGCGTCCCCGGCCCCGATCTGCGCGCGGCCGGCGCCCGTGCGCTTGCGGCCGAAGCGGAAGCGCCTGCGCTCGCGTTCCTCCTCCTCGATGCGGCCCTGCCGGTGCCGAGCAATCAGGGTCAGAGTCCGTTTCCGTTTGCACATGCCGATTTACCAGCGCCCATGGTAGGCGCCCCAAATCTGCACAAACCCCCGCGCGTTCTCCCCACCCTAATGACCTTGGGGCTGAAGCATGCCGCCGGACAAGCCTCACAGCTGCCTCACAGCCCCCAGCGCGCTGCCAAGCAGCGGCCGCCACCATGCACGCTCCCCGCGCTGCCGACGCCGCCACGCAGCGCGCCACGCTTGGCTCCCTGCAAGCTCGGCCGCGAGCGGCCTGGGGCGCCGGGTGTGTCGGGGCCGCGGCGGCTCGCACCAGCTCGCGCGCCCGGGCGGCCTCCTGCTCCTCCTTGTACGCCTCCACCGCGTGCTTCAGCAGCTCCTTCTCGTACGCCAGCTGGAGGTCCAGGCGCTGGCGGCGCGCCGTGAGCAGGATCTCCTGGTCCAGCGTCGGCGTCGCCGAGCGCCGCGCCGCCTGCCGCGCACCCCCGCGTGGTGCGCGTCGCGGCCGTGCCCCGGCAGACGTACTGCATGTACGCTGACACTGCACGAGGAGGGTGTAGGCTGCGCCAGCCAGCAGCCCTGCCGCTAGAGGACGCATCGCCGCTGCTCCACTGCAGACCAGCGCTGCGCGCCCAGCTCACCGCCAGACCTGTGCGCCTGCAGCTTCACTGCACGCCATGCGACAAGGGGCCCTGGGAGCAGCCGCGGGCCGCGCCTGCACGCGCCGGTACAGCGTGGTGCGCAGGCCGTCGGCCGGCAGGCCGCGCGCGGCTAGCTCGGCGCGCAGCTGCGGCACGCTCATGCGGCTGACCGGCACCACGCGCCCGCTGACGTACACGCAGCCGTCCTCGCCCACGATGTGCCCGTCCACGTGGCTCAGCCGCGGCGGCGTGGCCGCGTCTGCCGCCAGCTCCGCGCCCTTCCGCACTGCCAGCCCTGCGCGCGCCGCGCGCCCGCGCTGGAGCGCGCCGAACCCGCAGCCGAGCTGGCCACGCCTTTTCAACGCCCCGCCGCCTGTGCCTCGGGGCGCGGGTGCGCAGCGGCATCTGCCTTTGGGCCCGCGCCCTCTCGCGCTGCCAGCCCCGCCACGCACATCTCACACAAGCGGGGAGGCACACCCGGCGGTGGGTGCCTGGCGGGCGACCGTGCACCCTGCGGCACGGCTCGCATCCACAGCGCCCCACAGCACGGCCCCAATTCTCAGGTTGCGCCCGTACACCCCCACGCCACCACGGCGTCCGCCCGCGGTCAGGCGCGGCCAGGCGCGGTCAGGCGCGGTCAGGCACGCTCAGGCGCGCACCGTCGTCGGGCACGGACAGCGTGCGCGCGAGCAGCGGCGCGCCGCGTAGCCAGCCGCACGCGAACGACAGGCCGTCGCCGTCCGCGGCCAGCGCGCCAGCCGGCAGCGGCCGGCCCTCCGCAGCCATGGCGCGCAGCATGCCCAGCATGTCGCGCCACCAGCGCAGCACCGACAGGCTGCGCAGCGCGGCTGCCAGGCCCGTGTCGCGCATCGCCGCCAGCGTGGTCCCGGGCGCAGCCAGGTCCACCATGAGGTCATACTCCATGATGGCCAGCTGCGCGCCGCGCGCCCGGGCGCCTCACTCACGTGCGCGGGGCGCGCCGCGGGCGTCGGGAGCGGCGAGGCCCCGTGGGCGGGGAAGCGGGGCGCGCGGGGGCGGGAGCGCTTTCAGGCCTCAGGCGAGCGCGAGATGCAGCAGGCGTGCACAGGCTCACAGGTCGGCACTGCAGGCTCAGGCGAGCGCGCGTGCTTGCGTCACAACAAATGCGTCACGACAGCTCTGTAAACTGCTCCTGTGCATCCGAAAGCGCCCCACGGCCGGCAGGGGATGCGAGCAGCCGGCGGAGGATGCGAGCGGGCCGCGCCTCCTCATCGACGTTCTGGAAGAAGAACTCGGCCATGAGCGCGTGCGTGCGCTTGTCCGGCAGCAGCCCGTGGTCCAGCAGGTCGCACTTGAGCCCCGGCAGGAAGTCCTTGGGCTCCTGCAGGCCCAGCTGCAGCGTGTCCAGGGCCGCCTGCGCGCCCCCGCCGCCCCGCGCGCGCGCTCAGCGCTCTGATCGCTCCCCAGGACCCGGCGCGCCTAAATGCGCGCCAGACGGGGGCACTGACCCTGCCAGCCAGCCGCATGGCGCCCGCTCCCCGCCAGCAGGCTGTGCAGCACACGTGCGACGCCGCTACAGGGATAGGGTAGGGCGGCGCGCCTCGATCATGAGGTTGTACGTCTCCGTGGTGGGCCGGCTGGTGGGCCCGTAGCGCGCGGCCATCATGACCTGCACCGCCTCCACGCCCTTGGAGGGCTCGCGCGCGAGCACCTTGAAGTACCAGTTGTAGTGCCGCGCCTCCAGCGGGATGCCTTGCTCCTGCGCACGCGTCGCGGCGGATCTTAAGCGCCGGGCGCCGGATGCAGGCAAGACCACCCGCGCCGGGGTCAGCAGCAGCCCAGCAGCTCAGTGTGCGCCTCCTGGCCTGGTCCGCGAGGCATGCGAGCATGCCCGGCCAAACACATCCACGCGGAACAGCCAGCTGGGCGCGCGTCGCCCCTGTAGCAGCCGCACAGGCCCCTGGCGAGCCGCCCGGCCCCCGCGCCGCCCCGCCCGCGCCACGCCCGGGCAGCACGTCCCCTAGCTCCGCGGCGACGCGCACTCGCGCGCAGCCCGCGCCTCATCACACACCCCGAGCGCCCGCGCGCGGCGGCGGCGCGCGCCTGGAACTTTGTGAACAGCAGGTAGTGCGCCAGGCGGACGGCCTCGGCGCGGGCCCACTGCTCGGGGTCCACGTCCTCTTCCGCCGCCGCCTCCTCCTCCTCCTCGGGCACGAGGCCCAGCGGCGGCGGCCGGTCGTAGCCCGCCACGCGCGCGGCCGCCTCCTCCGCGCTCAGCGCCGCCAGCAGCTCGGCCTCGAGCTCCGCCGCGCGCTCGGCCGCCGCCGCGCGCGCCTCCGCGGCCGCCGCGCGCGCCTCCTGCTCCCGCGGCGACAGGTCCTCGAAGCGCAGGTACGGCCAGCCCTCCTCGTGCCGCCACGACAGGTCCGCCACCCAGCTCAAGTCGGCGTTGGCGTACACCTGCGCGGCTCCCGGCTGGCCTGTCTTCCTGCGCTCCGGCCGCCGAGCGCCGGGGGGCTCCTGCGGCTCGCGCCCGCGTGCTGGCAAGCGTTCAGGGCCGCCCGTCGCTGGCAGCCGGCTCAACACTGCCGGCCTGGGCGCTGCTTGTGTGAGGTATTCCATGACTAGCCGTGTGGCCGTCAAGTGTTGGAATGAGGCCGTGCTGGCCGCAGGGGGCACCTCCCGGCACATCCAGCCGATGAAGAGCTCGTACATGTCCGGCGTGGGCTCCCAGCCGTACTCGCGCCCCTGCTCCATGAACTCCACAGCCTCCAGCTCGTGCCTGCCGCCAGCGCCGCGCGTCACGCGCGGCGCGCGGCCGGCAGGTCTGCCAGGCTCACGCGGGCCGGGCAAGCTGGGCGGGCACGCCGGGCGGTGGGCAAGGACTGGCAGATGCGAGGCTGCTGATGGACATGGTACAGGGACGGCGTGATGGTGTCACTCTTGACCTGACAGCAGTGCGGCAGGCTGCCTGGTGGCTGGTGATGCGCACATGCGCCGCCCGGCAAGCAGACCTCCTGCGCGACACGATTTCAGCAAGACACATGCGATCGGCGCGTCGTCGACGCTGCGGCCGCCAGGTGCCTTTGCCACTAGCGCTGATCTGCGAGGCTAACAGGGCCCGCCCCACGGGCGCCCCGCACCCGTTGCGAAACAGCTCGCAGGTTAGCATGAGCCAGCCGGGGCGGATGTCATAGTCCTGGCGCTGCATGCTCTCGTACACCGACTCGGCCCGCGCCACTTGGCCCGCCGCGACGAACGTGTGGATCAGCACCACGTAGCTCTCGGGCAGCACCGGCAGGCCTGCGCCGCGCGCCGCCGGGCTGCCGTTAGGGTAGGGCGCGGGGGCGGGGCGCCGCGCGCGCCGCCAGGCTGCCGTAGCCCGGGTGCGGGATTGACTGTAGGGTGCTACACACACCACCAGGCCGCCGTCGGACGCACCGTCGCGCTGCGAGGTGGGGAAGCAGGCCGACAAGCACGACATGCAGATGGCGCGGGCACAACTGCCAGGCAGCGCTGCACGCGGGCTGTGCGGGTGCTGTGATCTGCGGCAGCGCATCCAGCGCAGCAGGCGCGCCGCGAGCGCCCCCTGTGCCCCGCGGAACCGTGCGCGCGCGCTGCAGCAGTGCAGGCCTTGGCGCGATCGCGCTGTGCCCACGCCGGAGCCTGAGCCGCGGGTGGCGCGGCCGCACCGCACCCCCGCGCCCTGCAGAATTGGCCTCGCACGCTACAGCAGCGCACAGGCGGGGGCCGCAGTGGCGGCGCCCGAGGCAGAGGACGCACCCGTGTCCCGCAGCGCTGTGTAGCCGCGCTGCACGGCCTCCAGCGCACGGTCTGCGTCGCCTGTCTTCGCGTATGCGACCACCAGTGCGTGGAAAGCGCGCGGCCCAGGCTCCAGCCCGACCGCAGCCATCTCCTGGAGCACGCCCTCCGCCTCGCCGCACTGGCCTGCTTTTGCCGCAGCGTACAGCCGCCTGCGCCGCGCACGCCTTGGGCGCCTGCTGGTGGGTGTGCGCGAGCGCGCGCGGCGCCGCAGCGGCTGGGCGGGCGCGCCTGTGGTACGGCACACGCGCCGACGCCGCCTCGTCAATGTGCCGGTGGTATACAGACGGCTGGCTGGGGCCTGCGCTCTGCGCTGACAGCTGCCGCGTGCCGGCATCGGCGTCTGCGCGACAGCAAAGGCGTCAGCCTGCCAAGCTCCGGCGCCGCGCACTGTGACGGGCAAGCGAATGCAAGAGCCAGCAGCAGGCCGTGCTCCCGCACCAGAGTCCCACACTAGCTCGCCGTCCTCCTCGCCGCTCTCTGCGCGGCACGCACTTGCTCTGTCACTCCGTACTTTTCAACCAATTGCATACAAGTTGCCACGACGCACAAGCCTGGAGCCCTGCCTGTGTCGCGGGTGAGCTCTGCAGTCCGGTGCGCCTCAGCCAAGCAGCGCCTCCTGCAGCACCCGCCCGCGCCGCTGCGCCGCGCTAGCCAGCACGCCGGCGGCCGGCTGTATACCTTGCCGAATCCCCAGAGCGCGGGCGCTGCGTGCTGCGCAGGGGGGTGTCTCATCCGGGGGCGCTGGGGCGAGGCCAAGCTGAGCGTACAAGGCTGCCTCTCGCCAGCAAGCTCGCCTGGTGCTCTAGGGTGTTTTAGGGTAGTCTTGGACGTCTCGGAGTCCGGGACCAGATACAGTACAGATACAGCAAGTGTGTGTCCCAAAAAAGGCCGTTACACACTCCTTGAATTGAAGTCGTGCCTGGCATAAACCTGCCTGCCCGTGCTTACAGCATCTGTGGCAGGGGCATGGCGGAGCGCAGGCTGGGTGGGCGCTGCCTGTGTGGCCGCACTGCATACACAGTGGCTGCCAAGCCACTGCTGTATCAAGACAAGGCACACAACACGCTCGCCTGTGTGAAGCAAACCAATCAATGCTCTGCCGACCTGCGACTACAGTCCTGTGCAAGCAGCGCAGGTGTACTCGTGCTTGTGCCACTGCCGGGAGTGCCAGAGGGCGTCGGGCGCGCCAGCCATCGCCAGCGTCGCCTTTGCTGTCGGCGATGTGCAGTGGCAGGATGCCCCGCCGAGGGAGTTCCAGTCCTCCGCGCGAGCAAGCCGCGTCTTCTGCGGGTAATCCCAGCAAGGCCCAGACAGACGTTGCCTACTCGCGGTGGCAAGTGCGTGGCCACTGGCGCCAAGTGCGCTGTTCTGGGTCTGCCAGCGCCGCTGGCCTAGCAGACACCCGCTCAGGGTGAGCGCCGCCACCTCCGCAGGCGCTGCGGGTCCCAGCTGGCCATGAAATTTGCGTTGGAGCCGGACAGGGTCTACCTGTCACTGCTGAGCCTGGACGACGCGGAACTCTTCCCGCCCGAGCGCCACATCTACTGGGCCGAGCGCCGCAAGTGGCTCGAGCTGGCAGACACGCTGCCGCGCCTAGATGCAGGCACCTCCTTCCACACTTGAAGCGCCTGAGGTTGTGCGACCCTGGCTGGCTGCCAACATGCAGGCCACTGAAGCGCTGCATCATGTGCGACCCTGGTTGGCTGCGAGCATGCAGGCCACTGAAGCGCTGCATCATGTTCGATGTTCAGGGCCCTGCATGTGTCTTGATTCATGCAAAATTGACTTGTGAAAGCACATGGGTGATGCCACCGCGTGTACTGATGCAGAGCAGTGCAAGGTCAGAGCGACCAGGGAAAAGCTGAGAGGCACGCCGTGCGCACTCGTGTTGCAGTGCGCCATACCCCTGGAAGCGGAGAAACTGTGATACGGATGCGTGATACCAGCCCTTCTACACCCAATACGTGTGCAGACTGCTGTTTGTACAGTCTGTGCCGCGCGCGTCTTTGCGTGAGGATTGTACACAGAATAATGAGTGACAGCCGTCTACTAGCCAACTATGGCTGTTCACGGCAGCCCTATGGCAGTGCTCCGCCATGCAGGTGAGCTCATGCGAAGCAAGGCACGCAGAGCTGCAGGAAGCCCACTGGATGCCCACTGGGGATGTGGCGCACCGTATTGCATGCACATGTCAGACAGCAGAGTCAGCAAGGCTTAGGCTACCATAGTATGGGTAAACGGATGTAGAATGCCTCGCTCCTGGGCTGGAAAGCCGAGCTGACATCCTTTACAGGTGTGACCATCCTTTACAGTTGTTTCTGGAACCGCGTCCGTGCGTCGCCCCCTGTGCTGGTGGAGACGTGCCAAGCATTATACCATGCTAGTCCAGGCCCTGGCATGCGCAGCGCCCGCCCGGCCCCAGCTCAACGGCCGGGCGCAGGCCAAGTGCACGTGCGGCAAGACAAGGACGGTGTGTTCTGCGCACTCTCTGTCTCCAAGCCATCGCAATACCTTGCGCTGACGTGGTGCTGATGCCTGCGCGTGTTTTGGTGCTGACGCCTGCGCGTGTCTTGGCAGCCACCAAAGTGCGACGGCAGCCACGCGCGCTTCGTGGAGACGCTGCAGGCGCGGCAGGTGGCAACGTCCAAGCTGGAGGTGGCGAGTGTGGACAGTGCTGAGGCGAGCAGGGACAGCCAGTAGGCTGAAGCGCACGCTTCGGGTTGGGAGTCAGAGCTGCATCCTTACAGAAGTGGGTGGTTGCGGACTGTGAGAGAGGCTACACTAGCGGTGACGAGAGGCTACGCTAAGATAATGGAGCTACGCTATGGGGTGGAGGGCCAGTCTGCGCCGTCTGAGACGTCCTCCTCCTCGCGGTCGCTGTCGCCCGCTTGCACGGTGTACTGCAGCAGCTCCTGTGTAGAGCACAGCGCTGTGTGAGTGAGGCGTGCTAGGTACTGAGCACAACTAGTTGCTGCAGCAGCACTGAAGCGTGCGTGGCTGCTCGACCCTGCTGTCTGTTCGAGGATAGCCCAGTGTTCCAAGTTCTGTAAGCTGTCGAAACACCTGTGCCGAGCAGGCAAGCACGCGCACCTGCAGGCCGCAATTCTCGCGCAGGAGGCGCTCGTTCTCAGAGGCCAGCTTCGCCTTCTCCTGCAAGAGCGCGTGCAGCTGAGCCGCCACCTGCGCGCTCGAGCTCCCTCTGTTCGTCTGTGTGCGTCGTTGTGGTGGAAGCACGCTCTCAAGTGCGCTGCATCTGCATTCAAGGAAACTAACTGATACCTGACTGATTGCATGGGAAGTGTGGGCTGCGAGATGGACGCCCATGCAATCCTGCTGCCCTGTCCAACACAGACAGATGCGCGTTGCCCACCATGCCCGGTCAGAGCAACTCCAGTGTGGATGGACATTGAGGCTGTGGCATCCTGAACATGGCTTTCGAAGCAGGTCGACGTCTGATGTACTGACACGGGCACCTCAGCGCCGAGGAGCCCACCTGCTCGGTGAGGGCATCGTCCTCGGACGCGGCCGCAGTGGCCGGGCTGCTGCGCTCGCGCAGCAGGTCGTTCTCCTGGGCGAGCGCCGAGCATTTGCTGCTTGCGGCGTGCAGCGCCGCCTGGACCTCTTGCAGCTGCTCCCTGCGCGGCGCGCACAGGCTGAGCAGGCGCCCGGGCGTCTGCACACCTCGCCCACAATGCTTTCAGCGCCCATCGGCTCATCGAGCAGGTTGAGAAGGCGGGGTGCACAAGTACAGGGCAGGGAGCATGGTGACAGCCGCACTTGAGCTTGCGCTGCTCTGCCTGCGCCGCCTGCAGACGCTCCTGCTCGCCTGCCGCAGCGGCCGCGCTGCCTGCCGCTGACGCCAATGAACAAACACGCGCGACTTAGCCGCTCGTGGCAACACCGCAAGCCTGACAGAATTACCAGGCAGGCAGAACATCGACCGTGACTTGCCTGACTGGGACGGCCCCGTGCTGCCCACAGGCAGGGCGCCCCCCGCCACATTCTCCTTGCCGCGGCTCAGGCTGCCCGGCCTGCGCAATACATCCGCGGTTCAGAGGAACAGACACTAAGACAGGTGCATGGCCAGCTCGCAGACTCTTCCAGCGCAGACATGCTTTCCTGCGCTTCCATGGCCTGCAGTGTCCTGCGACCACCTGGCGCAAGCCAGCTTCCTCATCAGACCAGGATGTATGCACACACCACATGGCTGGACGGCGATAGCTTGAGGGCTGCTGTGGTGCAGTGGCCGGGCCACACCGCCTGGGCCGCCGAGCAGCGCCCTGCGAGTGCGCCGCGCAGGCGCGCGTGTTGCTGGCTGGGGGCCCCGCGGGGTCGCGCGGCCTGGAGCGCGCCGCCCCCCGCGCCCCGCCCGCGGCGGCGCTGCCGCCGCCCGCCCCCGCGCCCCAGTCGGCCCATGCGTCTGCGGCGCCCCAGTCGCCGCCCCCTGCAGCAGCTGCCGCAGCCACAGCTGCTCGTGCAGCGGCTGGCGCCTGAGCCTGCGGGTGATGACCACAGCAAGGTCAGGGCGCGTGCTGAGCCGGCAGGTGCACTGCAGAGGGAGATGTGTGGTAAGCAGCATGTCGCTGCCTATGGGCTCTATGTCATCAAGGGGCTGCTGAATTTGTAGCCAGAGGACAGAAAATTGATGCGCGTATGCTCCGAGCCCCGGCCCCACACGTGAATGCTTGCTGCGTGGACAGCGAAGATGGATGGATGCTAGTGGGCCTGACAGGTGGGCTGGGGGTGATGCAAATGCTCACCAGGCACCGCTCTGGGGCAGAGCCGTGCGGGCTGCCCGCCGCTCGCGCGGCGTCGCGCGGCGCGCCGGGCTGCGGCGACGCCCAGCCCTCCAGCAGATGCTCGACCGCGCTGTCAAGCGAGGTCGCCACCTCTACTGCCGCGCCGCCAACTGCGATCCATGCGTCCTTGCCCTGCTCGCTTGCAAAAATTGGTTGAAACCGGGCGTGATATGCGCGCCACCCGAGCAGTCGCAAGAAACCAAGGCTGCCAGCTGCAGGCAAGTGCAATGCGTGTCGCTGTGCAGAGGGCCGGCTGCGGGCGCGATCGAGGCGGGGCGCAGTTGACGCGCGCGCCTTGTCCACGAGGAACGAGTCCTTCAGGGACGCGGCGCCGAGCGCCATGCTGCTCAGCCGGCTGCTGGCCGCGTCCAGCGTGCGGTCGGTGATGACCTGCAGCGTCTTCTGCACAGCGCCCCACGTGCCGGCTTTCCGACCGGCGCCGCCACCCGCGCCCGGCGGCCGGCGCCCTGCAACACACGCAGCGGCTTGCACCAGCGGTGGGCCTAGAACCCACTATACCACTGCTCCCAGACAAAGCATTGGAGGTCTGTTTGTTTGGCCTGCGCACCTGGCCGGCTCCGCGTAGGTGCAGGTCCCTGGCGCGCTCCAAGAGGCACCTGCTCCTGCGGCGCTGCTCCGCGCTCACCACTACAGCAGCCGCAGCCTGCAGATCCTGGTGTGCTGCAGCAGCTGCGACGCGCACCTCTTCGCTGATTGTGGGGCTGGGCGGCTGCTGCAGGCTTTCCGCGGCGCCTGCACGCGCTGAGCGGGTGAGGTCTGCTCGTAATGCGCACTGAGAGAGTACACAGCGCAGCGACGCACCGTGCTGCGCCCCATGTTCAGCCTGCAGGCGCACGGCGCCCAGCCGGCTGCCTGCCCGCCGCTCCTGGCTGGCTGCCTCCTGTCGCCTGCGCAACAGCGGGGCGCTCATCCTTTGAGTGATGGATTGGTTAGCCGGTCCTTGGCTCCAGGAGCGCCCGGCGCGAGCTGCTTACGCCTAGAAGACAGCTGAGTTTGAAATGAGCCCTAGCTAGGAGGCCTGCAGCGAATGCTCTCTGCAGCTGCTGCAGGCAGCACTGTTTGGCCTGGCCAGAAAAACAGTACGCTGGACGTGCAGGTTGTGCCGGTGTGTGAATGACGGCCATCTACACTGCGCAGATGGCAGGTATAGATCTGGATGAGCTGGCCGAGGAGGTCAGCAGCGCGCAAAACCAGGTGGACTGCTGGGCGTATGCCAAGGTGGCCAGCATGGAGGAGCTGCGGGACACGCACCTCAGCAGGCTGAAGGAGGACGGCGGTGCGTGTGGGGGCACTCAGTTCATTGCCCATCGCACCGTCGTGCACTGGCTGGCCTTGATCGCGAGGGTCTGCCCGGATCGTAGCCAGGAGGAGCGCGCTGGAGAGGCAGCGTGCCGAGCTCGTCGCCCAGGCAGAGGCGCTGCAGACGCGTGCGCCCTGACAGCTGCGCTTCTGCTGTTCACCCCCATGCCTACTGGGGTGCGGCCCGCCCTTCATCAGCGAGCGCCCCCTTTCTGCAGGGCTGGCGCAGGAAGGGCGGAGAGAGGAGGAGCTGCAGGGCGCACTCGAGCGCGTCAGGGCCAGCGCGGCGCCCCTGCCGCAGCGTCTGGCGGAGCTGCGCGCGGCGGTGGACCGGGAGGCGCAGGAGCTGGCGCGCAGGGAGGCAGGTGTGCACACAGAAATATCTTGGAGCCTGCCCATGCGGCAGAGGCAGCACCCGGGCGGACTCCGCATCATGCACTCCGACGCTGCGTGAGACCGCACTCCCGTGCTCCCGGCAATTGGAGTGCGTCGAGCCGTGACACCAGGCCGCCCAGTCACGTATGGCAAAGGACGGCTGGGTGGGTTGCCGCGCGCGCAGCCCTGGATGACGAGGAGGCGCTGCGGGAGGGGAAGCTGCGCGCGCTGCGCGAGGCCGTCAAGCTGCACCAGACGCGCCTGGGGCTGCGCTTCCAGCACAGCGACGGTGTGCGCAGCCCCGCAGGCTGGCCCCCTCAGCACTGCCCTTCAGCCGCCCACAGTGCTGCAGCCCCTGCTGCAGTCTTGCCGCGCCAGCAACCCGCTGCTGACAGCAATAACCTTCGCGCCGCCCACGCAGCGGGAGCCTGAGCCGCCCTGGGTGCTGAAGCAAGGCTGTGCTGTTCCCGCGCGTCGGCGCTGACGCCCGCCTCTTTCTGTGCAGACATGGCGGGCGAGCTGCTCCTCGTGTTCACCCAGATATCGTCGCGGGAGCCTGATCGCGAGTTCGTGCTCGGCGTGCGCGTGCCCGACAGCAACGAGTTTGAAGGCGCGGGGCCCGGGCGGCTGTGCGCTGCTGACGCTGCACAGCCAAAGAGTTTGCACCCGCAGCGCCCGCTTGCCATTGCCCGCACGCAGGAGCGAGCGGGATGCAGGAGCGAGTAAGGAGACAAGTGTTATGCACCTAACAGGGCATGCATGCAAGTGCCTCCAGTTTGCAGCCCTGGGGGTGCAGCCAGGTTTCAATTATTGAGAGAGAACCTGGCCATGTCCTGATCGTGCAGACATACGCTGTGCCACAAGAATGTGTGCGCTGGGGGTGCAGTGACGCAGTGCCGGCCAGACGTGGCCGGCATCCAGGAGCTGCAGGCCACACTCAACGCTGACCGCAACTTTGGAGCCTTTGTCAAGGCCGTGCGGAGGGAGTTCAAGGCCTTGGCCGATTGACCCGGCAGTGCACTGGTGGCTGCAGCGTACGCGAAAGCTTGTAGGCGCTGAGGTGCCCGTCCTGTCTTGTGTCCACATGAAAATTTGCCCAGTGCATGTATCACTAAGTGTTGGAGCACATGTTGAGGGGGAGTGCAGCAAGCCTGGCTCTGGTTTGCGAGCACTGCGAGAAGCACTGTACAATGGCAATCTCTCGCAAGTATTACAACCTCATGCTCTTCCAAGCTGATATGGCCTTGTTTGCAACCTGTCCTGCGCACGTTTTGTGGCTCATTGTGCGGCTCTTGCTAAGCGCACAGGCTTGCGCTCCAACAGTCCATAGCATGCATTGCTTGCCGGACAGAGCGCCGGTATGCACAGATGGTTTTATGAGCCAGAACACCGCCATGCAATGGCCATGCAAGATGGGAAAGCCGTAGGCATTACAAATGGCCAAATCTCATTGGGCACGGTCTGGTATTTGATGACATGGGTTGCCACCAGTTGCGACTCAGATGCACCTGCAAACTCCTGTGAGAAGTCACGCAGGCTCTTCAGGCTCTTGCAACGCGCTGTACAGACACGCCGCGCGTACGGCCGCCCTGCCGTGCAGAGGGCATGGCACCGCCAGGCTAGTCCCAAGCAGCTGCAATGGCTGATATGGAGGCAGTCTGTGCCTCCGAGGCCGCGCTTCGCGAGGAGCTGAGCGTTGTAAAGGCTCAGGTGAGGGCGCACCTGGGCGGGCGTGCGGCGCGTTGTGGTGGCGCAAACGGCGCCGCGCGTTTGTGCCAATCACCCGCAGCTCTGTACCTGCTTGTGCGGCAAGCTCACTTTGAGTGCTTGCTGCAGGCTGATGCAGCAGCAATCAACGCCGAGCTGGCGGCTCGGGTGCGCGTCATTGTGCGCCAAGCATGCATATACCTGCAGACCAGACAGCGTGTCCTGACGGTAGTAGTGCAGGCAATGGAGGAGCGCTGCACAGCGCTCGCCGAAGACCAGGAGAAGCTTGCCGCCACAAATCAGCGGCTCTCAGAGGAGAACAAGCGCCTGCAGGAGGTCCGGGCCGGTTGTGAACGCATGCAGGGGAACACATGTGGCTGCAGGCGTTGTGAACGCACGCCGGGGAACACGTATGGCTGTCGGCGCTGACTCCTGCCGTGCAGGAGGTTGGCCATGCCAAGGCAGAGGCCAACAAGCTGCAGACGGCGGTGTTTGAGAAGGACGCCAGCCTGCAGAGGGCCGGAGCAGAGGTGTGCTGCTGCGCCGGCTGGGCTTACAACCAGCATGAAGCCAAGGCACAGAGCGCAGAGTTCGGCGTAGGCTGCTTTGTGTCAAGCAGCTCACGTCGAGCTTGACGCAGGCGGAGGCGCTGCACTACGACAAGCGCTCGCTGGACAAGCTGCTGCAGCACCGCCAGGCCGAACTCGACAGCACGCACGCGCGCCTGAAGGCTGCGTTGGTGCGAGCCTCCTCGCCGCACACGCCGCAGCGCCGTCAAGGCGCACGCCGCATGTTTCAAGGGCGCAATGCAGCGGCTCACACTCGCACTTACTGCATTGTCACACTTGCTTGTGCTTGCTCTCAGCTTCATGCCAGCTGTGACGGTTCTAACCTCAGAAAGCGGAGAAAACGCAGCGGCATGCACTTATGGAAGGTGCGCCGCTGCCGCAGGACAAGACCGTGGCCCTGACCGAGCGCAACACGGAGCTGGACGCCAAGGCGCACGAGGCAGAGGCGGCGGGCAACCGCGCGGCGCTCGCGCGCGTGCGCCTGGAGCAGGAGAAGGAGATCCTGGAGCGCCACAATGAGTGGCTCAACGCCGAGCTGGCGCGCAAGACCGAGGCGTACCAGCAGGAGCGCACGGGCGCGACCGCTCAGGCGCGCCCTGCCCGGCAGGGCAGTGCAGGCGAAACGCCAGGCATGCCAGTAGGGCACCCCGGGCGCACGCCTGGGCAGCGCCGCTCGGGCACGGCAGCCGCAGCGTGCATGGCTGATGCAGCGGAGGCAGGGCGCACTGACTGAGCCTCTGCAGTGCATGCACATGGGCTGCGGTGCTCGGGGCGCCGTAGCTCAGGTGCGCTCAGTCTGCTTCGGGCAGCCGCGGCCGGCCGCAGACGCTGCGCTGAGCTCGGTGCCACTGGCAGCATGACCTGGCGACATACGGAGCAGCAGGGTCCGCATGTGCGGCGACAGAGCGTGCAGACAGTGAGTCGCATGCCCCTGGGCAGGGCCTAACCTGTGCGCCTGCAGGCTCACGGGCCTGTTGTTGCTGGAGGCGGGCTCTACCGCTTGCGTGGTGGGAGGCGTGAGTGTGCTCGGTAGGGCCATGCGCGTCTGCGCTCGCCGGCAGGTGCTGGAGCTGCAGCAGAAGCTGTCGGACGCGGAGGAGCGCGCGCGGCAGCTGCAGGCGGCGCAGGGCCAGCTGAAGGAGCGGCTGGCGCAGGCGGAGCAGGCGCTCGGGGTGCGCACCAGCGCCCAGGGCCGCCAGACACCGTGCCGCGCACAATCACACAGTGTCGGCTGACCACGGCGGCCCCAATACATCCCATGCTCGCGAGACCTCTGGTCTGGGTGTCAGGCAGATCCCCCCTGGCGAGCGTTCATGTCGGCAGCGTGCACGTGTGCGGCGGGCTGACAGAGCTGACAAAGCTGGGGGGGCTGCAGGCTGCGCAGGCGCAGCTGCGCGAGGCGCGCGACGACGCGGCCGCGCGGCAGGAGCAGTTCGAGAAGGAGCTGGCCACCGCGCGCAGCCTGGCCGACATGAACCGCGAGCTGGCCTCCGACCGCGCCGCGCGCTGCACCGAGCTGGAGGGCATCATCCGCGAGCTGCAGCGGAACATGGAGGCGCGCGCCGGGAGAGCAGGAGTGGCGGCGCCGTTCTGTTGCCCTTCCTGCCTGGCTGGCGACGGGTGTTGAGCGCCAGCATGCAGTGTCAAGAAGGGACAGAAGGAAGATACATGAATGTGTGCAGGATGGTGGCGTGCGTGCAGTGTGCCGACGAGCTGAGGGCAGCAATTCCTCTCAAGCCGTGCACCTTGTCACATTTCGTCACATTTTGAGGCTGGTTGTGGAGGCTGCTCGCCGTGCAGGCAGGCCAAGCGTGAGATCGCGGATGGCGGTGCTTGCGCTGCGGCTGACGGGGTGCGCATCCGCCGCCCCAGGACATGTCCGTGGACAACCGCAAGCAGCTGGAGGATGCGGAGGCGCGCGCGGCGGCCGCGCAGGCGGAGGCCGCCGCCGAGAAGGAGCAGTGCCAGCGCATGCTCGACGCGGCCGCCGGCGGGCCGCGCGGGGCGGCCATCTCTCCAGCCAGTGCGTGCTGCGCAGGCGTCGAGCTGTGCAATGAGGCGCTCTGCATGCAGCTCCTGCTGCTGGGTGCAGCCAGAGCAGACGACAGTGCAGCTGCTGACTGCCTGAGGCTACAAAGTACACCCAAAGCTGTGTCTGGTGGTGCCCAGGCCTACGTGGGAGCGGGAGCTCGATGGCACCTTGCAGCGATAATATCGGCCCCCATCTTTGCCCGCCTTTGACATGACAGATTGACTGCCCGCAGGCGAGAACGGCGGCGCGCCGCCTGAAGACATGTCAAAGACGCAGCTGTTCAGCAAGCTGGTGGACGAGCGCGAGCGGTGCCGCGTGGAGCGCCTGAAGAATCGCCAGAACGAGATCATCCTGGAGCAGGTGGGGAGGGCGACGCCGACCCTCCTTTCTGCTGGCACCTCACCACAGCCATGCAGTGCCCATGCAGTCCCAGAGCAGCCTGATGAGCTGCGTAACAATTTTCCAAGAAAGACTAAGTCCTGAGGTTGTGGAAACTCATTGGCTGTATTGGGCCTGTGAGCTCCAAGTCTGCAGACACTCTGAGCGCGCATGTCGAGGTTGATATATGTGATAGATGGAAGAGTGTTCAGTTGATGCGCCTAAAGGGCATGGCCAACATGGAACTTTGTGCGGGACGCGCAGCTGTGCCAGGAGATCGAGAAGAAGGCGGTGCTGGTGCGCGAGCAGCAGGCCGAGTTCCAGCGCGTCCACCTCGCCTACGCCCAGGCGCGCTTCTCTCGCGCTTGCCACTTGACACTTGATGGCTTGGCAAATGCCACTCTGGCGGCTTGGTGAACGACCCAGGTTGAATTTCGTATGTTCTGGCGGGCGGTCCAGCTGTGCGTCGCAAGGGCTGGGGTCATGGGAGCGCGCGCATGAGAGCAGGGGCTCGCCTCGCGCCGTGCGCATCTCCGCAGCGCGCCCGTCGCGCGCGGCGGTCGCGACTGAGTCGCGCGGGGGCGCCGCGGGCAGAGCCGCAGCCCCCTGCTGCATCAGCACGGGCGGTGCAAGGGTCTGGGAGCTAGGCCGTAAGGGCTCGCTGCGTGCGGCAGGTGTCTGCCAGCCTGGAGGTGCTCACCACGGACAAGCGCCGCGCGGAGGCGCGCATCGCGCAGCTGGATGCGGACGCGCGCCGCGACGCGCGCACGCGCAGGTTGGCCACTTGCCCTCCAGTACCCCAACGTACCCTACCAGTAGGCAGGGCTGTTCGGCGCTGCATTCTCGGTCATTTACTCTTCAATCGGCTTGGTTACACACACTGCTATAGGGTACCATTATCTGACCTGGGTGTCAGAGCCTGCTCCCTGAGAAGATATCCAGCCAATTCTGCGCAGCGCAGTGGAGCACACTGCCTGCGCCGACACCTGGAGCATGGTGCACCAGCGCGGTGAACGTAGGGCTGGGGCGGGTCGCGCGGCAGCGCGCTGGAGCAGGAGGCGCGCGACCTGTCGCAGCAGGTGGCCACGCTGGTCAACGAGGTGCAGCAGCTGGGCGCCGGCCGGCCCGCCGGCGGCGCGGCGCCGGCCGCGCGGCCGGCGCTGGAGGCGCCGGCCGCGGGCGCGCTGGACGCCGACGCGGTCATCTCCTCGCGCCTGGTTGTCTTCCACAACATCCAGGCGCGGCTCGCCCGGCAGCGGCGCGCCGAGCGCAGGCGCGGCATGCAGGGGTGCTCCTTTGCGCGGCCTGCCCTGCCCTGACTGGCGCTCTGTTGCCTGGTCCACTGGCGACAGCGTCGCCCACTGCTGGTGCAGAACTTGGTGACACTGTCATTCCTTCGCGCCTCGCCGCACTATGCATGCATGAACCGGATCACTGCAAGCCAGCAACTGTGAGTGCGACGAAATCTGAGTACAAACTCTGTAGACTTCTGGGGCTGCCCTCCCTGCCAGGGCTCTCCTCTGCTGGTTCGTCGAGGCTGAGAAGCCTGCGGCATGTGCGCGCAGCAAGTAAATGTCAATTTTGTGGGTGGCAAACAAGAGCGCTGTGTGCTCGCGCGCAGGAGCTGCAGGACGTCAACCGCAAGCAGCTCGCGGTGCTCCGCCAGCTCAGCCAGGAGCACGAGCAGGAGCGCGCGGCGCTGCGCGCGGGCGTGGAGGCCGAGGCGCGCGACGCGGCCGCGCGGCTGGGCGCCGAGCTGGACGAGCTCAAGGCGCAACGCGAGCGCCAGGAGGTGCTTCCGGGATATTTTTGTCTTTCTTATCTAAACTGATTAGCTTCAGCCTGCCTGGTAACGGGCGCCGCACAGCGATGCCGAGCTGGCCAGGGCCCTGCAAGCCTCGCTGCTCCTGGGTTTCCGTGCAGCTGCGCTGTGGCGGCGGACAAGGCGGGGACATGATGACGTCGCGGCAAACTGTGGACACCAGGGTTTCAGTCTGGGTGTGGTATAAGGATGTGGAAGCAGGCCAAGACATGAGCAGGCCTCATGCAGAGGGGGCGACCTCAGGATGCATGGGCACGGACGACAGCTTGGTGGGGTAGGTAGGGTTTTAACTACCCTACCTTGCCCTGAAGACAGCTTGGTGCGCACTGCGGCCGGCGCAAGCACGCATGAGAGGCCGCGCGGCGCCAGGACCTGTACGCGCGCGTGGTGCGCCAGCGCGACCTCTTCCGCAAGCTGCTGCAGGACAGCGCGGGCGATCCGGCCGGCGCGGCCACGGCCGCCGCAGCCGCCGGCGCAATCACGCTGCGCGCGGCAACGCCCAGCGCGCCGCCGCCGGCAGAGGCGTGCCCCGCTGGCGCGAGGCCGGTCGTGGACGCTGCTTGGGCGTGCCGACAGATCACCCCGCGGGTTTTTGGTCACTGCACTGGCACGCTCACGCGGGCAGCGACCCACGTCCCCTGCCATTCGCGAAGGGTGCGCCTGGCAGGCGGCTGGCCACTCCCGCCTCACCCCTGCTTGACAGGCACGGAGGGGTGCGCAGGCTCAGGCACCTGCGCTGCCTCCATGCAGTTCTGGCAGGTGCTCTGGAGGTGATGGGCTGCTGTGCTGGTCACGTGCAGCTCACCGCTGCGCCCGCGCAGGACGAGGGGCGCTACAAGGAGCTGTGCGCGGAGCTGCAGCGCGACCTGGAGCGCCAGAGCGGCGAGAGCGAGGAGCACATCCGCCACCTGCGCGCCGACGCGGACACCGCCAAGGCGCGCCCTGGCTCCTGTGTCCGGCCTTGTCCTCTAGCTGACGCACACGGCCAGGCACACTTCGGTGCGCCCGGCCCATGGGTTAACCAGCCCTGGTCATCGCCGCCGCCCAAAAAGCTGGAGTTGAAGTGTGCTGGCGCGTGCAGGGGGAGGCCGCGGCGGCGCGCAGCGAGGCCGCGGTCGCGCGCTCGGACGCGCAGTACGAGCGCGAGCGCGCCGAGGGCGCGCAGGCGCAGCTGGCCGACCACCGGCGCCACGTGGAGGCCCTGACGCAGAGCAACGCCAAGTACCAGGTGCCGGGATACAACATTGTAAGTTGAATGGCGGGCGTCGGGTGCAGCTGGCCGAGTACTGGCATCCCTGGGGCCACTGGCATGCAGCAGCGCTGAGACACCTCGTGCCTTCCTCATCACGTACCATGGCAGGGCAGCCCAGAGACGGATTATGAAGGGATGCCGACAGCCTGCTGAGTGTGCGCTCGCGCTGTAGTGTGGCCATCCTGGGCGCCCTGCGGGGAGCCCTTGCGAGGTACATGATGCGCTCGCGCTGCCTGACCAGGCGACGGGCGCCGCAGGTGCTGGTGTCCGAGGTGCAGCAGCGGCTCAGCAGCGCGCACGCGGCGGCGGAGGCCGCGCGCGACGCCGCGCACCGCGAATCCGTGCGCGCCGAATCCCTGGCGGCCGAGAAGCGCCTGCTGGTCGCCAGCGAGCAGCGCGGCGCCGCTCAGGTGACGCGCTGCACACCGCGCGCATGCATCACGCGCGCGTGGCGCGCGAGTGGGTCCCCCGAACAAAAGCTCCACATGGTTCAGGGTGCTCAAACAGGAATTCGGTGCCGACTTCAGGAAGAGGGTGTTGGGTCAGGATGCCGTCCGCCATACGTACCAGCGAGCAGTGGTGGCGTCCTGTGACAGCTCAAGCTTGAGGTGGCTAACGCTACAACGGACTGCGTTCTGGCCTGGCTTTGCAACAGTCCAATGTGCACCATGGCACATGTGTGGTGGTCTGGTCAATGAATGGGGTATCAAAGTAGTGCTGGACCTGGCGCAGGTCAGCGAGCTCAGCCAGGAGCGCTACCGCCTGGCAGCCGAGCTGGAGGCGCTGCAGGGGGTGTAACCCCCCCCCCCCCCCCGCTTTCCAGTCAAGGGTTTTCCATGGCCACCTAACAGCATGGTGGTTTCCAGCCAGCTGGTTTCCGCCCCCAGCTGGGCCTCCTCGTGGGAACATGCATGGTGATGAGCTGGTTTCTTTGCTGTCGCTGGACACAGGCTTGCTGTTGCAGCAGCTGCGGCTGCTGCTTATTACTCGGCGTGACTGCCACGGTTCTGCGGCACACAATACTTGTGGAGGCCGTGGTGAAGGTCTGCCTGGGCTGCGCGCAGGCGCACCAGGCGCGGCAGGACGAGCTGGCGGCGGATAGCACGCGGCTGCGCGAGCGGGCGGCGCGCCTGGAGCGCGAGCTGGCGGACGCGCAGCGCAGCTTGGCGGAGGACGGCCGGCGCGCGCGCGACGCTGCGCTCGCCGCGGACGGCGCCGCCGCGCGGTCCCAGGACAGGCGCGCGCCGTCGCTGCCCGTGCTGTGTGGTCTGCCGGCGGCGGCGCGGCCGGGGAAGGCCGGCGCATGCGAGGCCGCAAGGCCTCGCTTTGCTGACAGCTTCAAAAGGGTGATCTCGGCTTACAGCTGACAGCTTCTGGCTCCTCAGTCACGCCATGCGCACCTGCTTGCAGGTCCGGCTATGGTTGTGTGCATTGGAGTGCTGGGTATTGGAGTGCCTGCTCTGTGATCGCTGTCATGAAGTGCGCAGGCTCGCCAAGCTCGAGGAGGACGCGCGGAGGCAGCAGGAGGCGGCGGCCGCGGCCGCGCAGCGCGCCGCCAACGCGGAGGGCAAGGCCGAGGTGCTGCAGAAGGCGCTGCAGAAGGCCGAGGAGCGCGCGGCCACGCTGGAGATGCAGGCGCGCGCGCGCCCGCCGCGCCCGCGCCCCGGCGCGCCCGTGGGCGCAATGCCACCTGGCCTGGCCTCTTGCTGAACGAGCCCGAATGTGCAGCCCTGCATGCCGCAGCAGCAAAGGTCTTGCGCTGAGCTCAGCCTTGTATCAGGTCTGGGATGGTATGGGGCGGGCTGGGTGCTGCCTGCCGCCATTGTGTCAAAGTGGGCATGTGGCCGTGGTACCCAGCCGCTTGAACGTGCCCGCTGGGTGGTGCGGTGCATATGTGCAGTGGGCCCTGGCAGGTTCTGTTCCATGGGCGTCTGCGCTGGGCCCTGCTGCTCGCGATTGACGAGAGCAGCCGCGCGCACAGATGCAGTCGCGCTCGGGCGCCGCGCCGCTGGGCGGCGCAGAGGGCGCGTCGGAGGGCGGTGCCGAGGGCGCGGGCGCCGACCTGAGCCGCCAGGTGAGCGCTCGCGGCGCACGCGCGGCACCCCAGGCAAGAGTGCATGTTGGCTCTGTATGGTCGGCAGAGGGAAAACGGTTCTCCTGCCTCCCCTGCATGCCGCCGCCCTCTGTGCGGCCTTCTAGTGCATGCGTTCAGCCTGTGCTGGTCGCCAGAGAGCGCACTCCCTGGAGCGGCAAAGCACCGCTCTGCCCGCGTCCATAAATCAGTGCGAGCGCGCGTGTCGCGGCTGCGGGAGCGAAGGGGTCGCCCGGGGCAGGTGCGGTTGCTGCGGGAGGAGCTGGCGTCGGCGCAGGAGGCGGCGGCCGCGGCGGCGGGCCACGCCAAGCAGTACGAGGCGCTCGCCGCGTCCTCGGACGAGGCGTTCCGCGCGATGCAGGCGCGTGCCGGTCCTGCGTTGTCCACCGGGCGAGCACACTTGTTTGTGATAGGATTAGGGTTTGGCAGGGCTAGGATGTGGCCAGCAGGCACAACTGCCTCTGCTGGCCGAGCACTGCTGTCTCTGCTGGCGAGCTGCATGGCACGGCGCTGCTCTTGCTCTCTCTCTCTATCACCCGGCGCGCGCGCCGCAGGTGGAGCACGCCAAGTTCGTGGCCGAGGCCGAGAAGCGGGCGGCCGCGGGCGGCGCCGAGGCTGAGCGCCTGCGGGCGGCGCTGGCCGAGGCAGAGCGCGCCGCCGCCGCCGCGGCCGGCGCGCAGCGCGGCGCCGAGGCGCGCGCCGGCGCCGCCGAGCAGGAGGCGCGCGAGCGCGTGGCCGACCTGGAGGTGCGGCCCCCGGCTGCCCCACGCACTTCTGTGCTCCATCCGGCGTCAGCGAGGCGGCGGCCGCGCGCGCGGCGCGGGCCGAGGCTGAGGGGCCCGCCGCCGCAGCCGTGCGCGCCGCAGCCATGGCACAGAGGGCCTGTTTTTGTCGGATCGGGCTTGCACGCAATGCCTAGGGGCCACCATCGAGGCTTCACCGACAGGCCATGATGTGTCCTTCCAGGGCCTTTCTCATGCAGCTGGGTCAGGGCCCCGCGGACGGGAGCCTGCTGCAGGGCTTGTGCTGGGGCGCCTCCGCTGACGCACTCCCTGGAGCGTCGGCGCTCAAGCGCGCCGTGGCCGCGCTGCCGCGCCTCGCTGTGGGGCGGCAGAACGTCAGCCGGTAAAGAGGAGCAGGGCGGCATGAGCGCGCCGGGCTGCCGACGTGCGCGGTGCGCGGACGCGCGCCGCAGGCGCAGCTTGCGCAAAAGGACGAGGAGAGGGAGCAGGCGGCCGCGCGGCTGGGCCAGATGCGCGCCGAGGTGCAGCAGCTGCAGGAGCAGTACCGCTCCGCGCAGCAGAGCTACGAGCGCCAGGCGCGTGCCCACGGCCCTGCCGGCCCGCCGCCTGCGCCGCCCTCTGCGCTGGGTGGCGGCATGGGGGCCGGCGGTGGGTGCCCGCGGGGCAGACATACGCGATCGTGACGGCGCGATGATGCACGGTTCTCACCCAGCTGAATGCGTGGGGTTGCAAAATCCATCAGGGCTTCATCCGGGACGCAAAGTACCACACCGTACCATATGTCTGCCTTGCAA
>JAABUV010002532.1_pt1 | contig 24576 bp, 21 predicted proteins | sample 5559971 | NCBI WGS metagenome assembly JAABUV01 (sample SAMN10711881, study PRJNA513362) | rock metagenome | isolation source: Antarctica rocks | place: Antarctica: Victoria Land, Knobhead nord | collected 2015-12-19
CGCACAAAAAAGGCCCGGACGGACCATCTACCCACCGGTTTCTGGGGCCAACGGCGACCGCGCGCGGCCCCAGAAACCCCTGCTCCGCTTGACCTAGCCGCCTGATTCAGCGGAAACTAGAGATCATCGGTATCATAGATAACGGTCGCGCCATTTTCCTGGGCGTAGAGGTAGCCAAGCATCTTGCGGCCGTAGTGGTTCCAAGGTAGCAGTGACGACATCCGATAGCCGAGCCGATGTTGGCGCTGCGCGGACAAAAACACGACATCCTTGCATTCCCAGCTGGCCGGACTCTTCTTGTCGCCGACGACAATTAGCGTGAATCCTTCCATTCGCGCGAGTGATCGGACAGCGGCGCTCGGCGCATGGATGGACGTTACGACGGTAAAGTTGGTCATGGCGCCCTCACTGAGCTTGCTTGACGAGACGTATATCGGGGTCATCAGCACACAGCGGCGTACGAGCCTCTGCCCTGTTCTCTGGAGCGTGGCGGTACTCCTCCCACATGCGGCGGTACAGCGCTTCCAGGTTACGGGTGTAGCGTGCGCAGTCAAAGAGTGGCGCCGTATCGCGGTTCACCGCCAGCCGCTCACGCAGGGCCGCTAACTGTGCCGGATCATGCGCCAGGGCCAGGGCCAGGGCCTCGTACTCCGGCAGTGACGCGGTCACCAATTCAGGCAGACCCACGGCGTGGAGCAGACTGCCGGCCACACGCGCGGCGAACGACTCACCGGAACAGGTCAGCACCGGTAGCCCAGCCCAGAGCGCATCGTTAGCGGTGGTGTGCCCATTGAACGGCAGCGTATCTAGAAACAAATCGGCCAGGCGATGCCGCGCGAAGTGCTCCGGCAGGGGCAGCCGTGGGGCGAAGACCAGGCGTCGCGGATCGATGCCGGCTTGCTCCGCCGCTTCGCGGAGGTTGGCGGTCGCCCAGGCATTCGTTTCCGGCAACCAGAGCACGCTGCCAGGTGTAGCGGCCAGGAGGCGCATCCAGACGGCGAACAGGCGCGGGGTAATCTTGAGGCTCTGGTTGAAGGCGCAGAAAACGAAGCCTTCCTTGGGCAGGCCGCACGCCGCTCGCGTGGGCGCCTGCGACGCGATCGGGCGCAAAGGGTCGTTGGGCAGATAGCAGTCTGGCAGATAGGCCAGCCGCTCACTGAAATGGATCGCATGCTCGGATGGAACGATGAAACGGTCCACGATGATGTAGTCCATGTAGGATGCGCCCAGAGTGCCGGGGTAACCCAGATAGTTGACCTGGATGGGGGCGGGCCGCAGCGCCAGGATCTCAGGCCGCATCTTGAGTAAATAGCCGGAGAGATCCAGTAAGATATCGACTCCGTCGGCATGGATACGATCCGCGGCTGCGGCGTTCGGCAGCCCGGTCAGATCGACGAACCGATCCACGCCCTGAACGATTCGCCCGCGTATGGCGCTGTTGTCATCGGGTCCTGTGGAGTAGGCGCTAATCGTGAACTCTGATCGATCATGCCTCTCGAACATCTCAGGGAGTAGCTGTGCAAGGATGCCATCATTGAAGTCTGGAGAGAGATAGCCAATGTGCAGCCGCTTGCGTGGTTCCCGCTTATTCATGGAAAGTCGCGCCCGCCCCTCGGCCTCGCATGCGGCATAGTGATTCGCGGCCCAGGTGCGCGCGCAGACCAGTTGCTCGGCCGCCGTGCTGGGAACGTTCAAAAAGAAAAAGGGGCTGACCGAGCCAACATGCGTGTTCATCACTCCAGCGCGGACCTCCGCCCATCGATCCTCCAGGCCGTCCCACGCGCAGAGCTTTTGCTGCAGGTTCGCCAGTTGCATACGAACCCCTAGCGAATTGGGGGCCAGCCGCAGCGCCTGCTCGTACGCTTCGCGAGCCTCGGCAAGGCTACCGAGCCGCATCAGGGCTTCACCCAGGTTGCCCAATAACTCGGGCAGCAGGGCATTGTCGCGGCAGATTCGCACCGCTTCACGGAGACAGCCGACCGCGGCGGGGATGTCGCCCATCATACGCAGGGCGGTGCTCAGGTTCTGATAGTATTCGGGGGCCGTGCCTTTCAGCTCGATGGCGCGGGCGATATACTCGACGGCAAGATTGTATTGGTACTCTTGCGCGGCCGCGACGCCCAACAAGTGCAGCACGTCCGCATTGCGCGGTTCGCGCGCGAGCATCCGCCGGTATAAGGCGACCGCGTCCTGTACGTGGCCCTGTCGATGCAACTCCAACGCGGCCTGGAACAGGGCAGGCGTCGCGAGAGTCTCGGGCTGAATGGCCGTTCGTATTCCCTGTCTGGCGTCTCCGCCTAGGCAACAACGTTTGTACTTCTTTCCACTGCCGCACGAGCACAGCCCATTCCGGCCTGCCCCTCCGCGTGCCACTGCCTGCTGCATACATCGCTCTCATGTGTCTTGCCGCCAGCGCGGCGCCGCGTCTCAACCGCGGTCAGGCCTACCTGGCGCTTTCTTTAATGAACGCCGGTAGTGTAGCCACGCGGCCAAAAGTCCCGGAAGCGCACTGTCGCATGTCCAATGCGCGGTACCCATCAACCGTACCACCCCCAACCGCGGGCGTATAGCGATACGCCCCTACAACCGCATCTGGTCCATTCATGGACACGCAGGCGACCCCGCTGTGTGGCGTCGCCACATACCCGGCACATCCCTACCGGCTTGTAGGGGCGTATCGCCATACGCCCAGCGTTCGCGCCCGTGGCGCACGCCGCATCGCTGGCGGGATGTAGGGCGTATCGCCATACGCCCGCCGGTCGCGCCTGTGCTGCCCGACGCGCGGGTGGCGGGTACCGTGCATTGGCTGCCCGCACGCCATATTCCAGGCGGGGTGTAGGGGCGTATCGCCATACGCCCGGCGTTGTCCCCACGCACGTTTACCATCGGCCGCGCCTATGCCCCGCGCGCCCCGCGCCCCGCGCACGTACACCATCAGCCGCCCCTATGCCCCGCGCGCCCTGCGCCGCCCCCACCAACCGCACCGCTCCACAACCGTCGGCATCCGCCGCGCATCAGGCAGCACGGGCGCGACCCACGACCGTCGGCATCCGCCATGCATCATGCATCACGCATCACAGGCGCGACCGGCGGGCGTATGGCGATACGCCCCTACAACCGCCCCTGGTCCCGTCATGGGTGCGGGGGCGACCTCCAGGCGCGCGACGTATCACCGCCAGACGCCCGGCGTTCGCGCCCGTGGCGCACGTCATATTCCAGGCAGGGTGTAGGGGCGTATCGCCATACGCCCGGCGTTGGCCCCACGCACGTTTACCATCGGCCGCGCCTATGCCCCGCGCCGCGCCCACCAACCGTACCGCCCCCAACCGCGGGCGTATAGCGATACGCCCCTACACCCGCGCCTGGTCTATTCATAGACACACGGGTAATCCCGGCATGAGGGGACATAGCGCCATATGCTTGCGGTTGCATGTCGGGTTTAGGCGCATCCAAGCCAGAGGGCGTGCTATAGTCGAGTTACATCACCGGCAGTAGCGGTGATCGCGTTATGAAAGGAATAGGAGCGTCGCATATGACAATAGAGGAAGCTATCGTCGATACAATACGGGCGTTACCCCTGGGACAACAACAAGAGGTCTTGCGCTACGCGAATTCTTTGCGTAACCCGACGCAACGCGCGCTTGCCGGTGAGCCTCGTCAGAGAAACGACCATGCGATGAATGATCCGCTCGCTCCTTTCCTCGGCGCTTTCGAAGCCACAGATCCTGATGTCATGCAACGGCATGACGACTATCTCGCTGATGCCTACGCCGACATCCATGTCTCTGCTCCAACAGTACACTGACAAAGAGTGGTCGTTGGTCGATGCCGCTAGCTTCGTGGTGATGCGGCAGCTCGGGATATCGGAAGCCTTCACGAGCGATCACCATTTCTCGCAGGCCGGCTTTATCCAGAGGCCGCGCTGACAGTCACGCGCTAGATGGGCCACTGGTGGCAGGGGGATGTAGGGGCGTATCGCCAGACAGACTCCCGGTGACCGCCCCGCGCACGTACACCATCGACCACCCTATGACCCGCGCCCACCAACCGCGCGACCACCGACCGTCGGCATCCGCCGCGCGTCAGGCATCACGCCCGCGACCATCGGGCGTATGGCGATACGCCCCTACAACCGCCCCTGGTCCCTTCATGGGCGGGGGGGCGACCTCCAGGCGCGCGACCTATCGCCGTCAGGCGCCCGACGGTTGCGCCCGTGGCGCCCGCCACATTCCAGGCGGGGTGTAGGGGCGTATCGCCATACGCCCGCCGATCGCGGGCGCGCGGACGGCGTGTACCGTGGGTTTCATGCGGCCGTGCTGCCTACCAGGCGGGGTGTAGGGGCGTATCACTATACGCCCGCCGGTCGCCCCACGCGCGTTTACCATCGACCGCCCCAATGCCCCGCGTGCCCTGCGCCGCCCCCACCAACCGCGCGACCCACAACCGTCGGGCGTATGGCGATACGCCCCTACATCCCGCGCGTGGTCCTACTATATGGCAGGGCGGCTCCCCTCTCCCGCGCACGGGAGAGCCGGTTGGACTGTCGGAGCGCAGCGGAGAGAGACCAATCCGCATGGGTCGGGGGTGAGGGCCCGCCTATCCCTCATTCGGCCCCCGCCCGATAGCAATATTCTCCTAATTCGCGCGCTGGCCCTACAGAAGCGCGAAACGTCACCGAAGATATGTATGTAGGCAGCGAGAGGCTGTCACGAGAAAGACGCGGGGGCACGGACGCGCTCGCGATAGATAAAAGACAGGGAGTTCAACTACCATGGGACTGCGCATCAACAACAACCTCGAAGCCCAGAACGCGCTACGCGAACTCAACATCAACCAGATGGCGTTCAGCAAGTCGATGCAGCGCCTCTCCAGCGGCAAGCGCATCAATAGCGCCGCCGACGACGCGGCCGGGTACGCCATCAGCAACAAGCTCAACGCCCAGGCGCAGGGCCTCAACCAGGCGTCGTCCAACGCCCAGGACGGCATCTCGATGGTCCAGACCGCCGCCGGCGGCCTGCAGACGACAATGGGCTTGCTACAGCGCTTCCGCCAACTCGCGGTGCAGTCGGCCAACGATACTAACACGACGAGCGACCGCCAACAACTGCAGTCCGAGGCCAACCAGATCTCTCAAGAGGTCACGCAGATCGCCGGCACGACGCAGTTCAACACGAAGAACCTGCTCGACGGCGCCCAAGCCGCGACGTATACGTACGCAGGCCAGTCGGCGACGGCCGGTACGACCTCCGGCATCACGGGCCTTGCAGCCACAAACCCGGTAGCGGTTACAAGCGCGACAACTATGGCGACCGGTTCGTACACCGCCAACATGACGTCGGCCACCGCAGGTACGATCGCCTACAAGGGCACAAGCTACAACCTCACGGGCACGACATCCGGCGGCACGACCACCTTTGCTTTAGCCACTGGTCAAACGCCGCCGTCCGACCTTGCAGGTCTGTCAATCGCCGTAACTGGCGCCAATTCCACGACCCCCCCGACCTTCAGCGCCAGTTCCCAGGTTAACTTTAGCGTGGGTGGCGGTACGGCGACCCAAAGCGGCGGCGGCGTGACGTTACAGGTCGGCGCCAATCAGGACCAGAACCTGAACGTCGCCATCAGCGCGATGGACTCGTTCTCGCTGGGCGTCTCGGCCACGGGCACGGGCAACGCCGCGGCGGTCTACGCCGCCAACGGCACACAAACCAGCGCGGCCGCGACGACGGGCGCGCTCGACATCACGACGCAGGCCAATGCGAATAAGGCGATCACTACGATCGACGCCGCGATCAACACGGTCAACACGCAGTCGGCTAGCCTCGGCGCGGTGCAGAACCGCCTCTCCGCGGCCATGAGCAACCTGGCCATTGGCTCGGAGAACATGACGGCGGCCTACGGCAACATCACCAACGTCAACATGGCCCAGGAGTCGACCAACCTGGCCACGGCACAGATCCTCCAGCAGTCCGCCACGGCGATGCTCGCGCAGGCCAACCAGGCCCCGCAGGGCGTGCTCAAGCTCCTCGGCTAGTCCCGGTGAGCGATAAGACGGCGCGCGTGACGATAACCACGCGCGCCTGACAGAGACCCAGCCGGGCGAGAGACGTTCTCGCCCGGCTGGGTTTCCGTCGTTGATAGCGGCGCGGCTACTCTGTGCCTGGGAGAAACACACTATGTCGAACAACAGCACGATCGGCTCGTCCACGACATCCGGGACCACGCCGATAGATTACTTGGGTTCGATCGGCAGCTTGACCGGCCTGCCCTTCGACCCCAATACGCTCGTCAATGGCCTGCTGCAGGCCGATCAGATCCCGATCACAAACCTACAAACGCAGATCAAGAATATCCAGACCAATGAGAGTATTTACAAGAGTATCGGGACCGACGTTAACGCGCTGGGCTCGCTGGCCTTTAACCTGACGCTGCAAAGCAACGTGCAGGCCAACGCCGTCACGTCCTCCAACGCGACGGGCGCGACCGCCATGGCTGGGCCGAGCGCCGTCGCGGGCAGCTATACCGTCCTGGTCAATAGTCTGGCCACGCCAACGGTCGCCACGTCGCAAAGTCCCCTCGGCGCGGCCATCGACCCCTCTAAAACGCTGGGCGCGCTGAACCTCAACGGTACGCTGACGGCGGGCAACTTCAGCCTCGTCGTCGACGGCAAGGTCCTCTCGCCCATCGCCGTCGACCCGTCGCAGACACTGCAGAGCGTGCTCAGCCAGATGCAGTCCACTATCGCGGGCGCGGTCGGCGCGGACTCCAGCGCCGTGAGCGTGACGATGTCCAACAACAAGCTGCAGGTGAGCTTCGCCGCCGGCGCGACAAAGCCGCACGCGATCGTGTTCGGCGCCGGCGGCGACACCTCCAACTTCCTGTCGCTGATGAACCTCTCCACGGTGCAGGGCACGGTGGCGCCCGGCGGCGCGCTGTCCAGCAGCACGGGCGTCGGCGTGGTTCAGCCCGCGCAGCGGTTGAACGCGGCCGCGCTAGCCACTCCGCTGACGTCGCCCACGAACGACGGCGCGGGCAACCTGACAAGCTCGTTCGCCGTCAATGGTGTGTCCATCGCCTGGAACGCGGGCACGGACAGCGTGAATGACGTACTTGGCCGCATCAATAGCTCGTCGGCCGGCGTGACGGCGCAGTACAACAGCGCGACCGACGCGCTCGTGCTAACCAACAAGACCACGGGACAGGCGGTGATGAACCTGCACGATACGACCGGCAACTTCCTACAGGCGATGAATCTACAGCCAGACACAACAGGGGCGCAGGCGCTGGGCACGTCCGCCAGCTTGACCCTCAATGGCAAGACGACCGTGACGTCGCCCACGAACACATTCAGCAACGTTGTGCCCGGCCTCTCCATCACGGCCCTGACGCAAGGGCAGACGGCGACGCTGACGGTCGGCCCCGATACCACGGGCGTCACCAAGCAGGTGCAAGCGTTCGTCGATGGCGTCAACAAGGTCCTGGGCGACATCAACCTGACGCAGCAGAAAGACCCTACCAGCGGTACCTACAGTTCGTTGCTCGGCGATCCAGTCTTAAATAGTCTCAAAGATCGCCTGATCACCACGATCACAGGCGCGCTGACCTCGTCGGGGTCGTACCAGTCGCTGCAGGACATCGGCGTCACCACGGGCATCGTGGGCAGCGCCGCCGGCACGACATCAACGCTGCATCTGGACACGACGAAGCTGGCCGCCGCGCTCACCGCGAACCCAAGCGCGGTCGCGAACCTCTTCACCGGCACGAAAGCGGTCAATGGATTCGACGGCGTGGCGCAGCAACTCAACACCTACCTGCTCCAGCAGTCGAACCCGTTCACTGGCCCATTTGGGCAGTACCAGAGTTCGGGCGACGCACGCGTCAAGACGATTCAAACGCAGATCACCGCACTGCAGGTGGCTATGGCTAACCACCGCAAGATACTGACGACGCAGTTCACGGCCATGAGCAACGCGCTCAGCATGCTCAACAACCAGGCGGCGATCTTCGCCAGTTCCGGCGCCAGTTCGTCAAGCTCGTCGAGTTCGTCGGGCAGTGGGCCGTAGCGGGAGGCCCGGCCTGCGACTGCGGTCGCATGGCAAACAACGGACACTGCGGTGTCACGGCCACCCGACCACAGTCGTGGTGGTCTGCCCTGCGACCGCAGTCGCAGGCCAGTCCGCAGTCGCAGGTTGTAGAGGTTTGCAGCACGGCAGTGCCGTTCGCTGCCATGCGACCGCAGTCGCAGGCTTCTTTAAGAGGGAGGATTTTCGATGCTAGACACACCCGTCGAAGGCAGGCAACGCGCGCTGTTGGAGCAGCTGGCGGCGCTCAACGATCGGCAAGCGCAGGCCCTGGATACGGGCGACATGACCTCGTTCACGCGCCTCTCCGACCTGCGCGGCCAGGCGGTGAGCGAGGCCCTAGCCTACCTGCCGCCGCACACGCCGTGGGCGCCCGCGCTCGCCACGCTCGCGGCACAGGTACGCGAGCGCTCCAAAGACCTCCAGCAGTCCATTCACGCGTGCATGGCCGTGGTACGGCGCGACATGGCGGCCCTCACGCAGCGCCAGCAGGCCACGCAGTATCTCTCCGGCGCCCTGCCGCACGACGCCGGCGATCCGCGCCCCAGCTGGCGGGGCTAAGCACAATGCCAAGGGCCCCTGGCTTTGGAAAGAGGAACTGATGATGGAACAGGTACAGGCGCACACGGATCTACGACAGGCCACGACTGACACGTCGTCGCGTGAGCTCGCGGTAGGCGTCCAGCAGCAAACTCAGGCGCAATCATCCAACCACAGGGGCGCGGACTCACCGCTGCGTGGCATCTCGCTCAGCAGCGCGCAGGCGACCCTCGACGCCGGGCGTACCCTCGTCACAGACTACATCATGGGCGCCAACAATACGCTCGCGGAGATCCGCGTCATTGACCCGACCACCCATCAGATCGTCGCCGCGAGCCCGCCTGAAACGATCGCCCAGATGCGCCAGGAGATGCTGACCTACCAGAACCTCGGCAAAGACGCCGGCAATCGTTGAGTGGTGAGTGCCGCTGGCCTGCGACTGAAGTCGCAGGCCAGGCCCACGAACACAATCGCGTGGCGTGCCCAATGAATACCAGCTCTCCAGAAAAAGCTAAACCTGCCGAATAAGATAGAGCAAAGAACACTGACGACCGCGGCGCGCGCTCACGGGCGCCGCGGGGATACCAAGAGGGAGCATAGGTCCATGCAGCTAGGTGGGTACGCGCAATATCGCACAGTCACGACGCAGACAGCCACCCCCGGAGATCTTCTCCTCCAACTCTACCAAGCGGCGATCAAAAACGCCGGGCAGGCCGGCGAGGCCATCGACCGGCGCGACCCGGCCAAGGCGCACGGCCATATCGTGCGCGTACAGGACATCGTGGCCGAACTGCGGCGCACGCTTGACCACGAGCGCGGCGGCGAGATTGCTGTGACACTTGACCGGCTCTACGACTACATGCTGCAGCGCCTCGTCGCCGCCAATATCGCCAAGGACCGCGCGCCGCTCGATGAGGTCACCGGTATGCTACGTCAATTGCTCACGGCGTGGCGGACAGCCGTCCGCGAGGCGGGACGGCCAGCCGCCGCCAGCGGCGCGGCGCTGGCGGCGGCAGCGCGATAGCGCTCTCGCCCATCGGGTACCGTGGGCGCGAACACCGGGCGTATGGCGATACGCCCCTACAACCGCGCCTGGTCCCTTCGTGAACGCGGGAGCGATCCCTACACGGTGGCGCGTCCGGTGGCCGCCACACACCCGATGCGTTCCAGGCGGGTTGTAGGGGCGTATCGCTATACGCCCGGCGTTGGCCCCACGAACGTTTGCCGCACCCACAACCACGTCCGCCCCCAACCGTACGACCCGCGACCGCCGGTGTTCGCCGTCCATTGAACATCGCCGGGGCGACCGTCGGGCGTATGACGATACGCCCCTACACCCGCTCGCCCCGGTGTACGCGGCAGGTTCCGCGACCGTCGGGCGTATGGCGATACGCCCCTACAACCCGCCTATGGTCCATTTGTAGAAACGCGGGCGATCCCTACGCGACAAGGCCAGGTTCGGGCCATGCCTCGCCACACCCCCCATTCGGGCTATTGCCCCTCCCCCCCATCGCGCCTATCTTGCGTGCGTATGTGGATCGTTCGATCCACCCGGACCCGACCACACACAGGACACAGGACACGGGCCGGAAAGGCAAACCTGCCGAGAGGCGGGGACGCAAAGCCACGGGACTCGATCGGACACCGCGATGTCGTCGAGTTAGCCGGGCTGCCGAAAGGAACGCGCGCATGATGCGTATGCATAGCTCCCCCACTGGCGCCCCGCGCACGATGATGCGCACGATAGCGGCCGAGCCCATCTCGGACGACTCGATACTCCTCGACTCCTGGGATCGCCGACCCGCTGAGGAGCCCGACGATTCCGCCGACGTCAGCCTGATCAGCACCTACCTACGCGACGCCGCGTGCTACCCTAAGCTCACGGCCGCCGAGGAGCGTGAACTCAGCCGCCGCATCCGCGAACACGCCGACGCCGACGCCGAAGAGCGCTTTATCGCGTGCAATCTGCGGCTTGTCGTGAGTATCGCCAAGGAGTATCAGGCGGCCGGCCTCTCGCTGCTCGACCTCATTCAAGAGGGTAATATCGGGCTGATGAAAGCGGTCAAGCGCTACAATGGCAGCCGCGGCTTCCGCTTCTCGACGTATGCCGTGTGGTGGATTCGCCAGCAGATTACCCGCGCCATCTGGAGCAGCCACGGTCCCCTCAAGATACCCACGCGCCTCATCGACGAGCACCGCCGCGCCTTGAAGGATCAGCAGCAGCAGGAAGAGCGCGACAGCGCCGCGGGTCTCACGACGGCGCGGCACGGTGAGCGCGGCGCGTCCGATCCGGCGCCGTGGAGCATCGTCGCCGTCTCCGGCGAAGAGGCCGAGTTGCATCTGGAGGCGCTGGCGACCCCCGAGGCCGAGGGGCCCGCGCGACACGCCGAGAACCACGACGTGCTGGAGACGATCTACCAGGCGCTGCAGTCGGTCAGCCGCCGCGACCAGCAAATCATCACCGAGCTATTCGGGCTGGGCGACACCACCCCGATCAGGATCGAGCAAGTCGCCTCCCGCCATAGCCTGACCTGCGAACGCGTCCGCCAGATCAAGAAAGCCGCCTTCGAGTCCGTCCGCCGCTCGGCGTACGCGGAGCAGCTGGCCGTGTATTAGGCGAGAGTTGCCAGTTGCCAGTTGCCAGTTGCCAGTTGCCAGTTGCCAGTTAGCATACGTCGTTTCGTCACATCATGCACAAAACCTGTAGAGTGCCCCGCACTACGAACTGACAACTGACAACTGGCAACTCCCGACTGTTCACGCCGAGCGCGCGTTCTCGCCGATGTATTGCTCGGCGATGGCGCACACGGCGTCGATGTTAACGGGGCACGGCTCGGGCAGCGGCCCAGGGCTGTTGAACGCGGGATACATGGGGTCAACCTCGCAGGCGGCCGCGTTGGCGATGGCGACACAGCAGGCCAACATGTTCTCCGCGCCAGGCATCAGCGCCTCATGGTGTAGCGTCAGCGCCTCGGTCAGTTCGCGCGGCAGGGACCATAGCTCGGCTAGTTGACGCCCAACCTCGGCGTGCGTGCTCCCGCAGACGATACGCTCGGCCTCGGACAACGCGCAGCCGTGACGCCCCATGACGGCTTCGAGGGTTGTGTGGGCGTAGACAGTGTCTTGTTGCGACACCCCGTTGATGACGATCTTTCCAATATCGTGTAAGAGTCCCGCGCTATAGGCGTTGCCGATATTGGCGTAGCCCATCTCGCGCGCCACGTACATGGTGACATTGCCCACGAGTTCACTGTGCCGCAGGAACGAGCCCGCGGCTAGACCGTAGAGCGGCAGTTCTTTCTGCGCCGCCTGCGAGACCCCACTGGCCAGCACGAGCAGACGCCCCTGCGCCATCCCTATCACACGGATAGCGTCGCTAATGCTGCCAACGCGCCCGCGCAGCCCAAACATGGCGCTGTTGGCCATGCGCAGCATCGTGGCCGAGATGCCGACATCCCGTACCGCGAGGTCGGCGATCTCGCGCAGCGGCACGTTGGGGTCATCAAGGAGCGAGAGCAGGCGCATCGCCGTATCGGGGAGCGGGGCCAGGGCCTGCAACATTTTCTTCGTGATGCGCGCGTCCATTGCGACGGGCGCCCGTTGGCTTTGATCTATCGTTTGAGCCATCGCTGTTCTCCTACCCTCCCATACTTAGAGCTCACGAATGACGGTGCTCCCAGTGCAATCTATCGCGGCCCCTGCCGACCATGCCAACCCTCAGGACTCATGAATTATTGTAGGGGCGTATGGCATACGCCCGTGCGTTCGAGGCCACGAACGTATGCCATACGCCCCTACATAACGCCGGGAACCTTCCTCACGGACTATTCACGAGCCCTATGCCAACCCCGTCTCATAGCGCTTTTTAAGACGCTTTCTTTAGCGGCGCGGTCGAGCGCGCCGTTCTGGCCGCGCCGCCTTTGCCTTTGGCAGGCGCTCCTTTGCTGGTCTTGGCACGGGCTTTAGCGCGCCGGCGGCCTCTACCCTTCTTAAACAGCGCCAGCGCGATGAACAATAGGATAACCGGCAGGAGCACGAGGGGGACGCGCAGTCCGTTCGCGGCCGGTCGCGGCGCGCCCTTCTTATAGGGCGTTGGCGTCCCCCTCACCGTCGCCGCTGGGTGAGACCCTGGTAGGTGTAGGGCCAGCGGAATGGTCACGCTCGGCCCCAACACCATTTGCAGCAGCGACGTCTTCGACCGCGTCATGGCCCGTTTATGATGACGCGCCGGAGGCGGCGCGGGCGGCGCCGGTACAACCCCGAGCAGTCCGCTCTCGCTTTTGCTGCTCCGCGAGCCCTGCAAGATGACCAGGTAGGTCGCCTAGATCAGTCTTGCGCGGGACGCGGAATCGTACCATCGCGATCCCCACCGCGTTGGCGACATCATGGGCGATAGGTTGCACGCCCCACGACAGCGTCACGGGCTCGCCAGGGGTGAAGCCCTGTCCCCACGCCAACGCCTCCCCGCCGGACCACGCCGACCGTGGGGCAAGCAGCGCCTCCGGTACGGGCGATGGGCCCAGCGTGAATAGCTGAGTAGGCGGGTGATACGATCCAGAGAGACCCAATGCGCGTAAGCTGCCGTCGACGTCATCGGTCATGAGCAGTTGTTGTCCCCTCCCTGCCAGGACCAGACCGGCGGGATGTCCGCCGACACCATAGCGGCGTGTCAGCCGGTAGGTGCGGTCGTCGTAGACGCTGATGACGCCCGCGTTATCGGCGGCCACGTACAGCAAATGATGGCGCGCGTCGACGACAAGGCCCGCGGGAGACGCTGGGACCCTGAGTATGTGGAGCAACTCCATGCTCCCCGACGCCAGCACGAAGATGGCGTTAGAGCTTTTTCTACAAGTTAAGGATTTTAAGCCGTTGTCAAGGCCATTTTTGCAGCTTTTAAGCCAACCTGATAGCCGCCATGTTGCACAAACGCATGAGGCGCATGGCGTAGCGACAGCCGTGTGTGGGAGCAAAAGGCTCGTGGAAGTACGGCGTATATGCTGCTACGCTCCCTTTGCCACCCCGAGCGGCGGAAATGCGGGTACTTGACATGTGGCTCAGAACCTTAACTTGTAGGCAATAGCGTTAGAGATAGGCTGCGCCAGGTACGTTCGGCCCACCGTCACGTCCTGCGCCGCCGCGCCACTCTCGCTCGACGCCCCTCCTCCCTGCGCGTGCGCCCGCGAAGGCGCACTCAGCGCTAGGAGGAGGAGCATTAACACAAGCGCCGCAACCCCCTGGGACCGCCGGCATCTTGCCGGCCTGCCGTCGTGGGCGCGTATGTCGGCGGTAGCAGACGCCGTTGCCGCGACCGTGTGCCGGCAAGATGCCGGCGGTCCCAGGGGAGACGGAACCGGGACGCCAACCGTCACCCCCTCTCCCACGGTTAGGGAGAGGCGCGCTGGACCGTCGGCCGCAGCGGGGACCCTACGGAGTGGGGAGTGGACAGTTAGCCACGGGGTGGGGGGTGAGGGCCTCTTCATCGCTCGGCCCTTTGATAGAAGCACGGCGCGGCGTAGCGTAGGCCAAACCCGGCCGCGCCGCTGATGACTTCCGTGGCCCCAATAAATAGATATCCGCCGAGGCGCAGCGCGCCGGACAGTTTACGATATAGTTCCTGCTTGGCCTCATCCGTGAAATAGATGACGACGTTGCGGCAAACGATTAGGTCGAACGTGCCGGGCGCCGGGTCTTGCAGTAGATCGTGCCGCTCGAACCGTATCATAGGGGTGATCTGGCGAGCGATCGTGTACGGCGGTCCGTCTACGCTGACATAGCGCTCACGCAGGCGTCGCGGCAGGTGTGTGATATCCTCGCGCGAGAAGCCGGCGCCCGTGCGCGCCCGCGCCAGTATCTCTCGGTCAATATCAGTCGCGTGAATCGACTGAGAGGCGGAGGGATCCGCGTCATGCAGGAGCATCGCCAACGTGTAGGGCTCGGCGCCGTACGAGCACCCCGCGCTCCACACGCGCAATTGGCGTGTGGCCCCTCGTAACTCCGGCAGCACAACCTTGACCAGGTGATCAAACGACTCGGGGTTACGATAGCATTCGGAGACATTGATGGTCAGGTGCTGCTCGAATTGCCGCAAAAGCTCACGGTTAGCCCGCAGCATCGATACGAAATCACGTAGTGTACCGGCGCCATGTTTGCGCGCCAAGTCGCGGATACGCCGCTCCATCTGTCCTTCTTTGTACAGATCGAGGCGCAGCGGCACCAGCGGCGCGACCGCGCGCTTGAACACCGTATAGTCGGTCTCTGTCGACGTCAACATAGTCTGTCATTTCTAGCCAGTAGGGCTCTTATTAGTCGGAAGTCGGAAGTCGGGAGTCGGAGGTCGGAAGTCGGAAGCAAGGGTTCGCTGACGTAAAGCGAGGTCGTCTACTGGGAACGCCGGTTCCCAGTGGATACGACTTCCGACTCCCGACTCCCGACTCGTTACTCTCTACTTCGGCCTCTGAGGACCGAACAAGAGGACTAGTGCCCGTGGGAATCTTGGGGGGTGTTCAGGAGCGATACCATGGCCGCGTACTCGGTCTCCAGCCGCGTCAATAGCGGACGGATAGACGCCGGTCCAAGAGCCAGTGTGTGGAGCGCCGCGGGTTTGATTGGCGGCACGAAGGGGTCTCCGCCCGAGCCTAGACCGAGGGTACGGGCGAGCATATCGGCGACGTGAACCGCGGCGACAATTTTGGAGTGTTCGACGGCCAGTTGCGGCGTGTGGTGGTAGCCAATCGCCGCCACGACGCCCCCAGGCAGCGACCACCGCTTGGCCAATAGTCGCCCCACGACCGCGTGTGATGGCTCATTGCTCTCGACCTCGCGGCTGTAGAACGTCGCGTGGCCGCGTCGCGCCTCGTCCATCATCGTGTCGAACCTATCGGGGACCAATTGCCACAACGCATGCTTGCCGAGGTCGTGCAGTAGGGCCGCCGCGTAGAGCTCTTCGGGCTCGGCATACCCAACCTGCACGCCGATGGCCCGCGCAGCCAGTGCGGTCGCCAGCGCGTGACGCCACAGCTCTAGTAATGAAAAGGGGGCGCCTAATCGTGGGCGCGTCTCGAGTGTGGTCAGGGCGCTTTGCGAGCGCAGCAACACGCCGAGGGCGTCGAAGCCGACGAGCCGAACGGCCTGCGGTATTGTCGTCACCGGCGTGGCGGGGCTACGACGCGACGCGTTGGCTTGCGCGAGAACGCGCGCTGTCATGATCACGTCGCCGCCCACGATGCGGCCAACGTCCCGATACGTGTAGTCCGGGTTGTCCAGCGCTGTGGATAATCTCTCCCGTACCGCCGGCAACGTAGGCAGGCTCTCCGTCCGCTCGATCGCCGCCTCGATCGTCTTGCGATCCATTGCGCTACTTACCTCTACGGCTAGGACTCATTGCGGAGCCGCTCAATCAAGAGTTCCTCGGCCACGTTGCGAGCCTCGCTCATCAACGGGGTCAGGGGCTGAAGCAGGGAAAACCGGTCGTCCAGGAGCGCCTTGACCTCCTCGATGCGCGCCGGATCGAGGGGTTGCGTCGCGCTGCCCTGACGTGACACGATGTCGGCCTCGCGCACGTCCCACGACGCGAAGAGGGCCAAGTGCGTCTCGCCAAGTACCGTCGCGGCGGCGGCTAGGAGGACGCCACGCGGGCTATGGACGGGACTGTTCAACACATCGCCCGCGCGTAGATCGACGATAGATATCCTGGGCACGGCTCTACACCTTCTCTGCAACAGTATGATGCCTTGCTACACGCAAGATACCACAAACCCCTCACCCCCGCCCCATGCGGGGGAGAGGGGGAGTAGGGCAATCGCATATGAACCGGCGAGGACTTTGAGCAGATAGGTGTGTTGTTGAAGATCACAGTTGATATACTTCAAAGTAGCCTGGGAGGAATACTACTTTGAGTTTACAAATGGGTATCGTGGGCTTGCCCAACGTCGGCAAGTCCACCCTTTTTAATGCCCTTACGTCCGCCGACGCCGTCGCGGCCAATTACCCTTTCGCCACTATCGACCCTAACGTCGGCATCGTAGAGGTGCCCGACGAACGCCTCCAGAAGCTCGACGACATCGTGCACTCGCGCCGCATCGTGCCGACAAGCATGGAGTTCGTCGACATCGCCGGCCTCGTGCGCGGCTCCAGCCGTGGCGAAGGCCTCGGCAACCAATTCCTGGGCCACATCCGCGGCGTCGACGCCGTGGCCATGGTCGTGCGCGTCTTCAGCGACCCCAATGTGATCCATGTCGAGGGCGACGTCGACCCCGTGCGCGACGTCGAGACGATCACGACCGAACTCTGCCTGGCCGACCTGGCCTCGGTCGAGCGGCGCGTCGAGCGTACCGAGCGCGCTGCCAAGAGCGGCGATAAGCGCTACGCGCCGCAATTATCCTACCTACGCGAACTGGCGGCCCACCTCAACGAGGCCAAGCCGGCGCGCACGCTGCCCGTGCCGGAAGGGGCGGCCGAGGCCCTGGAGGACGTGCCGCTGCTGACGTCGAAGCCTATCCTCTACGTCGCCAACCTCGACGAGGACGCGCTGGCCAACCTGGACGATGCGAAGCCGGGCGGCCTGCGCGCGCTGGAAGAGATTGCCGCCGCCGAGGGCGCGCAGGCCGTGCCGGTCAGCGCCAAGCTAGAGGCTGAACTGGCCGAGTTGGGACCCGAGGACGCGCAGGCTTACCTACAGGAGATGGGCATCGGAGAGAGCGGCCTGCGGCGTATGATCCGCGCTAGCTACGCGCTGCTCAACCTGATCACCTTTTTCACGGCCGGCGAGCCCGAGGTACGCGCCTGGACGGTGCGCAAGGGGACCAAAGCGCCCCAGGCGGCGGGCGAGATCCATAGCGACATCGAGCGCGGCTTCATCCGCGCCGAAGTGACCTCGGTCGACGACCTCATCGCGACGGGTTCGTACGCGGCGGCGCGCGAACGCGGCCTGACCCGCCTAGAAGGCAAGGACTACGTGATGCAGGACGGCGATGTGGTGTACTTCCGGTTCAATGTGTAGCGTGGAGGCAAAGTGACGCACGAAGATGTGCCGACCGATGAGGAGATGGCCGCGGCGCTCGTGGCCGTACGCGTCCTGTTGCGACGCCGAGCGGGGCGAAACCCTGGGGGTGATGGCGCGCGTTGGGCGCGCGCGGGCCGGGCCGAGGCGGTCGCTGCGCTGCCGGCCGCTGTTGGTTGGGCCACGGCGGAGCGTCCGCGATGAATGAGTCGTCTAGCTGGCCCTTCCACAAAGTGCTCATCGCCAACCGCGGCGAGATCGCCGTGCGCGTCATCCAGGCTTGTCGTGAGCTTGGCCTCGCCACCGTGGCCGTCTACTCCGAGGCCGACCACGACGCCCTGCACGTCCAATTGGCCGACGAAGCCCATGAGATCGGTCCGGCCACGGTGGCGCAAAGCTACCTGAACATCCCGCGCATCATTGAGGTGGCGCGTGAGTCCGGCGCGGGAGCGGTCCATCCCGGCTACGGCTTCCTGGCCGAGAACGCTGCCTTCGCGCGCGCTTGCATCGAGGCCGGTCTCATATTCGTGGGGCCGACGCCGGAGAGCATGGAGGCGGTCGGCGGCAAAATCGCCGCGCGCGCGCTGGCCGAGCGTCTGGGCGTCCCCGTCGTGCCCGGCGAGACGGCGGCGCTGGAGAGCGTCGACCAGGCGGCGGCGGTCGCCGCGCGCGTGGGCTACCCCGTGGCGATCAAGGCCTCGGCCGGCGGGGGCGGGCGCGGACTCAAGGTTGTGGCCACGCCGGAGGAACTGCCGCAAGCGCTGGAGAGCGCGCGACGCGAGGGCGCGGCCTACTTCGCCGATCCAACCGTCTTCATGGAGCGCTACCTCACCGCGCCGCGCCACATTGAGGTGCAGATCGCGGGCGACACGCACGGTACGGTCGTCGCCGTGGGTACGCGCGATTGCTCAGTGCAACGCAACCATCAGAAGCTGATCGAGGAGGCGCCGGCCCCGCTCGCGCCCGCGTTGGCCCGCCGCATCATGGCCGCGGCGGAACAACTCGCCGCCGAGATCGGCTACGTCGGCGCTGGTACGGCCGAGTTCCTCGTCGAAGGCGACGAATTTTTCTTTCTGGAGATGAACACGCGCATCCAGGTCGAGCACACCGTCACGGAAGCAGTCACGGGGCTCGACCTGGTCAAGATGCAGCTGCGCGTCGCGGCCGGCGAACCGCTGCCCTTCACACGGGAAGACTGCGCGCCCTTCGGGCACGCCATCGAGTGCCGCATCAACGCCGAAGACCCCGCGGCGCGCTTCCGGCCCGGCCCCGGCCTGCTGCGCCGCTACCGGCCGCCAACGGGCCCCGGCGTGCGCGTCGACAGCGGCGTCTATCAGGACTACACCATCCCCAGCAGCTACGACTCGATGATCGCCAAGCTCATTACCTGGGGCCGCGACCGCGACGAGGCGCGCCGGCGCATGGCGCGCGCGCTGGAGCAGTTCGACATCGCGGGCGTGCCGTCGACAGTCACCTTCCATCACCTTGTTATGACCGATGAGACGTTCGCGGCCGGCGGCGTACCCACGACCTACCTCACCGGGCTGGACCTCTCGGAACTGACGCCGTACGACGCGGCAAGCGATGAGGCGACACCGACCACGACCCCGACCAGCGGGAACTCGCTACAAACAGCGGGGCCAGGCGAAACGTTCGTGGTCGACGTCAACAACAAACGCTTCACCGTGCGCGTGGCCGAGGCGCGGCGCTCCCGCCGCGCGACGCGCGAGGACCGTCAGGGCGGGGCGAAGGGCGGGGGCGTTCCTGGGACCGTCACCAGCCCGATGCACGGCGTCGTGCTGCGTGTGGCCGTCGCGGCGGGCCAGGAGGTCGCGGCGGGCGACCTGCTGATGACCGTCGAAGCGATGAAGATGGAGAACGAAATCACTGCCCCACGCGCTGGCTCCGTCACCTCGCTCGACGTGGCCGCGGGCGCGACCGTCGACGTCGGGACAGTGCTGGCGACGATTGGGTGATCTTCACAGAATCTTCACATTAGACACACAGGACCTTTACACGAGAACGGCATACTGATCTCAGTAGCAACAGCTACGCACTCTCGGAGTGGATCGACACTCCCGATGTAGTGATCAGATGTTTGGTGGGCAGAACGGGGCACTGACCACCGGACTATGATCACTACACCGGGAGATTGATCCGCTCCGAGGCTTTTTTGTACGCAACACGTTTTGTGCGCAGCACAAGGGGCCTGCGACTGGCGTCGCAAGCCCCTTGTCTTCGCCGCTACGACGCGTTCTCGTCAGCGGAGGCCGCGTTATCGACGGGCATGGGCGCGTCGGGCCGGCCCGCGCGCACGATAGAGGCGATGTTCTCGACCCTGCTGCGCACGGTCGGGTACGACACACCCAACGTCTGCTCGAGCATACGCATATTACCCTTCGCCTGCACGAATAACTCCAGGAAGCGGATCTGCTCCACGGTCAACCGGCAGAAGGGGCACGGATCGTAGTGGCTATGAACCTCAGTCCCACATTGGCGACACTGGATGTCGCGAATCTCGAACTCGCCGCCGCAGGTCGGGCACTTCTCCAGGATCTTGCGCACAGTCATCCTCCATTTACTCACAATGCTAAAAGCTATACTTCACTATCTCATATCTTTCACCACACTTTACAACACTTTCCAGTTCTTTTCGGGGGTCTACGAATTAGCGGGGCGCATAAGAGGCGCGTGGTACGCTAGAATGCGGGTAGACAACATGCGCCGATGCCAAAGGAGACATCAGTGACGCCAACCGGCGGCCTCGTAGGCCATCTTATCTTCATCGCGATCCTGCTCGTGACCGTCATCCTCGTGACCGTGCGCACGCGCCGTCTGGTCGGCTTCCTGCGCCTGGGCGTGCCCGACAACCGCTTCGACGACCCACTCGGCCGGCTCAAGACGGTCGCCATCAACGTCTTGCTACAGCGGCGTCTGCTCAACAACCGGCTGGCCGGCACGGTCCACCTGCTCATCTTCTACGGCTTTATCGTCATCACGCTTGGCACGATCCAGCTCATCCTGGGCGGTCTCTCGCCGCGCCTTGGATTGCCCCTCGTCGGCGGCGACCCCGTGTACCAGGTCGTGCTCGATGTCATCGCCGCGCTCGTGCTCGTCGCATGCGCCGTGGCCGTCTACCGCCGCGTGGTGATGCGGCCGCCGCGCCTCGACAACAGCGGCGACGCCTTCTTCATCCTGGGCCTGATCGCGCTGCTGATGGTCTCACTGCTGCTGGCCGAGGCCTTCGCCATCCGCGCGGGCGGCAGCACGACCGCCGCGTCCTCACCGATCGGCGGGGGCCTCGCCCTACTAATTGGCGGCATCGGCATAGCCGCCGCGACGACCCTCTACGCCGTCTGTTGGTGGGTACACATCCTGACCGTGCTCGGCTTCGCCATCTACCTGCCGTCCTCCAAGCACCTGCACCTCGTCGCGGCCGTCCCCAACACCTACTTCCGCCAGTCCGAGCCCAAGGGCGCGCTGCCGAAGATCGAAAACATCGAAGAGCAGGAGCATTTCGGCGCCGGCAAGATCGAGGACTTCTCCTGGAAAGGTCTGCTCGACCTCTACTCGTGCACGCAGTGCGGCCGCTGCGACCGCAACTGCCCGGCGCTGCTCAGCGACAAGCCGCTCTCGCCCAAAGAGCTAATACAAAACCTCAAGTACGAGTTATTCGACCAGGGCGACGCGCTCGTAGCGGCGCGCAAAGCCGGCGCGGACGGCCATGCGCTGCCCGACCGCGCGCCGCTGATCGGCGGCGTCATCGCCGACGAAACGCTGTGGTCGTGCACGACCTGCCGCTGGTGCGTCGAGGCCTGCCCCGTGATGATCGAGCATGTGCCAAAGATCGTGGAGATGCGCCGCAACCTCGTGCTGGAGGAGTCGCGCTTCCCGCAGGAGGTCATCCCCGTCTTCAACAATTTGGAGAAAAACGCCAACCCCTGGCCGATGAAGCGCAGCCAGCGCGGCGACTGGGCCAAGGCGCTCGGCGTCAAGACCATGGCCGACGTGACGAAGAGCGGCGAAGAGATCGACGTGCTCTACTTCGTCGGCTGCATGGGCTCCTATGACAGCCGTAACAAGAAGGTCGCCACGGCCGTGGCGACGGCGCTGCAGGCCGCGGGGGTGCGCTTCGCCATCCTGGGCAAGGAGGAAGCGTGCAGCGGTGACCCGGCGCGCCGCATCGGCAACGAGTACCTCTACCAGACGCTGGCGCAGGAGAACGTCGACACGCTCAACAAATACGGCGTCACGACGGTGCTGACGGCTTGCGCACACTGCTTCAACACGATCAAGAACGAATATCCACAGTTCGGCGGCGACTACCAGGTGCTGCACCACACGCAGTACCTCGCCGAACTCGTCGCCTCGGGACGCCTCAAACTAAACGATAACGCCGACCTCTCACAGATTCTCGGCGGCGACACGGGCGGCAATACCGGCGTGACGTACCACGACCCCTGCTACATGGCGCGCTACAACGACTCCACCGAGGCGCCGCGCGCGCTGTTGCAGAGCCTGCCCATGGCCGGCGGCGCGTTGGTAGAAATGGAGCGGAACAAGCGGCAGAGTTTCTGCTGCGGCGGCGGCGGCGGGCGCGCCTTCATGGAAGAGTCGCAGGGCAAGCGCATCAGCGGCGTGCGGCTCGACCAGGCGCGCGAGACCGGCGCCGGCACGGTCGCGGCCGGCTGCCCCTTCTGCATCACCATGTTCGAGGACGGCATCAAGACCAAGGGCTGGGACGGCGCGATGCAGGTCAAGGACGTCTCCGAACTCATCGTCGCCGCGCTAGGCAAAGGGGCGATCGTGCTGGATACTTAAAGGACGATCACTAGTGTGAGGGAGCCCTAACAGTCATGACCACGACGCATCCCGTCCAACTCAACCTGCCCGCCGACCTCTATGAACGCATCCAAGAGGCGGCCGCCCGTAGCGATCGACCTGTCGAGTCAGTCTTGGTCGAGAGTTTAACCTTGCTCTTCGACGCGCCATCCGTCGACTGGGATCACCTCACGGCGGCGTTGGAGACGCTGACCGATGCGCAACTCTGGGCGCTGGTCTACCGCAGGGTGGCATGGACCGCCGGAGGACGGCTGCGCGACTTGACCGCGCGCGGTAAAAGGGCGCCGCTACCAAACGGTGAGCAAGCCGAACTCGCCGCACTGATCGACGAGGCGGACCGCATGACGCTGCTACGCTCACAGGCCCTGCTCATATTGCAGCGGCGCGGGCACGAGGTCCAGGATCAGCTACAACTCGGGGCATAAGTGGCGTACATCGCGCCATCGCTACGCCAACAGGTGACCGAGCGGGCGCGTGGCCGCTGCGAATACTGCCTAACAGCGCAGGTCATCGTCGTGGAGATGGAGGTCGACCACGTCGTCCCCGAGTCGGGGGGCGGCCCGACCGCCACGCACAATCTGTGTTTGACCTGCGTGGGCTGCAACGGGTTCAAGTTGGCCTTCCAGGACGGGATTGATCCCGAAACGGGTGAGCAGGTACCCTTATTCAACCCACGCGTCGATCAATGGGAGGAGCATTTTAGCTGGAGTGAGAACGGGACACTAATCCTCGGACAAACAGCGATTGGGCGAACCACGATAGCGCGGCTGCGGATGAATCGGCAGCGGATGATCGAAGCACGAGAGCTCTGGGTGCAGGCGGGTTGGCATCCCCCTGCGCGACAATCCCGCACAGTTCCGTGATGGTCACTACCTGCTAGCTACCAAGGGATTGCCGGACGGTCTAAGGAAACGGACAGGTGAGCATCATGGCAAACGAAACGAACGACAGGATGCCCTCGGCTCGTCCCGATTGGCGTCACCTACTACGGACGAACCAGCTCGCGCACACGGCCCTCGCGCTCGAGGAGGACGTGCCAACCCTCATCTTCGGCGTTGGCTAGCCAACTCTCCATCTGAATAGCGTCGCGCAAAACCTCGCTCATCGTCTTGCCGCGATGTCGGGCTAAACGCTCGAGTGTCGCATAGGCGCTGGGAGCAAACTTGACGTTGACGCGTCGCACTCCGGCGTCATCCGTGGCGCTGGCAGGAGGCAGGGGGTGGGACGCTCGGGTGGTCGTAGGCATTGGTATCCCCTCAATCTCTCTATCCGTCTTCTCTTGTGCGGACGATGACATAGCCTCACTCTCCCCTTGTATACACCGCGCGTGTAGATTTCGTGGGCGCCTTTCGTACGTACGGGATACACACACCAGAGGCTTCTGTCGAATGCCGATGGCACAACGTCATTAGAGGCGTTTCGGTCGTCCTACTCGTCGCGCCCCCGCCCGCGCCGACCGCCATGACTGGACTCGCGAGTTTGAGTTCGCTCCCATCACAAGAGAACGCGGTGGAACGGGTGTCGACTCTCTGACGTGAACCCCGACCCCTTCCATCTTGAGCGCATCGAATAGCCCTTGAGCAGCCGCTTCATTGCCATGCGGTGTGTAGATCGGATAAGTGGCGCCCGGTATGAGCTATGAGCAACGTCGTATCGCCGCTCACGGCGCGCTACGCGATCGCGAACCCGCTATACTGGCGCACGCGCGGCGGCCGGAAGCCAAGCACGATCGCCTCGCGCGGGATACCTGCCTCCACCAACTCGTCCGCGACCCCGGGCGAGGTACCGTCATGCTGAATCCAGATCTTGCCGTCGATAACATCGATATGGATGACCGCCCCATGCACACGGCGCGGCCCATCCCAGCCGATGTGCAACACCTCGAAGTGGTTCCCCGCGGGGTCGATAACCGCTTCTGTGTCGATGTCGCCATGAGATGGCTTATAGCGCGCGTAGTCGAGTATGAGTCGACGCACGATCGCGCGATAGTGATCTAGCAGTTTGTCGGAGAGAAGCGGGCTCTCCATCCCGCGCATGGTGGTACAGTAGGAAGCATGAGTAGAACATTCAAAACCGTGGACTATGAGGCGGCGCTCGACCTGACCGTGCGTTTGGGCG
>JAABUV010002533.1_pt1 | contig 24572 bp, 40 predicted proteins | sample 5559971 | NCBI WGS metagenome assembly JAABUV01 (sample SAMN10711881, study PRJNA513362) | rock metagenome | isolation source: Antarctica rocks | place: Antarctica: Victoria Land, Knobhead nord | collected 2015-12-19
GCGAGCTCGGCACGCGCCGGGTGCCGCACCAGCAGGTTCCTGACGACGGTGGTCCCCTCCGCCAGGGCGGCCAACAACAGCACGCGGTTGGACAGCGACTTGGAGCCCGGCAGCTTGATGTGGCCCTGTATCCTTCGCACTGGCTGGATGACCAGCTGCTCGGGCGCCTCTGGTGTGCAAACACGCGGAGTGAGGCCCAAGCGCTCGGCGGCCTCTGGCGAGCAAACACGCTCCGTGAGGTGGCTGCTGAGTGCCAGTCTTGGCGCCAACGACCCATACATGCAAACACCGCACCTGTTGCCACCGCGCCACGCACACACAGCACGCCCCTTGCCCTCCTGAGACCTCCGAAGCTGTGCGGAGCCTCAATGCAGGGGCGCTGCTTGACGAGAGCGCGCCAGGCCGCGTCGGCAGCGCCGCTTTGCACTGCCTCTGGCAGCGCACTGGCCTGGCGGCTGCCTGCACGACAGCCCAGCCGTGCATGAGGACACCGCACAGACATGTCTGTAGCGGGGAAAAGAAGTGTTTATGGCCGGCTTAGGCCTGCTACCTAGGCAGCACATAGACTTCAGGGCCCCGTAAGAGCCTGATCAGGGAGCGCTCGCAGACCATGGCCGGAAGTCTGAGCCCGAGCCTCTTGCCTGCACACCTCTGCCCCACCAGCTATATACGTTGTTACAGCACAGCTGGAAACCTGTCACAGCAAGTGAGTCACATGATGGATTTGAGCCAGCCACCACCGTGTGTGTCACCGTGCCTGCACACGTAACTGGCAGTAGGCTGGAGGCGCGGCTGTGCGCCCCGGCCAATATGCAGAACAAATCCAATCAGTCACCGCCCGTCGACCCCTTTGCGGCCTTCCAGGTGCGCTGTACTCTGACGTAGGGCGGCGCTGGAGACTCTCTATGCCTGCTTGTGCATGATCGCCGGCTGATCGCGCAGGATCTGCTGCCTGAGGAGCTGGCAGGCCGCGTGACCGCAGCCGCGGCAGCCCAGCGGAGCTCGCCGCTGCGAGCGTCGCCAGCCGGTCCAAGCCCCGCCGGAGCCGGCCCCTTACACCTGGGCGCTGTGGTGAGTTTGCCCACCTGGCCAGGCCCTCTCTTGTTGAACAAAGAGTTGGCCGGTTACAGCGCTCTGCCCTCCCTGGTACGCAGGCGTGGGAGGCACCTGGCGCCCGGCCGGCTGGCGGCGGCGGGGACCGGGGCCCAGGCTCTGTGGCGCTGGGCCCTGCAGGCCCACGCGCACCCGGCCCCCTTCCGCCCTTGCCGGTGCACCTGCGGCCGGCCGCAACTCTGCCCCGTGATGTCAGCCGGCGCCTGCATCCCGGCGCTGCACCGGAGCCTGCGCGGCCACCAGCGCCGGCTCGCGGCGGCGCGACACTGCTGGCTGACCCGGTCGGCGCGAGGCTGGGCAGCGGCGGCCCCTCGGAGGCGGGCGTCGAAGGCGTGCCGCAGGCGCTCACAGACGCCTGGTTTGCGGAGGCGGACTGGGACGGAGACGGGCGGCTGACAGGCGCTGAGGCCAAGGCCTTCTTTGGGCGCACGGGGCTGCCTGTGGACACCCTGAGCAAGGTACGCTCCGGGTGGCTGGTCTTTCCTGGACTGTCCAATGCCCGAGGCCAGGCAGGCTGGGATGCGTGCAGGAGGCTTTGGGTGGCTGCCGCGGCACTGCGTGCACCCCGTCGCTGCATGGCCACGCATGGCCCATGACTGTGTGTGGTGCGAGCGTGTGTGGGCTGTGGGTGTCTGCTGTGGTATCGGCACTGTGCGCCGCCGCGCCAGGATGCTGGCTCTGACGCCCGCCGCGCGAGCAGGTCTGGAACCAGGTCAAGGCTGCGGTGCCGGGCAGCGGCGAGGGCCTCGACCGCGCACAGTTTGCACACGCGCTGCGCCTGGTCGCCCTCGCACAGAGCGGTGATGCAGCGGCCAGTGGCGCGCCAGCGGCGCTGCCGCGGCTGGCGCCGCAGGGAGGCCGTCCTGCCCAGCGCGCGTGCGGCCCCGGAGCATCTGTCATTGGTGTGCTTCTTGCAAAGAGTGGCATGCATTGACCTGCCCGGCTGCTGGCAGCCCCCATGACTGCGCAAGTGTGCATGAGACCCACTGTGACGGGTGTGCTCCCCGACTCCCGCAGGCTGCCGAGAGCGGATGGGCAAGGCCCGCGGACGGCCGGCCCAGCAGCGCTGCCGCCCAGCATCGGCGCCTGGCAAGGCGCGAGGCTGGAGACCGCCTCTTCTGGGCTCGTGAGCCCATGCAGCAGCTCCGGCGGCCCAGTGCAGCCGACCAGGAGCGGGCTGGGCGGGCCGCTGGTCGACTGGGGATTTGGCGCCCCTGCGGGCAGGACGCACTCTGCGGGGTCGGCGGGCGGCCCGCGCGATGCTGGAGGCTGGGAGGGTGCGAGGCTGCCTGGTGCCGCGCAGCCAGCGGCTGTCCACATGCCCCGCAGCGGGAGCGCGCCCAGCGCACAGCTGCTCAGCGCGGCTGGGGATCCGGGGATGGCCGCACTGGCACAGTCCAACAGCGACCGCGGCTTTGCGCCAGTCTGCGAGGACGCTCTGCTGCCGCTCGTGCCCGGCAGCGCGCCGCAGGCAGCCGGCAGCACGCAGCGGCAGCAGGCGGCCGGCAGCGTGCAGCAGGCAGCCCGGTCGCTGGCGCGCGCTGGCAGCGCCCAGAGCGAGCGCCTGGAGGGCGCGGCTGCAGGGCTGGACGCGGCTGCGCCGCGGGCGCTGGAGCTGCGTCTGCCGCCCCTGCACCCAAAGCGCAGCGCGCGCCTGGCGCTGCTGGCGGACGGCGGCGGCTCCCTGTTTGCTGGTGAGCCCCTGGGCGGCATGCCTTGGCGGCTCAGCGCCGCGCACGCCAGAGGCTTGTGCTCTGCACGTCCAGCCCTTAGTGCGCACCATGGATGGCGCGTGACGCCCAGCAAGTGGCGAGCTGGTCGCTGGCGGCAGCAGGTCAGCGCTTAGCTTGGTCATGAACGGATCAGTCCTGCTGGCAGCTTTGCAGGCCTGCATGGCTCGACCGCACACCGGCGGCGCCTACGTGATTGTGCCAGATGCGTGTGCTCACAACCTCATGCGCCCCGAGCATCCCACGCTCCTGAGCGGCACTCTGCAAGGCCGGAAGAGAGCAGGGTGCATGCAGACTGTGTGCACATCCGCCTGAGTCGCGGGCTGCTTGTCAGGGCCATCCACACGCGGCGGCTTGCTGCATTGGGCAGACCTGGAGAGCGTTCCGGGGCAGCCGAGCGTGGCCAGCGCTGCTGGCCCAGGCCGCGGCGGGGCAGAGTCGCTGCAGCAGCTCCAGCCCTGCGGCGAGGATGCGGATGCTGCTCCTGCATCTGAGGTGTGCGCTCTCGTGGCATAGCATGAGCGTGTGGTTGTTTTGCAAGGCATGGACGCGCTAAATCGCAGCCTCGAAGTGTGATAGTCACGCAGCGTGCTGTTAGCCGTTCCTACCTGTGCTGCTGGGATGTGTCACCTGACACTGGGTCTCGGCTGCGCAGCTGCTCGTGCCCGACGCCAAGGCTGTGACGTGCGTGCTCTGCGAGCCCGACAGCGACCTGCTGTGGCTGGGCCATGCGGGAGGACGGGTGAGCGCGCTGGCGCTCGCCCGCCAGCCGGAGGGCGCGCCCGCCGCGCGCCTGGTGATGCGCTGGCAGGCGTTCCGCTCGGGCGCGGTCACCGCCATCGCCCGCACCGCCTGGGGCGGCCTGTGGACCGGCTCGTCGCGGGGCGCCGTGCGCGTGTGGGCGCCGGAAGTGGGCGGGGCTGCAGCAGCCGGCGGCGGCGGCGCCGAGCTCGTGGCGCCCACGCGCGAGCTGCGCAGGTCGCACGGCGCGCGGCCGCACGGCAGCGCCGTGGCCTTCCTGCTCGCGCCTGCCGGCGGGCAGGTGGGGCTCGGTCGCTGGTCCGCCATGCGCTGTTGCAGCAGTGGCGTTGTGCCCGCCGTCTGGGGCCGCCAGGCGCTGTGGACGAGCCGGAAGCTTGGAGTGCGGTAACCAGCAGTGCCCTGGTTGCGCGTGCAGGCAATTGTGTATCTATTGCCACAGGGACACCGCTAGCAGGTCACCGCCGGCCTTGCCTGCGCTCTCTGTGTGACGATGACTTGTGCGCACAGGTGGTGTGGTCGTGCAGCGACCGCTCGCTGCTGCTGTGGTGCGCACACAGCGGCGCCTACCTGGGCGCACTCCTGCACGACCGCGACACCGACGCCTTGTTCAACGACCTGGAGCTGCCGTCTGCTGCGGTCGTGCCGCCCGCGCTCGCTGAGCGCGAAGAGCGACGGCACTTCATCGACGCCAGCAAGGCGTGCCTTCCTTCCAGCATGTTGGGGTCTCTGCACAACAAGTGCGTGCAGGTCGGTCAGCATGCGACCCAGCGCTGAACAGCCCGGCTGCTTGCACCCACATGGACCTCGCGGCTTCGTACTTATTACGCTGGCGTGCTGACCTGGGCAGGGTCTGGATGTGGACGGGAGTGGGCGCATGCTGGCCGCGCCTTCCCCCAGCACGTACGAGGCACTGCTCGCAGAGCAGGAGGCGTGGGCCACGCAGTCTGACAAGCGGACGGTCGAGTTCCTGTCGGTGCTCGCAGCGAGCGGGGGCAAGGCCATCGGGAATGCAGGTGCGCGGCAAAGTGAGCGAGACGCGTGACATGGTGCCTCGCTGTGCATTACTCGCCGCTGTGGCGATCAAGAGACCAAGTGAGCTGGCGGCGCCGTCTCCATGAAGGACTCCTGTGCCGGTCTGCACAGGCTCTACCCGTGTCGCCGTCGCGCCAAGACCTGCAATTGCAGTGCCAGTGCGCTGCGCAGAAGCTGCCACGCTAGTGGCTGACCACGCCTGCCATGGCGCAGGCAAGGCCGCCAAGTTCCTGGGCAAGCTCGGCCACAAGCTCGCGCGCAACGTGAACAGAGAGGCCGGCGATGCCAGCTTTGGGCGTACCGCTGCTGACTTCGGTGCTGCCCATCAGCTGCCGCGACCGACCAGCCACATCATCTGCTGCTGCTCACATACCTGATGAGTAACAGCTGCGTGACAGATGTGCTGCGTGCGGCAGGCGAGGTTGATGCGGAGGATGAGCGCCCAGCACGCAGCGCCAGCGAGAAAGCAGGCGCGCTGACAGCGGTGGCGGGTAGTGCCGACGGGCGCGTGTGGACAGCCTTTAAGCACGGCCGCTTGGAGCTGTACACGGCTGCTGGTCGCTTGGTGTGGAGGAAGGTGGGTGCCTGCCAGACCATGTCCAGCAGTAGTCGACCTGGTGCCGGCGTGCTGCACGTGCACGCAAGCCCAATTCTTCTCACTTACCTGGCAGCAAGTCAGGCAAGCCTGCACAGCAGTGGCATGTGCAGGGTCTCCTGTGCCTGATAAGGTGCAGACCGCTGTCTGGGTGGTGCTGCAATGTGCGCATGCCAAAGAGGGTGTGCTAGCTAGCCATGCGGCAGCGCCGCACAGGTTAACTGCTGCCGCGTGCGCAGGATGTGGGCGTGCGGGTCTCCAGCCTGGTGGCTGTGGGCGTGCGACTGTGGGCAGGCCTGCACGACGGCCGCATCCGCGTGTGGCTCGCCGAGCCTGGCATGCCACCCGTGCCCCTGCGCGACTGGTCAGCGCACAGCATGAGCGTGGCTGGCCTCGCGCTGGCCGGCACGCGCGTGGCCAGCCTGGGCGCTGACGGCTGCATCAAGGCCTGGGCCGCGACGTCGCCGTGCGACTATGATGCAGACGCGAGGTCAGTCTGCGGCGGGCTCACCTCATCTGGCTGAGCAAGCACATGCGTTCAGAGCGCACAGTCTGCGGCCGCTCAAACCTGCACCAAGCCTGAGCTGAATGTACCCCAGGCAGGCCGACATGGAGCCGCTGTGTGAAACATGCTGATTTCGCCAGGTTGACGTACGAGGGCGAGGCGGGCAGCCTGGTGACACGGCAGGTCCTGGAGCTGCTGTGCCTCACATGGAATGTTGCCGAGGCCAAGCCTGAGGTGCGCCGTCCGTCCAGGCTGCCCACCTGCGTGTCACATGCGTGTGAAGGCCCGCGCAATGTACTGCATGCCCCTACAGTGGCAGGGACGCTGCGGGCGTGCAGGCGGGCAGGGCTCTGTTCCAGAAGCTGGCGGGCATGGCCGCAGAATCGGCGGCGGCTGTGGTCGTCATTGCCCTGCAAGAGATTGAGATGGGCGGTAGCTCGGTGGCAATGGCCGCTGCCAAGGACGCTCTCTTGAAACACCAGCAGGTGTGGTGCTGCCAGGGCCTATGAGCACACTTGTGCCCTTGGCACATCGCCTGTGTGTGCACACCTGCAAGCCTTGCCTGACGGTGCTCGGACACCTACTGGCCTGCTGCTTACGAGGTGGCTTTCCGCCATGCAAGAACAGCATGCGCATGCTGGGGACACCTTGCGCTCAAAAGCAGGGTGTGGCTGCTGCGGCAGGAGCGCGGCAACAACAATGCAAAGGCGTGGCAGGCGGCTGTACAGAGCGCACTGGGGGGCTCCGCAGCCTGGCCTCCTATCGGACTGCGCCAGCTCTCCGGCATGCTCATCATGGTGTTTGCGCGTGCGCATCTGCAGGTGCGGTCTGCAGGGTCATCGTCAATCTGCATCTAGGGTGACAATGGCTGGCGGGGTTGTGAGCGGAGGGCATGATGGTTGAGTGCGCGCTTTGCTGCCTGCCATACTAGCGTATGCCTGCCTGTTGTTTGACACCTGGCTGCACCTGCCTGCGGAAAGTCGTCGCGAGTCATGCGGGGAGTCAATCACAGTGTGAGGTGTTGTTTTGTGCTGTAGCTGGCACGTCTGCAGTGTACCCCAGGGTGCGATACCAAAGAAAACAAGCGCTGTATCTGTGTGCCTTGGGGCCGCCAGGCATTCATCGGTGAGGTGGCAACTGCCAGCGTCGCGACGGGCGTGCTGGGCTTGGGCGGCAACAAGGGCGCCGTGGCCGTCTCTTTCTCGCTGTACCGCCGCAGCATCGCGTGCATCTGCTCGCACTTTGCTGCTCACCAGGCACGCAGCACCTGCCATTGCCAGCGGTCATGAGAGTTTGTCGAGCCGTCAGCTTGAGATGATCACCTGACTGCTGCATCTGAAGGTGCCCAAGGTGTGGAGCTCTTGGCTGCTGAAGCATGTCAGTGCGCTGCTGAAGCAGCGCCCAGCGTGCACAGGGTGCTGTGGAGGCGCGCAACGCTAACTATGCAGCGGTCGTGCGCAACTTGCAGTTCACAAAGCGCGCCTGGTTCGGGCTGCGCATTGCTGATGAGCCCGAGGACAGCCGGCGGCAGCACGTCTTCTCCGACAGCGACTCTGACTCCAGCAGCGGCGCTGACGAGGAGCTGGAAGGCGTGGAGCAGGTGCGCGATGTGTGAGCGAGTCGTCAGGAAGCACTTGCTGCAATCTGACGGCTCGCCCGGCACGTAGACAGTCTGTGTGCCAGCCGAGGATGTGTGGCTGGTGAGGCACCGCTGCTTGGACATGGTGACGCACGTCCATGCGATGCAGGGCCAAGGCTTGCGCGATGCCGAGTTGGTAGTCTGGCTGGGCGACTTCAACTACCGCATTGACACCACCTTTGAGGACGCAAAGGAGAAAGCGCGGCGGAAGATGCTGACTCAGCTGCTTGAGCTCGTGCGCTCACATGCTCGCTGTTGCCCCTCTGCTGCTGCGTTGCCGCATGTGTGCCAGCGCTGGTAAGCATGAAGCAGCCTACGATGTGCCTCACCAAGGTTGCTGTGCATGCAGGACCAGTTGAGGCGTGAGAAAGATGCTGGTCGCATCTTCCACAACTTCCGCGAAGCTCCCATTGCCTTCAGCCCGACATACAAGGTGCCCCATGACCCGCTGTGATGCGGCACCATGTCCTGTAGCGGGCACTAAGCTTGAATAGAACCTGTCTTGTGGTGCTTTGTCGCCTGATGGCTGTGTGCCATGTCGCCTGATGACTGTGTGCAACGCATGTGGCCAGTTTGACAAGGGCTCCAAAAATGCCTGCGAGTACGACACCAGCGAGAAGCGGCGCGTGCCGGCCTGGACCGATCGCATCCTGTTCCGGGGTTCGCATGCGCCTGCTGAGGTGCCGCATCATATCTGTTTGTTACGAAGATTGCTTTGCATGGCCTCTGTCCAAGTTCTAGTTGCAATGCATTACCTGGTGACAGCCTGCGGCCAACTTGTGCAGCTGTTACCAGCTCGTTAGCTTATTCATTGAGCCAACTGACCATATCTTACCACTGGGGATGCAGGACAGCGTGTCACCGCCCGGGTCTCCAACGCAGCCAGGCTCGCTGCTGCGCGCTGCCGGCGGCGAGCAAGTGGAGGAGATCTGCGTGCATGCCACGGCATACGATGCATGCATGGACGTCACAGGCAGCGACCATAAGCCGGTGTGGCCCCAACGGTACAGGCTTGTATAGGAGGAAGTGCGCGCGAGGATGACATGTTGGCATGCAGCCCCGGCACAGGTGGCCATGCTGACTGGTAGGGATTGTATGCGCAGTAGCCATGAGATCTATCACAGAGGGCTTGGGACCACATCCTTGACTTCATCACCCTGGTTCCCGTGCAAGACTCGAGCTGCCGGGCTGCGCAGGTCTGGGCGGCGCTGGCGGTGGATGTTCCCGTGACCCAGCAGGAGCGCAAACGCAGCCTGTGCTCGGACCTTCTTCAGCGGTGCTATGCAGCGCATGCGCCTGCTGCGCCGCGGCTCGAGCTGTCCAGCACGTGTGTCAATCTGCACCAGGTCTGGCCTTCAGCAGTTGCACGGCCTCGTGGCAGAGCTTATCATATCCTGCAAAGTCTGCACCAACGATTGCATGCTCGACGCAGGCCATTGCCGCGTGCACACGTGCTGCCAGCTTGCATGTACAGTGTGCCAAGCCATTCGTTTTGAATGAGCAAGCAAGGGCGTGCTGGGGCATGCAGGTCAGGCAGAGCCAGGAGGCTGTGACCGTCAGCAACATCGGTGGGGGGGGAGCACGCTGGATGCTGCGCCTGGCTCCTCCAGCTTTGGGCGGCTCACCCCAGGATCTGCCAGACTGGCTCGCTGCATGCCCAACCGGCGGGTTCCTCATGCCGCAGGTACGCGCCTGACATCGGCCTTAGTTGTAACAGAGTAGTTGTGATCAACCAAGAGTACATATATGTGGGTGCGACCTGCTCCGTGTTTTGCTCGTCTTCCTTTCAGACTGACAGGCTGCACTTAATGTGCCGCCAAACCGTGGGTGTGTGCTTTCGCACAGACCATACTGATTGCAGGCTTTGCAATCTTGCATGTACTGTGTTCCTTCCAGGCGCACGTGGAGATCACGCTGGCAGCGGCGTTGAGCGAAGCTGTCTACTCCGCGCGCACTCTGACAGCCACGCTGCTGTTTGTCGTGCTACCTGAGACAGCCGCTTGGCGTTTGACGTCAATTTCCGAGGAAGTGCGGATAATGTGCCACATGGCTGGTCGGAACTAGCCGGAAGTAATGTCTGCTACAGGCACCTGGCTACGGCCGTTTTCGGCGCATTTCGCCCCCCGTGTGCTTTTGCATTCTTGCTCTCTAAGATGTGCCTTGGCTTTGTTACACGCCGGTGTCGTGTGTACACAGCGTTGAGTAAATCTGCGCTTTGTTACCAATAGCGAGCGAGAGGAGCGTGATTGTGTGTACACTGTGAACAACACGAGCTGGATTGAACGGCGGAATGGTCGGGAATACTGTAGGCCTATGAACGTCTTGAGGAAGTAGCTAGGCAGGGCTGATTGTTTGCACCCGCTGTATGTAGTAGATGCCGCACTTTGTCCAACTTGGTCGCATTTGTGGAAAGGATGTTAATCTAGAGTAGGGTGTACGCACGGAGTGTGACATGAGATATACGAGAACGCGCGCTCATAGACCGAAGTGATGACGCAGGCGGCTCGAGGATTGCCCAGTGCATTGACTAGGTGACCCTCACTCATGAGTCTACATGCGCTGGCAGGCCGTGTCGTCCGACCCCAGGCCGTGTCGTCCGTACACATAACAGCAGCGAGTGTGACATGCGTGAAGATCTGACTGCACATGCGTAAAGATCTTAGAGCCGGTGGCAGACCACCGTTTCCAACACTCAAGCAGAATGGCGCGTCCAATGCATTGGACGTTCTTGGACGGGTGCGCGCAATGCTCGCAGACTCAAGGCTCCCTCACGCGTATGGCCGGAGGCAGTGCTGACCGCTAGTTATGTACCCATACGTTCCCTGGCAACAAACAAGGCCAAGGTCAAGGCGACAAACAAGGCCAACCCACACGTGCTATTCTTGCAACTACACGTCCGACCTCTTCAATCTGCGCGTCTTCGGTTCGATGGCATGTTGTGCCCCAGGCAAAACATCCAAGCTGGAGTTGCGAAGAGTGACAGAGCTTTGATGGGCCGGTGTGCTGGTGTTTAGCGTGTGCTGGTGGGCTGGTGGGCTGGTGGGCTGTGTCACGGCTACCGCATGATGTCATAAAACAACACATCGAGATTAGCCACGACGTCTGTGCAAGAAACGCCATTGTTGGGAGCTGCAGTCCAGGGTCCTTTCTCCGGGCCACTGTCTCGGCAGACCGTAGAGGAGCCAGAGCTGGAGGCTGCTGCTGCTGAGGAGCCCGCTGATGCACCTGCCCCATGTCGAGCCTGCTGAGGAGCCCGCTCAAGCACCTACTCCCCATGTCGAGCCTCCTGCGCTTATCCCACCTGTGCCCGCCGTCCTTCAGCCCAGTTCTGAAGCGGCATGCAGAGGTGCTCCTTGCAGCCCACCACACACGAGGGATGCTGCTTGCAGCCCACCACAAACGAGGAGGCCATAGCCTCAGATCATGCTGCGCATTGGCAAGCAGCCATGGACGAGGAGATGGCCTCTCTGGAGGCCACTCCAGACATGGGTATTAGAGGCCTGCCTGCGCATGTCAGCGCCATACCTGTGAACAGGTGTATAAACGCAAGACCGACGCTGCGGGAATGCTTAGGCGCGGCTGGTGGCGAGGGCTTCAAGCAGCGCACGGCCTCAACCACGACGAGGTCTCCGCGCCCGTGTCAAAGTATGCCACCCTCCGTGCCTTGCCTGCTCTGGCCGCAGACCAGGATCTGGCGGTGGAGCAACCCGACAGCAAACGGCATGTCTCAGTGGTGTATTGAGGAAGATCTGCAAGTTGCGCAGTGTTGAGGGCCAGGTGACAGTGGACGGTCTGCAAGTCTGGCACAAGTCAGCCACGCTGTCTTGGTCGCAGCAGCGGCGGAGGTCCTTGATTGTCCGCTCCAAGCTGACTTAGTGTTCGCGCATGCCTGTGTAGCAGGTCGGTCGGGCGCACGACCTGCCTCTGTTCAGCTCTGTGCTTGTCACGGCATAGTCGCATGGAGCAGTTGTGTAACACTTTTTTTGTTGGATATGCACCTGCCCACCTCAACACGCAGCCGCCGGGCTACGCAGCAGGAACAGAACACTGTCTGCCACTTGCAGAGAGGCTGTAGGGCCTCCGCCAAGCGCTCCGCCAGTGGCACACGTGCCTACAGCAGGCCCTAGAGCATTGCGGCTTCTCTGCAGCCGACGGGGACCCGTGGCTGTTTGTTCACAATGGCAGGGAGAGCACCGTCTTTCAACCTGTGTGTAGACGACATCCTGACTGTAGTCAAGTCTCCAAGGGTTGTGACCTGGGCGGCTGTCACCATCCAGGACGCATTTGGTACACGCAACCTGGGTGCGGCCCAAGTGGACCTTGGCACGACGATCGCACGTGATAGGCGCGCGCGAACACTAGTGCCCAGCTTGGCGCGGACGACCAAGGATCAGGTACGGCTTGGAGGATGCCAAGCTCCTGTCTGTGCCGCTCAACACCAGCATCACGCTCGACGAGGATGGGGGCGAGGCGCTGGATCAGGACATATTCCATACAGCAGGCGCATAGGGAGCTTGCTGTAGCTCACTGCCTGCACCAGGCCTGACATCGCACAAGCAGTGGGAGTGTTGTCCAAGTATGCTAGTCGTCCCACAACTTTACACTGGAGTGCAGCGATCATTGTCTTCCGCTACCTGTCGGGCACCAAGAGGTTTGGTCTTCACCCGACAGGTGTCAGGAGGAAGTGAGCGCTGCACTCCAGTGCAGAGTGGTGGGACAGCCCACATACTTCGACAATGCTCCCACTGCCTGAGCGATGTCCGGTCCTGTGCAGACAGTAAGATACAGCAGACTCCTGATAGCTTGCAGTATGGGAACTTGGCCTGAATCAGGCCGCCTGATTACCAGCTTGTATGCACGACCCTGCCTGATATGTCCTCACCCTCAATGGTTGGAGCGAGTCTACGGCAGCCGACCGTTGCCGCCTCAATCACTGAGGCGGAGCAATGGCTTCTGCGACAAGGACGCGCTGTGCTGCGCACGCTACCCGGCCACCTATGTGTATGCTGACACCAGGGCAGACAAGCAGGGCATCGAGCTGGTCAAGGACCCCATCACTCCATATACTAGGCCTGTCTAGTCAAGCAGCAGGTTCCTACGACATTGGGCCCTGCCTCGCCTGCTTCCACGGTGGAGCAGCTTATCTCTTCGCGGCCTGGGCGGTTGGCCCACCCGCACAAGGATTATGAAAGTCGGGGAGCAGCAGCAGATGTGGGTGAGGGGCGAACTAAGAGTCAGAGTCAAGACACCCGAACCCCGCGGCAGCCCCACGCCAGTGTGACCCCGCGGCAGGCTCAGCCCATATCCCTCCACCGCGACGGGCATGGGACGAGGTGAAAGCAGATTACCACACATCAGTGGCTTTATTGGGCTCGGCTCCGGCGCAGAGCTTGCCCCGGTGGCACCAGTGCATTGCCTGGAACGCCTCTAGCGTCAGCCTGAATTACCAACCACGCAGCCAGATGGCGGCAACATGTGCGCCACGAGCCAAGCCTGTCTGCACTCGGGCCCAGTCCGCGCAACGTGACCGGGCAGCAGTGGTGTGTGATGCAGCCGGCCACCAGCGCCGGTGTCGGCGGCGACTCACCTGGGGTTGGCGGCGTACCGCCGCACACCAGAGGTGGCAGAAGGCGGTGAGGCGCAGGCGTGTCCGCAGCGGGCGCTCCAGCGGCCCGGTGCGGCCAGCATTGGGGCGCTGTGAGGGCTGGCGGCGCCTCTCGAGTCACGGTTGCCCAGACCTGTGCGAATCAGCACAGAAAGGAGGGCGCAAGCGCACACTACATCAAAACGTGGGTGACACTGCTGCAAACACAGCCTCCGTGCTCTTCTGGCATTCAATGTGCACAGTGAGCATGCCCATGCGCAGCATGCCGCACTTGCCAGCCCATAGCGCATTGGCGGCTACCCTACCCTACCCTGTCTAGGCTGCCATTGCGCAGGTCGCCTTGAAAGGTCGCTCAGGCGGGGCGGGCAGACCGTGACCTGCAGGCCGGCGAGTCGATGTGTCATCTGTGCGTGAGGCATTGCACCAGGGCGCTACCGCTGAAGCAACGGCCCAGTCCCGCAGCGCGGGGCGCGCCGCGCGCGGCAGATGCACCTCAAGGAGCGGCGGTTTCGCCCAATACCTGGCCTCCGGGGCGCCATGGGCATCAAGGGCTCGTTCGACCGGGGCGCACGTGCACGCCGGGGCCCCCCCTCCCAGCGCTATTTCATGGCGGCCAGCCCATTCATGGGTGAGAACGACCGCTAGGGCATGCGCAACCTACCTGCTGGTTGCCGCACTCTGGACACTGCGCCTGTTGGAGTGCAGCCACCTGCTCATGTCCTGCATGACTGCTTCCTTGAGCCTCAGATGTGTTACTGCAGCCGCATCCTGCCCTTGCTATAAGAGACCTTGCACTGTAGTCACCAATGCCGTGACGTGCCTTGCAGTGCCTGTCCTTCCCAACTCCCAACAGGTCACCCAGGTACGGTGATGCACCCCTCGTGGGATTTCCAACCCACCACTTTACTCCACTTTGTCAGATGACACGTTTGCAGGGACATTTGCCATTGCATACTTCAATCAACATGCTACATTCGCCTGTCCGATGTGGTGTCATAGAACAGACATTTCTCCCTTAGCACTGCGCAGCGCAGGTACCTGGCCTCGTGTGCGTGCTCTACTGCACCGCTCAGGTGCCTAATGGCTTTAGTACCAAACCTAGGCAGGTGACTTATGTAGCGGTTCCATGCAAGCAGAGGCGCTCAGTGCGCCCAGCCTCACCTCACTGAGATCTGGCACTGAGTGTGTTACCACAGGGCAAGCACATGTCAATCTAATGCATCCAGTCAAGGCTGTCGCTGATGCTGTGCTGCAACAAATTACATGTCTCGCAGGCCCGACTCAGCTTCCGCGCGGCATCGCGTGCATCTTCATCCCGCCATCGATCTGCAGCGTGGAGAGCAGGCGCTCCTTGCTTCGCACACCTTGCGGCCCTTCCATCTGTGGGCACACGGCCACTGTTAGATTGGGGCCGCGCATGCCCTCATGCAAGAGCTGTTGTGCAGGAGACTGCCGCACCGAGGCCGCCAGGCTGAACTGGAAGTTGGCAAGCAGCGCTGCCAGGGCCGCAATGATGTTCATGTGGGCCAGGGTGCGGCCGATGCAGTCGCGTGGCCCGTCGCTGAAGGGTATGAAGCGCTTGGCGGGGCTTGGCACTGCAGTGCCAGGTGGCGCTTGCGTTGAGGCACTGCCGCAGCTCTGCCCGAGCGCAGAAGCATACTCTGCGTCTGCCTCCAGCCAGCGGTCCTGCTTCCGCATAAGCACTCAGTCAGGCACGCACGCATGCCAGCGTGACAGAAAGCCACACACAGCGCGCACCGGGCGGAACTCGGCGGGCTTGTCCCAGACGTGCGGGCTGTTCAACAGCGGGTACAGGGGGACGACCAGCACAGTGCCGGCAGGGATGGCGTAACCGTGCAGCGTCATGTCCTCCTCTGTCTGCCTGGCTGTGCCGGATGCGGCGACCGGGTACAGGCGCATTGCTTCCTGCAGCTCGGCAGCAAACTAGGGCCCAGGCAGCCTTGCATCCCATCCCTACAGCCCTGCGGTGCTTGCCATGCAAGCGCACATTGGCCTTCTCCATGCTCACCTTGATGACGCGACCCAGGTAAGCGAGCTTGGCCAGGTCGTCATGTGACACCATTCGGGGGTAGGGCCGCCCCCGCTTGGCGAGCAGGCCGTTGTCGTCCAGCTCAGCAGCAAGCGTCGCTTCTACCTCTGGGTGCTGAGAGATGCAGAACCTGCCACCGCACACACGTGGGCGCGTCTTGTCATACGCTCGAGCGCATGCAGAGCGCGTGCAGGTGCGTGCCGTCAGAGGCGCATGGCTGAACAGGGACACGGTGCTGCAAGGCAAAGCAAGAGCAATCCCCATGCGGTGGCCGTGTGTGTGCGCGTCCTGTCGAGCTGCTGGGACCCCGTGCTTCTTCCCAAAACAGAGTGAGCAGGCAGGGCGCAAGCTGATCGCATGCAGCCACAGGCACATTGATCGACGCAGGCGCACAGCGTCCAGCCCATCGTCTTGCCGCTCGTCTCCATGCCCGCCACAAACACGATGCCCAGTTCCGGCAGCAGCTGCGCGTCCGTGAGGTGCGCCCCGGTCGCCGGATCCACAATCCGCAGCAGGTGCGCAACCAGGCTCACGTCACTCGCAGCTGGCGGCCCGCGCGCTCTGACGTCCTCCAGGACGCGCTCGAGGAGGGTGTACCAGCGGTTCATGATGTCCCGTCCGCGGCGAGCTTCCTGGTTGCCGTGCAGGCGTGTGAAGGAGTGCAGGGCCGCTCAGTCTGATGCTAGACGGCGCTGGGCTGTGTCACCTCAGTGAACCAGAGCAGCTTGTGCTTGACGGGGTTTGTCAGCTGCTTCAAGAGCGCCTCCATGGCTTCATGCAGCAGCCTGACGCCTGCTGCGCCGCCCTCTGTGCAGGCAAGGTCCCTGCGCGAGCAAAAAGGTCACCAGCAGCGCCAGGTTGCCTCACGGGCGGCGTACAGCACGCTCCGAGCTCACCGCAGCGCGCCGAAACGTATGCCGAAGCCTATGCGGCCAATGACTTCCAGGGACTCTCTCTGGCACAGGTCGTCCATGTCGAGCACTGCTGCGGAGCCCGCGGTGCGCAGCGCGCCCACGAGCTCGCCGACCACCTCGGCAACGCTGCCATATCCGGTCCTGAGCGACCGGGCGCGTCGTCTGCCCATAGCAGTGAAGCAGCACAGGCATCCCAGCCGAACGTGACGAGTCATGGCGGGAGCAGGAGCAGGCGCAGGGCCTGCCGCTGGTGCTCGCCTCATGTTTTGCAGAGAGAAGGCCGGCGCGATGCCCTTGCGCACAAGCCGCCACTGCGGCGACTTGCTGCTCTGCGTCAGCAGGTTGGGCAGCCTGGCTCGGTTGCTGATCTGCGCTGCCCGCGGCAACATCAGGCGGGCCCCAGCCGCCGCGGTGGTGACAGAGTCGCCGAGGTCTTACAGCCCCTCTGCGTACCACACTGATCGGGAAGTACCCTTCGGCGAATGCCTTGCAGGCAAAGGGCTTGTCCAGCGCGGACTCACGCGAGAGGACCGCGCTCACTAGGTGCGGGTCGCACAGGATAACCACCTGTGTGACAGCGCACGCGAGTGCGCTCAAGCAAGCGGCAGCGTGCAGCGGGCACCCTGCTCGCGCGGAGGCCTGGCTCGCCTTGAACCAGATGAGGCGCATGCTGAAGACCCCGCCGAGCTGCGTGGTCAGGTCCAGCATCTTGCGGTGGAAGTCCGGCCTGGTGAGCGCCTGGGCGTTGCCCCAGAGCCAGTGCTCCGGGGGTGGGTGCGGCAGCAGCGCCAGCGCCCTCTGGTTGCGGACCCAGCAAAGCAGCCCCTTCCAGTGCCATGCCAAGAGCGCAGCTCCTGAGGCTGCCAGTGTGAAGGCAAGCGCCTGCAGCATGACGTCCGTGCCGAACACGTCTGCTCGCGTCGACAAGCGGCGCAAGCGATCTGGACGATGAAGTTAAATTCGGGGTGAGGTTTATGAGTTTTGAATTTTCAAACCACAGGGCAGGCATCAGGTCCCTCCAACCTGATCTGGGTGTGGTCTGGGAGGGCCGACCATTGTCAGAGGTGGAGCGGCACTGCGTACACTTCACGGCGAAACAGCTCCCAAGGTAAAGCCTGACTGACAGTTGTGACACAAGGAGCCGCACTCGTCTCAACACGCCTACACATAACACACGAGCGGAGCACCTGCATTCCAGTGTCTGAGCGAACCAGGCACGGGTGCGCTCTATTTCAGTGCAGCACATTGCTGCCCTGCAAGTGTACAGGCCGCAGCGAGTCCTGCAGTCCACACGCTGCACGCGCTATGCGTCCAGGTAGCTGCAGAAGCTGATCAGGTAGTCGGGCCGGCCCGAGCAAGCGAGCGTGGCGTTGTCATTGAAGTACGTGTACGCACCGACTGGGCAAACCGCTTTCTGACGGAGAGAGTACTGGGTGGCGCGTAGACAGCGCGCTGCATCCTGATAGGCCGCACAGGCGCTCATGCAGCCGACCTGCAGCCAGCGGCGGCGCTTGAGCTGCTTGCGCCCGGGTCGGCGCATGCGTTGAGCACCAAAGGGAGCCTGTGACATGCCTGCGTGCCGCCCGCGGACAGCAGGCGCCCATCTGTCGGCGCGCTTTCACAGTGCAGGTTGAGGTCGCTTTGGCAGCCGGCCGCCGCGCAGCTGCGATCCGACGGCTGCAGCAGCATAGGTACGGTGAAGTAGGTGTGCACTAGGTCGTAGTAGTCCAGGCCGCCCCAGGAATTGAGGCTGAACTCTGCCTGCGCGAGCGGCATGAAGCGCTGGGCGCCCCCCCGCGCCTGGACAGCACATGCACTGGGGCCGCTTCGCTGACCGTTGTGACGTTTTGCGGCATCAGGCCGGCGTCCAGGTCGCACGCCAGCACGCCGCCGCAGTCGCCAACCTCGCAGCTGCCCAGGCCCTCTGCGTCAAATGCGCAGCCTGTGCGCGGGGTCCAGCTCCCGATCCAGCCGTCCGGCACGGTCACGTTGACGCTTGCGCCCGCACGCAGCTCAAAGCCGCCGCTGGCGACAGGCATGTTGCTTCTCGTGGAGGGCCAGACCGTGAAGTTGCAGGCGTTGGACAGGGTGAAGACGCGTCCCCTGCCGCACCCGCATCAGGCACAGCGCACAGGCAGCGCCGCAGCGCACAGGCAGCACCGCAGCAAAGGTGGACGCCAAACGGGCAGCCTTACAGGCCATCCCCTTGGTGGCCCCGCTCTGTGCGCGTTGAGGCGCCGTCAGATACCGGCGGGCGCCTGGAGGTCGTGCTGCCGCCCAGCAGCGGCACACCACTGGCACACCCTGCGAGTGTTGCTGCAGCCAAATCCCTTGCACAGAACTGGGGAGCGAGCAACGAGCAAGCGCTGCCTGCAACAGCTGTGCTTGCCCTCTCGACTTGAAGGAGCTGCCACAGAGCAGGCAGTGCAGTGGTTTGCTCTGTTGCTCTGCGCATCACAGCTTTTGTGGCAAGCGGAGCCGAGCCGAGCAAGCACGGCACACCTGCAAGTACGACTGCAAGCCCCCAAGCTGCTGCTGTAGCCCGTGTCAGGGCCATGCTGTGGTCGATTTTGCACAAGAACAGAGACTGCGCCAGCCCGCAGTGCCACGAGGCTGGGGCTTGATTGTCCGGGATGCACGTTGCTTCTCCGCTCGAAACGACTTTCGCAGCTAGTGTCTGGAAAATTAAGATATGAACGAACAGACGACGGTCTTGTTACAACAAGGCCTTGTAAGCATCGGTTGCGATGCACTTCGTCCCCATCAGGACGTGCGCGCGCCGGTCTTCCGCGCGCTGCTGCACTTTGTCTACACCGACGCGCTGCCGCAGGCGCGCCCGCGCGCGCGCATGCGCGGCCCGGCCTCCGCGTCTGTGCAGCACGCGTCCGTCCTTGCCGCAGCGGGGCTGCTGCCTACGCGCAGAGCGCGGTCCGTGGCCACGCGATGCCGTCGCCCAGAGGCGCTGGCGGTGACCGCCCGCGCGCCGCGCAGGAGCTGGAGGGCGCCGCGCTGGAGGTGGCGATGGCGCAGCACCTGCTGGTCGCGGCGGACCGCTTCCAGCTGGGCCGGCTGCGGCGCATCTGCGAGCGGCGCCTGTGCGAGACGGTGGAGGTGGACACCGCGGCGACGACGCTCGCGCTGGCGGAGCAGAACCATGCGGGCGAGCTGAAGCGCGTGTGCCTGGACTTCGTGAGCCGCAACCTGCAGGCCGTTATGACCACCGACGGCTACCAGCACATGGTCCAGAGCTGCCCGCAGCTGCAGGTGGGCGGGCCCTCGCGCCCGCTCCGCCTCGCGCGTGTTACAGGGTTATAGGGTATAGCCTTCCAGCTTGCACACGCAGGCTGCGTGGGTGCGGCCGGCTGAGCGCGCTGCTTGCTGGCACCGTGCAGGCCGAGCTGCTCCGCGTCATCGCCATCGCGACCCAGGAGCGCACCTACCACCACGGGCACCGCACGCGACAAGTCGCGCGCGCTGTGCACCCGCCCGGCGAGCGGCCTCGCCCGGACGATGCGCGCGAGGATGCATGCGGGGACGATGATCCCCGCCGCGTCCGGCAGCGCCGGGAGTGAGTGCAGCGTGTCGGGGCTGCGCGGCGCCGGTGGGCTGCGGTGGGTTGTGGACGCTGCCTGCGTCCCTGTCAAGCGCACGGGCATTCCGGTGAGAGTGGAGCGTTCAGGTGGTCAGCACCCTGAGGTTGTGACAACACTGGGGGGGTGGGTCCTTGTTATCAGGGATGCAAGTGCCAGTTTGGGGGGCGGGTTGTTTCACCTGTTTGAGTGCCATGGCTGCCGCTGAGTACGGACACCGTGTTGGCACACTTTCTGCCTCCGAGCTGCGTATGCTTGCCATGAAGTGCCTGTGAGAGCAGAGCGGCGCACAGGCAGGGCTGTATGAGGGAAGTCAGTTTTCAGCAACGCGTGCGTAGCGGGTCAGCAGGCCGGGCCAACATGTCCTGCCGTGTGACACGCTTTTGTCATGGCTTGCTTGCATGTCACGGGGGTAGGCATGCCTCAGCATGCGTCCTCTGTATGGGTCTAAGCTGTGGCTGCTGGCCTGTTGCAATATGACGTGCAAGGCTGTGCCCCCGCTGCACGCTCGACTACAAAGCGGCCTCGCAGAAAGCTTTCAAGTGTCTTCCAACGATCTGCAAAACGCGCGTGCACTGTCACCTGCCTTTCCTCTGATTTGCCAAACGCGCGCGCTCGGCCACCTGCGCATCATACTCTGCCAGCAGCCTGTCTGCATCGGCAGCAGTCCGGCGAGCCATGCTGGCCGTCCGGGCTGCTTCCTTTGCATGGGCCTGTTGCCTCGCGGCCGCCTCAGCCCGCGCACGTGCGGCTGCCTTTGGCCTGCACGTCACCGACCTCTGGTCACCCAGGTGTGTGCTGCAGCGGCAGCAGATGTACTCAACCAAGCGGGTGAACCCGGCGGGCGCGCCTGCCAGAGGCGGCGCTGCAGACCGCCAGCAGCGCAACAGACGCCAAGACGACAAGCGGGGCGGTCCAGCGAAGCTTCAGCCAGCCGCGGTCGAGGACGGTCTTGGCCGCATACACAAGCGCTGCACGACCAGGAAGTGCTGACAGAGCTAGCCACCCAGGCCGGCGTCACAGCAAAGGAACTTTATTGGCAACGAGGCATACGCAACGCAGGGCGGCGATGCACCGAGCGCGCACCCAGAGCGACGGGCAGCGTGGCGAGCAGCGTAGCTAGGCCTTCGGGCAGCGCAAAGCCTGCACAGCACAGCGCGTCAGGCACGGGGACCGTTAAAGCAGTTTGGCGCACAGCCACGGGTGCCGCCCCGTACCCAAGACGACAAAGGTGTGAGCGAGCGGTGAGTGCGCGTGCGTCAGCTGCAGGACCTTCAGCACGCCCGCCAGCAGGAACCAGCGGCCAGGCCCTTTCAGTGCCGCCGGCAGCGCGACCTGCGCTGCAGTGTGGGGCAGCGCGGCGTTTGCACAGCAGGCACATCGCTTGGAAACAGGCGCAGCTTTATAAGCAGCACAGCGGCGCAGAGGGGTGCTGCGCACTGCAGGTGGCCTCAGCCGCCAGGCCCGGGAGCCGGTGTGGCTGGCGTCGTCGTCTGCAGAGTCGCCCGGCGCAGCTGAGGCGCTGCACAGTGGCCGCAGCGGGCGCGTCGGTACCAGCTGGCGGCGGCCCATGAGCTTGCTGATGCTCGACGAGTTAGTGCCGCACAAACGCTGCTGCAGAGCTTGCCACTGTGTGTGTCTAGGCAGCAGCGACCTTGCCGCTGCCTGCCTGGCCATTTCAACTGCGTATGCTCGGCAGCTTGGCGTGTCCAGAGCACTGCACTTAGATCAGTATGGAGCGATAGGCTTTGCGGCAAGCACCATTGGCAAAGTTGCCATTTTGGGGGGCAGAGGCGCGGCTACCCTGCCCTAGAAAGTGCAGCATAACGCTTGCAGCATACAAAGCGCATCCAGGCACTGATCGACGTCGCTCGCTGGTGGTGCAGTCATGCTCCCCATCATTTGGGCAAGCGCCATCGCGCTCTGTGCGTCACAAGGTAACACTATGCGCAAAACAGCCCTTGAGCCTCTTTCACGCTGCAGCAGCTGCTCAGGAGTGCTCAGCCTCGGCTCTCGCAGTGCCAGTTCGTGCCGCACTGAGCTGAAGAGGTGCCTCCGGCAACAGCCATAGGCCGCGTGGCGTGCAGGACAGCGCGTGCTTGGCGCTGGCGGCCCGGCGGCAGACAGTGCCAGCGGCCTCAGGCGGATGCAGGGTGTCAGTGCGGGCGCAGCAGGGGGCGGGCCTGCGGGCGCTCAGGGCGACGGCCTGTACGCCGTCGACACCAGCTGCACCGCTGCCGGACCTTGATTGGCAGTATATGTGCGCACGAAAACAGGCCGTGCAACAGGTACCGCACGTTCACCATCGCCAACGCCTGCAACTTCACAGTCTGGCCGGCAACCCGCAGCAATATCCCGGTCGCCGGCGGCGGCTTTAAATTGGCTGCTGGCACAAGCGTGGACGTGAGCGTCCCAGACGGCTGGATCGGCAACTGGAGCCCGCGCACCGGCTGCCTGTTTGACGCGCAGGGGCGCGGCGCGTGTGAGGTCGGCGACTGCGGCGGGCTGTTGGCCTGCGACGGGGACGCCGACATCATGCCGAGCGACCACACCGTGGTGAGCGTACGCAGCGCCCACGTGCCGCCGTCGCATGGGGCCTGGCGTGCAGTGGCGCGCTCGCCTGGGAGCCATGCGGCAGCTCAGACAGAGACGTGCGCCCGACGCGCAGGCCGAGTTCAATCTGGACTCGTGGGGTGGCGTCGACTTTTATGACATTATAGCGGCATACTATAACCTGGCGGTGCTCATCCAGCCATTCGACCCAGCCTGCGCTGCTGCAGGCTGCCGCAGCGACCTGAACGCGCGCTGTGAGAGAACACCAGTCGACGGCCGCCTGCTGTCCCGTGCCGGCATGCAGGCATGTCACAGGCTCCCTTTGGTGCTCAACGCACGCGCCGACCCGGGCGCAAGCAGCTCAAGCACCGCCACTGGCTGCAGGTCGGCTGCAAGAGCGCATGTGTGGTTTACGGGGACACCGAGCACTGCATGCGCGCGTCGCCATACTCCGAGCGCCAGAAGTCCGTCTGCCCCTCGGGCACATACACCTATCTGAATGATGACGGGACCCTCGCCTGTCCAGGCCGCGCCAACTACACAGTTACATTTTGTGGGTACCTTGGTGTGCAGGCTTAGCAAGCGGACCCCCACATGCAGTGCCTTGTGTCTGCAGGTTGGCTTTGTCGGCTGTGGCCAAGGCGGTCTGAACATGGGGGTCAACGGACTGGCAGGTTGCACAGTGTGATGCGAGAGCAGACGCCGAACAGGTAGTGCTGCGCGACTCTGTGTAGGTTTCCGGTTAAACTTTGGGCAAGCGCACCTTTCCACACATCTTGAGCTGGCTGGGGTTAGCCCCCAGTTTGACCACGCCCTCGGCGCCCTCGCGCATGCCGCTGTTGAGCAGGGCGTGGAAGACCGGCGAGCGCGCCGTCAGCACGATGCGGTGCGCCGGCAGCTCCTCGCCCTCCACCTGCGCCAGCAGCCCAGCGAGCATCGACCCAGCACAGGCGCAGAGCGGCGCCTGCTGCGTGACCACGCCACGTGCACCGGCGTGCGAGCGCGAGAGCGAACGCTGCCAATGTGGGCGCAGTCTGCCCACACCCCTGGTCAGCGCGGACCTGGAACGTCACATCCGATGCCTCGCCCGCCTCCAGCAGCGTGGCCAGGTCGCGCCCCAGCGTTGGCGGCGGCACCTGCGCGCAGCGCAGCGCGGCTCGGCCCTCCTAGGTCGCGGGCCCCCGCTCTCCACAGCCGACGCCGGCGAGCGCCGCGCGCGTGCCCACCTGTATCGTGGGCAGCTTGGGCAGCGAGACGCCCGGGGCGCGCGCGAGCGCGCCGCCCGACGACACCACCAGCTCGATCGTGTACTTGATGATGATGGTGTCCGCCACCAGGTACCCGCTGCTCGGGTTCTCCAGCACGCTGCGCTTGACAAACTTGCGGTACCCGTGGCAGTTGCGCGCGTTGGGGTCCTGCGGCCGCGCCGCGACAGCATGAGGGCCCGGCGCTGGCAGCCGCGAGCGCAGCGCACGGCCCGTGAGCGGGCAGCAGGCAGCAGGCGGGCGGGCGGCACGCGCCTGCCGCGCGCAGGATATCTTCACGGCGCCCTGGTCGCGCCGGCGGCCCTTGGTCAGGTCGCGCCCCTGGCCCGTCTGGTCCACCAGGGTGAAGCGGTGGAAGGCGCGCACGACGCGGCCGTCGGTGGTGTTCACCACGCCCTGCGGCGCGTCGCTCTCGCCTGGCGCGCCGCGCGCCGGCGCCGTCAGGCGCGCGCGTCGCCTCCGCAGCCTCCGCGGCCAGCATGACCAGCAGCCAGGCACAGCATGCACGCCACTTGGACAGGGCCGGCGCCGCACCGATGAGCGCGACAAAGAGCGCCGCGTAGTCGTTCGTCTGCTCTCGCCGCTGCGCGGCGTGCTGGCCGGCCGCTGCGGCCGCCGCCGCCGCCGCCGCGACAGCCGCCGCCGCCGCCGCCTGCTGCTGGGCCTGCTGAGCCTGGTTGGCAGCCGCGGCGGCCGCCTGCGGATAGCCCATCACAGCAGGCGGCTGGGCGGCTGCTGCCGGCGGCGCTGCGGGCCGCGCTGCAGGCGCCGCGGCGCCTGGGGCAACGAACACGGTGAATCTGAGGCCCGAGCGAGGCAAGCCTAGGCACTGTCGCAGCAAAGCTGGCCCCAGCGCAGTGCACTAGGGCCGGCAGGTGCCCTCTCACCTGCCACCGCAGGCGCAGGCGCCGCAGCCGGGTTGGGACCTGGCTGGCCTGCACCCACCGCAGCCGCCCCGCCAGCGGGCCCGACCGCGGCAGGCACGGCCTGCGGCTGGATGTTCTCCGTGGACGAGCTCCGCTTGCCGTCCGGATAAAACAGCAGCACCTGCCGCAGCGCACCAGCCATCTCAGCAACGAGTGCGAGCGCACAAAGACAGGCGGCGCCAGCGGCTACTGCTCTTGGTGCAAGACTCGGCAGAGATCACGCACTGCGGCAACAGCGGCGCCGCCTGCGACAGCAGCCCTGTGTGGAAACCCGTGCAGTTGCCGCACGCTGC
>JAABUV010002534.1_pt1 | contig 24557 bp, 35 predicted proteins | sample 5559971 | NCBI WGS metagenome assembly JAABUV01 (sample SAMN10711881, study PRJNA513362) | rock metagenome | isolation source: Antarctica rocks | place: Antarctica: Victoria Land, Knobhead nord | collected 2015-12-19
GCGGCCGCCGTGCTGCAGGGCGCCGCCGAGGCTGCGGGGCTGGCGCTGATGCCGCTGAAGGGGCCGTCTGCGGTGCGCGGGCGTCTGGTTTGGATTTGGGTTTGGGTTTGGCTGGTGGATAGCGGCAGTGGCCACGAACACACTGTGCGCACGCACCACAACGCTGCAAATGGTGCAGAGCATGGTACACTGCGGAGCATCACCCACGAGAATGTGGCGGGGTGTGCCAGCTGGCTGTGCGGGCCGGTTGTGCTAGCACATGTGTGCTGCTGTGCGAGCACGGGGGTGTCCACTGGAGCTGTTACAAAGCCCAGGTCAGCTGCTTTCTAAAAACTGCATGGTCGCTTCCAGAAGCATGCCCGGGCCTCACCATGCGCGGGCGCGGTGCGCCCGACGGTGCACCGTGATCAGCAGGTTTCGCGCAACCTGGCAAGCACGGCCGGCGTGCCCGGTGCGCAGGGCGAGGCGGGCCGCGAAGCGCTGCGCGCGGTCGTGGGCGCCGGCGAGTTCTTCGCGGCCACGCTGCCCGACGGCGAGCGCCTGGTGCAGCCCATCCCGCGCGGCGCGCGGCACCCGCTCAACTTTGGGCGCGAGGCGCGCGGCCCGCCCACCCTGCCCGACGCTGCCGCCCGCACGCATGGCTGCGTGTGCTAGTCTTGAAGCGCTGCATGCCTTGCTGAGCGCAAAACTTTCCCTGGGAGGCTGCCGTGCAGGCTTGGGCCTGACGCCGCATGGCCAGGCGCAGCCGCCTGTATGCGCGCCTCTGTCTCTCCGCTCTGAAGCAGCGTGGTACCTCCCTGAGCGCGCGCGCTTCTTATGGGAGGCTGCCGTGCCGGCACGCTGCTTACATGCAAAGGAATGCATCACAGCGTAGGATGGGTTCTTCACGGCCAGCGAGCCTGCTCGTAACTGTGTGCAGGCCATTGGGCGCTTGTGTGTGTTTCTCGGCGACGGCATGCTCCTGCTTCAGTAAGGTGTTGGGCCAGCTCCAAGGGGCGCGTCTGCAGGCACTGGAAGAGCAGCAGTGCTTTTCCTTTGGCAGCAGTGCTTCAATGCAATCAGGGTTTTGTGAGGGTAAATCGCTCGCCAAGCAGCATCCAGCCAGGCAGATAGGGCTACACGCGCAATGCTCTGGAGTCTGAGCTCGAGTTTGCCGCTTGCGGTGCAGGTGGCGGCAGCGCTTGCAGGCGTGCCGGAGCGCGCAGACTGGAAGGCCTGCCAAGTCAGCGAGGCCCAAGAGGCTGCACGCACGGAGGCCTTCAAGGCGCTGTTCAAACCCTTTGATATCATGCAGTGAGAGGGTTTTGTTCATGCTGCGCCGCGGGGCGGTGCTTACTGAACTCCCCCGCGAACGCTTTAGCCTGAAAGAACCGCTGCGTCTTGAACACTGAAGAGTACTGGTTGAGAGCTTGTGTGAGGTGGTCATGGAATGCAACGGGTACCTGTTGCACGACGAGCGTGAACAACAAGGCCAGTCTGTCTCACCGCACAGTGCCCATGCATTGGCATTGCAAATGTGGGCGTGGCCAGGCACCAGTGCATGTCCAAGCCTGTTTTGGTTGTTTGGTTGCCTAACCAGAGGAAGCAGCCCCTTTGCTTAGGCATATTGCGCAATCCTGTCCACTTTGCTTGCTTCCTCCTCTGCTAGATCAGGTGCTCTTGATATAGGAGCGCTCCGAGCTAGCTGCTGTGATGGTTGGAGCGCCCGTGTTCCGGCAAGCGCAGCTCTCAGACCTTGACGCGCTTGTACGGAACAACATAGCGATGGCCGTGGTGCGCTCCACGGCAAAGCATTGCAGATGAATATGCATGCAAGCATGAGGCCGCAGTGCAACTGCTCAACCGACTGCAGACTGGTCCCCGTTTGGGCGCAGGACTCTGAGGGCGTGACCCTTGCGCCTGACAACGCACGGGGGGGCGTTGCGGCTGTGCTGAACGACCCCATCTGCTCCAAGGGCAAGTACTTTGTCCTAGAGGTAAGGACCGCTGGCCATATGGGGCGCTGTTCATATCGACAAAGCTGTGCAGCAATAGTTGCTGAGCGAATGCCGTTGACGCAGCTGGATGGGGACGCAGTTGCGCAGCTCTTTATTACTTACGAGTGGTCCGACTGGTGCGCTGCCGTCGGCCTGCTCTCCCGTATGTCGCCGAGCTCGCAACTCTGGTGGCCTGACGCATCCAACAGGCGCAACGCGCAGGTCTGGTGGGTGCAGTCGGTGTATGTAGCGCCTGAGCACCGCCGGAAAGGCTACTACAGGCGAGCAGCGGCCAATCGGCCCTTGACGTGCACGCCTCGCAGTAATACACACTGGCTGCATGCAAAGCAGTGGCCTGCGCCTTTTCACCAGGTCTCTGTACGACCACGTGTGCAAGCTGGCGCGTTCGGAGGGCGTATGTGGCATCCGTCTGTATGCAGACGAGCACAACACACGTGCCAGATTAACGGTGTGTTCCTGCGCCTGCTGTGGGGCTCGCACAGTGCAGAGAGGCGCTGGTGAAACTGTTTATCGACCGTGCAATGCGTGACCTCTACGGCCTTTCTTGTTTGCAACACAACTAGCCATCTGAGCAGAGGCCGCCCATTGTTTTTAAGAACACTTGAATGTGGTCTTAAGGCGGATGACGCCGTGGCCAAGCACATGAGCCCAAGATGCGCATGCTGCTGTGCGCGCCTGGTATTACATAACCTCGTCTGCTGGCGCGGCAGTACGAGGCGCTAGGCATGACATCCCACTACAGGGTCTACGAGGACATGTTCCACAACCAGGGCCTGGAAGGCTACCCGCAATAAGAGCATGACCACACCTCAGCAAGTGCACATGCATGTGCCAAATGTGTTCAGCATGCTCTGGGTGTGCGCGAACTCCCAGTCTGTTGAACAATGCTGAGTTGCTGTTTTATCTCTGCCTTAGCAAGCGTCTGACGTCTGCCAGCAGTTCAAATGCGGACTGTAAGTTTGCGTGCATTATGGTCCTCTCACAACCACTTCCTGAGCATCAGCCTCATGTAAGGTCGACGTGTGTGTCTGACAGAAACTGTCTATACCAATGCTATGTGTAGGCTTTAATTTTGCCTTACCTGAAGTCACAATTGGTTTATTAGCATGCTGTGTCACAAACATCGTCAGATTTAGGTTGACTTTGTCACCAAGGTTCCTTGGTGACTTGCCGGCCAGGCCCCAGTGGGTCTGCCTGGATGTGCACGCAATAGGCGGCTGGCTGGAGTCCTGGCATTTGTGGACATGCGTAGCATGAGTCTTGATTCCCAGTGATCGAAAGCATCTTTGAAGTCCACGCTGCCAGGCGGGCCAGTTCCATTTGCAAATCACACACACACATTTACACCAGGCCAACACCATTCCACTCTAGATTAGCAGGCATCTGTCAGAGCTGATCTCTGCATGCATGTTTCACCATGGCCTTTGCTCACATGTGCGTTTCACTCCACAGCCATCATGTTGGGCTCATCGAAGATGTCCAGCTGCGGCTGCAGGCGCTGGAGCACCGCGCCGCTGGCCGCATCATAGACCGTGATGCAGGGGTCGGAGCCGCCAGCATTCGCGCGCTGCAGGCGCGCGCCATGCGTCAGCGCAGTCAGGCCTGACGCTTCTGCAAATTATGCGCGTGCATGACACTCGAGCACACACCGCTTGTACAGAGCGCGCAAACTGCAGAGGACCAGGCGCGGTGCGTGCCAGGCGCCGCGCTGCTGCAGGAGTGCGACTGACCCCAACCCTGCAGGAGCACAGCTGGCACCTGCACTTGCAGGGGCCCCCTCGGCGCGGCGCGCGCCTTCTGGCCGGTGTGCATGGACACGAGCAGCCTGCCCCGGTGGAACACGACATCGAACGGGTGCGCCGCGGTCCGCGCGGCCACGCCGATGAAGTCGCCGGGCTTGGCGGAGCGCTTGCCCCCAAACTTGAGCACCTGCGCACGCGCCAACCTACCCCGCTCGCGCGCTACATCGCCGCACGGGCCATGCATGCCGAGACGGCCGCCTCGTGCTGCATGCGTTGCGCGGACACAAAATGCGCACCTACCCTGTTGCGTGCCTATCGCGCCCGTCAGGGACCCAGGCCAGACCGGAGCTCCGTACCACACAGCACGCCCTGCCGAGCGACAGTGGCGCACAAGCGCTACTGGTCCCCAGCACTGCCGGGCCGCCAGGCAGGTCGCCAGGCAGGCCGCCAGGAGACCCTGCATCGCCAGGGCGCAGGCGATCGGCGGGCGCATGAGGCGGCCACCTCATTGGTCCCGCTGGTGACGAGCTTGTCGCCGGCGTCGTCCACGCAGACGCCGCTGGGGCGCAACATCAGCCGCCCGCGTGACGCCTCCAAAGGCGCGTCTCCATCCCAGTCGCCTGCCGGAGAGAGCATGTACTGGGAGCCGTCCCATGATTGCTTTGCGAATTCAGCTCTACTGACTGATGCATCCACGAGTGACTGCATTCCACCGTACAGCACCCTGCATACGCATGCGGAGGAGGGGGGCGCGTGCAGTGCAGAGCGCATGCTGAATCATTCAAACGCAGGTGCGCCTTGGAAGTGGACGCCCTCACAGGGCAGCCGCACACTGTGGCAGGACGCCAGAAGCGGCCAAGCAGAGCGCTCAGGCCAGCGCGCCTTCGCAGCTCGGCGGCATCCGGAGCAGGCACCCAGTGGCGCGAGCGGGCATGTGGACGTAGCTGGGCGCCTGCGCCCTGCACCAGCAGAGTCGGTATCGCGCCGGGGCTGCTGCCGCTCGCGCAGCACCGGTCGCATTGATGGCGTGCCTGCCTTGGCTCAGCCTGGCGGCCACGCTGCGCAGAGCGCCGGCCACGCCATGGCGCGCAGCCGCACTGCTGCTGCCCGCCGCTCACGCAGCGCTGCACCCACACTGCTGCGGCTCGGCACCAGGCTCCCATGCGTTCCCAGTGCTGCGGCAAGCTCCCAAGCAGCCAGGCCAGGTCAGGGGCATGGCATCCTGGTATCATACCCTAGCAGAGACCTATTTCACCATAAATCCCCCAGTCGCCAGGCGCGCGCGTCATAGCTCAGGTCGGCGGCGATGTACAGCGCGCCGTCGTCGGGCGCGGCTGCCATGCCCCACGGCACGAGCAGCTGGACGCCGTCATCGAGGAAGACGTGTGTCTGGTCGTGGCTGGCCCGGTCCGGCACGGCGCTGTGCACAGTCCGCCGCGAGCGCACCACCACGTTGCGGCTGACCCTGCGCGCGGCGCCCCGCCGCGTCACGGGTACCGGCGGGCGGCACCGGGCTTGCGCCGGACGCCCGGGCAGCACCCACCATGCTGGCTATGCGCGACCCGCCGCTCCAGTGACCGATGAGGCTGTTCAGTGGACCTTGCGCAGAAGCGCATGCTGCCAGGCAGCTCTGAAAGCTCGCGCCCCACACAGCTTGGCTCCAAAGCCCGCTGGTGGGCCACCCCGGGACTCGGCAGCGGCGAGAGCGGAGTGCGCGGGCGCGCTCTGGGGCGCGTGGGGTGAGGCGCGCGCACCCCGCGACGTGGACGTAGCCATTAGCGAACGCGATGCCCTCCGGCTCCGCCAGCAGGTCGCCGAAGGCCATAACGCGCACGGGGCGCAGCGTCTCGCCGTGCAGCACCAGCACGCCCGCGACCTGGGCGCACGGCGCATGCGGTGAGCCCGGCGCAGGCTGGCCGTGCTGCCCACAGTGGAGCAGCCCCAGTGGCCTCTCGAGCTCGAGCAGCCGGTGCAGCTTACGCCGCTCTGCAGCGGTGAGCCTGCTGTGCGCGACCGCTGGCCAGCCGCGTGGCCCCAGGCGCCAAGCTGCGCCCCTCGCACAGCACGGGGCAGCGTCGCATGCGGCAGCTGCTGGCCGGAGGTATGCCTCTGGTCGCGGCGCGCGCCGGCCCTCGGGCGCACCTGCCGCGGCTCGCGCGCGCAGAGCCCAGCGAGCCAGCGTCGCGGCCGCCCATGAGAGCGCGCAAGGCCTGCGCCTAGCAGCGGGATCTGCAAATGTGCACGTGCTGACACCACCCCGCCGCACGGCGGCAGAGACACCGGAGGCCGTGCATCCGAGCGCCGCCGCGCCGCGCCGCGCGCCTTGTACTGGCTGACGTACACGTGGCCGTCGTAGGGCGAGATGGCGATGCAGGTCGGCCAGCAAGCGCGCTTGCTGTCCTGCGCCGCGGCGGCGCGCTCCTCCGTTGTCACAGGGCCGCCGGGCGCGCCGCGCCGCCGCCGCGGCCGCGTCAGGCGCACACTGCGCACGACGGCGCCTGCGCCGCGCGCAGCACACTCGCGTTTGGCGGCTGCCTTGCCGCTGGCTCCAGGAGCAGGCTGTGCACAGTACTGGCAGTGCGTCACAGTCACTCACGGATGTTCGACATGTAACAAATGAAGCCCTGTTGTGCCCATCCAGACCAGCACATGGGCGTGTGTGCACTGCCAGGCCTGGGCAGCACATGACAGCAGATAGCAGCCGGGCCTGCTTCATGCAAAGCAAGCACTTTTTGACTCAGCCATGATAATGCCAGGCACTAGGGGGCCGTGGCCGGCTTGAGCAGCAGCAGCGTTCTGCCAAGCGCGCGATTAGTAAAGGCGCGTGCGCCGTGCGCAGCCATTGCACGCAGCGTGACGTGTAGCGCGTCGGGGTCTAGGAACAGCGCCCGCGCGGGCGCACACCTGTGGCCAGATCCAGCTCCAGCAGCGTGTTGCTCGCAGAGCACACGACCAGCAGGCGCGTGCGGCAGGCGCCGCGCGCGACCGCTGGCCCGACCCGCCGCTGCAGCGCTCTGCACGTTGCGCCCAGCTGCGCGGCGTGACAAAGCTGCTGGGCTCCAGCTCAGCCAGGTGCGCATCATTCACTAGAACGAGCTCCCCTGCAGGGCAACGCTCGCACAAAAGGTCACACCTGTGGTTGCCCATGGTGCTGTGGACATACAAGGTATGTTTGGACTGTGAACAGTATACTATGTAGCAGCTCTGCAAGCCAGTGCGCCTGTGCAAGACTTGCTTCAGAGGGAACGAGCTCTCACACGCCTCTGTGAGCAAGCAGGCCTTCGCATGGGCCTGTACGGGCAAGCAGACCTTGAGCGCCTGCCGCCTGGTCAGGAGCGGGAGCAGGTGGAGCTCGAGCGCGTCCAGGAGCGCGGGGCAGCCCAGCGCCGCCCCCATGCGTTATGCTCGAGCGCAGCGAGGCTGCTTCAGAGCAGGCAAGCCTTTCTCCGCCGCCTCTTTCAGCAGGCTGCAGCTGCGCAGACACGCTGCTGCCCCTTTTGGAAAGTCCAGGCCAGACCGCACGCAGCGGGCACCTCGTGAGTGCTCGGGTGCATAACAGTTGAGCACTTGGGAGTTGCTCACGTGCACACGTAAGCAAAGCAGGGCGCGTGCATTGGCCAGACGGCGGCTAGTGCAGGAAACAGAGTACCAGCATGTGCAGCTCGTCACAAAGAGCGCAGACCTGTGCGCTTTCGCCGCAGCTCACGGCAGAGGTTGGGTAGGGCTGAGTGACTACAGTTGCAAGTAGGCTAGTGCCCCTTTCTTCCAGTGAGCACAATTTGGGCACCAGCATCCCAGTCATGCATGCAAGCCCTGAAGCCTACCCGAGACTTTGCCACCAGACCCGAAAGCTCTCCTGCTGAAGGAGAGGATGCTCGAGTCGCAGTAGCATCCCCCACAGCTCACGCCACTCTCCTCAGCGTGATGAAGCGTTCTGTACAGAGCGTCTACTGGGAGAGCTTGGAGCAAACCAACGCACAGTGCCAGCGCACAGTGCCAGCGCGCTGCTAGCAGCACTGCCCCTGGAACTGTGGTGGCGGGGGATGGACTTCCTCAAGAAGGTCAAGCGCTATGTTCTGGGAGAGGTGCGCACGCCATTGCTCACACGTGTGCCTGCAGGCAGCCAGCTGCCTCGCCACTGTGCTGATGTTGCATGTCAAGCACGCAGCGCGCTTGCTCCAACAGTCTCATGTGCGCCAGAGTACCGTCCTGTGTTAACGGCGTCCCCGACTGCTCAAGTTGGCAGCTTATTCCATGCCTCACTGCTTGTAATTGAAGCGCTTGCAGAGGTGCCAGGGGGGTCTGCTTGTGCACCGCTCGCTGCAGCACTCACCTTTGCCTGTGAGCGCACCTGCGCAAGGTGCCACATTGCGCGGTCGCGCCTGCAGCCCGGCGCCGAAAGCGCTCGGGCGGGCACCTCCAGTGCGCTTGCGCACTGGGCGCCACATACGCGCACCGGCACTCGAGGCCTGAGCGCCCACTTCCAGCACCGGGTGCAGCGCCGTTGTGAAGCAGAGCCTCTGCTCGCCTGGGCAGGATGCAATGGAGGCGCAGCCGCGCCAGCAGCCCGGAGCGAGCCCGTCCAGCGCCCGGCCGGACGTCGCCGAGCGGGCGCGGCGGCCGGCGGCGGCGGCCGCGGCGCACCGGCAGCAGGCGCCGCCGCCTGCGCAGGAGCCGGTGCTGCAGAGCGCCGGCTACGGCGCGTCCGGCGGCATACAGGTGGGAGCGCTGCCCTATGCCTTGGACCCTGTGGAGCTGTGGAGCTGCAGGCTCCAACGCCGCGGTGGACCGCCCGTGGAGGTGGTGCCACCTGCAGCGCGCTGTCTGGCGCTCTTGACAGCCAGCAGGGCGGGCGGTGCCCTATGCTTGTTGGGGCGGCGGTGAGTGCGCACAAGCGTAGCTGAGCCCCTTCAGTTCCGCAACGCACGGTTTGTACTGGCGAGTCGGTGGACATTTTCGCGGTCGCGTGTGGAGCAGGACGCCACCGCGCTTGTCAGAGACTGTTCCACCGGCTGCTGCCACTGTCTGTACCACTGTCTTCATGCAGCCGTGCATGGCCGCTGCAGAATTCACCATGGATGATTTAGTTAACTACAGCCGTGCATCAGCCAATTTGGGCTGCTGACGCCCCTGCGCAGGGACATCACTGCGTCCTGGCGAGCAGGTAGGGTCTGCTGTGGTTGCACCACACTTACTGTAGATGGTGACGTGCAAGGGCATGGGGGTGTGCCGCAGGGTCTCAACTGGTACAGAGAGCGGCTGCGGGAAGACCGCGACGGCGACACCGCCGACGAGTTCCTGGTAGAGCCGAGCGTGGCACCCGCGCAGCCGGCGGCGCCGGCCGCGGCGCAGCGCGCGAGCGCGTGCGCCGGCGCCGCTGACGCCGCAGCGGCCCCGGCCCAGGCATCTGCCTCCGCGCTCAAGGTGTGCATGGGTGTCCTTTTCATGAAGCACATGAATTTCATGGAACCCATGAAACCTTACTGATCGCGGTCATGCAAGCTGTTGTGATTTGGGGCCTGTCAAGGAGCTAGCCAGCGCGTGCATGTGCACCGGATTTTGTGATGGTGCACGCATACCGTGATGGTTTAGGGTGTGGGGAGGCTTGCATGTGGCTGTTGCGGGTCTGCTTAGTAGAAAGTTGCCACATAGAGCACATGTCGACTGCCCAGCAGTGAAAAACTGCCCTACAGCGTGGCTGCCATGGCGCGCAGTCTGCCGTTCCATTCGCTGTATGCAGGCATGCGCCCCGCTGCAAGGGGCGTGCTGCGTGCCCCGTGCAGGTGCAGCGCAGGAATCTCAAGGCTGCACGCCGAGGTGACGTGGTCGTGCTGGAGGGCAACGTCCACATCGTGCCCCCAGCTTGATGGCACAGCTGGGGCGCTGTCACCATTCCATGCTGTCCTCATGGCCTGCATGGGGGCTACGGACCGAAGTTTTCATAGTGAAATGAACTTCATAGCTAGATGCCAAACAGGAAGCTGGGGGCCTCCTGGAGAAACCTACCCATGTGGGTCGGGGGTGAAGACTCAAGATCGATTGCCCAGAAGTCTATCCAAGCCAACAGCCACTCATCAAGCCAACCCAGCACCCAGCAAAGCTCTCAGGCGCGACTGAACCCGTGCACAGTGCCCATCGTTGTAGAATGACATCGCCATGGTGTGACATGGCTTCTGACTTTGTCGTACCTGTGATAAACCGGTTGTGAGTGTCTAGGAATGCTGTCATGCTTAGCTGGATGCCTGTCAATTTTCCTGTCAGCGGTATCTTTCTGTTGTGCACAAATGCACCCAATGAGCACAATGTTCAGCGTCAGCACGCACAGTGTGGGGTTATAGAATGGTTGTTGCTGGACTCTTCGGCACGCAGTGCCTCTGCATTGTGTTTGCGAGCCCGTGGGTCCCGGCTCGCCTGCAGCTGCATTTAAAACGCGGCAGCTGTCGAGTCACCTGGCGTGGGGCTGGCAAGCGGGGCAGCAGTCTTGGTGGGTTTGTGCGAGCAGTCTGTGCTCCTGTCGAAGCACATCGGACATCCTTGCAGGCATCGAGCACCTGCGCGGGTAGTTAGGGCAATGAGCCGACTACAAGGCACGAAGGGAGTGAAGCTGACGTTTGCTGCGCAGCTGCCTCTGCTGGGCTTCGCTCGTGTGCTAGTCACGCAGCTGATCTGCGTTCATGCGGGGAGCTGGACAGCATGAGCTGCTTGATGCTGGCAAGGACAAGGGCACTGCGGGTCTGTGTGCTCGGGAACTGAGATGGTGGTGGTCACCTGACGTATCAGTTATGATGCATGCTTCAGCCAGTGCTGAGTAGGCTTTCTTGCGCGCAGGCTAACAGTCAGCAAGCTTCATCAACCATGGGTCTCTTTGACAAGATCGCCGACAAGTTCGACGGCAGTGAGTCCCCCTCTTGTATGGTGGCTCTCAAGAATTGTGCGCAGCATGTGGGCTGACCAGACGCTTGGCGTGTGGCATGCGACCTGCTGAGTCTGCGTTGTCAGCGTGTTTGGCCTAGTGGCGGGTTTCCTTCTGACAAATTGCTCAGTTAAGGGTTGAGGGCATGATGTTGAGCCTGCTCAGTGGTTGACACCCACGCTGCGTGTGCGTGTGCAGACAAGGGTGGCGACATGACCGGCCAGGGGTGCGTCCGCATTTCCCGCGCATCACTCTGCTATGCCAGACCTTGTTGCTGAAGTGGCTCCCTGAAGGTGTACTTTGCCTTTACCGCAGTGCGTCGTGTGCTGTCTGACCAGCTATCAGAATGCTATCAGAGACTGCGGTCACACATATGTACAAGTAGTACTCTTATGTGGTCCAGTGCATGTGGTCTAGTGCTCAGTCGCGTGCACACTGTACGTTGTGGTGGGCTCTCAGGTGACCTCCTCTAAACTCTCTATACCTCATGGTTGATACTGACCTTTCACGTGTTGCTGCTGTGCAGGCAGGGCGGTGGCATGATGGGCGGTGACCAGTCGGGCGGCGGTATGATGGGTGGTCAGCAGGTGCGGTGCACCACTTGTTGGCCTGCTCCTGTGTGGGTGTGGCTTCACGTTGCAGCCACACCCATCCAATATGCCATGCCTCACAAAGAAGCCCCAACATCCATTATGCCATGTCTTGCCAAAAATGCCATGCCTCACAAAGAAGCCCAAACATCCATTATGCCATGTCTTGCCAAAAAACAGGCAGTGTGTGCTGTATATGATGATGTGAATTGGTTTGGATTTACACCTTGCTTGTGGCAAAATGGGCCAATGTTGCCCACACGCAGCATACCTTTGTAGAGTAGGTGCATGTGCACTGAGTAGACGTTGGTTTACGCGCAGGGTGGCATGGGCGGCGGCGGCGGCATGGGCGGCGGCAGCGGCATGGGCGGCGGCAGCGGCATGGGCGGCGGCATGGGCGGTGGCAGTGGAATGGGCGGTGGCCAGGACTATGGCGGCGGCGGCGACTACAGCGGCGGCGGCCAGGGCGGCATGGGCGGCCAGAGCGGCATGGGCGGCATGGGCGGCCAGACTGGCATGGGCGGCCAGGGCGGCCAGGGCGGCGGCATCATGGGCGCAGCCAAGGACGCGATGGGCATGGGCGGCCAGGGCGGCCAGGGCAGTGGCATGGGCGGTGGCATGGGCGGTGGCATGGGTGGCGGCCAGCAGGGCGGCCAGGGCGGCATGATGGGCGCTGCCGAGAACGCGATGGGCATGGGCGGTGGCCAGCAGGGCGGCGGCCAGGGCGGCATGATGGGCGCTGCCGAGAACGCGATGGGCATGGGCGGCGGCCAGCAGGGCGGCCAGGGCGGCATGATGGGCGCTGCCGAGAACGCGATGGGCATGGGCGGCCAGCAGGGCGGCCGCGGTGGCATGGGCGGCATGGGCGGCATGGGCGGTGGCCAGGGCACTGACAACTTCTAGAGTGCGCTTGTTTGCCAGCACATTCCCCACGCGAGGCTGCCTTCGTGAGCGAGCGACGGCTTTGGCATGTTTCTCCCCTCTGTTTGGTTGACTCATTGCAAGCCCACCGAGCGCTTTGCGTTCTGCTTGAGCGAGCACGACAACGTGACATCTATGCAAGGGAGTGAGCTTTTGTGAGTGCTGTTGCTGGGGGTGCTAGCACAGCATCACAGTACATAAGCGGCATGCTGGGCCTGCTGCATCCCAGTATCTATTGTTGTGGTGTGCTGACGGCCATCACTGTAGGTAGTTGTGCTGTCAAGTAAGCGAGTGTGATAGCACGAGCTGCAGTTTTGCATGGGTTTGCCACCAGCTTGCTTTCATGTTCAGTTCTAACGCGGCACACTTTCTGTAAGATCAATTACTACTCGCCTATATTACAATGTGGCACTTATCAAGCGCTCCTGGCACAAACATGGCTCTTGACCTAGCTATGCACAGTGCTGCACCAACATGAAAGACATCCTGCACACAGCCCCATCATCATTGTGTGCAGCCTATTTGACCAACGCACTGCTGGGCAGTGCAGGTGCTTGACCCGCCCATCTGCAACGCCTGCCCAAAGAGACGATGGGCAGACCAGCCAGAACGTGACAGTGTGGCCGACCTATTACAAAAGCAAGCCTGCAGCCGGCCTGAGCCTCCTACGCTGCCTTTGGCCTACCCCGCACGCTTGATGCATGTACCACCAGCTGACAAACTCTCGCGAGTCCCCTGCGCGGCAGCCCTGCAGCACCGCCAGGAGCAGCAGCGCCCTCCACAGCCAGCAGGAGCGCATCTCGCCTAGTACCGGCAATGCACCGCACGCTCTGCAGCCGCCACGCAGACCGCGCCCGCCGCCCCAGCGCCGCGCCCGCTCCCTGCATGAGCTCCCTGCATGAGCAGGCCACCGACGCCGCCAGCGCGCGGGGCAGGCCGGCCTCGCGGCGCGCCGCTGCGCCACGCATGCGCGGCCGCGACCCAGCGGCCGCTCCAGCCCAGCAGGCGCTCAGAACACCTGCAGGATCTGGTCGAACGGCTGCCGGCACATGGGGCAGGCCTGCTTCGCGGCTCGCAGCTGCTGCGCGCAGTCGGGGCAGCAGCAGCGGTGGCCGGTGCTGCCGTGCACGAGCGCCACGGTGGCGGGCGCGGCCAGGCAGACGACGCAGGAGCCCTCGTCCTCGTCCGTAGACTCGGCGCGGCGGTGCAGCTGCGCGGGCGGGGACCGCAGTCTGTACTGATTTGAAAACCCATTGGTGTTCTTCAGGAAGTGACCAAGCACTATCAGGCAGCACAAAGCTCTGCCTTTGTTTGCGGGAGGCTGCTTGCGCTGTGTTGCATCACAATACCTCCACAGAAAACTGCTGTTCACTAATCGTGTCTGTGAGTGGTCTCCCGGGCCGTGCACAGCTGAACATGGGCACCTGCGAGAGCTGCAAGCGGCGCACGGAGCGGCGCGCGGTGCTCTCAAGCCAGGCGACCGAGAGGCTTGATGCACCCCAAGCACGCCTGCGGCGAGCGGGGTGCGCACCTGGCTGGGCGGCGACATGGGCGGCCCCTGCGGCCCCGAGCTGGGCCCCGCGTTCGCGCGCGCGCCGGCCGCGCTGCCGGACGGCCCCGGCGGCGCGCTGGCCATCGCGGCGCCGCCCGCCGGGAAGGACAGGTTGCCCGTGCCGTCCGTGGCGGCCATGGGCGCGGACGGCCGCACCGGCGCGCCGGCGCTCGCGTGGTTGACCGTCGGGTAGTGCACCTGCGCACAGCGCGGCCGGCCGCTCGCGAGCGAGGTCTTGGCGTGCGCGCTCGGAGCCTGCGGAGCGGCGGGCGCCTGTGCGAGGGTGCACTCTCGCTGCATGTTGCAGAGCACCGTTTGCAGGGACCGGCAGGGCCGAGCTCGCTCGGGGGCTGCGCCACACACACATCTCCTGGCAGACCCCACACCTGGTGTGCCGCACAGCAGCGGCCACTGCGGGGCTTTGGGACGGACGTGACGGGTCCGGCACAAGCTCGACGCCGGGCGCTTTAAAAAAAAAAAAAAAAAAAAAAAAAAAAAAACAGGCCGGGAAGATGGGGCACACCGCCGCGCCCGACTCGAGCGGGCCGGCCGGCGACGCCTGCTGCGCCGGCGCGGCGGCCGCAGGCCGCGCGGGCGACGCGGCGGGCTGCGCGTCATACTCTGCTTGCAGCCGCCGCGCGAGCTGCTCATCAGTCTCGCCTGCAGGCGCGCATGTGCGGCCAGGCATCACTGCACCCTCCGACATGCACTGCACGACCTCCGACATGCACTGCACGCCGGGCTCGTTCACATACCGGCGCTGGCGCTGGCGCTACCAAACCCGCTGCCCGTCTCAGCACTGGGGCACATCCGCGGTAAAGTCGCAACTAGAGCGCCCCAGAGGCCGGTATGCCTCCTGAGCAGCCTGATGCGGCTTGTCCAGGGAGGCTTCACGCGCATGAGCGGCAGACGCTGTAGAACATAGTGAGGTTGTTGGCGGGGCGCGCGCGCACCGGCTGTGGCGCCGGAGCTGCCGGAGGGCCGCGAGGGGCCCGCGGCGCTGTCACCCTGTGGGCGCCCTGCGCGCACGCTCGAGGCGCTCACCGGGTGGCGCGAGCGCTGTGCCCCACCCTGTCTCCAGCATGTATAGACTGCACAGCAGTGGACTCCTGCAGCAACTGTACGGTGTATGGCACAGGCGCGCACGCACAAAGCACAGGCCTGAGTAAAGCGGGTGACTGGTCGAGCGAGCGGGGCACCACCTTGCTGCGGCGGCGGCGGCAGCCCGCGCGCGTTGACGACGTCAATGAAGCGCCGCAGGTTGCCGACGCTGTTGGCCTCCCGGTCCACCTGCGCCCGCGGCGGGCGCTCGGCACTCAGGATCTACGCTTCCTGCTTAGGCTACAGGCTACCCTTGTTGCCAGGTGCCTTTCTGCTCGGCCTGCGCGCGCCCTGGCACGCACGGACCGCTTGCACAAAACGAAGCCCTGCAGCCACATGACCACCACGTAGACTGCCCCGCAAAGTGCATACGCTGCCGGGTTTCCGTGTCGCCTGCCCAGACGTGCATGCCCGATAAACCGTTGGCGCAAACTTGTGTGCTTGAACATATGCCAGCACCAGCGAGGGATGCACAAGCCCCTCAGTGCGACTCGTGCGGGCCGGGCTGGCGCGCGCAAAGCAGGCAGGTCGGGAGCCCAAAACAGGCTCGGCATCGCACATAAGCATGGCAAGCAACGGCGCCGGGCGACGTTGCTTTGCCGGGCGAGGCAGGGAGCCCGCAACCCCGCACGCGGGCGGCGCAGCGGCCCGCCACGCCGCACCGGGCGCAGGTGCAGCACGGGGCCGTTGCTGTCGCCGGTGACGTGCGCGCCGGTCACCGCCGCGTGCGTGCGGTGCAGCGTCTGCGCGCCCCCACGCCCCTGATCAGGGCTAGGATAGGTGATATTTGCACAGGACTGGCTCGCACTCCGGCAGCGCCAGAGCTCCTGGCACCCTGAGCAGGTGTGCGAGCGAGCACCGCGCGCATCCCGCTGCTCGTGCAGGCGTCCGGGCCAACGCAGCAGGCCAGACGAGCGACGCGGGCGCGGGCGCGGCCGCCCCGCGAGGCCCGCTGCCGGGGGGCGCGCGCACCAGCGCGCACTGCGCGGCGTTGGGGTCGCGCGAGCCGACCACCAGCCGCGCAACCGCGCCGTCCAGCCAGACCTGCGGGGCGCGCGCGATTGTCAGGGGCAAGCGCCCTGTGAGCAGTGCATCCTGTGAGCAGTGCATCCTGTGAGCAGTGCATCCTGTGAGCAGCGCGCAGGCGTCCTTGCGCCCGGCGCCCGGCTCTCGGAGCCCTTGCCTATTCTCTGTTTCACATGCCGCCTCAGGCACGCCCCCCAGCTGCCCGCCTGCTCTGCGACGTCCTGCCGCGCCCGGGACCGGACCAGCGGGCCGAGCGGCGCTGCGCGCGCCGCAGCTCTGCGCATGCCCAGCGCGCGGCCCCCGTTTGCGCCCCACCACAACCCAGCCCCAGGAGGTGCGGCAGCACGGCTGCTACGGGCGCGGGGCGGGGGCGGCGGGCGCGCCTTGCAGACGGGCAGCGTGTCGTCCACCGACTTGTAGGCGAGCATGACCACGCGCACCAGGTGGCCCAGGCCCGCCGCCGGCCAGCGCGGCATGACGACCACATACCTGCGCGCGCGCCCCACAAGGTAGTGTGAGGCCAGGTGGTAAATGGACGAGGGGGGATGTACAGGGTCGGGCAGTGAGGCGGCCACGGCGCAGGCGCGCGCCGCCGCCGGCCGCTGCTTCCCTCGCCCCGCACGCCGCATGCGCGCACGCGCGCCTGGAGCTTGCGCAGCGCTGCGCAGCAGCAGGGGAGCAGGCCCGCACCGGGCTGTCAGCCATGCTGCGCCCCGATTGCGCACAGTGTGAGCACTCTGTGCAGAGCTGATGCACCGACCCCCAGCAATTGTGGATGCGTAGACAGCGGACAGACAATAAGCAGCAAACCCTGGCAACTTGGACATCAAAAGTAGGGTAGAATTTAGGGTTGACCATTAGGGTAGGGCCCGCACCGCGCCTTCCACTCGGAGCCCAGGCCCATGAACTTGGGCACCTTCATGGCCAGGTAGCCCGCGAACGGCGCGCGGCCCTCCAGCTGCCGCACCAGCGCCAGGCTCTTGGCGTTGATCGCCACGTCGATCGCCGTCAGGCCTGGCCCGCCCCCCGCGCCGCGTGTTTCACGGCGAGGCGCGGCAGGGCGGAGCGCGGGGGCGGGGCGCCTGTGCCGGGGGGCGCTGGAGGGCGGACAGCGCGGCGGGCGAGCTCGAGAGCGGCGCGCTGCACAGCCACGAGCAGCACGGGCATGGTGGGGTAAAAGCCCTAACCCTACCCTGCGCAAGCGCGGCGCACCGCGCGCGTTCTCGCAGAACGGGTTGGCGCCGGCCGACAGCAGCAGGAGCGCCTCGCGCTGCCGCCCGCGCATGATCGCCTCGTGCAGCGCGGTCGACCCCTCCTCCCCGATCGCCTGCACGTTGGCACCCGCGCGCAGCAGCTGCCGCGGCACGGCGGCGCCCGTCAGCGCGGGGTGGGCGCCGGGCGGCGAGACGCGACCGCAATGACAGCGCTGTCGGACGCAGGCACCGGCGCCCGGCGTGCACAGGTCGGCGTGCGCGGGTCGCCGTCCACACGCGGCAGCTGCAAAGGAGGCAGTGCGGGCGTGCTGTCGGGTCCGCCTCAGGAAACTGGACAGGCTGGCACGCGTCGTGCAGCGTCGCGCGTCGCCTAGCGTGCACCAGCCTGCCAGAGGGGCGTGCTGCATGGCAGATGCTGCGCTTGTAGCAGCAACACAGACAGCCTGATGTTGCTGTTCTCTACGCGAACACAGGAGGTGGGCGCGGCGCAGTTCATACAGCAGCGGCTCGCACGCGCGCCGCCAGCCGTTGTCGGAAACACACCATGCTGGCACAGCCGCTCTTGCCCCCCGGGATGCAGGGACAGCAAGCGCCTGCCTACGGCCAGGCAGCGCACCACGTCTACGCAGCCGTACGAGCCTTTGGCGGCCGCGAACATGAGCAGCGACCACTGCGGGTGGCCGCGGACCATGCCCCGCGTCTCCAGCGGCGGCCGCTCGCCCTGCCGCTGGTAGGCTGCCAGCGTCTGCGCGCGCCGCGCCCGCACCTGTGAGCCCAAATGCAGCAGCGCGCGCGAGGGCACGGGCAGCAGCAGGCGCGGCAGGAGCCGCGGGGCGCACGTCGTCCAGGGCCTTGACATCGTTGAAGTCTATTGCGCGGATCACGCGGTCCGGCAGCGAGGCGCCTATGCCCATCTTGCGGCCGAGGACTACCAGGCGCCAACCGACGTACAGCAGGGGGACCAGGACCAGGCGCCTTGTGATTCTTAGGACCAGTCTCCGCATGCGTCGCTCGTTTCCCTCTCCCTTTGCTGCAACGAAGCTGCAGCGCAAAGCCCTGGAGGAGCTAGTTTGGCCGGTAGGGCCAGACGATGCACTTCAAAGGTGGCCCCGGCCCGCAATCTGCCAAATGTAGCAGATAGACGGCTGTGATCTATTCGACACCATTCCCGGCGAGGTTGCAAGGCGTGCTGACCTACCTGGGCAGCTCGTATGGTTGTGGTGCAGATGCAGCTGAGGACTTGCACAGGCGCCAGCACCTCGGGGCGCACTGCGCCGCCGGGTGCCCCAGCGGCTGCTGCGCGTCAAGCATGCGGCGGGCGGCGCTCCAGGCACCCAGGTCCGACCCGCCACACCACGTGTCCCGCTCTGGCAGTGCAGTGCCCTGCGCCAGGTTGTGCGCAGACTATCTGGCACTGTATAACAAAAGACCGGGCTGAAGCAGGCGTCGCCCGGTCCACCGGCTTTGGCCTGGCTGAGGCGGTCGGCGCAGCGGCCGCCGCCAGCCCGGAACCGCCGCCGGCCGCTGCGCCGTGCGAGCCCCCCGCGGCTGCTGAGCCGCGCGAGCCCGCGGAGGAGGCCGCGCCCGCCGATGGCGACCTGCTGGAGCTCGGCGTGTTTGGCGCGCCGCACGGCCTGGGCGGCGAGCTGCGGCTGGCGCTGATAACCGACGCGCCAGAGCAGCGCCTGGGCGCGCCGGGGCGGCTGTGGGTGCGGCCGCGGACCGGGTGGACGCGCGAGCGCGGCCGCGGGCCGCCGCAGCCGGTGCGCCGCACCCCAAGCTCCCAGCGCTTGGGGGGTGGGTGTGTGGGCGAGGGGGAGGCGCGGGGCTTTCCAGCGCTCGGGGCAGGGCGTGAGGGCGACGGGGAGGGGTTTGGCGTGGCCGCGCCGTGCCGCCCCTGCGCAAGCGGGTTTGCGGGGCCGCGCGGGCTGTCGGGGGAGGAGCGCTGGGCATCATTCAGCGCACTGTGGTCGCACCTGAGGGCGTTGCACGAACCCCCGCACAGCCCCTGCCGCTTAAGTTGCCTGCCAGTGAAGCAGGACGCGCTCTCGTGCGCGCGGCAGGTGTGGCTGGAGGCCGGGCGGCCCACGACGGTCAAGGGCCGCCCGACGTGGCTGCTCAAGCTGCGCGGCGTGGACGCGCCGGAGGCCGCGGAGCAGCTGCGCGGCCTCTTCCTGCTCGGCGACGCGGCCGCGCGGCCGCCGCTCGACGGCGACGACGAGTTCTACGTGCAGGTCCGCCGGCCCCGCTGTGCCGTCGCGGCTGCCGCGCTTTACACACAGTCCTAGGTAGACAGCCAGACATGTGCCCGAGGTGGCGTGCGGTGTGTGATGCGCGGAGACAAGAGTGACAAGCTACCCAAGCAGGAGCGGCGGCAGCAGCATTGGAAGGGCGTGAGGGCGCTGTGACGCCGTGACGAGCGCGCGCGGCGGCGCATGCGGATGTCGCTGCCCAGTCCGTTGTGCACAGCGTCAGCACAGCTTCTGGAGGTTGCTGACAAGCAGCACGGGCGGCCGGCATGCGCCCTCAGCTGCCCCGCCTGCGCGGCCGCAGGAGCTGGTGGGGATGGCCGTGGTGCTGCAGGCGAGCGGCGAGGCGATTGGAACCGTCGTCGACCTCTATGACGGCACCGGTGCGCGGGGGCGCACCTTGCATGCTCGGGGGCTTGCTGCTGACTGCTGCCCTGATCAGCCATATGCTGCGCGGATAGACTCGCACATGGAGGCCAGAGGTGCGGCGTGCAGCAGCACCTGTGCTCGACTGCAACAGCGCGGGAATGATACCCAAAGCGAGATGCGTGTCGACTCTATGCTGTGTGCAGGCTCACACGGTGTGCAGTGCACCTCTTTGCACTCTACTCATTAGATCCAGGATGGAGTGGCGAGAGGGGCAGGGCAGCGAGCACCGGTCATGTGCCTGACACTGGAGGCATGCCTGACTCTGGAGGCGCCGGCCTCGCAGGCGCGCACGACGTGCTGCGCGTGCGCCTGGAGGGCCCGCGCTGCCCGGACGACGGCGTGGACGCGCCGCGCACGATGCTGCTGCCGTTCGCGCGCGCGTTTGCGCCCGTGGTCGACCGCGTCGCGCGCCGCATGGAGGTAGCGCCGCCGCCTGGCCTGCTGGAGGCCGCGCTTGAGCCGCGCCTGCCCAAAAAGGAGAAGAAGGGGCAGCGGCGGCCGCGGCTGCGGCCCAGCCGGCAAGGGGATGAAGAGCGGGGAGGCGCGGCCGGCGGGGAGGGGGCCGGCGCGCGCGGCGGGGAGGGCCGCGGCGCGCGGCGCAGGGAGGACGGCGGCGCGCGTGGCGCGGAGGCGGAGCGGGCCAGGCCATAGACTGCTGGATGTGGCTGGTGTCTGATCTGGCATGGTCATGCTGGGCCTGACTGGCTAGTTTCGCCGGCTGCTGCTGGGCGCGGAGGACCTGCCACCGGCCTGGCAAGTTTGCTGGTCCAGCCCCGCATCCGGCGGGTCTCTGGTCTTGCCACGCGCCTGTTGGAACCTTCTGACCTGCTGCCACACAACCGCAGTACCTGGGGTGCCTCACAGGGTAGTTGACTGCAGGACGTGCCCTTTAAGAGTTGCATCATGGGCCCGTGCATGCTTCTGTTTCGTAAGGCTGAGGAGCATGCGTCTCGATAGGTGTCAGAATACAAAGCTGCAAGCCCACCTCTGGACAGCCCTTCATCATGTGACAGAAGCCATCTTGCAAGGCGAGGTGACCAACACCTCATTGAGCCGCTCACACACACATGCTTCGCTCTTTGATAAACAGAAATGGGCACAGTTCTGCATGCAATTCTCATGAGTTCACCAGGTGACACGTTTTCAACAAGCCTGGCTTGCAAGCAGGCTGCAGACACAACAAACGGAGGACCTAGGGCTCAATGACACATATCGCAGTAGAAGCGGGCTGCTAATCACACCTGCAAAAACACCTGCACCCGGCCTGGTGCCCGTAGGCCTGCAAGCACCACATGATGCTGTTGCGTGCATCATTGACTTTGCCTGCTCCGGTGGAGCGCACAGAAGTCAACTCCCGCAGCTCGCCAGCGCTCTGCACGTGGGTTTACCTTGCACAGGACGCGCAGCCGCCGGCCGCAGCTCGCGCTGCGGTGCCCGACCCCTCACGCCTTTGGCACGACATGCGCCAGCAGGTACTGGTCCAGGAACGCCTCGATCTGCAGCGGGCACAGCCGTCTCAGCTGCGCGCCCGGCAGCGGGCGGCCGCAGGCCAACGCATGCCAGCCTGACAGGCAAGCTGGCGCGGCGCAGCGCGAAGGCGCGCAGGCGGCGCGCGCGCCGCCGTCAGGGCCAGCGCGCGGCGGCAGGCATGCGGTGGGGTTAGAATTATTGTAGGACGGCGCGCCCGATTCGCGTACTGGACGTAGATGGTGTGCGCCGCGTTGTAGATGCGCGCATTGGCGCACATGCGGCGCAGGTCGGCCGTGAAGATGTCCAGCGCGATGTAGAACGCGCCGCCGTCCAGCCGCGCCTGCATCGTCGCCAGGTCCACCGGGTCCTGCCGAAAGGGTTTGGGTGAGGTCGCAGCGGGCGCCCTCGCTCACAAGCCTGGGTTAGCGCCAGGTTCAGGGTATAGGGTATACGGGGCGCTGCAGCATGCGCAGGCACTCCGGCATGTGTTCACGGCATGGCCAGAGCCCTGCAGCCGCCGCCGCGCGGCGGCGGGTGGGCCCCTGAGAGACGGGTGGAGAGAAAGAGACTTACACACTGACATACGTGTGTGCGTGTGTGTCAGGCAGCGACGCTCTGCACAGGCCGTGGGGTCCACCTGGACGAGCCCCGCCCGCCGCCAGCTGAGCTCGGACCAGGCCAGCTCATGCGCAAAAAAGCAGCAAATGATCTCATGCAGCGTCGGCTGCGCCCCAACCCCGCTCCCACGCCGCATTCGCCTCCCACGCCGCACATGCAGCCGCTGCGGGCAGCCCGGGTGGACGCGCAGCGGCACCTTGATCACGTCGTAGTAGTCGGGGACCTCGCTCGCATCCACCGCGTCCAGGAATGGCCCAGCGTCCTCCATGGCCTGGCCCCCCCAGATATTAGGTTTTCTCTCGGACTGCGCCGTGCACTCCCTGCTGCCGTCCGACGCGTCCACGCTTCGCTATCTTCAATGCAAAGGGCGGCCCCGCGACAGGCACTATGACCAGGTGCACGCAGCCATAGGTGCCCTCGCCAAGGAGCTTGTTGAGCAGGACGGCGCCCTGCGCGCGCATCCTGCGACATCATGCCGTGCTGGACGGACCGGCCGGTGAACGTATGTGCACGAATTGCCATTTCTGGCATAGCGTGTACGTACGTTTTACCGGCCGGTTGGCTGTCCAGCACGACACGGCGTGCTGGGATGCGCGCGCAGAGCGATGTCCTGCTCTGCAAGCTCATGGGTGAGGGCACTTATGGCTGCGTTTACCTGGCGTCAGCGCCGGACGGGGGGCCGCCCTTCGCTGTCAAGATAGTCAAGCTGGATGGGTCGGACGACGAGGAGGAGTGCATGGCAACTGGCACATAGGGTGAGCTGCATGTCCCCTGCAGGGCGGCAGACACGGCAGGACATCGTTGCGACGGCGCGCTGCGCTGCCCGCCGCCGCGTGCCATGCAGGGCCCATGTGGGGGATGCGCGGCGCCTGCCGGCGCGCCGCCGCGCTGCCCTGGCGCGCCAGCGGCGCCGGGCGCGCGAGCGCGCGCGCGCGCCTGCACGCGCCGCAGCAGGCCGCCCAGGAAGCGGCGCAGGCTGGCGCCCGTGGACGGCGCGAGCGCGCCGTCCAGCAGCAGGCTGAAGCGCGCGCCGCCGGCCGCGTCGGGCGCCCAGCCGGCCTCGCAAACGCCTGCCCGCGCGCGCGCCCGCGAGTCAAGCAATCGCCGCAGCCTCGAACAGTGGGAACAGCAACCGGGGACAGCAACCCGGGCCGCATCACACCAGCACAAGGCATACGAGCATTGTACTGGGCGTCTCTAGGTGACACACATTGCCCGAAAGCGCGCTAGTGAGCAAGCATATGTTTGCAGCAGGCCTGGCGCAGTCAAACCCGGTTCAAATTCATGGCCGTGCGCACAAGACCACATGGCCAGCAGTGCTCCGCCAGAGCCGCACCGGGGATGTCGCTGACCGGCAGCGGGCGGGGCGCGGCCGGCAGGCCCGGGTGCACGACGTGCGCGTTGGAGAGCGAGCGGATGCGCGCGTCCAGCGCGCCGCGCTGCGCGGCCACCATGGCCGGCAGCGCGGCGTAGGGCAGCGCCGCATGCACCACGCACTCCATGAGCGTGCCGCCGTCATAGTCCTTGATGTAGCCGACCCACTGCGCGGCCGCGTGCCCGCCTCGCGCGCCGGCCCGGCGGCGGCGCGCGCGCGCTCGACATGCAGGCACCAAGGCAGCATCGCTGCAGCCCATTTGTGTGTGCGTGAGCTGGCGGCTGGGGATTGGCGCATGTAAGGCAAGTGCAGCCTGCCGCCGCGCACCCGATACAAGCATCATCGCCTCCGCATCACTGCCCCTACAACCACAAATGTCCTGGCGGGTCTGGCGCGCATGCGCAGCGGCGTTGGCCAGCCCGCTTGCCAACACAAACAGTGTGTGCTCCGTGTTGCGCACAGGCGTTGTGCACACACGCGGGGGCCGTCGGCGGGCCCGCGCGCGCGCCCGCTCGCGGTCCATGGTGACCTCCTTGGTGAAGCCCTGCTTCTCAAAGTAGCCGACCGCGTTGTTGTCGGCGTATGTGAGGAAGAACTCCAGGCCGTCGTGCACCTTGGCCGCCTCCTGCGCCCACGCGTGCACCGCGCGTCATGCGGGAGCTCGTTGAGGGCAATGCCTAGACCTACCCTAGTGACTGTAGCACCTTGGCCGCCTCCTGCGCACTGCATGCGCTGCGTGTCATGCACGCGTCTCCTTGAGAGTGATGCCTAACCCCTGATATACAGAGCTAGGAGTAGCACAATCAGATGCATGGACTGGCCACAGGTACAGCGTTGAATATGCCCAGGTCCTAATTCTGGCGCCGGCGGGCATGACACATAGCGAGTCTTGCCAAAGCCATGCAGGAAGGGAGGGGGCTGTGCATGGTGCTGCCGCGCACGGCACCCCGTTAACAGCCGCTGCTGCATGCCATAAGGCGACCGCACATGGCGCGCCCTTGTTGGGGCACATTAGCCGCGCCCTTTCATGGCTTTTTTTTTAGGGCCGACAGTGATGCCGCAGAGCGCGCGCTCGCTAGAGCTCTGCGTCCGGGCGGGCCTGGCGCATGACGCCGCCGGGCGCAGCGGCGCCCGACGCGGCCGCCGCGGCGCGCCGCGGGGGCGCGCGCGGGACAGTGCGCGCCTTGGTGTGGTTCATGAGCCGCGTGCCGAAGCCCTTGACCTGCTCGTTGGCGGTGACCGCGCAGAACGCGATCTCGCCGAAGCGCTGCGGGCCGAAGGGCCGGTACGTGATGCCGCCGAGCACGGCGCCGTCGCGGCGCACGATCGCGACCGAGCGGTGCCGCCGGTCGAGCACCAG
>JAABUV010002536.1_pt1 | contig 24546 bp, 23 predicted proteins | sample 5559971 | NCBI WGS metagenome assembly JAABUV01 (sample SAMN10711881, study PRJNA513362) | rock metagenome | isolation source: Antarctica rocks | place: Antarctica: Victoria Land, Knobhead nord | collected 2015-12-19
ACTCCCGGTACGATGTTCTCAACATCTTCACATGACTGTCACAAGGCCAGAAGGCGGCATTGAATCGATCGTCTCCATTGCGAGCGTGAAGGCTCCAACCCCTTATTAAAGAGAGAGTGTGGCAGTTAATAAAGAGGTTGAAAACCTGAAACAAAGTGATAACACTAAACCTGGCGTATGCAGCGTTCACGAACGGTAAGCTCGAGTACCTTCCTTTAGCAATACGCTGAGTTTTTAGTTAGATGTTGTCATGGAGTATTCCTCCGGTCGTTCTGATCCTCGTCTCGAGGCAAAAGATTTTGACACTTCTTATCACAGCACAGTGGTAGCAGCGGGCACGCAAGGTTCTGTTCTGAAATTATGCATACTTCATGTCCTTCAAAGTCTTCCAGAGCGGGAGGTCTTGGGGGCGCCATTTAACGGCGCACATTACGGAGCGTCACTTTCGCTAAAGGCGGGATCTACCTTCATTTAGGTGTAGTTTGCTAACAAATACATGTAGATTCCCCACCATAAACTCTTTATCACACCGCTCATTCAGTATGACTTTCGAGCTTCGCCAACCTCCCCCCTCAAACAATCTCCCCCCCAAACAACCTACGCTCTATCTACCTATCTATCTACCTACCTACCTACCTACCTACCTACCAACCTACCTACCTACATCCACGTCGCCGTCGTCATGCCTACCGCATGGCAACCCCACCGCAATCTGAACCCTAGCCTCATACCCGTCGTCCAGCGGGCAATCGATAGGATACCCTCGGCCCACCTAGAATCTCCGGCTGAAGGCGAGCTTTTCGACATATCTAGTGAGACATACGAAAGACTACAAAACTACGCTTTCAGTCAGAGATTTCAGATAGTCATCGAGTTCTGCGAAAAAGACAGAAGGAATTATTCATGCATACATCACAAGGCCGATATCAAAAATTATCGAAAGCTCGATGATCATGCTAGCAAAGACGACAGTATGAATTGCAAGCAGAAACTCATTAAGATCAAAGTCAAAGATTGCAAATGATGTTGCTTTATCAGCTATCAATCTCTTGATCGCGATGCTGAGAATAAAACATGAGTACTGAAGATATGAGATCAGACTCATAGTCATGATGTTGTCATCAATTCTCTTTTCTATGAGACTTATAAGAAGTGTCAGTCGAAGCATGCGAAGACAATTGAATTGATCAAAACAAATTGTTTAAGCAAGCTCATTTATTGAGTTTCTGAGCATGTGCTAGAAAATATTCTCAAGAATAATGATCAGAAATTTCATTTATTCAAAAAGCAGTACTACAATTTGATATCTTCTATTACTTGATTCAAAGAGAAAATCATTACAAAACTACTTCAATGTTTCAATAATTCAATGTTCATCATTTGAATTTGATATTTCTACACGCTAAATGATGCTGATGCTTCGATTCAGAAGAATATTGAGCAAATATTTCTATTAAATAACTATTAGCAAGAATTATTTAAGAAATTTATAAGTGACTTTATGATGAAAACAGATGCTATCTTCAATATCAATGCATTGAAGATGTTACTTTTCATGATTGTAAATATCATTAACATGACAATGATTTTTTCAGTCTGCTTCTTGTTTATCATATCAGAATTCAAAAAGACATTTAATTTCTTCATTCAATGTATGCATGAAGAACTTTTTAATAATTGCTTGTTTTCACGAGTCATTATAGTTGATCAGAGCAAGAAATTGATGACTTCACTATTTATATTTATGCTCAAGATTCAGCTTCAGCTATGCAATTTACATGTTTGCAAGAACATTTAAGCATGAGTAACTAAATTCAAAGTTGACTATTTTTTTGAGCATCAAGAAGAAATCAAGAATGCTACATGACAGTGAGTGATATTCAGTATTACTATTGAGCTGCAAGTCAATCAAGCAGCATTGCTGATGCTACTATATTCATCTGATTGAGACTACTTCTGAATCGACTGATACTTCAAGAAAAGACAGATGATTTTATGTTATACATGATGATATTGTAATCTTGAAGCAGTGATTTCACAGCAAAATGATGTTGAGATTATGTCTAGAAACTAATCAGAATGTGTGCATGATTAAAATGTTTGATCTATAAAGATAGTTATAACTAAGACTTTAAAAATACAGAAGAAAGAAGATACAAAATGCAAGAAAAACATACTCTATATAGTAGTTACTCAGATTGACGCTAGTCTCAAAGAGAACATGTTGAAACACAAGAAAGATGTTGATTCAAAAAATGTTTGTGACACAAAGAAATGTGTTTGTCATAGAAATCTGTTGATCACTTGTAACACAAAGAAGTGTGTTTGTCTAAAAGATAATAGAAGCTGATTAGAAGATGTTAGAAAAGAGAAAAGATGTTGAGTTATATCTGAGTTAAATCTGAGTCAGATTTAGATCAGATTTCAACTAGATCGTTGATTAACTTTAATTAATATGCAGTGAACTTGCTAGCATTCACTGTAAATTAATTAGAATTAAAGCTTTGATCTTATTTAATTTTGACACATTCATAACATTACTTCTTTCTTTAAAAATTCATGTTCATATGAATAGAACAAATGAAACGCAAAAATTTTCACTGTTTTTCAATTTAGTATGACTTGTTTGAATAAAGTTTATGAAATTCAACTAAAACTTCTTTCAAGTTCTTGAATTCATTCTTGTTGACATAGTATCATTCATTATCTTGATTTAGTTCTGTTCATTTGATCTTGTATTGTATTCAATCTCGATAGCATCTAAAGTTCAAAATGTCATCTATCTTTCAATGCTCATCATTTTCAATAGTCAGAGATTTAGAAGATTCTGAATGTTGTTCTGACAATAAATTATTAAAATAGAGACGCAGTAGCTTTGAGCTGAACATTGAATGAAGTCGCTTCATGCTTTCAGATAAACAAAGACGATAGAAGATTTCAACATTTGCAATGATTTGATAAAGTTTTAGTTGTTTGTTTTTCAAATCTTTGCATGATCTTATTGTTTTCATGTTTCTAAAGAATAATCAAACTCAGTCATTTACTTCATAAATGACATCTCATTTATGTTTATTGATCTGAGCTTCAGTGATCTGCTTAGTCTTTTTCAATTGCTGATGATCAAAAATAAGAAGCTCTTTCATTCAAATGACAATATCATCTGCTTTTCTAGCTTCAAGACGTTCATGAATAATTTTGTAGTCAGTCGTATCTGAATCAAAACTTATTCATGAATGAAAACTTTTATTGAAGTAGAACGAAATCATTGAGATGATCAAGAAGATATTGAAATTCTTGCTGAATTCTATCATTGATAGTCATTTTGCTCAGTCATTCTGCATGTAATTGCAATAGATTCTTAGTTTGCGTTCAACATCTTGATTAACTTGTTTCAATTAATCATCAATTTTGAAATGATAAACTGTTAATAAACTAGCTGTGATTCTTAGTTGCTTACAAAGACTTTGTTACATTGTTGATATAAATTGAAAGTCTTTGTTCAAAACAATAGAACTAAATAAATCATGAAGTTGATAAATGTTTCATAGTGACAGAATCATGTCTAAATAATACAATCAATGAAGATCAGAATTGATAGTGCTTGATTTTTAGAAATAGCTATAACTGAATATTAAAAATACAGAAGAAGATTGATACAAAAGCTTCTATTTATGTAATGTTCAAAGACTGCGCTAGACTTGAAAGAGATGTGTTTGTGACATGAAAAGAATATGATGTAGATGAACAAGATGTTGATGAAAGAAAAGAATGTTGAGAAAGAAAAAGAATGTTAAGTCATATCTGAGTCATATCTGAGTCAAACCTGACTAGCTCGCTGATTAGTTCTAATCATTACACAGAGAACTTGCTAGCGTTCACTGCAAATTAATTAAAACTTCAGTCTTGTTCAGTCTTAATACATTCATAACATTATCTTTCTTTTTGAAAATTCATGTTTGCATGAATGTAGCTCGTTTTGCTTGCTTTCTTATTGAGTTATTTCGATACTAGCGTGACTTTCTTGAGTATAGCGCATGAAATTCATTCAAAACTTTCTCGAAGTCATTGAATTTATCTTTATCAACATAGTATCATTCATCATCTTTATTTAGATCTTTTCATTTGATCTTGTACTGTATTCTGTCATGATTCTAGCCTTGTCAAACTCAGTCTTCTAGTCTTGTCAGATTTATTCTCGCTTCGTTATCTTGAATAGTCTCTATTGAGTCTAGCGTTGACTGAGAAACACATATATGTAGTCAGCTTCTTTTCTGTAGCTATCTTTCTTTCTTAGCATTTATTTTCTAGTTAAATGACACTCATATTGACTCGCTTTATGCTGGTTTCTAACATTAGATAAATGCTCATCAACTACTCTGCTATCAACGAATAAACAATATGAAACAATCTATTCAGTAAGAAAAATTTGCAAGAAATTCTTCAAATTTGCATCATCATTTTAGATCACAAGAGATTCTTCGATTCTACACTCATTTTCATCATTCTATTCGCAAGAAATTCTTCAAATAAAGCACTTAATTATTATCTGAAATTCACAAGAAATTCTTTGAATTTTCACTCATCAAAAAACATCAATTCAAAACATCAATCTCTCATTTACTTTTATCTCAACAACTTCTATCTTCTCTCATCATGACATGTGATGTTGAGTCAGTTGAGCTTTGAACAACTCGTCTGCTTAGAAGCACTGTCAATAAAAGAGTTTCACTTTTACTCATTAATGCTTCAGTTGAAGCTGAGAAAGCTGTCACTTCATGAAACATAAACATCAAAAAACAACTGTTTCATTGAGTCAGCAATCAACTTGACGAAGTCATTAATATGCTGAATGAGCTTCAAAGTCAGCGAAACTTGACTTTACAACTCAATGAACACTGATTTCTTGTACAAGATGATCATAGAAAGAGAGTGAAACAACTAGAAGTCACTTTCAATAAAAACAATGAGCTAGAGAAAAAGATCAATCAACTACAAGATGAGCAATTGAACTTCAGAGCAAAACAACGTCAAGCTGATCGATCTATGTCTCGTCAAGATACTCAGTCAGCTGAACAATGAGTCAATCAGAAAGAAGCTCACTCTCAACAAGAATCTTTTACTTTATCTGATAACAAAAACGAGAATGATCATCACAAGTTCATCAAGCTTTTGAATTCACTCATCTTCATCGAAACAAATAACTTTATCTGAAAGACATGAAACATCAAAATAGCTGACAAGCTCAATGTCAATGCAAATCATTACTTTACTGAAAAGATTTATATTGTCTATGTGATTTTCAAACTAAAAGATGATGCTGATCAGCAAATCTATGCAAAGCATCATGTTAATGCTTTCTCACTTTATCAATCACTATCAGAGTTACTGAAACATCTGAAAGAAATTTACGAAGATCAGAATTTAATTCAAAAGTGTTGTTGCAAATACGTTGCTCTGAAGCAGCTCAACAAGCTCTTCAGCTCTTTCTATTCAGAATTCACTAGAATATTCAGCTTTCTGAACTACGACAATGTCACTCTGATGAACGACATTCAGAATAAAATCAACAATCATCTTCAGAACGCGTTATCAGTTTGCCTCATAAAGTTTAGCTCACTTGATAAGCTCAAAATCTTTCTTCAAGATGTAAATAACAAACAACAAGTCAATTATCAGTTACGTGATGAGCAATGAACAGTCAAATCAATAGTGACTTCGAAAAAACATTTCGTTTCTTCGTTGACATCAGCTTCAGCCTTGACTACTAGCTATGTTCAACTTACTACTTTTTTCACTCTTGAATCTGAATGATCAAGAATGTCAATCATCTGCTTCAACTGCAAAGTATCGAGTCATCTTTCAAAGAACTGTTCTCAGCTGAAAACTAGTACTTCAACATCTTGTGCATTCACTTCTTGTCTTAATGAGATCATCATGTCGAAAGAAGAGAAGAAATTATTTACAGAGAAATCGAAGAATGAGACAAAAAACTAGTGACTTTCATCAAAGATGCAATGAAAGATGTGTTAATTTCTTCAACAATGAGCAGCTCAAATGATCTTTTTGTTTTGAAATCTTTGACTACTGAATGTGTACTATTTAGCAATGAAATTAGTTACTCATTAAAGTCATTGATTGACATTGAAGCAGCTGATTATTTGTTCATTGATAAATTAATCGCGCAGAATGTTTGTGATCATTTGCAAATTGAATCATTATCTTTAATCAAGCTCAAGTCAATAAGAGAATTCGATGATCATTATGCAAAAAAGTTCATTACTCATGCGATTTATTTGAATCTGACTGTTCAAGATCATATGAAACGTTTCATCTTTATGCTGATTATTCAATTGAGTCAGCATCAGATGATTCTTGAAAAAACATGAATGAATAAGATTGAGATAACAATTGATATGAAAGATGATCATCTTCAATTTTCTGATTCAAAGACTCATATTGATGCTAGCTCAATCTCTCTTTCTGTCATCAAGAAAATCGCGATAGAACAGAAGAGTTCAACTTTTATTCAAATACTAAAGAGATTTATCTCTTCTGTCATCACTCAACTTAGCGAGAAGTCATCTTCATTCAGTAAAATCATGAAATCATTTAATTCAGTCAACTTCGCTTCGCTTTTTGATTCAATGAACATAGCAATGATAAAGACTGCAGCATATAAATCACTAGTCAAACGGTTGAATGTGACTACTTTCGCGATCATTATCACGAAAATTGATCAACTTCTAAAAACAGCTAGAAATAAACTCGAAGATGTAAATCTACAAGAGCTTTCACATGAAGAGATTTTAAAAGAAGTCAAAGCTAAGCTTTCTTTGAAATATCATGACTATCTAAACGTGTTTGATCGAGCGATAACTGATCAACTACTCTCTCATCATCTCTATGATCATAAAATTGAGTTGATTGACGAGAAAACATTTTCTTGAAGTTGTCTCTATCATATGTCTGACTACAAGCTTTAAAAGATGAAGAATTACCTGATTAAGCATCTGAATAAAGACTTTATATCTTCTAGCTCAGCTTCATACGCTTCGCTCATACTATTCATCAAAAAGAAAGATGATAGTCTGCGTTTCTGCGTTGATTATAAAAAGCTCAATGCTTTGATTAAACGAAATCGCTATCTTCTATTCTTAATAGACGAAACTCTCGCTCGTATTCAAGATAGCAAGTATCTGACTCAATTAAATATAATAGTCGTCTTCAACAAACTACACATGTATTCAAGAAGCAAAGATTTGATTATCTTTATTATCTTTTTTGACTTTTACAAATATTACGTGATGTCTTTCAAATTAATCAACAACTCGACTTTCTATCAACATTATATGAACGACATGCTGTTTGATTATCTACATCAGTTTTGTCAGATTTATTTAGATGACATTATCATTTACAGCAAAACACTGAAGAAACATAAGAAACACGTATGACTAGTTCTACATAGACTACAAGAAATTGATTTACAGATGAATATAAACAAATGCAAGTTTCACGTTCAAGAGATCAGCTTTTTAGAACTATTACTATTCATTGAGAGACTGAAGATGAATCTTCAAAAGATACAAGCAGTTGTTGAATGATTTACTTCTACAAATCTCACTCAGATGCAGTTCTTTATCAACTTCTGCAATTTCTATCGTCGCTTTATAAAGAACTTCTCAAAGATTGTTTGATCAATGATTTAACTCATTCAAAAAGAGATGATATTTGAATGAGATCACACTTGTCAAACAATCTTTGATCATATGAAAAAATGAATGACTGAAGCATCTATTCTTCGTCATTTTGATCAGAATAAAAAGACTATTCTTGAAACAGACTCATTCAACTACGTCAACAATGACATACTTTCTCAATATGATGATGAAGAAACATTGCATTCAATGATTTACTACAGCAAGAATCTGAGTCTCACTGAGTGCAATTACGAGATTTATGACAAGAAGCTACTAGCGATCATTCAAGCATTTAAGCATTGATGATCTGAGCTGAAATTGACTGAGCTATCAATCAAGATGTTCACTGATCATCAAGCTTTAACGTCATTAATGAAAGATAAAGAGCTAAGTAGATGTCAAATGCGCTGAGTATAAAAACTCATCAACTTCAACTTTAAAATCATGTATTGCTCAGGTAAATAAAACATCAAAGTTGATGCATTGACTCGTCAAGTTAATTTAGTTTCTAGAAGCTTTGAGAATGAATGATGTTGCTATTAGCAAACTACGATTCTGACGTCAGATCGAATGAAAATCGCTGATCTGAAGAAGAAAGAGAATGATGAATCAATTTATTGATTGATTTTAAAAGTTAATAAAATCAACAAAGATTGTGTTCTACTTCATGAAGTTGTATCAAAAAATGAAGCTCAATACAAAGATATTAAATTAAGAAATTATAAAGTTCAGAACGAAATACTATATCAAGATGATCTTCTATGAGTTTTCTTTGATGAGCATCTTCAAATAAAGTTAATTTGAAAAGTTCATGATCAATCTTTTATTGATCATTTCGAAATTCTCAGAACAATGAAGATCATAAGAAGATACTACTATTGATCTTCAATGCAAAAGACAATAGATTGATATATTTAAAACTGCTACATTTGTCAGTGATCAAAGACTTCTCAAGATAAATTCAATGAACTACTACATTCTCTACTCATACTTGAACAATGATGAAAGAACATAGTCATGAATTTCATCATTGACTTATTTCTTTCGAAAGGCAAAAACATCATACTAACAGTGATATGTAGATTGATAAAGAAACAACATTATATTTCTTGCTTCATTGATGACGAGAAGATCACAGCAGAAAAAACAGCTGAGCTAATGCTTCAGTGAATATATCAAATACACGATTTACTCAATTTCATTGTTTCGAATCGAGATTCTCAATTTATCTTCATTTTATGAAAGTCGCTTTGCAAAAGACTAAGCATTAATCTTCAACTCTTTACAGTTTATCATTCTCAGATCAATAATCAAAGTAAACGAGTCAATCAGAACATTGAAAGATATCTTCAATTCTTCTGTTCATACATGCAGAATGACTGAGCTAAACTACTACTCATGACTGAGTTCATTGACAATAATGCTCTGTTCTTAGTCATTTTCTCAATCTCTTTCTTTCTAAACAAAGACTTTCATTCTCATATGAGTTTTGAACTCAATGTTATTGAATATGAAAGTTTTTATAAACGCTTGCAAACGACTAAAGTTGAGAATATATCTGAACATATGAACAAAACACTGAAGTTTGCTTGCGAGTCACTAGTCAAAACATGAAAACAAATGATGAAACAAGTCAATAAGCATAGAAAAGAAGTTGATTATAAGATCGAATCAAAGATGTTTCTGAATGAAAGAAACATCATTACAGTGAAATCTTTCAAGAAGCTAGATGACAAAATACTTAATTCTTTCATTAATTTAAATCTTGTTGACTCTTCATATAAACTGAAATTATCAGAGTCTATGCATGTTCATGATGTATTTCATTCTAATCTGCTTTGTTCTGTCGCTGATGATCTCTTGCCTGATCAAAAGAATGAATTCTCAGATTCAATAGTGATAAACGACGAAAATGAGTGAGAAATCAATAATATATTGAATTTTCGTTGCTATTGAAGACGACTTCAGTATAGAGTCAAATGAAATGATTATGACAATGATCTCAATTGATACAACGCTGATGACGACAAATTTATGAACGCTCAGAAGATCATTGATGATTTTCATATTTGATACTTGAACAAATCGCGCTAATCAACAATTCAATCAATCAATTGAGTTAAGCAGAAAATACATTCATGCAAACATGAATCATTGAAAAGAGAAAGTAATGTCATGATTCTAGTCTTGTCAGACTCAGTCTTCTAGTCTTGTCAGATTTATTCTTGCTTTGTCATCTTGACTAGTTTTTATTGAGTCTAACGTTGACTGAGAAACACATATATGTAATCAGCTTCTTTTCTGTAACTATCTTTCTTTCTTAGCATTTATCTTCTAGTTAAATGACACTCATATTGACTCGCTTTATGCTGATCTTTAACATATTCAATCTTGATAGCATCTGAAATTCAGAATGTCATTTATCTCTCAATGTTCATCATTATCATCATTAATAATGATGAGTTTGAAGAATTCTGCATGCTGTTCTGACAGAGAATCTTCTGAATACAATTGCAGTAGCTTTGAGCTGAACATTGAATGCAGATGCTTCATGCTGACTGATAGATGAAGATGATAAAAGACTTTCGCTTTGATAATGATCTGATACAATTCTAGTTGTTTGTCTTTCAAATCTTTGCATGATCTCATGATTTTGACGTTTCTGAAAAATAGTCAAACTCAGTTATTTACTTCATAAATGACGTTTCGTCTATGTTTATTAATCTGAACTTCAATGATCAGCTTCATCTTTTTCAATTGTTGATGACTCAAGTTTAGTAACTCTTTCATTTGAATGACAATATCATTTGCTTTTCTAGCTTTAAGTTGTTCACAAGTTGTTTTGTAGTCAGTTGTATCTAAATTGAAACTCATTCAGAGATGAAATTCTTTATTGAAGTAGAAGAAAGTCATTGAAGTGATTGAGAAGATATTGAAATTGTCACTTAACTTCATCATAGATATTTATTTAACTCAGTCATTCTGCATGTAATTGCAGTAGATTCTTAGTTTGCGTTCAACGTTTTGATTAACTTATTTCAATTGATTGTTGATCTCAGAATGATAAACTGTGAATAAACTAGCTGTGATTCTCAGTCGCTTGCAAAGACTTTTTCACATAGTTGATATGAATTGAAAGTCTCTGTTCAAAACAATAGAACTAAGTAGATCATGCAGTCAATAAACGTTTCATAATATGATTCAAATTGTTTCTTCGACTGAGATATCATTGTCTTCTCAATGACAGAAAACATAGTGATGTTCTTTGATGAGATGACATATGATTATGCAAATGATGTTATAGTCTTCTGACAGAGATAGTTCAGTGATGAAGTTCATAGTTATATCTTTTCAGCGTTTCTGTGAAATTGAAAGAGAATGATGAAGTTCATTGATGCTATTTCTAGAGACTTTGCTTCGCTGACAAGCATGACAGTTTCAAATGTATCATCAAATAGTAGCTTAATGATCTGATCAATAGTAGAAACGCTGAACTAGATCAATGATTTATTTATTGTTGAGATGAGAGATTGAAGATTGATCATGCACTTCTTGTAGTAATTTCGTGTGCATGTTCTCAGAGACTCACAGTAGATCTTTTCTAAATAGAATGTCGTCAATGATTTCGCAGTTCTTCAGTTTAGTGATATGAAATTTGAGCTTGTTTTCGTTCATAGCTTGTTTATATTTGCTGCAGAACTCATCTGTTTGATTGATCATTCATACTTGTTGATAGAGATTTGCTTTCGATTCAATAAATAAAACATCAACTTTATCAAAAGTCAAAATAGTTTGAAAATGATTTTCAAGACACTGAGCTGATTCAGAGACTTTCGCTAGAAACATTCTGATTAAAGCATCGACTTTAGTGTTTATTTTGCCTGATTTAAAAATGATCTGAAAGTTAAACTCTAATAGAATGTTCAGATAATTAACTTGTCATTGACTTAACTGTTTGTTTTTCATGAAGATTTTCAAAGTCTGATGATCGATGAACATCTGAATGAGTAGTTCAATGCATTTTAGCTTGAGTCGTCAGTGTTCAAAACATTGAATAATGACTAGCAATTTCTTGTCATAAATGTGATAATTGATTTCAGCGAAAACCATGCTTTTACTGTAGAAGATCATCGAATGAAGAACTCTTTCATCATTGTACTGAGATAGTATTTCATCTTTTACATAGTTTGAAGCATCAGTCTTCAGAATAACTTGTCATTTGAAATCAAAGTGACGAAGTATTGAGATTGAGCTGACTTGTTTCTTTAAATTATCAAAGACTTGAATACAGATCTTGTTTCAAACAAAAGACGTGTTCTTTCTAGTCAGCTAAGTGAATGATTTAACTAGCTTCAAGAAGTTCTTAATGAAACAACGATAGAAGTTAACAAATTTCACGAAGTTCTGAATTTCTTTTAAATTGATTGAAGTGATTCAGCTGACTATGACTGTCACTTTACTGAAATTTATACGAAGATTTAGTTCTGATACAATGACTTTTAGAAAGACAGTTTCTTTCACATTGAATTTACACTTTCAAATATTCATTTGCAGTTCAGCTTCATGTAGTCGACTCAATACTAGTTTGACGTGATCTTTATGTTTCTTTCTTATTTTGCTATAAATGAGAATGTCATTTAGATAGACTTGACAAAAGTTGTTCAGAAAGTTTCATAAAACATCATTCATATATTGTTGAAAGAAGATCGATTCATTAATCAGTTTGAATGATAGCATCTTGTATTTATATGCTTCTAAAGCAGTGATAAAAGTGATGTAATTCTCGTTATTAAAATGCATTCAAAGTTTGTTGAACGCTGATATGATGTTCAATCTAGTCAAATGCTTGCAATTCACTATTTTATCAATGATCTCATTTATCAATGATAGAGAATATCTATTTCTTTTGAAAATGACATTTAGCTTTTGATAGTTCATGCAGAATCAAAGATCTTCATTTGCTTTAAGAGCAAATAGAACGAAGAAGAAATAGAGAGTCTGACTAGAAGTGATGAATCTCTTTGACAGATTCTCATTTAAGTACTTCTTTACTTTCAGAAGTTTGACAGAAAACATTTGATAAACTCAACAGTGAGAAAGCATTGAATCACTGATGAGCTTAATTTTATGATCATAGAAGCAATGAGAAGACAATTTATTTGATTAAGCTTGATCAAAAACATTTAGAAACTTATGATATTTTGATGACAGCTTTGCTTTAATATCTTTCAAATTCTGAGTCATTTCATTGATTGAAGAAATGTTTAGAGCGTTCAAATCACACTGAGTATTGTACGTGATTTTTCTATTGATGTTTATCATGAATAGAGCAAAGACTTTGATCTTGTTTCTCTTTGAATGATTCAACAATGTTTTAAATGAAGCTGCGTCTATACTTTGAATTGAGAATAACTCTTTCTGAGCAGTGATTGAAATAAATTGTTTGAGCATCATAAAGATCTTAGTCTGAGTGATTGAAGAAGACAAAGTTGATCGCAATTAACTTGAGTGCTTTGAATTAAGAGAAATTGAAAAAATCGAAATAGAAGTATTTAATTGATTCAAAAAAACAATGACATCATTTTGCATATTCAGTAATATTTCGTTTTTATTCATTCAGAGCTTACTCAATATGACTTCATGATGATCAATATCAACTATCAACATTGATACAGTCAATTTCTTATGACTTTCGATGATGAGATTGAGTAGAATTTTATGAGTGATGATATTCTTAAATATCTTTTCATCATAATCTCTTATTAGCTTCTCTTTTGTCAGTGATATAGATTGAATTTCTAGTTTCTTGCATACTTTATTGACTAAATTAGCGTGTATGAGCGTATGAGTAACTGAATCACTGTTTATTAGCAAATGAAGACTGAAGAATTAATTCTGCAAAATGAGATGAGCATCAATTAGAAACGACTTTTCAAAGTAATTTTTTTTCAATAGAATTTCATCTAGTTTGCACAAAGATATAATCTTTATTTCTTCAATGACATTTGAAGAGATGACTAGTTTTTTGAATCGAAATTCAAATTGAAATCAAAATGATCATATTCATCGTTCACTGCATTGATTCTAGTAGGTTGATTGAGACACTCTTTAGAGCTATGATCTGATTTATGACATATAAAACAGATTTCAACTAAAACGTTTACTTTCTTGACGCTAGTTAAAATTGCTTCGTGCAACTTTAGCTGATTAAACTTCAAATGATCAACTGACTGAGTAACAACAGTTGCTTTATGAAAGATAGTTTTAGAAAAATCATTAACGCATTTAATCTTGTTCTTGATCTCTTGAATGACTTGCTGATCATTATTCAAATGAATCAGATAGAAACGAATTTCTTTTAAAGAATCAGATTGAACTAGTTAATTTACTCAAATGAATCAAAGACGAAAGTGTATTTTATCTTTCAGATCAGCAATTAGTTGCTTCTTGTGATAGTCTAGATAGAAAGATAAACGTTGAAACTGAGTATAAAATTCATTGAATTTCTTGAATTCTTGAATCAAGTTGTAGTATTCTTTACGAAAGTTGACTTTCTTATCTGAATCATTGAACAACTTAGCTAGTTCTTTCAAAAGATTATCGACAATCTTATAAAGATTGACACAGTCACGTTTGCATCTAGATTGAGTGACTTCAGCTTCGTCATTGAATAATCTGAAATGTACATAGCTCAGTTTGACTCGTTCATTTGAAAAGAGATCAACGTTGATCTTTAGTTTATTCTGAATTTTTTCATATCAGTTCTTTCAAATAGAATTCTTTTCATCAGTAAACAGCGAAGAATCAGATATTTTTTAAGATCTAAAACTGTCAGAAACTAGATTGAACTAAAGATTCTATCAATATAAAGAATTGATTATTATATTACTTAAACTAGATACAGAACAATACATCAGATAATGTACAAGATGAAAGACAAAGAGCAAAAGAAAAGAATGAAAACTCAACTTTTATATACATGAATTAAGCAGAATCAAGACTAGACAGTAGTTTTATTGACTTAAGATTGCAGAACAACTGAGATGATTGAAACAGAATTGCTGAAACTAAATTAAGATGATGATGATTAGATTGATGATTTAATTCAATGAATCAAGATTATTTAAAATATCAACAATTTATGTTTTAAATTGAGTTAATAATCTGACATCATGACAGTAGCTTTTCTCTTCAAGACTGAGCTTCTGCAAAACAATGAGAAGAAACAAGATGAAATGAGAAAGAATTAAAGATGAAGACTGAAACAAGATAAGAGTTGATGTAAACGCATTTTAATGTAATAAAGCACAGATGAAACTAGAATAAATCTGAATCACATCTGAGTCAGATTTGAGCAAGATGTTTGAAGAGCAAGACGAGATGAGACGCATTTTAACGTGATGATGCACAGAAATTGAAACACATCTGAGTTACATCTGAGTCAGATTTAAACAAGATGTCTGAGTTAAATCTAAACAAGATCTGAGTCAGATTTGAGTAAGAAAGAGACGAAACGCAGTTTAATATGATAATGCACAGATGAGACTAAAATATATCTGAGTCAAATCTGAGTCAGATTTAATCAAGATCTGAGTCAGATCTGAACTGAGTTGAGACAATGAAGATTGAACTTAAAGTTCTTGACATTAACATTGAGATATCACACATGACAGTACATGTGATTCTTCGACGACAGAATTAACGAGATGATATTCATCAAGCATTTGCTTACAATTATTCAGAAGATGAAAAGACTTTCAAGTAAAGAAGTGATCTTCTCAATCAATGTAATACTTAAGCAGAGATGAGTTATAATATTTATCATGCTTAAAGTTTAGTATGCTGTTTACATATCAAAATCTTTCGTCATTCTTAATGACAACAACTTCTTGAAGTTTCTGACGTTGACTTGAAAGAAAATCACTTGCGATATGACTCAGAAGAATGACATGAAAGATTGAATGAATCTTCATGAATGCTGAAAGATTTAACTCAATGATCAGAGAATTATTCTTGAAGACATGCTTAATCTTGAAGAAATCAACGTTACAATTGTTTAACTTGACAGCGAAGTGAGCGATGCTAAGATTGCAAACATTCAGTCAAACTTCATCTTCGACGAAGTATTTAGAACAAGAACGACAAAAAAGATTGACATTGAATTTGTAAATGATCTGAGCTATAAGCATCTCATCACATAAATGCTCAGTTAGTTTCTTCATCTTCTTAATGAACTCTTCAACATTGATTAACTTATCTTAAGCTTGAAACATAAGATTCTTGAGCAGAGACTTAGAAAACTTGAAGTTTAAACGTGAGTTCTGATTCAAATTAATCAAGAAGAGTGATGCTAAAGTGATTAATGACGATGCATTATTGATGACGAATTCGACTTCAGAAAGTCACTTAGCTCAGTCATTCTGCATGTAGTTGACGAAGACTCAAACATAATGCTTCATGACAGCATTAATTCTCTCAATTTGATCATCGATTTCAAAGTGATACATCATTGATAACTTAACGTTTATCTTCAGCATTTTACACATATGCTTTCAAATATCAAAGATAAATTGTGTGTCTCGATCAAACATGAAGAACTCGAGTAAATCATGATGTTTTTAAACATAAGCATAGAAGCAATTGATAGTTTCTTCAACTTTCATAAAAGTAGTAAAAACTAAATGTTTCATTTTGATAAAATGATTAACGAAGACTAGAACATATTTATATGTGATATTCATGAAGATACTGAGCGATAAAGAATTTACAGAGTTTATGAAGATATCACGTCAACAACGTTTGAAAATTGAAAGAGAATACAATCATTCTTGAGTTCATTGTTTAAAGAGCTTGAAGCGTGTGCACACGTGACAGTTTCATATGAAGCGTTGAACATACTTATAAATGTTTGATCATCAGTAAACTTGACTGATCAGTTCATAGCTTTTTGCTCTTTCTGAATGATCATTAACAACATTATCATGAGTGAGCTGAATGATACAAAGACGTAGTTTATCTGAGTTGAGCATGTACTTTCTTTCTTGAAAGTACAGATGATTCTCGTGTTCTTCATACTTAACTAGAGAAATCTTGTTGTGATGTCGTGCTTCATTGCAAAGCACTTTGATTATCTGAACTGCGAATTTGTCATTGATTTCAATTTACTTTCACAATGTCTGAATGAGAGTGTTAGCAAAATCTTCATTAAGATTCAGAGTGTCTTGATTTAGTTGAGACTTAATGTCTTCAATGTTGAATTCTTCAATTTCTAGATTCATGAAAGCTAAAATTTGCAAGAATGCTGAAATAACTGAGAACAAATGTAATTGAACTGAATCTAGAGCAATGATTTGTGACTGAAGCTTCATGACTTTGATGTCAAAGACATTGAAGATGAGATTCTTAATAATATCAAAGTCTAAAACATGAGTTTTCAGAATTGTCTGATGTTGATATTGATGTCAAGAATTGAATGTATCTTTCTCTTTAAAGAGATTTTCTGAGCGACGTGTCAGAGCATTCAACTTATCATTAATCTTGTCAAAATGATAAGCGATGTGATAGTTGAATCTAGATAGAAACTCACTTCAACGAGCTTGATGATGATTCAACTGCTTAATTGACATGAAATACTCAAGGTTTTTGTGATTCGTGATCATCTCGACAGAGTAGATAAAGTCTTCAAGCTTTAATCATCATTTTTCAAAAGCATAAACAATGATCATGAGTTCTTTATTGTAAATCTCGTAGTTACACTCGACTGAATTATGCTTCTTTGAAAAGTAAGCGACTGAATGAAGAATCTCGTTCTCATCGTACTGAAAGAGAATGTCTTTGAACATATAGTTCAAAGCATCAATTTCTATCACAATTTTGTGATCTGAATTATAGTGACAAAGAATAATCTTGAAAGTGAAGACTTTCTTAAGAATGTTGAATGCAATCTAACATTTCTGAAATCAGACAAAGAATACATCTTTTCTGATGAGACGAGTGAGCGAGATAGTTATTCTACTATAGTCATAGATGAATCTTTTATAGAAGTTCATGAAATCTAGAAAACTTTGAACGTCTTTAACGTTGATCAGAATGAGTCAGTTGACAATGATGTTTATCTTAAAAGAGTTCAGCTTGATCTCTTTGATGATGATTATCAATTCTAGATACGAAACTTGAATGATGTGAAACTTGCATTTGATTATATTCATCTGAAGATCTGCTTCTTGCAGCTTTCGCAGAATGAGCTTGACATAAATCTTGTGCTTAAGTTTATTGTCAAAATAAATCAAGATGTCATTCAGATAAGCTGTATAAAACTTATTTAAATGTTCATGAAGAGTATTGTTGATGTACTTCTGAAACAAGACAGACTCATTATATAAATTAAAGAGCATGATTAGATACTTGAATAATTCAAATCGAGTGTGAAAAATGATGAGAGTTTCATCTTCTTCTTTGATTCGAAGTCAATTAAATGCAGAGATGATATTCAGCTTGATAAAGATTTTAGCTTGACTTAGATGATTCAGTGTTTCTGAGATCAGAGACAGAGAATATTAATTCTTGACTGTGATAACGTTCAGATCTCGATAGTTCATGCAGAAGCAAAGTTCTTCTTCAAGTTTCTTGATGAAGAAAACAGAGATGATTATCTGAAAGTGACTGACTTGAATGAAATCTTTGCTCAGATTTTCATTCAGATAACGACGAAGTTCTAGAATTTCATCACGACTCATGTTGTACAAAGCAAAGACTGAGAATTGAGCATCTTTTTTAAGATGTATGACATGATCATGAGCTTGATGCAAAGACAAGATATCAACGTTCTTCTTGAAGAAGACATCTAGAAACTTGAAATATTTGAACGATAAAATTGTGACTGAATCAACGTTCTTACTTTGTTGATAGACTTTAAGATTTTCTTGTGTCGTGAATACAGTCACATGAAATTTCTTTTTCATTTGACGAAGATTCAGACAATGATTCTTATCATATGTACTGTCTTGAGAATGAGATGAGAACTGAGCAAAAGTTGAACTGTTCTTTGAATGAACAGTTAAAGTTGCACGACGCGATTTTGATTCATCAGAATCTAAACTAGAAGACGAGATTAACTTAAGATTCAAGAAAACATCGATTTTCTTTAAAATGATGCTAAACACTTCAATGTCTTTGACATAAGCAGCATGATCAAAGCTTCGAGCTTTCAACTCAACTATGTCAAGTTGTATAAAAGATTGATTGAATTAATCTGCTTGAAGAACAACAGAAATTCTAAAGAAGAAAGAATTTCAACACTTGATTTTTAATGAGTATTCTTTTTGAATGACTTGAAGAATACAACTAAAAGCTTCTTGTTTCAGATGAGAAACAAGATTGAACGAAGTTTGTTTCTTGTGAATGAGCTGAGTATTAGTTAACTTCTCATGAGCAAATGAAGAATTATATTGCTTCTTGTGAGCAGACGAGAAACTGAGTTACTTCTTTCAAGTGAATGAAAAACTGAATTGCTTCTTGCAAGCGAACTGAAAACTGAATTAAAAGAAAGTTACTTTGTTAACTTCAAACGAGAAATTTTCTTCTTGTTGATTAAGATCATAGATCTTAACGAGAAATAAGTGTCAAAATCGTGTCTAAATGATACAATCAATGAAGATCAGAATTAATAATGCTTGATCTTTAGAAATAGTTATAACTGAATATTAAGAATACAGAAGAAGATTGATACAAAAGCTTCTACTATTTATGTAATGTTCAAAGACTGTGCTAGACTTGAAAGAAATATGTTTGTGACATAAAAAGAATGTGATGTAAATGAACAAGATGTTGATGAAAGAAAAGAATGTTGAGAAAAAAAAAAGTGTTGAGTCATATCTGAATCATATCTGAGTCATATCTGAGTCAAACCTGACTAGCTCACTGATTAGCTTTAATCATTACGCAGAGAACTTGCTAGCGTTCACTGCAAATTGATTAAAGCTTCAATCTTGTTCAGTCTTGATACACTCATAACATTATCTTTCTCTTTAAAAATTCATGTTTGCATGAATGTAACTCGTTTTGCTTGCTTTCTTATTGAGTTATTTCAATACTAGCGTGACTTTCTTAAGTATAGTGCATGAAATTCGTTCAAAACTTTCTCAAAGTCATTGAATTCATCTTTATCAACATAGTATCATTCATTGTTTCTATCTAAATCTTTTCATTTGATCTTGTACTGTATTCAATCTTGATAGCGTCTGAAGTTCAGAATATCATTTATCTCTTAATGTTCATCATCATCATCATCAATAATGATGAATTTGAGAGATTCTGCATGCTGTTCTGACAGAGAATCTTCTGAATACAATTGCAGTAACTTTGAGCTAAACATCAAATGCAAATGCTTCATGCTGATTAATAAATGAAGATAATAAAAGACTTTCACTTTGACAGTGATCTGATACAATTTTAGTTGTTTATTTTTCAAATCTTTGCATGATCTTGTGATTTTGACGTGTTTGAAGAATAGTCAAACTCAGTCATTTATCTCATAAATGACATCTCGTTTATGTTTATTGATCTGTGCTTTAATGATCAGCTTCGTCTTTTTCAATTGTTGATGATCGAAGCTCAGTAACTTTTTCATTCAAATGACAATATCATTTGCTTTTCTAGCTTTCAATCGTTCACGAGTGATTTCGTAGTCAGTTGTATCTGAATTGAAACTCATTCGAAGGTGAAAATCTTTATTGAAGTAGAAAGAAATCATTGAGATGATCAAGAAGATATTGAAATTGTTGCTGAATTTCATCATAGATATTCATTTAACTCAGTCGTTCTGCATGTAATTGCAGTAGATTCTAAGTTCGCGTTCAACGTCTTGATTGACTCATTTCATCTGATCGTTGATTTTTGAATGATAAACTGTGAATAAACTAACTGTGATTCTCAGTTGCTTGCAAAGACTCTTTCACATAGTTGATATGAATTGAAAGTCTCTGTTCGAAACAATAGAACTGAGTAGATCATGCAGTTGATAAACGTTTCATAGCATGATTCAAATTATTTCTTCAACTGAGATGTCATCATCTTCTCAATGACAGAAAACATAGTGACATTCTTTGATGAAATGACATATGATTGTGCAAATGATGTTATAGTCTTCTAATAGAAATAGCTCAGTAATGAAGTTCATAGCTATATCTTTTCAGCGTTCTTGTGAAATGAGTAGAAGATGATGAAGTTCATTGATGCTATCTTTAGAGACTTTGCTTCGCTGACAGACATGATAGTTTTGAATGTACTGTCTGACTGTGACTTGATGATCTGATTAATAGTAGAATCATTGAATTAAATTGATAGTTCATTTATTGTTAAAGTGAGAGATTGAGAACTGATCATGAATTTTCTGTAGCAGTTTCATATGCATATTCTCAAGAACTCACAGTAAGTCTTTTTTAAAAAGAATGCTGTCAATGATTTTGCAGTTCTTCAATTTAGTGATATGAAATTTGAGCTTGTTCTTGTTCATAACTTGTCTATATTCATTGCAAAGCTCATTCATTTAATTAATCATATAAACTCATTGATAGAGATTTGCTTTTGATTCAACGAGTAGAACATTGACTCTATTGAGAGTCAGAATAGTCTGAAAATGATCTTCAAGTTGTTGAGTTGATTCAGAAATGTTCATTAGAAACATTTGAGTTAAAACATTGACTTTAATATTCATTTTGCCTGATCTAAAGATGATCTGAAAGTTGAACTTCGACAGAATGTTCAGATAGTTGACTTGTCATTGACTCAACTGTTTATTTTTCAAAAAGATTTTCAAAGCTTGATGATCAATGAATATCTGAATGAATAGTTCAATGCATTTCAGCTCAAGTCATTAATGTTCAAAGCATTGAATGATGATCAGCAATTTCTTGTCATAAATATGATAATTGATTTCAGCGAGTATCATGCTTTTGCTGTAGAAGATCATCGAATGAAAAACTTTCTCGTCATTATACTGAGATAGTATTTCATCTTTTACATAGTTTGAAGCATTGATTTTCAAAATAGTCTGACGTTTGAGATCAAAGTGACGTAGTACTGAAGTTGAACTAACTTGTTTCTTTAGATTGTCAAAGACTTGAACGCAGACTTTGTTTCAAACAAAAGACGTATTCTTTCTAGTCAGCTGTGTAAATGATTTAACTAGCTTCGAGAAGTTCTTAATGAAACGACGATAGAAGTTAACAAATTTCACGAAGCTCTGAATTTCTTTTAGATTTGTTGAAGTGATTCAGCTGACTATGACTGTCATCTTGCTTGAGTTCATACGAAGATCTAGTTCTGATACAATGACTTTTAGAAAGACAGTCTTTTTCACATTGAATTTGCACTTTCAAATATTCATCTGTAAATCAGCTTCGCGTAGTTGACTCAATACTAGTTTAACATGATTTCTATGTTTCTTTCTTGTTTTGCTATAGATGAGAATGTCATCTAGATAGACTTGACAAAAGTTGTTCAGAAAGTTTTATAAAACATCATTCATATATTGCTGAAAAAAGATCGATTCATTAGTCAGTTTGAATGATAGCATCTTGTATTTATATGCTTCTAAAGCAATGATAAAAGTGATGTAATTCTCGTTATTGAAATGCATTCAAAGTTTGTTGAACGCTGATATAATGTTCAATCTAGTCAGATGCTTGCAACTCATTATTTTATCAACGATCTCATCTATCAGCAGTAGAGAATATTTATTTCTTTTGAAAATAACATTTAGCTTTCAATAGTTCACGCAGAATTGAAAATCTTCATTTGCTTTAAGAATGAATAGAACGAGAAAGAAATAGAGAGTCTGACTAAAAGTGATGAATTTCTTCAACAGATTCTCGTTTAAGTACTTCTTTACTTTCAGAAGTTTGACAGAGAACATTTGATAAACTTGACAGCAAGAAAGCGTTGAATCATTGATGAGTTCAATTTTATGATCATAGAAGCGATGAGAAAGTAGTTTATTTGATTGAGCTCGATCAAAAACATTTAGAAACTTATGATATTTTGATAACAGCTTGACTTTAATATCTTTCAAATTCTGAGTTGTTTCATTGATTGAAGAGACGTTTAAAACGTTCAAATTGCACTGAGTATTGTACGTGATTTCTCTATCAATATCAGTCATGAATAGAGCAAAGACTTCAGTCTGATTCTTCTTTGATCAATTTAGTAAAGTTTTAAACGAAGCTGCATCTATGCTTCAAATCAAGAATGATTCTTTCTTAGTCATAGTTGAAACAGATTGTTTGAGCATAATAAAGATCTTAGTCTGAATGATAGAAGAAAGCGAAGTTGATCGCGATCAACTTGAATGCTTTGAATTGAGAGAAATCGAAAAAATCGAAATAGAAGTATTTAATTGATTCAAAAAAACAATGACGTCATTTCGCATATTCAATAATATTTCGTTTTTATTCATTCAGAGCTTACTTAATATGACTTCATGATGATCAATATCAGTTATCAGCATTGATACAATCAATTTCTTATGACTTTCGATGATGAGATTGAGTAGAATTTTATGAGTAATGATCTTCTTAAATATTTTTTCATCATAGTCTCTTATTAACTTCTCTTTTGTCAGTGATATAAATTGAATTTCTAGTTTCTTGCATACTCTATTCACTAAATTAGCGTGTATGAGCATATGAGCGACTGAATCACTGTCTATCAGAAAACAAAGACTAAAAGATCGATTCTGAGAGTTGAGAAAGACATCAATTAGAAATGACTTTTCAAAGTAATTCTCTTCTGATAGAATTTCATCTAGTTTGCACAAAGATATAATTTCTATCTTTTTGATGACTTTTGAAGAGATGACTAGTTTTTTGAATTGAAATTCGAATTGAAATTGAATTCAAAACAATCATATTCATTGTTCACTGCATTGATTCTAGTAGGTCAATCAGAGTACTCTCTAGAGCTATGATTTGATTTATGACATATGAAACAGGTTTTGACTAAAACGTCTGCTTCTTTGACGTTAGTTAAAATCGCGTCACGTAGCTTTAAATGATCAGATTTTGAATGATCGACTGACTGAGTAACAACAGCTTTATGAAAGATGATCTTTGACAAATTGTTGACATGTTTGATGAGATTGACTTTGTTCTTGATTTTTCAAATGACTCATTGATTATTATTCAAATGAATTAGATAGAAACGAATCTCTTTGAGAGAATCAGATTGAACTAATTGATTTATTCAAACAAATTGAAGACGAGAGTTTATTTTATCTTTCAGATCAACGATCAGTTGCTTTTCATGATACTTCAGATAGAAAGATAATCGTTGAAACTGAGTGTAGAACTTGCTGAACTTCTTTGATTCTTGAATCAAGTTGTAGTATTCTTTATGAAAGTTGACTTTCTTATCTGAATCATTGAACAACTCAGCTAGTTCTTTCAAAAGATCATCGATAATCTTATAAAGATTGACACAGTCACGTTCGCGTTTAGATTGAGCGACATCAGCTGCGTCATCAAATAATCTGAAATGTACATAGTGTTGAGATTGTGTCTAGAATCTAATCACACTGCAGCGAGATAGTGCGTAGCTGAATAGAATGTTTGATCAATAGAGATAGCTATAACTAGAATATTAAGAATACAGAACAAATCAAAGAGAGTTTCAAGCTGTATCTATAGTAGTGCAAAACAAAGAGAACGAAGCAGATTTGCTTAAGTATTGAAAGCGCTAGAATAGAGTGTTGAGGCTAGAGATTCAACATGAGTCAAAATTTCTAGAGCTTGTTGACTAGAAAACTCTATTCAATCTCGACACACTCGTAACATTATCTTCTTCTCTTTAA
>JAABUV010002537.1_pt1 | contig 24541 bp, 28 predicted proteins | sample 5559971 | NCBI WGS metagenome assembly JAABUV01 (sample SAMN10711881, study PRJNA513362) | rock metagenome | isolation source: Antarctica rocks | place: Antarctica: Victoria Land, Knobhead nord | collected 2015-12-19
CGGGGAAATCTTTCGCCCCTGCGTCATTTCTTAACATTTTCTTAATGTAAACTTAATCGCCCCTTAATGGACCAGGGCGCTGGGATTGGTATGATGTCTGTGTCGAAGACGTCCGCCCGAGTTTCAGGACTGGAGGTGCTTTATGTTCGCACGACTTCGCAAACGACTGCTCAACGGGCAGTTCCTGCTGGCCCTCGTCGTCGAGGTGATCGCCACGGTGCTCGTCAATCTCGTCACCTGCCTGCTGTAGCGGCTGCCGCAGGATCAACACCGGCCAAGCCGCCATGCCCCCTACTGGGGTAGAGGCAGTTCCAACGCTGCCGCCTCACACCCATCTCGACAGATGACGAAAAAGGCCGCGCCCCCCGCCGTCACCGACAGCGGGGGGCGCGGCTTTGACGCGGCACGGTTCTTCCGCCGCTTAGACGGCTTTCGACTGCCCGACGCCTGACGGGTTCATCCGCCAGCGGAGGACGCCGCCGGAGAAGCCGTCCTGGAGCTGGACTTCCACGCGCAGGGCCGACGCCGTGACGGGCGCGAACTTGATTTTGTTGTAGGTGTCGGGTGCAGACCCGTAGCTGCCCGCCCCTTCCACCGGCTTCCACGTGTCGCCGTCCTTGTAGGTCAGCCGCCAGGACTTGGGGACGCGACACTGGCCCGTGCCGGTGTCGTCGAACCAGTAGACCGAGGCCGAGGAAAACATCTGCGGCGTCGGGAAGTCGTACTCGGCCCACTCAGCCGTACCCCGGTGGTCCCACCAGGTGAAGCGCGGCGTCGTCCCGTCGCTTGAGGCCTTCGGCTCGGACAGGTCGGACATGGCATCCAGCGAGTCGTGCTCGTGCGAGGCGGCCGCTTTCGCCAGGGGCGGGGCGACCCACTCGTGCGCGTCCGCACCGCCGATGGTCGGGAAGGACGTCAGCCGCAGCCGCGCCGCGCCCATCGGGATCAGCGTCACCGTCTCCGTCGCCTCAGTCGAGCGGACGGGGCTGGGCTGGAGCGGCGTGATGACGTCCTTGCCGTCCACCTGCCAGTTCGGTATCTTCTTCGCACGGGCGCGCAGCGAGACCGGGATCGTCTCGTGCGTCCACGGGTTCGCCGCCGCCGGGCCGCCCTTCTGCACCACGTCGAACGAGTGGGCGGGGTTGGCCGCGTCCACGACCAGGCCGTAGTTCCAGGCGGACTGGGGATACACGGCGTACTCGGGCCACCGCACGGTCCCGCCGTAGCGGTCCCACCGCTCGCCGATGGCGAGCGAATAGGTCAGCGGGCCGCGGTCCACCGAAACGGCGTTCTGGTTGGTCGCCCAGGTGCGGGTCCGTACCGTCATGGGCAGGTGCAGCGAGACTCGGTCGCCGCTCTTCCATGTCCGGTCCATGATCAAATACGAGCCGGCGGCGGGCTGGGCGGAGACCGGCTTGCCGTTGACGCGCACCGTGGCCGCGTCGCACCAGCCGGGGACGCGCAGGTACAGCGGGAACGTCACCGATTTGGGGGACGTGAGCGTCATCTGCACCGTGTCGCCGAACGGGTACTCCGTCTGCTGGGCGACCGTAACCGGAGTGCCGTCGCCGACGCGGGCCGTTACCGTAGAGGCGGCGTACAGGTTCGCCGCCAGGCCCCGGTCTGCGGTCGCGTGCCACAGGTTCTCGGCGTAGTAGGGCCAGGCCATGCCGTAGTTGTGCGGGCAGCAGCGGTAGTTGTGGACGCCCGGCATGAACGCCTGCATCGGCCAGTTGTTGTCGAAATCCGCCCCCTTGGCCTTGTTGTCGATCTGGACCAGGTTCATGGACGTGACGTAGTGGGTGACCTTCTGCTCCGTGTCGAACGCGGCGGGCAGCATGTTGAAGGCCAGCTCCTCGCAGCGGTCCATCCAGACGGGGCTGCCCGAGAGCCGCGTCAGGATTTGGAACGAGAGCATGTACTCGGCGATGCCGCAGGTCTCGAAACCCTGGCGCGGGTCGCGGAAGCCGTGCCGCGCGGTCTCGTCACCGGCGAATCCGCCGCCGGCCATCTGGCCAAACTCGGCCATGACGCCGTTGTACTGGCGCTCACTCGCCTGGAGGAACTTGGGGTCGCGGCCGAGCACGCCGTACTGCGCCGGCTCGCGGAAGCCCTGGGCGAAGTTGACGTTGTGCAGGTTCGGCGGCCCATTGGTCCAGTCGTAGGCGTTGGCGTGAATCTTGTGGACCAGGTCGAGGAGGAACGCATCGCCCGTCCGGTTGTAGAGCCAGTAGATGCTGTCGATGTTGTCGGCCCAGCGGTATCCGGCCCAGCTCTTGCCGAAGGTCTCGGGCTTCTGCGCGTTCTGGAACGCGAAGTATTTGGTCAGGAAGGGCAAGACCTTGGGGTCGCCCGTGACCTCGTGGTATGAGCGAATCGCATACAGCACGGGCATGTGCGGCCAGAAGTCCGGGTCGCCGTCAAGCGACGCGCGCGCAGCCTTGGGGCCGAACCAGCCGTCGGGCTGCTGGCTGGCGATCATGCCCGTGATCCACTTGTTCGCCAGGGCGGTCGTCTTCGGGTCCCCGGTGACATAACCTAGATCGGCCAGGCCGCGCAGCCAGTAGGTGACTTCCTCCCAGCCGGAGTCCGCGCTGGGGTCCACCCAGCCGTTGCCGTCGTAGTGGAGGTAGTCGGAGACCTCGGGGTACCGCCCGCACAGGCCGTTAACCTCTAGGTCGAGCTGGTGGCGCAGCCAGCCCGCAGGCTTGATGCTGCCGACCGGCAGCTTGAGGAACGGGGAGGGCGCGAGCGGGGCGCGGTTGGGTGTGTAAAGTCCCCCGGCCGCGTCGGCCTGGGCGACGGGGACGGTGCGGACCCCGTCGGTGGCCGCGCCCACGGGGCGCGGCATCGACCCCCCGCCGAGGGCCACGCTCCCGGCGGCGACCAGACCTGTCTTTAGAAAATCACGGCGCTTCATCTTGGCGATGGCCTTTCTTGCGATAGACAGCAATAAGATACAATCATCTCTATATACCCTATTTGTGCCCAACGTGTTCCACCGGCGCGGCAGGAATCGCACCCGCGCCCCCCGAATAAGCGGCCATACCAAGGAGAAAATACCCATGCCGACCCGTGAGATCGCCCGTTCCGAATGGAAGTCGTACTTCGACGAGTTCAGCCAGGCCCGCCAGGGCGAGCTGATCACCGTTGAGCTGATCTTCGACCCGCAGGCCGACCCGCAGTACGCCCTGCGCCGCCGCCCCTTCGTGGGCCTGACGTTCGAGGAGAAGGACGGCGAAACGCCCGCGGTGCAGATCGTGGCCGGCGGCGAGACGGGCGACAACACCGACTACGCGATCACCCACCCCGTCCACGTCTACCACAAGAACGCGCGCGGGGTGCTCAGCGACGAGGTGAACGAGGATGAGGTGGTAGAGATCACATCGCGCGACGCCCCGCGCATCGCCTTCCTGCGCTTCGAGCCGGTCCAGTAAACCATGCGCCCACACACCGCCGCCCGTGCCGCCCGCGCGCTGCTTCTGTTCACGATCTTTTCCTGCCTGCCGCCCGCGCCTCGGGCGCACGCGGACCCGATCAGCCTGTCCTATTCCGGGGCCGACCAGGCGTTCGCTTCGGGGCGGTTCGAGGAGGCCCGGCAGGACTACGCGCTGGCGGCGACGGCACACCCCAAAGATGTCACGCCCCGGCTGAACCTGGTGCGGACATTGCTGCGGATGGATCGCTGGCCCGAAGCGGTGGCCGAGGCGCAGAAGACAACGCAGGCGTTCCCGGCCAGTGCGGACGCCCACGGGCTTCTGTCGCTGGCCCTGATCCGGGCCGGCTGGGCGGCGGGATGCGAGGACGAGGCCAAAAAGTCGCTCGCCCTGGACGCGCGCGACTACTGGGGCCTGGTCGCCGAGGGCCGTTTGGCAGACTGGGGGGGGCGGCGCGCGGAGGCCCAGCGGCTCTGCCGGCAGGCGACGGCCCTGCGCCCCGATCTGCCCGACGCCTGGGGCAATCTGCTGGGGATGCTGGACCCGGCGCGGGACGCCCTAGAAATGGCGTCGGTCGCGGCGGCTTACGTCAAGCTGGCACCCCACGGCCAGCCGCACGAGAAAGGGGTCGAGGACGCGCGCGATTTTCTGGCGAGCGCGGCGGCCTACGAGCGCGCCTTCGGTGGGCAGCATGCCTTCCTGCGCCCCCCGCCGCTCCCCACGACTCCAGGCGCGGGGGGTGACCCCGGCACCGAGGACGTGACGACGTTCCCGGTCAGCATCGTGGGGAACTACTTCGTGCTGCCCGTCACCATCGACGGCGTCCGCTACCGGCTGCTGTTCGACACCGGCGGCGGGGGTGGCATCACCCTGAACCGCCGTGCCGCAGGGAAGCTGAAGCTGACGCCGCTGGCGCACAGCTTCCTCCGAGGCGTCAACGGATGGGAAAGCTCCGAGACTCTGCGCGCGGAATCGATGACGGTGGGCGCGTGGACCTACCGCGCCATCCGCATCGAGACGACCTCGGCGGTCTTCGCGGGCTGCGACGGGATTCTGGGCGGCAACGTCTTCCGCGACTCGCGCGTGACGCTGGACGCCAAGGCGTCGGCGGTGACCCTGGCGCGGGGCGCGGCGGGCGGCGCACCCACGGCACGTCCGGGCAACCGCAGCATCGTCATCCCCCTGCATTTCTACCACGGCGACCTATTCGCCGCCGTCTTCCTGAACCAGGTCCCCGTCTGGGCGCTGACCGATACGGGGGCATCCGACACACTGCTGTCCCTGCGGCTGGCCGCCGACCAGCTCAAGACCGTGCCCGCCGGTGACTCGCGGCGCGGCTCCGTCCGGGAGCGGCACGGGGTCGGGGACAGCGACCGGAATACGGACTTCATCGCCTCGCCGGACGAGTCCACGCTGACCCTGAGCCAAGACCCGCCCGTCTCCCTCCCCCTGCCCACGGTCGGGGCCACCGACATGGACCGCGAGGTCAGCCCCTCGGTGGACTTCGAGGTCGGCCTGTTTCTGGACATGTCCAGCCTGCTCTACGCCGAGCGGCTGACCTTCGACTACCCCCGCCGTCAGCTCACGTTTGAGTACGTTGACCCCGACGCCAAACCCGGCACGGTGGGGCAAAAGAAGTAGTGGCGGGCCTGACGCCGCTGGTCCAGTGCGTGCCGAACTTCAGCGAGGGGCGGCGTCCCGACGTCACCGCGGCCATCGTGGACGCCATCCGCGGAACGCCCGGCGTCCGCCTGGTCGACTGGAGCGCCGACCCGGACCACAACCGGCTGGTCGTCACGTTCGTCGGCCCGCCCGCTGCCGTGCGCGCGGCGGCCCTGGCCGCCGCCACAGTGTCCGTCACCCGCATCGACCTGCGCGCCCACCAGGGCGTCCACCCACGCCTGGGCGCGCTGGACGTCCTGCCCTTCGTGCCGCTTTCGGGCCTGACGCTGGCCGACTGCGGCAAACTGGCGCGGGACGTGGGGTGGGAACTGGCGACACGCCTGAGCCTACCCGTCTTCCTGTACGAGGCCGCCTCGCCCGACGCGCGCAGCCTGCCCTTTGTCCGCAAACACGCGTTTGCGACGCTGACGCCGGACTTCGGGCCGGCCGCCCCCCACCCCACCGCGGGCGCGGCCGTGGTCGGCGCGCGCGGGCCGCTGATCGCCTACAACGTCAGCCTGGACACGCCCGATCAGTCTGTCGCCCGCACCCTCGCCCGTGATCTGCGTGTCCACCCCGCCTTGCCCGGCGTCCGCGCCCTGGGCCTGCGGCTCGCGTCGCGCGGCCTGACGCAGGTGTCCATGAACCTGACCCGGCCCGCCGACACGTCCCTGCTGGCCGTGTTCCGCTATGTCGAGGCGCGGGCGCGCGAGATGGGCGCGTCCGTCGTTGAGAGCGAGATCATCGGCGCGCTGCCGGGTTATGCCGCCTTCGGCGTCCTCGCCGACGCCTTGCAGGCGTCGGGCCTGAAGCCGGGCCAGGTGCTCTGGGAAAGCTGGCCGGGTTATTTTGAGTGAACACTTGACAGTGCTCTTCCCCGTGTGTTAGAATCCTGGAGTCAAGAAGCCCCACACCCGCGTGGAGCAACCGGGCACACTTGGAGGAGAAAGACATGAAAGAAGTCCGCCGGAGCCGTCGAGGCTTCACCTTAATCGAGCTGCTCGTCGTCATCGCTATTATCGCGATTCTTGCTGCTATCCTGTTCCCAGTCTTCCAAAAGGTCCGCGAGAACGCCCGCCGCGCTTCCTGCCAGTCCAACGAGAAACAGATCGGCCTCGCACTCATCCAGTACACCCAGGACAACGATGAGAAATACCCTGCCGGTGCCCCCGGTGCCGCGCAGAACGCGCGTGCCGGCATGGGATGGGCGGGGGCCGTTTCGCCCTTCATCAAGAGCATCCAGCTCTTCCACTGCCCCGACGACAGCACGACGCAAGGCACCTTCAGCGGCTTCACCTATTACCCGGTCTCCTATGCCATGAACATGTACGTTGGGGGTCAGCCACTTGCCAACGTCGCGGCACCGGCTACCTGCGTCCTGGCCTCCGAGGTTGCCGGGACTTATTCCTACCTCGGCTACACCGATGAGGGCGTCTCTGAAGTTCCAGGGGGTTATATGACGTTCTCGGCCGTCACGACGGGCTACCCCCACAACGGCTGCGGCAACGGCTGCGGTGGAACGGACAACGGACCGGGCCTGGACATCTACAGTGGGACGAACATCGGCGGTGGTCTGATCACCGGCAACGCAAAATCAAATGCGACGAACGCGGACGGCGGCACCGATTCACGGCACGATCCCGACCCCAACATCTTCCACGGCGGGTCGGAATACCTGATGGCCGACGGTCACGTCAAGTTCCTGCGCGCGCAATACGTGAGCAGTGGCATCGCCCCACAGGTCTGCAACGGCGGCACCGGTTTTTCCGGTGCAAACAGCACAAGCATGAATGGGTTCGCGAGCACCTACTGCATCAACTGAGGCCTCGAACGCAGACTGCACGCTGCCGGGGACGCTGGAAAGCGTCCCCTTTTTGCCGTCGGACCCTCGTGCCCGCACGTCGGATGGGCGGGCGGACGGGTATACTACGCCTGACCGCTCGCAAGGGGACGGGACGAGGCCCGTAAGCAACACGCCATGACCCAAACGCTGCTGTTCATCCTGGCCGCCTACCTGTTCGGCGCGCTGCCCGTCGGCCTGCTCGTGGGCCGCATGGTCAAGGGCATCGACGTCCGCGAGTACGGCAGCGGCAACATCGGGGCGTCCAACGTCTGGCGCACCCTGGGGCCGTTCTGGGGCGTGGCCGTCTTCATCTTCGACTTCGGCAAGGGCTTCATCCCCACGCAGCGGGCGACGCTCGCGCAGGGCGTTCACCCCTGGCTGCCCATCCTGGTCGGGCTGGCCGCCATCTTGGGGCACAATTTCAGCGTCTTCTTGCGCTTCAAGGGCGGCAAGGGTGTGGCGACCTCGCTGGGCGTGGTCTGCGGCTTGTCCCCCCTGGCCGGCTTGATCGGCTTTGCCGTGTGGGGCGTTGTGCTGGGCATCACGCGCTTTATCTCGGTCGCCTCGATGGTCGGGGCCGTCGTCACCGCCGCCCTGCTGATCGGCTTGTTCCGGGACCTGCCGCACACGCTGTTCGGCCTCTTGGTGGCCCTGTTCGTGCTGCTCAAGCACCGCCCGAACGTGTCCCGCCTCCGGGCCGGGACCGAGCCGAAAGTGGGGCAGGGCAAGTGACGCCGCCCCATCCGACATCTCCCCGGCTGACTCTAGCCTCCACTTCGCCCCGCCGCCGCGAGCTTCTTGCCCTGCTCGGTCTTCCTTTTGATGTCGTCCCCAGCCGCTTCGATGAAGACGCGCTCCCCCCAGACGGCCTGGCCCCCACCGACTACGTCACCCGGCTGGCGTCGGGCAAGGCCGCCGAGGTCGCCGTCCGCACCGAGGGCGACGCCTTGGTCATCGGCGCGGACACCACGGTCGTCCTGGACGGCGACTTCTTGGGCAAGCCCGCCGACGCCGAAGACGCCCGCGCCATGCTGCGCCGCCTAAGCGGGCAAACGCACCAGGTCTACACCGGCCTGTGCCTCGTCCCCGTCCAAGACGGCGTGATGGGCGACGCCGTCACCGACGCCGCCCGCACCGATGTCACCTTCGACCCCATCCCCGAAGACGCCCTCCTCGCCTACGTCGCCACCGGCGAGTCGCTGGACAAGGCCGGTGCCTACGGCATCCAGGGCCGCGCCCTGTCCTTCATCCCCGCCATCCACGGCGACTACTTCAACGTCGTCGGCCTGCCCCTAGAGCTACTACGCGCTCTGCTTCTGCCCTACTTCCACGACCTGGCACCTGCCCCGGCACAGCCCACGTTCCCAATGGAATACCTCCGTGCCTGATACAGAAGCGACCGCGAAGAAGCCCACACCGCCCCCACCCTGTCGCCTCTACCCGCTGTGTCACGTCCCGCTCGACAACATCCTGCTCGAACGCCTGTCGCATCACGGCATGGCGGCTCTGCCGTGCGCGTGGAGCCGCCTGGACGACTACGAGTGCTACCTGGCCGCCCAGCACTGGATTCGGCGGACGTTCGCCTTGGTGCCGCTGGACGCCGAGTTTGTGGCCTGGATGGGGAAGCCTGTGCCACGGCGCGAGGCGGAGTAGTGCCTGTGGTCGCCTCGGTGATCTCCGTTGTTGAGATCGCCAGACATGCGTAAGCGACATCGCCTCCTACCGACATAGCTAAGTCTTGACATCGCCCGTTGTTGTCGTCAGATGGTCTTTACATAGGGCGCATCGTCATCACGGGGCCTCTGTCGCTGGCGCAACTGAATCCTGAAATGTAGTGGTAGACTTCGGACGGGACAAAAAACAGCCCAATGCAGGCCCCATGTTTTGCTTTCCTGCGGCGCGGCACCGTTACACTCATCCCGACCAAAGGAGAACCGCTATGACCACTTCAGAACACCGATGGACCGACGGCGACAACCTGATCGCCTACCACCTGTACCGCTTCGGCGGCGACAGCCTGCCCGCGACCAAGCCCGAAGTGGCAGAGACACTGGGCATGAGCCTGGCCAGCCTCGACAAGAAGATCGCCAACTTCAAAGCTCTGGACGGCAGGGGCGGTCTCACGAGCTATTCCAGCCGGGCAGAGCATATTCACGAGCTGTACAGCGCCGTGGCCGACGCCGAGGTCACGGAGGCCGCGACCCGCGCCTGGATTCTTGCGATGGAAACCCAAATAGAGAGACTCAAGTACGAGTTGGCGAAGCGCCGCCAGTGAGGGACGGCGACTTGTAAGCACTGATTATCGGCACAGTGCGGGTGGAAAACTTCCACCCGCACTATTCTCAATCTGGTCCTTCGGCCTGCGTCAGAGGTGTAACCACTCAGCCGCGCATAAAGTGCGGAGGGTCGCGGTTGCACTTCAGGAAAAGGTATGATGCAGTTCACGATCTGAATGCCTTATTGGTGCGCCCAGATCAGGCGGCGGAGTCATCGCCATCCCCATCGCCTGCTGATGATACCCGTTGAGTGAAACACGAGTAGAAGACGAATGCCAGGCGGAACCACCTACCACAACCAGCCCGCGATCCACACCACCCGCGCCAGTATCCCGCTGGCGGGGACGTCCCACGTCTACCGCGTCACGGAGGTGCTGTGGCCCGAGGCGGTGGACGATGAGCGGCCGTGGCGGCCGCCGCTCCACTGCGCGTTTTCAGGCCTCGGCCCCGTCGCGCCGCCACAGCAGAGTCAACCCCGCTGCCGTCAAAGCCCCGCCGAACAGGGCCAGCAAGCGGGCGTCGGAGAGGGCGGTGTTGGCCCAGTACGCACCCGCCAGGCCCCCGAAGACCGCCCCCGCCGACAGCCACGTGGCCGCCTGCGGCTCGACCGCGCCCCGCCGCGCGTGGATCAGCAGGCCCGGCAGCGAGGCCAGGGCCAGGACGAGGATCGCCGCCCCTTGCGCGGGGCGCGGCGACATCCCCAGGCCGTAGATCAAGGCGGGGACCAGAAGCACTCCGCCCAGCCCTATCAGGCGGCTGAAGACGCCGACGGCCAGGGCGAGCGGGACGGCCTCCGCGTAAAGCAGGGGTTGGGCTACGAACGGCGTATGCCACGGGGGCGCGTGGCCGAGCAGGCCCAGCCCCTGCGCCAGCATCGCCAGCCCGCCCGCCGCCGTCAGCGTCCCCCAGAGCCAGTCCAGGCGGCCCGCGTGAGGGAACCGGGCGGAGAGCCGCGTCCCCCAGGCCGCCCCGACGACGGAGCAGGCGGCCAGCAACAGGGCCAGTCCGACGGGGAGTGCGCTGTGCTGGCCGTAGGAGAGCAGCGCTCCCGCCGCTGCCGCGAAGGTCACGGCCAGTCCCACGCCCGCCGCCCGTTCGGGGCGCAGACCCAGCAGGACGCGCACGGCAGGCAGGGCGAAGACGCTGGCGGCGATGGCGGTCAGGCCGGTCAGCATCCCCAGCGGCAGGCCGACGAGCAGCAGGATCAGGCTTTTGAGGTACGATAAGTTGGGCCGTGCCATACGCCCAGTATACCAGACGGGTTCTCGGACCAGAACACGGAAAGCCTCATGTCCCCCTGCCGCATCGTCTCCTGTCCCGGACTCACCCCCTACCCCGAGGCCCTCGCGTGGCAGCAGGCGCTGGCCGGACGGCGCGGGCGCGGCGAGGGCTGCGACACGCTGCTGCTGCTGGAGCACCCGCCCACGGTCACGCTGGGGCGCGGCACGGACGAGGCCGACCTGCTGACATCCGGGGCCGACTTGGCGGCGCGCGGCATCGCCGTCGAGCGCGTGGACCGGGGCGGCGAGGTCTCCTATCACGGGCCGGGCCAGCTCGTCGGGTACCCGATCCTCGATCTGCGGAGGCACGGCCAGGATCTGCACCGCTACCTGCGCGATCTGGAAGAAGTGCTGATTTTGACGTTGGGCGCGTTCGGGCTGGACGGCGCGCGGGTGCCGGGCCGGACGGGCGTCTGGGTGGAGGATGCCAAGATCGCGGCCATCGGCATCAAAGTCTCGCGCTGGGTCTCGACGCACGGCTGGGCGCTGAACGTCACGACGGACCTGACGCCGTTCCGCCGGGACTTTGTCCCCTGCGGCATCCGCGACCGGGGCGTGACGTCGCTGGCCGAGCTGCTGGGGGCGGGCGGCCCGACGCGCGCCCAGGTCGAGGCGGTCACGGTGGAAGCGTTCGCCGGTGTTTTTTCGGTCCAGCCGGTGACGGGCAGGGAAGTGGGTATACTGCTCCCATGACAGTCCGGGTGCAGATGGAGGTCGCGGGGCGGAAGATCGACGAGACGCTGACGGGGGCGGACGCCGACGACGTGCTGGCGCAGGCAAAGGCGCACGTGCAGAAGGAGCTAGGTTGGAAGGGCCTGTTCCTGGCCGCGATGACGCCGCTCGGCTTCGCGCAGAAGGCCGTGGCGCTGTACAACGGCTCGCACCAGACCGCCTACGCGCAGCCGCAGAGCGCCGCCGAGTTTATTCGGTTAAGCCAGGACCTGGGTTACATCACCGTCCTTGCCGACGCTTAACCCGCCTCACCCGGTCTGTTCCTCCTCGCTTGAGGAGAAAAACCGGGGATGAGGTTCCCAACTTTGCAGATCATGCTTAGGAGGCGACGCCATGGTGAACTACGAAGACCTCCCTCTGTTCCCGCTGCACGTGGTCCTGTTCCCGGAGATGCCCCTGCCCCTGCACATCTTTGAGCCGCGCTACCGGGAGATGATCCTGCGCTGCCGTGAAGAGAACTCGCCGTTCGGCGTGGTGCTGATCGGGAGCGGGGAAGAGACCGGAGCGGAGGCCGTACCGCAGGCGATAGGGACGACGGCGAAGATCATGCAGTTCGAGGAGATGCCCGACGGCCGCATGAACATCTTGGTCTTCGGTGAGATGCGGTTTCAGGTCGCGCGGACCTTCCGTGACAAGCCGTACCTCTGCGCGCACGTCCGGCCTTTCTCGGAGGAAGCGTCCGAGCCGGGGGGCCTTCGAGAGGCGGCCGAACGGGCCGCCGAGCTTTTCCGGCAGTATCTGCGGACACTCTTCGCGTCGACGGGTCGGCCCCTCAGCACCTTGCAGCTTCCCCAAGACCCCGAATATCTGTCCTACGCCATTGCGAGCGTCCTGCAAGTGCCGCCCCCGGACAAGCAGTGCCTGCTGGAGCTGACCGACACCGCCGCGCGTCTGACGCGCGAATGCGACCTCCTGCGGGCCGAGATCGAGGCGCAGGGTTCTGTGTCGGGGATGACGGCCGTCAAGGTCAGCGCGCAGGAACTGAGCAAGCTGGCGTCGCTGAACTAGAAGAAAATCAGCAGGAAGAAAACAGGAAGAAAATCAGAAGGCGCGTCCCCCATGCCCGCCGAACGGCACCATCGCTACATCATCCTCGGGGCAGGCGCGGCGGGCCTGAGCCTGTGCTATCAGCTCCTCCAGCGCGGCGTCCGCGCCCCCATTCTGATTCTGGACCGAAAGCCGAGCTTCGGGGACGACAGGACGTGGTGCTTCTGGGACAGCCGCCCCGCCGCCTTCACCGGCCTCGCCGCCCGCTGCTGGCACAGTTGGGACGTCTTCGACGCGCAGGGCGGACGAACGACGCGGGCATCTGAAGACGTCGGGTACGCCTGCCTGCGGGGTGCCGACTTCTACGCACACATCCTGGGCGAGATCCGCCGGCACGACAACGTGACTCTGAACCTGGGCTGCCCGGTCGAGGGCCATCAATCGTTCCCCGCGCATGTTGAAATCCGGGCCGGTGAGACTTACACGGCGGATTACGCCTTCGACAGCCGCCCGGTCGAGCCGACGGGGGGCGGCATCTATTTCAGCCAGCGTTTCTTCGGCCAGATCGTGCGAACGGAGCAGCCCCGGTTCGACCCGGCGCGCTGCACGCTGATGGACTTCCGCGCACGACAAGGTCGCGGCCTGCACTTCTTCTACGTGCTGCCGTTCTCCCCGTCGGAAGCCCTGATCGAGAACACCTACCTCCAAGGCGGCTCGCCGCCCGCGCCGACGGTGGCAGAGCACCGGGCGGAGATCGCCGCGTATCTTGCCGCCCACCACGGCCTGACGGATTTCGCCGTCACGCACGAAGAGGCGGGGGCGATCCCGATGACGACGCGGACTTTCCCCAGGCGCGACGGGCGCGTGTTCTTTATCGGCACGGCGGGCGGCTGTACCAAGCCGTCCAGTGGCTACACATTCGCGCGCATCCAGGAGCAGTGCCGTCAGATCGCCGCGTCGGCTTCGGCGGGGACGCTGGACGGCTTTCGGGAGCGCCTCGCGCCGGCCCGCTACCGCCTGTTCGACGCCGTCTTCTTGCAGGCCATGCACGACCGGCCCCGGTCGTTCCCCGACTACTTCCGGCGGCTGTTCGCCCGCGTCCCGCCCGCAGCGCTTGCGGCGTTTCTCTCGGAGGCCGGCACATGGCGCGACGACCTGGCGATCATCCGCAGCCTGCCGCTCGGCCCGTTCCTCGGGGCGGCGGTCAGGTCAATGCCGGGGCTGCTGCCGTGGGCGCGTGGCTGACCTGGCCCGCCTACGGCGTGCTGCTCTCGGTGCTGCTTTTTTCCCGTCTTGTCCCGGATCAGGCCGCCCGCTGGCAGTTCTTCCCCTTCGTGCTGGGCATGGTTTTCCTCGGGCTGCCGCACGGGGCGCTGGACCACCTCGCGCCGCTTTTCCTCCGGCACAGGCCGCTGACGGCCCGCTATCTGATCACCTTCGTGCTGGGCTACGTCGCGCTGGCCGCCGCGTATCTGGCCTTCTGGCAGGTCTGGCCCGCGGGAGCGCTGGTCGTCTTCCTGCTGCTGTCCTGGCTGCACTGGGGGCAGGGTGACGCCTACTACTTGGAGGCTTTCGGGGGCCGGAAGCCCCCGCCCTCTCCCGCCGCGCGGCTGCTGGTCTGGGCCGTGCGCGGCGGCCTGCCGATCATCCTGCCGCCCCTGGTCCACCCCCACGCGTTCGCGACGGTCGCGGCGGGAATCTTAAGCTGGTACGGGGGGGCTGCGGGCTGGCTCCCGAGCGGACAGGCACGGACGGCGGGGGGCGTTGTGTTCGGGCTGCTGGTCGGGGCCTACGGGGTGCGCGCGTGGCGGGCGGCCAGCCGGACGGGGGGGCGGGGGTTCCGGCGGGACATGGGTGAGGTGGCGGGTCTGACCGTCTTCTTCTGGCTGACGCCGCCCATTCTCGCCGTCGGCGTCTACTTCTGCGTTTGGCACTCCGCCCGGCACCTGGCACGGCTGGTGCTGCTGGACCCCGCCGACATTGAGCCGCTGGCGCGGGGTCGGATGGGCCGGGTCATGTGGCGGACGGCGGGGCAGGCGCTGCCGATGACGCTGGGGGCATTAGCGATGCTGGCGGGCCTGTTCGTGTGGCATGGGCGCTCAGGGGGAGGCATCGGCGGCCTCGTCTATTTGTATTTGTCTCTGATCGCCGCGCTGACGTTCCCGCACTTCGTCCTGGTGCTCTGGATGGACCGGGAAGAGCGTCGCCAGGGTTTGGCCGACGCCGTCCTCGTCGGCGGGCGGGGCGATTAAACCCGCGACCGACTTCAGTTGCGGGCGGGCATTGCCCGTCGCCACGCCCAGGCCTGCCCATTCCAGCATCGGGATGTCGTTATACGAGTCCCCGAACGCGACGCACCGGGCGGCGTCGATCCCCAGCCGCCGGGCGACGTGGGCCAACGCCACGCCTTTGCTGACACCCGCCTGCATGAACTCTAGATACTCGTCGTCGGTCTTGGTGATGTAGAGTGAGGCACCGAACTCTGCCTGAAACTGGGCCGAAAGCCGGTCCGTCGTCTCGGGCGTGTCGATCAGGAGCAGCTTGGTCGGCTCCCGGCCGTCCATGCTGCCCAGATCGCCCGTGACGTGCGCGACCGTGCCCGTGCGCCGCTCGTACAGCCGCGACCAGTGTGTCTCTTCTTTGATGTACAGGGCGTCATCGAGGTAATAGTTGAGGTGGAAGCCGCCCTGGGTGCAGGCGCGGACGATGCGTTCTGAGGCTGCGGCGGGGACGGGCGCGTGGAACCAGGTCTCGCCGCCGTGCGTCCGAATCATCGCGCCGTTGTAGGCGATGATGGGCGCGTCGGGCGGCAGCCCGATCTTGCCCGCGAAGACGTCAATCGTGGCCCACTGGCGGCCCGAAGCGAGCACGATGATCGCCCCGCCGTCCGAGGCCCGCCTGACGGCGGCGGCGTTTGCGGGCGTGACGTCGTGCGTTTTGCTGTGCAACAGCGTCCCATCCAAATCTATCGCGGCGAGATGGTAGGTCATGGGGCATTCAGAACAGCGTCGTCTTCGGCTCGTCTTTGGCGGTCTTGGCCTTGTCGCGGGCGGCGATCAGGTCGTCGATCAAGAACTGACGCGATTGATCATAGGCTTCGCCTTCCTGGCGCAGGATGTAGGCGGGGTGCAGGGCGGCCAGGGCGTAGCGGGCGTAGCGGCTCTCGAACCAGCGGCCCCGCTCCTGGGTCATCTTGAAGTTCTTGTGGATGACGGCGTTGGCGGCGGGGGCACCCAGGCAGAGAATCACGAGCGGCTGGACCGTGGCGATCTGCTTTTCCAGCCACAGCGGGATGCAGGTCCCGCTCTCATCGGCGCGCGGCGGGCGGTTCTTGATCCGGCCCGCTTCTTCAATCGTGGGGCGGCACTTGACGACGTTCGTCAGATAGATGTGCTTGCGGAGCATCCCCGCCTCGCGCAGACACTCATCGAGCAGCGTCCCCGCGCGCCCGACGAAGGGCAGGCCGGTCGCGTCCTCGTTCTGCCCCGGCCCCTCTCCGACCAGCATCAGCGGGCTGTCGGCGTTGCCGTCCCCGAAGACGACCTTGGTGCGCGTCTGCGCGAGGTCACACGCGGGGCAGGTGCTGGCCTCCTGCGCCATCTCCAAAATGCGCCGCGCCTTGGGCGTCTGTATCGCGTCGTCCACCATCACTCTTCTTTCCTTCCTAATACCCCCGTATCCGTATCGCCTTGCGTCTCCCAAGCCGCCCGAAGGGCAAGGCAGGTGTGTTCCAAGGCGTCCGGCAGCACCTTGACGTCGGCCAGGGTCGGCATGAAATTGGTGTCGCCGTTCCAGCGCGGGACCAGGTGCAGGTGCAGGTGGTCGGCGATGCCCGCGCCCGCCGCCGACCCGAGGTTCATACCCAGGTTGTAGCCCTCGGGATGCACCGTACGGCCCAGCGCGGCCTGGGCCTGGGTGGCGAGGGTGAGCAGCTCGGAAGAGGCCGCTGAGTCCAGGGCGTCCAACTGGGCCGTGTGCAGGTAAGGGACGATGAGGAGGTGGCCGTTGTTGTAGGGGAACAGGTTCAGGAGGACGAAGCAGGACTCGCCGCGGTGGACGACCAGGTTCGCGACGTCGTCCGTTGACGCAGCCTTGTCGCAGAAGACGCAGCCCGACCCGCCGGGGGCGGGGCGGTGCGGCTGGTCCATGTAGGCCATGCGCCAGGGCGCGTACAGTCGTTCCATGAGCGGTCACACCAGCGGGCGAAAGAAGAGGCGCGAGCGAAGAGGCGCAAAGAAAAACTCCCCAAGCCTGGAAGCCTGTGGGAGAAAGAGAGAAGAGTAAAGTGACCCTACGCAGAATCGAACTGCGACTTTCGCCGTGAGAGGGCGATGTCCTAACCGTTAAACGATAGGGCCACGGGCGAGCGCGGGGCACGGGGCTTTCGGCTCACGGGTGGTATAATACCTGCGCGGGCAGTAAAAGTCAAGGCCCCGGTGCAGACTCAGGCGGGGCGAATCAGGGGACAAGATTTGGCGAAGCGCAAGCGGTACGAAGACGTGATGCTGCTGGCACCCGGCGAGGAAGTGCCGGGGCATACCGCCCGCTACCGGGTTGAGCGCGTGGTCGGGCAGGGTGCCTACGGGGCCGTCTACGCCGCCCAAGACCCGCAGACGCCGGGGCGGCAGGTCGCGCTCAAGGAGTTCTTCCCGGCCCGCACGCCGCAGGGGCAGCCCTCGCTGCACGCCCTGTGGGAGCGCGAGCGGACCGTCGGCCAGCAGGCCAGCCCCCACCCGCTGATGCCGACCTTCTTTGAGGCGTTCCAGAGCGACGGCCACTTCTACATCGCCCAAGAGTTCATCGCCGGGGCGACGCTGGACGAGATCATCACGCGCCGCCACCCCCTGCCGCGCGACTGGACCCTGAAGTGGTCGGTCAGCCTGTGCGACGCGCTGGCGTTCCTGCACTCGCGCCAGATCGTCCACCACGACCTCAAACCCGCCAACATCCGCATCACGCCGCAAGGGCACCTGGTCCTGCTGGACTTCGGGGCGGCCCAGTATTTCGGCCAGGGGCACGAGTCCAAAGGCCCGGTCGAGCTGTACGGGACCGAGGGCTACCTGCCGCCGGAGCTTGAGGCCGACGGGCAGTGGATCGCCGATGTCCGCACCGACATCTTCGCCCTGGGGTGCGTCCTGTTCGAGATGATCGCCGGGGTCGCGCCCGACCAGGAGCAGATCAACGCCCGCTCGATGTACGTGACCAATTCCCTGATCCAGATGCCCAACGCCGACCTGGGCCTGGTCAAACTGATCAACCGCGCCATCTCCTACAACACCGAGTACCGCTACGCCACGGCGGGGGATTTCCTACAGGAGCTGCGCGAAGTCGCCCCGCCCGTCCTGCTGGTCAGCCGCAAGCACCTGCGCTTCGGCGAGGTGGCCCGCGCGCGGCCCGCCGCGCCGCAGACGGTGACGCTTTACAACGCGGGCGGTGGCGACATCAGCGGGGAGATCAAGGCCCGCGCCCCCTGGATCGTCCTCCCACAGCAGCGCTTCGCGGGCAACCACACCGAGATCAGCGTCACCGTGGACCCGGCGAGGGCACCCGAGCGCGGCCAGCAGGTGGTGGGGCGCTTGGACATCAGCAGCGATGTCCGGCACACGCCCGACGGCACCGAAGTCACCGGCGACAAGTGGCAGGTCGAGTGCAGCATGACCGCGATCCCCACGCCGGGCCAGCTCCAGGTGGGGGACGGCGCGGGGCAGGCTGCCGCGGTCACTTTATCGGCCCGCCGGGGGGAAACGGCGTCCGCCCCGCTGGCGCTGCGTAACACCGGCGAGATGCCCGTGGATTTCACGGTGGAGGCGCGGGCAGGGGCCGGCGAGGGGCCTGTGCTGGACGGGCTGGCGGCGACCCCCACCGGGGGCACGCTCGCGCCGGGCCAGACGGTCTCGGTGACGGTGTCGGCCCCGACGACGGGGCTGACGCCGGGGGCCTATCATGGCGGGCTGACCATCAAAACGCCGGGGCGGTCTCCCCTCACGGTGCCGGTCACGCTGCGTGTCCTCTCGCCACTGGACTACCTGCGGTCGCGCCTGGGCGGGCGCTAGCAGGAGGCCCCCGCCCCAATCCTGGGGAGCCAGATCGGCGGCTCCACTCACGGGACAAGCCGGAACGTCAGCCACAGGGTCAGCAGGGCGGCGGCCAGGGCGGCGGGCGTGACCAGCAGGCCGACACGCAGGAACTCGGAGGCGGACAGGGTCACACCCGATTTGCGCGCCACCGCCAGCACCAGCAGCGTCGCCAGTGAACCTGAGAGCGTCAGCGTGGGGCCGATGTCGGTCCCCAGCAGGGCGGCGTAGACGAGGGGCGGCCCGGTGTGCGCGCCCTGGAGCGCGCCGCGCGCGAGCAGGGCGGCGGGGACGTTGTTGACGAGGTTCGAGGCCAGGCCCGCCCCGCCGGCCACGGCCCCCATCCCCGCCAGTGAGCCGGGCGCGAGCCGGGCGACCCAGGCCGCCGTCCACCGCGTCACGCCCAGCGCCTCGACCCCGCCCAGCAGCACGAGGAGGCCGGCGACGAAGGGAAACACGGGCCAGCTTATCTCCCCCAGCAGTGTCCACCCCACCCGCCCCGTCCGCCACCCCCACACGCTCAGGACGAGGCAGGCGGCGAACGCAACGGCGTAGGGAGGGACGTGTACCAGGGGCGCGAGGAAGTAGCCGATCAGCACCAGACCCAGCCCGCCGGCCGAAGCCCGGAAGTAACCAGGGTGAGGGATGACCGAGCGTGGATCGGGCAGATTCTCGGGGGCGAACGCGGCGGGGAGGTCGGCCCTGAACGTCCTGCGGCACAGGCCGTAAACGACCAGCAGGGCGGCGTACTGGGGCAGAATCATCCGCAGGAAAAAGCCGCCGAAGCTCAGCCCGAACGGCCCCGCGAGCAGCAGATTGGTGAGGTTGCTGATCGGCAGCGGCAGTGAGGCGACGTTGGCGACGAGGGCGCAGGCGAAGACGTAGGGCCGCGCGGGCAGGCGCAGCCGCCCCACGAACGCCAGCACGACCGGCGTGAGGATCACCGCCGTCGTGTCCAGCGACAGCACCGCCGTGACCAGCGCGCCCAGCAGGAACGTGTTCCGGTACAGCCGCCGGGCATCGCCCCGCGCCAGGCGGGCGGCCTGGATCGCGGCCCACTCGAAGAACCCGCCCCGCTCCAGCAAGGCCGACAGCAGCAGCAGGGCCAGCAGGAACAGCAGCGCGTCCTGTCCGGCCCGCACCGCGTGCCACGCCTGCCGGGGGGTTTCGAGCCGCCCCGCGAGCAGCAGCAGGGCACCGCCCGCCGCCCACCAGGCCTCGTTCCAGCCGCGCGGACGGACCAGCACCAGCAGGATCGTGGCCGAAAACACCAGAAGCGTCAAGACCAGGCGCGTCTCGGGCGTCATTCCAGGACTTCGACCGGGTCGCCGGCGCGCACGACGCCTAACGTTTGGGGGATCAGGTGCTGGCCGAACAACACTTTCTGGTCCCGCAGCCGGTAACCCGCCAGAGTCCGCAGCGGCTCGGGGCCGGTCGCCGCGCCGGTCGCCTGATCCACCGTCGTGAGGACGCACCTGTCGCACGGCTTGACGACGTGGAACGTCGCCGCGCCGACACGGATGCGCTTCCAGCCGTCCTCGGCAAAGGCATCGGAGCCGGAGACGACGAGGTTGGGCCGGAAGCGGTTCATCGGCACGGGGGTTTCGAGCCGCGCGTTCAGGTCTCCCCGCGACGCCTCGCCCAGCAGCATCAGCGGGTAGCCGTCGGCGAATGAGACGATTCCCTCCTCCCCGCCGGGTCCGGGGCGGACCGCGCGCCGCACCGAGTCGGGCATGAAGACCAGGCGACACGGCTGGCCCAGCGTGTCCGAAAGCCAGGCGTCGGCTTCAGCGCCTACGGGGACGGCTTCGCACACGCTGCGCCAGACCTGCACTGTCAGCGTTTCTCTGGTCTGCGGGCCGTCCGGGGGCGTCTCCAGGGGGACCAAGAGCGGCGGCGAGTCGGGGCCATTGATCTGTAAAGAAGAGGGGGAAAGAAAAGCGGAGAGGAGCGCCATGCGCGGCAGGGTGCGCTGCGTCAGGAAATGGCCCGCCGCGTCCAGGAGCATCCAGCGCCGGTCATCGGCCAAGCCGCGCGGATGGACCTCGGCGGACGGGGGCGCGAAGCCGGCCAGGGATTTGACAGGGTAGACATGGATCGCGCTGAGAGTGATGTCGGGCATGGGCAGAAATAGGCCAAGGGGCCACTCAGTCCACGCGCACACGCCCGCCACCCTCTTCGACCGAGGTGACGACCTTCTCGCGGGTCTCAGCCAGCGTCGCGGCGGCCTGCGTCTTCCATTCCTCGGCCAGGCCGGAGAACCGGTCCAGCAGGACGCGGCCCGGCTTGGTCGCCAGCAGGTAGGCGGCGGCCCCGGCGGCGGCCGTAAGGAGCAGGACGGCAAAGCCCGCCCCGCCCCCGGTGGGGTATGTCTGGTAGTCGCGCTCGTTCATGGGGGAAGCCTCGGGGGGACTACTCGATCTCGGTGGCGGCCTGAAGCTCGAACAGGCGGGATAGGTTCTGGGCGCGCTCGACCATCTCGCGCGTCACGGTCTCTCCCTTGCGGATCAGCGGAAAGCCGAAATAACCAAGCACGTCGCGGTGGGCGACGCGGCCCACGATGGGGTCCACGTAGCCGACGATCTGGTTGGAGTTGGGCAAAGAGTTGTTGCTCTGGGCCGAAGTCCCGCCGGTCCCGGCGGGCGTCCCGGTCACCTGGGTCGTTTTAGCCATGATGGTAATGATTCAGGATAAGAAAGAGTGGCTGTGAGATCAGGCTCACGGGTCGCGGGGCTATAAATCGTTCAGGCTGTAGGCCAGGGTCATGATCGTGTCGAAGCGGCCCAGCTTCAGGACCCGCTCGGGCTGGCGGCCCGACGTCAGCAGGACGTTCAGGACACGGCCCTGGGGTGAGAGCTTCTTGCGCGCCTCGACCAGCAGGGCCAGGCCGGCGCTGTCGATGAAGTCCACGCGGCTCAGGTCGACGATCACGGAATGCCCTTCCGTGACGCCGACGGCGGCCATGAGCGCCTCGCGGAGCTGCGGCGCGGTGGTCAAGTCCACTTCGCCGATTGCCTCAATCAGCGCGCCTTTGTTTTCCTGGCGCTGTGAGACGGTGAGTTGGGCAGCATTCAAGTCAAAAACCCCCGGCAGCCGTTTCGTCACGACTGTTCCTGTGATTGTCGGGTGATTATACCTGGAAACGCAGGGAATTTCACCCGGAATCTCGAAGAGGGAGGCACCATGAGTCTTTCCATCACCTGGCTGGGACACGCCGCATTTCTGCTGGAAGCCGACGGCCTGCGCGTCCTGCTGGACCCCTACCGCGCACCGGACGCGGGCGGCTACGCCCCGATCAATGTCGAGGCCGACGTCGTGCTGGTCAGCCACCTGAACCCCAAGTACCACAGCCATTGGGGGGCGTCCTCGGGGAACCCCGTGCGCCTGAACGGGCTGGACTTCGCGGACGCCCCGGAGGGCGTCGCGGTGGGTGGCGTCCGGTTCCGGGCCGTGCGCGTGTGGGAATCCCCGGCCCGCGACGTTCCCGTGTCCATGCCCTACTTCACGCTGGGCGGCGTATCGGTGTGCCATACGGGCGACCTGGGCCACGCGCTCTCGGAAGCCGAAGCCTTCCCGCTCCAAGGCATAGACGTCCTGCTGGCCGTGGCGGGCGGCCCGCCGACGCTGCCCGTTTCCGACCTCGCCGCCGCCATTCGGCTGATCCGCCCGCGCCTGGTCATCCCCATGCACTACGGGAACGACAAGATCAACCTGTCCCTGCGGCCCGTGGACGACCTGCTGGCGCTGTTCCCACTGTCCCAGGTGGGACACCGCTCGTCGCCGACGCTGGTCGTGTCACCGGACACGCTGCCTCCCGAGACCCGGATCGTCGTGCTGCCGCCGTTATGTTAAACAGCCGCCAGCGAGCGCAGCACGTCGCGACCGTCCTGTCGCCAGGACAGCGGCGGGGCCTGAAGCTCCCCCGGCGCGCACAGATACGGGACGCCGGGCACATAGTCATCGGGGGTTCCCGCAACGGCGCACCCTTGCAGGGCGTGGGCGACCGGGGCGAGCGCGGCGGGCAGGTCGGCCAGCGCCTCCAGCGGCTGAACGGACACGACGCCGAACGTCGGCGACGCGGCGAACATGGGTGTGGGCCGGGCGATGACCGTCCAGCGCAGCCCGCCGTCCTCCCAGAGGCGGCAGCCGCCACCCATGTACGCCAGGGCGCGCGCCTCGCGCACGGCCATCGGGGCGCGCACGGCGCGGACCGGCAGCGGGAACAGCGGGACCGTCTGCGCCAGCGCACCCGCCAGGCGTTCCGAGAACGCCAGCGCGTCCGGCCAGCCGCCCTCGACGAAGACCGTCTGCGGCGACAGGCACCCGCCCTGGTCGAAGAGCAGCACGTCGCGCGCCAGCCCCGCCGCGGCCTCGGGTGTCCCCGCGCCGCGCGCGACCAGGCCGAACGAGACCCGGTGGCCGTAGCCGACGAACGGCATCAGCGCAGGGCACAGCGCGCGCAGGGCGCTGATCGTCGCATCACCCCCGTGCGCGACGACCAGGTCGGCCCCGGCGCAGAGGGCGGCGTCTTGCTCTCGGGTCCCGCCGGGCCACTGGGCCATATGGACGCACCCGGCGAGCGGCGGCGAGACCTCGGCCAGCGCCCGCCCGAGCATCCGCCCCCAGCGGGCGGCGGGACCCGAGGGCAGCTTGACGAGCGACGCGCGGCGCACGAGCAGGGCACGGATCACGCTGACCCAGGCCAGCAGCGGCGTGTTGGCGGCGACAACGTGGCCGACCACGCCCCCGCCCCGGATGTCGCGGACGTCCTCGGCATCAACCAGCGCCCAAAGCCCTTCAGGCCGCAGCGAGTCCAAGAGGGCGTCCAGGCTGACGCGGACCATCGTCCACGGGAACGGGTCCGTCCAGCCTTCGGCCTCGCGTCGGAGCGGGTAATCAACATCACGCCAGCGGGCGGCCATCTCGCCCAGGGCGTCCACTACGTCCGACTGAGGCGTGGCCGCCAAAATCTGGGATTGGTGCCTGAGCCGCCCGAAGGCGGCGGCTAGGCCGCCTGCGGTGCCGTCCGGGGTGTCGTCCATAGCTCTTCCACCGTCAGCGAGCAGCCGCGCACTTCCGCGCCCGCCGCGCGCCCGTGCAGGACGAAGCCGCCGGGCATCAGCGTCCCCGAATCCTGCGTCTGCACGGCCTGCACCGAGTTGAAGTTCGCCAGGTCGTAGTGCCGCATCAGGCCCGACGTCCCTCCGGGCGCGTCGTCACCCGTCTCGGCGTCAATCGCCCGCGAGCGGACCCAGTGCGGGCCGCGCTTGATCGGGTCCAGCCCGTGCCCGTAGAACTGCGACGCCATCTCGCACATCCCGTACTCGCTCCAGCAAAGCTCGGGGGGGACGCCCAGGCGCGAGCCGAACTGGCCGTAGAGTTCGTCGCGGGGCACCTCCCGCGTCTTCCCCTTGAAGCCGCCCGTCTCGACCACGACGCTTCCTAGGGGCAGGTGCCAATCTTGGCCCGTGCCGTCGAAAAGCTGCACGAACGCGAAAGCAGTGCCGAACAGCGTGACCGGCGTGTCCAGAGCGGCCAGGGCGGACGCCAGGGCCGCGTCGTTGTCCCAATAGAACCGCTCCGCGCCCAATGCCCCCAGCATGTGCGACAGCGACGAGTACGGCGCGGACTGCGGCTCGGGCATCATGGCCCACAGCCGGGCCGGGCGCGTGGGCAAGGCCTGGGCAAACCCCGCCCGCAGGCTGGCCTCGTACAGCGCCACCCCGTCGGCGTCGAAGAAGTGCCGGCTGGTCTGCGCCCCGGTCGTCCCCGACGAGTGGAAGACGGAGGCCGCGCGGGCGGGCGGGACGCAGGACAGGTCGAACGCCTTGAAGGCCGAAGCGGGCACGGCGGGGATGTCGCGCCAACGGTGTACCGCCCCCGGCGTCGCCCCCACCCCATGACAAAGGCGCTGGTAGGGCGCGCAGCATTCGTACTGCCGGGCAAACAGGGCGAGGGCGAGGCGGTCGAACTCCCGGTCATCGGCCTCTTGAGTGTCGGTGGGAGCGGGGCGCTGGATGAAGTCGGTGATCTGCTGGGCGAGCGGGTCCATAGGATCATTGTACCCCTTGCTGTGTTATCCCCCTGGTATAATAGAGGCGTCTTGACGGAAACCACCCGGCGTTAAGAACCCACCCGGCTCGCTAAGGCTCGCCACCCTCCCGAAACGGGAGGGCTAGGAGTGTCAGGTGTCACAAGCGTTTTTCTCCGTCACGGGCCTTGTCACAACTCACAGGCCCAGCGAAAAAGC
>JAABUV010002538.1_pt1 | contig 24525 bp, 27 predicted proteins | sample 5559971 | NCBI WGS metagenome assembly JAABUV01 (sample SAMN10711881, study PRJNA513362) | rock metagenome | isolation source: Antarctica rocks | place: Antarctica: Victoria Land, Knobhead nord | collected 2015-12-19
ACCCTGTGGCAGCAACGAATTACAGCCATATCGGCTCACGCACGGCTCCCCGCGAAAATCACCGACGCCCTGCTCAACACGCTCGCGGAGGCCGCCTGACGAATCAACAACAGTGCGAAACTCCACCCTTCCGCACCCGTAGTAAATGTCGGGGCATCGGTCCGGTGGATGTTCCGCTGTCGTCAGAGGCGGATTCGATCGGCTTTGGCCGGGTCGTGAACCAGCGCTCGGACCGTCAATCCCTTCGCCGCCAGGGCCGGGACAATCAGTCGCCGCCTCAGCCAGCGCAACGAGCTCGTGCTGCCACTGCACGGCCCACCGCTTACCTCGACGGCGACCGTGACCGTTTGCACCAAGGTCCACGGCGTCCTGCAACGGATCATCGACCGCGGCATCGCCGACGGCACGCTGCATCCCGATGTCACACCGCAGGACATCGTCGTCTTCGGCGCGATGCCCGCACAGCCGCGACCACCGACGTCGGCTGGGACGCCACCTGTCGGCGTCGTGTGGCGCGGCCTTCGCAGATGAGCCCTACCGACGAGTTCCAATACCTGGCGGTCCACAACGCGACGAAGGCCCAGCCGGTGATCCGGTCGGACCCACCATCCGGCTCAGCTCACCGGAGTATCTTTCGCACCATCAGCACTGCGATGAGCGCTCCGGCCCCGATGACGACGGCGCGGACCTTGGGATCCGCCAGCTGGGCGAGCACGGTCTTCCTTGCGTTCTCCACCAGCCGCTTCGGGTTGGCCTTGATCGTCAGCTCGTCGAGGGTGCCGGCGAGCTGGGCGCGGGCGCGCTCGATGTCCCGCTCGATCAAATCGGTGTCGCGGACCACGTGTCCTCCATCTGCTGCGTGCGCTGCCCCGTTCCAGAGCTCGTCGCCACCGTAGTGCAGGTATTCTCCCCCACCGTGACCGACAAGACGATCCTGGCTCCGGGTGACCGTGCACCCGAGTTCACGCTGCCCGGCGCCGACGGGTCACCGGTGTCCTTGACGGACTACCGCGGCCGCTCGGTGGTCGTCTACTTCTACCCCGCCGCCGGCACGCCAGGGTGCACAACTCAGGCAGGCGACTTCCGCGACAGTTTGACCCAGCTCAACCACGCCGGCCTGGACGTCATCGGCATCTCCCCCGACTCGCCGGCCGAGCTCGCGAAGTTCCGCGACGCCGAGGGATTGACGTTTCCGCTGCTGGCCGACGCCGATCGGGTAGTGATGCAGACCTGGGGTGCGTTCGGTGCGAAGAAGCTGTACGGCAAGACCGTGACCGGTGTGATCCGCTCGACCTTCGTCGTCGACCCGGACGGCCGGATCAGCGTCGCGCAGTACAACGTGAAGGCAACGGGGCACGCAGCCAAGCTCATGCGCGACCTCGCGGTCAGCTAGGCACGGGTCTGATCCAGCACGGGTCTGATCCAGCACGGGGCCGTAGCCCAACGGCAGAGGCACGCGGTTTAGGTCCGCGCCAGTGAGGGTTCGACTCCCTCCGGCCCCACGACGAGCCCACCAGCAGGGCCCGACCGGTGCGCTGCCGACCGCGAGTAACCTGGGGCCGTGCACGAACCCGAACGGCCGCGTCGCGGAGCGCTCATCGCGCTGCTCGCCGTGGTGTTCTTCGGTTGCCTGGCCCTCGGCTGGTGGCAGTGGGAGCGCTTCGCCTCCGGCAGCGGCGGCTTCCAGAGCCTGGGTTACGCGCTGCAGTGGCCGCTGTTCGCGGTGTTCGCGATCTACGCCTACCGCCGCTTCGTGGTGCTGGAGGCCAGGACGCAGGACGAGACGGTGCGGGAGGGCCTGGTCACCGAGCTTCCGGCCGGCATGCTGCCGGAGCGGCCGCTGGTGGCGCGGGGCAGCGACGGTGAGCTCTCTGACTACAACGCCTATCTTGCTGCGCTGGCAGCCCAGGACTCCAGGAGCGACCGGTGAGCGCCGCCCGCGGGAGCACCACCACCCCCAGCTCCATTCCGCTGAGCCCGCGCATCGCCTCCGCCCTGCTGCGCTACCGCGTGATGGCCTACGTCACCGGTGTGCTGCTGATCGCGCTGACGATCTCCGTCGTGTTCAAGTACACCGTGGGTGACGGCGGGGTGACCAGCATCGTCGGGGTCGCCCACGGCTGGATCTACCTGATCTATCTGCTCGTCACGCTGGACCTGTGGGTCAAGGCGCGCTGGTCGCCCGCCCCGGCCATCCTGGTGTTGCTGGCCGGCACGATCCCGCTGATGTCGTTCGTCGCCGAGCATCGGGTGACGGGACGAGTGCGGGCGGGTCAGTCGCTCTGACGGGTCAGCTCACGCAACGCGGGCACCAGCTGGGCGAGCGCGCGGCCCCGGTGGCTGGCCGCGTCCTTCTCCTGCGGCGTCAACTCCGCCGCACTGCGCTGCTCCCCGTCCGGCACGAACACCGGATCGTAGCCGAAACCCCCTGTGCCTGAAGGTTCTCTGGCGATCCAGCCCGCCCACCGGCCCAGCACCACCTGCTCGCCGACCCCAGGCACCACCAGCGCCGACGCGGAAACGAACGCCGCACCCCGACGCTCGTCGGGCACGTCGGCGAGCTGGGCGAGGAGCAGCGCCGTGTTGGCCGCGTCGTCGCCGTGCCGGCCGCACCACCGGGCGGAGAGCACGCCGGGCATGCCGTTCAGCGCGTCCACGGTGATGCCGGAGTCGTCGGCGACGCAGGCCAGACCGGTCGCGGCGGCCCCGTCGTGTGCCTTGGCCAGCGCGTTGCCCGCGAAGTCCGGTGCCGACTCGACCGCCTCGTCGTAGGGCGGCACCGTGTCCAGCCCTGCGAGCTCGACGCCCGCGACCCCGGTGGCATCGAGGATGCGCCGCAGCTCGGCCAGCTTCCCTGGGTTGCGGCTGGCGACGAGCAGCCGCATCAGCGCTTCTTGGCCGGGGTGGCGGGGGTCGGCAGGGTGCCCGGGTAGGGCGTGGCCAATGCCTCGGCCTGCATGCGGGTCAGCTGCGCGCAACCGGCCAGGGCCAGTTCGAGCATGGCGTCGAGGGTGCTCTTGGGGAAGGTGGCGCCCTCGCCGGTGCCCTGGATCTCCACGAAGGTGCCGGCGTCGGTGGCCACCACGTTCATGTCCACCTCGGCCCGCGAGTCCTCGGTGTAGGGCAGGTCCAGGCGCACCCGACCGTCGACCACACCCACGCTGACCGCGGCGATCGCGCAGGACAGCGGCTGCGGGTCAGCCAGCGCACCGGCCGCACGCAGCCAGGTCACCGCGTCGGCCAACGCCACGTAGGCACCGGTGATGGCCGCCGTGCGGGTTCCGCCGTCGGCCTGCAGCACGTCGCAGTCGATCGCGATGGTGTTCTCCCCGATCGAGGCGAGGTCGATGCAGGCCCGCAGCGAGCGTCCCACGAGGCGGCTGATCTCCTGGGTGCGCCCGCCCACCCTGCCCTTGACCGACTCCCGGCCGCTGCGCTCGTGGGTGGCGGCGGGCAGCATCGCGTACTCGGCGGTGACCCACCCCAGCCCCGAGCCCTGCCGCCACCGCGGCACGCCCTGGGTGACGCTGGCGGTGCACATCACCCGGGTACTGCCGAACTCCACCAGCACGGAACCGGCCGGATGGTCGGTGAACCCGCGGGTGATGCGCACGTCGCGGAGTTGGTCGTCGGCTCGGCCGTCTGCTCGTGTGGACACGCGGGCGAGCCTAACCGCCCGGCCCGACTCCCCGACCCGACGCGACGCGCACCACCTCGGCTGCCCGGACAGCGTGCACGTCGCCGCCATAGACCGCCCGGGCCTCGGCCACCACCGCGTCACGGAGGGTCCACGGCGGGATGTGGGTGAGCAACAGGCGCCCGACGCCGGCGTCCGCAGCGAGCTGACCGGCCTGGCTGCCCGAGAGGTGCACCCCAATGGGCCGGTCGGGCGCATCCGTCCACGACGCCTCAGCGAGCAGCACGTCGGCACCCGCCGCGAGCGCGGTGACCGCCGGACACGCCCCGGTGTCCCCGGTGTACACCAGCGTGGTACCGGCGTCGTCGGTGATCCGCATGCCGTAGGCCTCGCAGGGGTGCTCCACCCGGGCCACCTGGACCGACAGCGAGCCGAAGTGCGCCGTCTGCTCGTCGGACCACGAACGCAGGTCCAGCACGTCGGATAGGTCGTCGACCGCACCGCCGCACTCGGCCGAGGCGGCACCCAACCGCCCGGCCGCGTCGGAGGGTGCGTACATCCGGGTGAGCCCCGCCCGCGCCTGGGGGTGGTGGCGCCGCCAGACGAGGAGCCCCGCCACGTCGAGGCAGTGGTCGGCGTGCAGGTGGCTGAGCAGAAACGCGGCGTCAGCGGGGTCGAGGTAGCGCTGGAGGGCGCCGAGCGTGCCGCTGCCCAGGTCGAGCACCAGCGGTGGCGCTCCCGGCGCCGTCACCAGGTACCCGGACGCGGGTGACTCCGGGCCGGGGACGCTTCCCGAGCACCCGAGGACGGTCAGCAGCATGGCGGTCATACTGCCACGCACCCTGCTCAGCCAGTGAGGTGTCCCACAGTGGTCAGCTCGGGCCCGAGGAACCGCCGGCCGAGCCGGGCGAACTGCTCCGGGTCGCCGGTGGCCAGGAAGGTGCGAATGGGTGCGGTCGCCGTGGGCTCGCGGAGCAGATCACCGGTGGTGAGCACCCGGAACAGGTCCTTGGCCGTCTCCTCGGCGCTGGACACGAGGGTCACGTCGTCGCCCATCACGAGTTGCAGCACACCCGACAGCAGCGGGTAGTGCGTGCAGCCGAGCACCAGCGTGTCGATCCGCGCGCGCTGCAACGGATCCAGGTAGCCCTGCGCCAGCCCGAGCACCTGGCGGCCGCTGGTGACGCCGCGCTCGACGAAGTCGACGAAACGTGGGCACGCCACAGACGTCGCGGTGACGCCGGGAGCCGCGGCGAACGCGCGCTCGTAGGCGCCGGAGCCGATGGTGGCCGCGGTGCCGATGACGCCGACGCGGCCGGAGCGGGTGGTGGCCCGCGCCCGGCGCACCGCGGGCAACACCACTTCGATGACGGGGACGGGGTAGCGCTCCCGGGCGTCGACCAGGCAGGCGGCCGAGGCGGTGTTGCACGCGATCACCAGGGCCTTCACCCCGCGCTCGACGAGTCCGTCGGCGACGGTCATGGCGTGCGCGCGCACCTCGTCGATGCGCAGCGGGCCGTACGGACCGTGCGCGGTGTCGCCGACGTAGACCACCGATTCGTCGGGCAGCTGGTCGATGATCGCCCGCGCCACGGTGAGGCCCCCGACGCCGGAGTCGAAGATGCCGATGGGCGCATCCGGGTTGGTGGAGTCGCCGGTGCTCATGCCCAGAGCTCGCCCTCGAGCGCCGCCTCTGCCTCCTCCAACGTGCCCGCGTAGGCACCCGTCGACAGGTACTTCCAGCCCGCGTCGCACAGGACGAAGGCGATGTCCGCCCGCTGCCGCGCCTGCACCGCCTTGCGGCCGGCGGCGAGCGCGGCGTGCAGGATGGCACCGGTGGAGAAGCCGGCGAAGATGCCCTCGTACTCGATGAGCTCGCGGGTGCGGCGTAACGCATCGCGTGGGCCGACGGAGAAGCGGGCGGTGAGCAGGGCAGCGTCGTACAGCTCGGGCACGAAGCCCTCGTCGATGTTGCGCAGGCCGTAGACCAGCTCGCCGTAGCGCGGCTCCGCGGCGATCACCTGCACCCCGGGGACCTTCTCCAGCAGGAACCGACCGGCACCCATGAGCGTTCCCGTGGTGCCCAGCCCAGCCACGAAATGCGTGATCTCGGGCAGGTCGGCGAGCAGCTCCGGCCCGGTGGACTCGTAGTGCGCCAGCGCATTCGCCGGGTTCCCGTACTGGTAGAGCATGACCCACGATGGGTTGAGTGCGGCGATCTCCTTGGCCAGCGCAACGGCCTGATTCGACCCGCCCGCAGCCGGCGAGGAGATGATCTCGGCGCCGTACATGACGAGCAGCTGACGACGCTCGACGGACGTGTTCTCCGGCATGACGCACACCAGCCGGTAGCCCTTGAGCCGGGCCGCCATGGCCAGCGAGATGCCGGTGTTGCCGCTGGTGGGCTCGAGGATGGTGCATCCCGGGCTCAGCCGCCCCTCGGCCTCCGCCACCTCGATCATCCGCAGCGCGGGACGGTCCTTGACGGAGCCGGTGGGATTGCGGTCCTCCATCTTGGCCCACAACCGCACCGGCGCATCGCCCTCCCACTGCGGGGACAGGCGCGGAAGTCCGATGAGCGGCGTGCCGCCAACGGAGTCCAGCAGCGATTCGTAGCGCGCCACGTCAGCTGGCGGAACTGGCGCACGTCGACGCCACCGACCCTCCGGCGACGGGCGCGCAGGGCGCCGACCCTCCGGCGACGGCGGGCAGGATTGTCACGTCGTCGCCGTCGGCGATCGCCGTGTCCAGCCCGCCGGAGAAGCGGACGTCCTCGTCGTTGACGTAGACGTTGACGTAGCGGTGCAGCTTGCCGTCGTCGACTAGGCGGCCTTTGAGCCCGCTGTGGTGCGCATCGAGGTCGTCGATCACCTGCGCGAGCGTGCTGCCCGCGGCGTCGACGCTCTTCGCGCCGTCGGTGTGGGTGCGCAGGATGGTGGGGACGGACACGGTGACAGCCACGGAGCGCTCCAAGAGTGTGGGGGTGTTACTGGAGGGTCAACGCTCGCTGGCGCGCGGGGTGTTCCCGGGTCAGTAGCGGGGTGCGCCAGCGTCAGGACGAGCTGCGGGGTTCAGTACGAGTCGACGACCTCAACCGGTTCCTCGGTGACCTCGCCGTCGACGATGCGGTAACTGCGCAGCTCGGGCACCTCCGGCTCGCGGGTCGACACCAGGACGTAGTGCGCGTCGGGCTCGGCGGCAAAGCTCACGTCGGTACGGCTGGGATAGGCCCCCGTTGCGGTGTGGGAGTGATAGATCACCACCGGCACCTCGGCGTCGGCATCCAGCTGTCGCCACACCCGCAGCTGCTCGCCGGAGTCGAAGCGGTAGAAGGTCGGTGAGCGTTCGGCGTTCGCCATGGCGACGAAACGCTCCGGACGGTCGGAGCCCTCGGCACCGGCGATTATGCCGCAGGCTTCGTCCGGGTGGTCGGCTCGCGCGTGGGCCATCATCGCCTCGACGAGGTCACGCCTGATGGTCAGCACGCACCGGATCGTACGGGGGCGAGGTGAGACGTCTGCGCTGACTTCGTACCCCCTCTGCCTGCTCCGACCCCGGCCCCTGCCCTCACCCCCGAAGCCGCCACCCGCACCCACCCCGGCACCCGGGCCGCCCAGGCGCTCCCCCCTCGCGAGCCGACCAGCCGGCCCGGGGTGCCCGACCGCTACCCCCCGGGCCCGCGAGCCGCTATCCCCGCCCGCGCGCCGGTACCCCGCTGCGGGTGTCCGGGTGTGCGGGTGTGCGAGGCCACCGGCAGGGCCGGGGCGGTGCCAGAGCGGGGCCTCAGCGGGTCAGGGCCGGCGTCAGCCGAAGGCCGACGGGTAGACGTCGCGGTAACTGGGCACCCCAGCGGCAGGCACCCCGGCGGCACCCACCGCGGCGAGCACCCCGTGCACGATCGCCCTGGCCACGCAGTCGGCTGCCGCGGCGGTGATCGCGTCCAGCACCGGCGTTGTCACCTGTCCTTCCCCGGTGGCCAGGGCGAACACCGTGTCGCCGTCGAGCATCGAGTGTGCCGGACGCACCGCGCGGGCCAACCCGTCGTGGGAGGCCACGGCCACCCGCCGGCACTGCGCCTTGCTGAGCCCGGCGTCGGTAGCCACCACCCCGATCGTGGTGTTCAGCCGCATCGCCGGCTCGCGCAACGCCGTACCCGCGGTGACCTCGGCGGCCAGGGGCGCCCGCAGCCCGAACTCCGCGCCCAACTCGTGGTCCAGGCCCCACGGCAGTCCGGTGCGCACGTCGACCACCGCGCCGGCCGGGTTCACGGCCATCAGGGCTGAGACCACGATGCCGTCGGTCAGCAGCACGCTCGCGGTGCCCACCCCGCCCTTGAGCACCCCGGCCCGCGCCCCGGTACCGGCCCCGACGCTGCCCTGCGCAACCTCGAGCCCAGCCGCAGCGCACGCGGCGCGCCCGAAATCTGCGTCCGGTGTGTTCCCGAAGTCAGCGGTGAACAGGTCGAACAGCACGGCCGCCGGGACGATCGGCACCACGTGCGCTGGCGACGGCCCCACCCGGAAGCCGTGCCCGCGCTCGGCGAGCCAGCCCAGCACCCCGTCGGCGGCCGCGAGCCCGTACGCGCTGCCGCCGGTGAGCACCACGGCGTGCACCTGCTGCACCAGGTGGCTGGGGTCGAGCAGGTCGGTCTCCCGCGTGCCTGGCCCTGCCCCGCGCACGTCGACCCCCGCGGTCGCACCAGCGGGGACGAGGACCACGGAGGTGCCGGTGGCCCACCCGGGTTCGAGCCGCTGCACCTGGCCCACGCGCACACCCGCCACGTCGGTGATGGCGTTGCGCGGGCCAGGCCTCACGACGGCTGGCTCATGGCAGGAGCGCCTGCACCAGCGAGTCCTGCACCCAGGTCAGCCAGTGGTACACCCCGAGATGCCCGGCCCGTGGGTCGTCCTCGGGTAGTTCGTCGGGGGTGTCGGCGTCGATCTCCAGCACGGTGCCCAGCGACAGCCGCACGTCGTTGATCGCGATGAGCCACGCGTCGGCCTCCTCCGGGGTCAGGCTGACCTTGCCTCCCCGGGGCGGACAGGTCGCCAGGAGCGCGGCCGCGGCGGCGCGCTTCTGCGCGATGATCGTGGGCTCGTGCAGGCTGCGGAGCGCCGCGGCCGAGTCGGGCCCGGCCGCAGCCGCGTCGGACCCGTCGGAGGGGGGGAGGTCGGTGCGGTGGAAGTCGGGAAGCAACCGCGCGAGCGTGTCGTCCTCCGGCGGGGTGCTGTGGCCGGTGCGCAGCCCGGTGAGGTCGGCCAGCTCGTCCTGGGGGGCGGCGTCACCCCGCTCAGCCAGCATCTCGGTGATCGACCCCACCATCCCACGAAGCACCGCCGCCTCCTGCGCGGCAAGCTCCGAGCGCAACCGGAGCCCGCTCATCGCGACCTTGCGCGTCCAGGGCTGCACAGTCCTCCGTCGAGTCGTCGGTCAGCGGTACGGGGTACCGGGTACGCGGTACGGGGTCAGTCTCGTTGCACGGTGGCCCAGAGGCCGGCCGCCTGCAGCTTGGCGACGTCGGTTTCCATCTGTTCACGTGGCCCGGAGGTGACGGCGGCGCGGCCCTCGTTGTGCACCTGCATCATCAGCTCGGTGGCCTTGGCCTTGCTGAAGCCGAACAGCTTCTGGAACACGTAGGTGACGTAGTGCATCAGGTTCACCGGGTCGTCCCAGACGACCGTCACCCACGGCCGATCCACCCCCGCGGCCTCGTCGGTGACGCTGTCGGGGTCGATCTGCGGCTCGACCTCCAGCGGTGCAGCCATGCCGTTCACCCTACGACGAGCCGGCCGGCTCGTAGAGTGCTGCGCCGTGACCTCCCCCGCGAGCAGCGCGCTGTTCACCGACTCCTACGAGCTGACGATGGTCGCGGCGGCGCTGCGCAACGGTACCGCCGGACGCCACTGCACATTCGAGGTGTTCGCGCGCACGCTGCCGCACGGGCGCCGTTACGGCGTGGTGGCGGGCATCGGCCGGCTGGTGCAGCTGGTGGCGGAGTTCCGCTTCGGGCCCGAGCAGCTGGCGGCGGTGGAGCACACCACGGACTCGACGACGCTGCAGTGGCTGCGCGGCTACCGCTTCGGCGGTGACCTGGAGGGTTACCGCGAGGGCGAGCTGTACTTCCCCGGCTCGCCCGTGCTGACGGTGAGCGGCACGTTCGCCGAGTGCGTGCTGCTGGAGACCCTGGTGCTGTCCGTGCTAAACCACGACAGCGCGGTGGCCTCGGCCGCCGCCCGCATGGTCAGCGCCGCAGGTGGCCGCAGGCTCATCGAGATGGGCTCGCGGCGCACCCACGAGGAGGCCGCGGTGGCCAGCGCGCGCGCGGCGTACCTCGCGGGCTTCGACGCCACCTCCAACCTCGAGGCGGGCCGCCGCCACGGGGTGCCCACCTCCGGCACCAGCGCGCACGCCTTCACCCTGCTGCACACCGACGCCGAGGGACCGGACGAGGCTGCCGCGTTCCGTGCGCAGGTCGACGCGCTGGGGGTGGGCACCACGCTGCTGGTCGACACCTACGACATCACCCGGGGCATCGAGACGGCGGTGGCGGTGGCCGGTCCGCGGCTCGGCGCGGTCCGCATCGACTCCGGCGACCTCGGGGTGCTCGCCACCCAGGCCCGGGCGCAGCTCGACGCCCTGGGTGCCACGAGCACTCGGGTGGTGCTCTCCGGTGACCTCGACGAGCACTCCATCGCCGCACTGCGGGCCGAGCCGGTCGACGCCTACGGCGTGGGCACCGCCTTGGTCACCGGCTCCGGCGCGCCCACGGCGGGCATGGTCTACAAGCTGGTCGAGGTGGACGGGGTTCCGGTGGCCAAGCGCAGCAGCCACAAGGCCTCGCGCGGCGGGGCCAAACGCGCGCTGCGCCGGGCTCGCGACACCGGCACCGTGGTGGAGGAGGTCGTGTACCCGGCGTCCGGGTCGCCCACGCCCGGCGAACACGACCGGGCCCTGATCGTTCCGCTGCTGCGCGCCGGAGTACCCGTGCCGGGGTTGGCGACCCTGCAGGACAGCCGCGCCCATCTCGCCGCCGCCCTGGTGAGCCTGCCGTGGGAGGGGCTCAAGCTCTCCAGTGGCGAGGCGGCGATCTCGACCACGTTCCTCGGCTGAGCGGGACGGTCGGGCAGCGCCGGTAGCGTCTGCAGACGTGCCCGACCTGCCCGACCCGTCCACGCGGGCCAGCCAACTGCCGCCCGTCGGCGAGCTGCTGTCGGTGGCAGTCACGGCGCTGGGTGGGGTGGAGCGCACCGGTCAGGTGGGCATGGCCGGCGCGGTGGCGCACGCCCTGGACACGGGCGAGCACCTCGCTGTGCAGGCGGGTACCGGCACCGGCAAGTCGTTGGCCTACCTGGTGCCCGCGGTCCGCCACGCCGTCGAGTCCGGTCGCACCGTGGTGGTGTCCACCGCCACCATCGCCCTACAGCGCCAGCTGGTTGATCGCGACCTGCCCCGCCTGACCAGAGCGCTGACGCCGTCGCTGCACCGCGCGCCGGAGTTCGCCATCCTCAAGGGCCGCCGCAACTACCTCTGCCTGCACCGCCTGGCCGCTGGAGCCCCCGAGGAACCGGAGGACGCCGCACTGTTCGACCCGTTCGCAGTGTCCAAGCTGGGCCGTGAGGTTCAGCGGCTGCAGGCGTGGTCGGAGCAGACGCCCGCCGGTGACCGCGACGAGCTGGTGCCCGGGGTCACCGAACAGGCCTGGCGGCAGGTCAGCGTGTCGGCGAGGGAGTGCCTCGGGGTGTCCCGCTGCCCCGTGGGTACCGATTGTTTCGCCGAGCGGGCCCGTGCCGCCGCGGCCAAGGTCGACGTGGTGGTCACCAACCACGCGCTGCTCGCCATCGACGCGATCACGGGGGTGCCGGTGTTGCCCGAGCACGACGTGGTGGTGGTGGACGAGGCCCACGAGCTGGTCGATCGGGTCACCGCGGTGGCCACCGCCGAGCTGTTCGGCGGCGCCGTGACCGCCGCGGCCCGGCGCTGCACCAAGCTCGTCGACGACCGCGACGTCGACCGGTTGTTGGAGGCCGCCGACGCCCTGACCCTCGCGCTCACCGAGGTCGAGCCGGGCCGGTGGGAGGCGCTGCCCGGGCCCGTCGGCGGTCCGCTCACCGCAGTGCGTGACGCGGCCCTGGCCTGCCGGAGCGCCATCGGAGGGGTCAAGCCCGGTCAGCACGCGGGTGACCCCGAGGGTGCGGCCGCGCGCACGGCCGCACTGGCCTTGTTGGAGGAGGTGCACGACACGTGCGTACGGGTGCTCACCGCCTACGACGAGCCCGACCCGGCCAAGCGCCGAGACGTGGTGTGGCTCGCCGACGAGGAACGGCGTGGGCGGTTGGTGCGGGTGGCGCCACTGTCGGTGAGCGGGTTGCTGCGGGAGAACCTGTTCGGTGAATCCACCGTGGTGCTCACCTCGGCGACGCTGGCCCTGGGCGGCAGCTTCGACGCGCTCGCCCGGCAGTGGGGCCTACCCCCGGAGAACCCGGGCAGGCCGAGCACGGCCACCGCATCGGGCCGAGCTGCTCCCAGCGACGACTCCGGGCCGCGGTGGACCTCACTCGACGTCGGCTCGCCGTTCGACCACGCCGGCTCGGCCATCCTGTACGTGGCCAGGCACCTGCCCCCACCCGGGCGGGACGGGTTGGTGGAGGCGTACCTCGCCGAGATCGAGGGCCTGGTCGGCGCCGCCGGCGGGCGCACCCTGGGCTTGTTCTCGTCAACGCGTGCGGCCAAGACTGCCGCCGAGGCCATGCGGGAGCGGCTGGACACCCCGGTGCTGTGCCAGGGTGACGATTCCACCGGCCAGCTCGTCACGCGTTTCGCCGCCGACGAGCAGACCTCGCTGTTCGGCACCCTGTCGCTGTGGCAGGGGGTGGACGTCCCCGGGCGGTCGCTGTCGTTGGTGATCCTCGACCGCATCCCCTTCCCGCGACCGGATGACCCTCTGCTCGTGGCGCGGCAACGCGCGGTGGAGAGCGCGGGAGGCAACGGCTTCCTCACCGTGGCGGCCAACCACGCCGCCCTGCTGCTCGCCCAGGGGGTGGGCCGGTTGCTCCGCACCGTCGACGACCGCGGCGTGGTGGCCGTGCTCGACCCGCGCCTGGTGACCGCCCGCTACGGCGCCTACCTGCGCGCGTCGCTGCCGCCGTTCTGGCCGACCACCGACCCGCTGCTGGTACGCGGCGCGTTGCGCAGGCTCACCGCTTGAGCGGCCCCGCGTGCCCGGCGTGAAGTCACCGGGTCTGCCACCAGGTCATCGATCGCGCTCAGTCGATCGGCACCCGCCGCGCTGTGCCGTCCCGCGCGTCGGCCGCCTCCACCTCGTCGCGGGTGACTCCCAGGACGAAGAGCACCGCGTCGAGGTAGGGGTGTGAGATGGCCGTGTCGGCGACCTCACGCACCGCGGGCTTGGCGTTGAACGCGATGCCGAGGCCGGCGGCGGCGAGCATGTCGATATCGTTGGCTCCGTCGCCGACGGCCACCGTCTGCTCCAGCGGAACCCCGACCTGGGCGGCGAAGCGGCGCAGGGCCACGGCCTTGGCTGCCCGGTCGACCACCTCACCGACTACCCGCCCGGTGAGCAGCCCGTCCACGATCTCCAGGGTGTTGGCGGCCACGAAGTCGAGCTGCAGCTCGTGCGCCAACCCGTCGATCACCTGGGTGAAGCCGCCCGAGACCACACCGCAGTAGAAGCCGAGCCTGCGCAGGGTGCGGATCGTGGTGCGGGCTCCGGCGGTCAGCTCCAGGCCGTCGGCCACCTCATCGATCACCGACGCGGGCAGCCCGGCCAGCACCGCAACTCGCTGGGCCAGCGACTCCGTGAAGTCCAACTCGCCGCGCATGGCGGCCGCGGTCACCTCGGCTACCACCGCCCCCTGACCGGCGCGGGCAGCCAACAGCTCGATCACCTCACCCTGCACGAGCGTGGAGTCGACGTCGAACACGATCAGCCGTTTGGCCCGTCGGGCGAGCCCGGCCCGCTCGAACGCGACGTCGACGCCCTCACGGACGGCGACTGCGGCCAGCGCGGCCCGCAGTGCAGCGTCGTCGGCGTCGTCACTGGCGCTCACCAGTAGCTCGAGGCCCGTCACCGGGTAGTCGGCCACCCCGCGGATCGAGTCGATGTTGGCGCCCCGACAGGCGAGTTCACCGGCCACTGCGGTGAGCGCGCGAGCACTCAGCCGCCGGCCCAGCACTACCACCGCATGCGTGGACGAGGTGCGCGTGCCAGCGGTGGACGGCGCAATGTCGACGTCCACGTGCACCCCCACGGTGGACATCGCGTGCTCCACAGCCGACTGCAGCGCCTCCGGGTCGCCCGGACATGACACCAACACGCCCAGGGTGAGCCGACCCCGGATCACCACTTGTTCGACGTCCAGCACGTCAACAGCGTGGGTGGTGAGGGCGGCGAACAGCACCGAGGTCACCCCCGGGTGGTCCGGGCCGGTGACGGTGACCAGCACCGACACGGGTGCGGCTTGGACGCTCACGAGCTGGTCGGCGCGCTGCCCTACCGCGATCTCGCGTCGTTGCCGCTGGTCGCGTCCGGCTCGAGGACGTTGGTGAGCTTCTCCGTGGGGGCGCCCTCATGGGTGCCGCCGGTGTGGGCTTCCAGCCGCATACGGTCGGCCATGTGCGGGTAGTGCAGCTCGAACGCCGGGCGTTCGGAGCGGATGCGGGGCAGCTCCACGAAGTTGTGCCGTGGGGGTGGACAGCTGGTGGCCCACTCCAGGGAGTTGCCGTAGCCCCACGGGTCGTCCACCGTCACGACCTCGCCGTACCGGTAGGAGCTGAACACGTTCCACAGGAACGGCAGCGTCGAGGCCCCGAGGATGAACGCCCCGATCGTGGAGATGGTGTTCAGGGTGGTGAAGCCGTCGCTGGGCAGGTAGTCGGCGTAGCGGCGTGGCATGCCCTGCGCCCCCAGCCAGTGCTGGACCAGGAACGTGGTGTGGAAGCCGATGAACGTGGTCCAGAAGTGGTAGCGGCCCAGGGTCTCGTTCATCATCCGCCCGGTCATCTTCGGGAACCAGAAGTAGATCCCCGCGTAGGTGGCGAACACGATGGTGCCGAACAGCACGTAGTGGAAGTGCGCGACGACGAAGTAGGTGTCGGAGACGTTGAAGTCGATGGGTGGGCTGGCCAGCAGCACCCCGGTGAGTCCACCGAACAGGAAGGTGATCAGGAACCCGATCGAGAACAGCATCGGGGTCTCGAAGGTGAGCTGGCCTTTCCACATGGTGCCGATCCAGTTGAAGAACTTCACCCCGGTGGGGACCGCGATGAGGAACGTCATGAACGAGAAGAACGGCAGCAGCACCGCACCGGTGGCGTACATGTGGTGCGCCCACACCGCCACCGACAGCGCCGCGATGGCCAGCGTCGCGTACACCAGGCCCTTGTAACCGAACAGCGGCTTGCGGCTGAACACCGGGAAGATCTCGCTGACGATCCCGAAGAACGGCAACGCCACGATGTACACCTCGGGGTGGCCGAAGAACCAGAACAGGTGCTGCCACAGGATCACCCCACCGTTGGCCGGGTCGAACACATGCGCGCCGAGGTGGCGGTCGGCCAACAACCCGAACAGGGCCGCGGTGAGGATCGGGAACGCCAGCAGGATCAGGATGGAGGTGACCAGGATGTTCCAGGTGAAGATGGGCATCCGGAACATCGTCATACCCGGCGCACGCAGACAGATGCACGTGGTGATCATGTTGACCGCACCCAGGATGGTACCCAACCCGGCCACGATCAGGCCGGTGATCCACAGGTCCGCGCCCGCACCCGGTGAGTACACCGCGTCCGACAGCGGGGTGTAGGCGAACCACCCGAAATCGGCGGCACCACCAGGGGTGATGAAACCCGAGACGACGATGAGACCACCGAACAGGTACAGCCAGTAGGAGAAGGCGTTCAACCGGGGGAACGCGACGTCCGGCGCCCCGATCTGCAACGGCACGATGTAGTTGGCGAAACCGAACAGGATCGGGGTCGCGTACAGCAACAGCATGATCGTGCCGTGCATGGTGAACAGCTGGTTGTACTGCTCGTTGCTCAGAAACTGCAGACCGGGCCGGGCCAACTCCGCGCGCATCAGCAGCGCCATAAACCCACCCGCGAGGAAAAACCCGAACGACGTCACCAGATACAGCAAACCGATGGTCTTCGGGTCCGTCGTGTGGATCATCTTCAGGATGAACGAGCCCTTCTTCGCCTCCCTGACCGGATACGGCCGGGTGGCGACGGGCTGAGGCGCTAGGGCCGTCACTGATCCTCCTGCGTTGCGCGTCCTGCCGATCTCCGGCGGTCCAGATCGTATCCCGCGGGGCAGCAGGACGTGCTCCCGGCCCGGGCTCGACAGCCGCAGCCGCACGTCAACCGCTTCACCGTCCCGCCCGGGCGGCGAAGTCGTCGAGCGCCCCGAGCACCTCGCGGGACTGCCACAACCGGTTGCGGGCGAAGCCGGTGAACTCGTCGAGGATGTCCGCTTCAGTGAGCGGCGTGATGGCACGTAGTGCGTTCTGGGGCGGGACGCCGAGCTCACGCGCCACTGTCACCGCGTCGATCACCGGCTGGCGGATGAGCACGTCGGCCAGCTGCCACACAGTTGCCCCGCGCCGGGCTTTGACCTTGTCTTGCCAACTCCGCCGGATCTCCCGCAGGTCGAGCACAAGCTGACGGCCATTGGTCGCTGCCGCGAGCGACGCCGTGGCGAGCTTCTCCACGATCGGGTCCGGCACGCCGTCGCGGTACGCGGTCAGAGCGTCGAAGTACCCGCTGATGTCGGTGAGCAACCCGGCCGAAACAGGCACCCTGACGTTTCTGGTGAGTCCGTGACCGCGCAGCATCGCGTGGATGAGCGCCCGGCCTGTGCGGCCGTTCCCGTCCGGGAAGGGGTGGATGGTCTCGAACTGGGCGTGGGCGATCGCGGCCTGACTGAGCAGCGGCAGGTTCCTACGCTGGGTGAACTGCACCAGGTCAGCCATCAGGGCGGGCACGTGCTGGTGATGCGGGGGGACGAAGGCGGCTCCGTGTGGGCCGAAGGAGTCCCCGCCGATCCACACCTGCTCCTCGCGCCACCGACCGGCGATCTCGGGCTGGACGTCGGAGAGCAGGGCCGCCAAGACGGCGTCCTCGTCGAGACGGTCGGCCGAGGCCGGCGGCCGTGGCGTCGGGCAGACGGAGGCTTCCGAACGACCGCAGCATCGCGGAGTGGACGGCGACGTACGGGTCGAGCAGCAACGTCTGCGCGAGATCGGTCAGGTCGTCCGGGAGCGTTCTGGCTGAGCGGGCGCACGACTGCCATAGGCCGACCGCCGCGGCCCGGACTGCGACGTCGGTGGACAGCAGCGATGTGAAGAGCGTCGGCAGGACAGTCGCGACCGTCACCGGGGTGACCGACTCGGCCAGCAGGTCGACGAGCGCCGCCCGTGTCGTCGCGTCAAGGTTCCGGTCGCCGGTCGACGCGCTGAGCAGGGTCGACACCTTGGGCACGATCGAGTCCGGGTCGTGCCGGGCGAGCCGCCCTACCGCCTGCGCGAGATCCCGCCGCCTGCGATGGCGGCCGGCGCGCTCGTTCATCTGCTCCAGCGCCCTCAGGTACTCGTCTGCGGGTTTTGCGTCGCCGCCCGGCACGTACAGCGACGGGGTCGGCGGCGGCTGACATGCGGCGAGTAGCGCCGCGAGCAGGGCGTCTCCGCTCGGCAGCACGTCGGCCGGGTAGTCGGTCGCGAAGGCCAGGAGCTCGTCGGTCGCCTCGTCCGCGACCCGGCCACCCCAGCCACCATCGAGGCGGCGGAGCAGGAACGCCGCTGCTTCCCGCACCGCCGGCGCCGGGACAGGGGTGTCGTCGTTCCACTGTCGCAGGAAGCGGACCACGCCCGCCAGGACGTCCCGGCCCTGCTCCGGCAGAGCCGCGGCTCCCGCCTCGACGATCGCGGCGGTCGTCTGCGGCTCGCCACGCCACGCCTCGGCCAGGGCCCGCGCCGCGCACGCGCCCGGGCTGGGGGTCCCGGCGTAGCCCTCGTCCGCGCCGCGTCTGGACGCCACCAGGGCGGGGCCCAGCGCGATGACCCGGGCCGGGTCGGAGATCAGCAAGTATCGGGCTGCTTCCGCGGCGTCGGCGCGGTGTTGGTCCGCCGCGTCGCCCAGCGCCGCGGCGACTCCGGTGGTGACTGCCACGAGGTCGCGGGCGGCGAGCGCGAGCAGCGATGCCGGCTCCGCCGGACGGCGGATGCCGATGAACCCGTCGTCGTCATCTCCGGCGACGACGATGGCGCCGGTCAAGGCCCTTGCCGCTTCGTCGTCGTGGAGCTCGCCGGCGAGTTCTGCGCGAGCCGGCCCGCCTCGGGGGAGGCGATCCGGGCGAGGGCATGGGCGCCAGCGGCGGCTGCCGCCCGGCGCGTGACCTGGCCAGTGCGGGCGAGCAGCCGCAGGATGGTGCACGCGGTCGGATCGGCCAGGCCGTCAGCGAGGTCCACGACCATGCGGGCCACCGGCGGGGAGAACAGCGCTGGGGCTCGGCGGGCCGTCTCGACCAGCCGGCGGGATGCCAGCCGCGCGGCGCTGCCGCTGTCGTCGTCCGGACGCGGGTCGAGTAGGTCGAGGTCGGCCGCGAGGTCGCGCGCCGGGTATCCCTCCGCCGCGACGGCTGTCCGGCGAGAGCCGCGCCGCTGCTCCCAGGCGGCGACGGCGTCCGCAAGCTGTGCTGCGGACCGGGCCTCTGCCTGCTCCGCCGCGCGCCTGCGATCGTCCGCTTCCGTCGCGATCGTCGGCAGCAGCCGGTTCGGGCTGCGGTGCGGGCAGCCGCGGCAGTTCTGCTCGTAGAACGCCACCGCCAGGTCGAGCCCGTGCATCGACATCGTCGTCGGCATCGGCGCGTGCTGGCACCGCACCCATGCCATTCCGATGTCGAGGCCGAGCATCGATCCGGCCATGCTCGTCCCGTCCGGGAGCTCCAGCCGCGCATGGGCGCAGTGGTTAGCCAGCAGGGCCTTCGCCTGCTGGTTCCGGCGTCCGGTCTCGATGACTCGGTCAAACTCCTGCTCGCTCATCGCCTGGCCATCATCGCGCCTGCATCCGACACGTTGTCCGCCCGGACTCCACATTCGCACCGGCCGCACGGCCCGACAACAGGCAAGAACCAGCACGCGGAAGAGCCGCGGTGGGTCCCGGACTGCGGCCCTGGGCATTCGTCCTGCCGGAGCGCCACGTGCGTCGAGTTCCACGACTGCCGCAGCGTCCTCATCTGCCGCGATGGCAGCTTCGGCTCAATGCGATGGGGACGCCCGTCCAGAGTGCAGCCCTGCCGCCCTCGACCTGGGAACGACGGCCTGATCCGGGGCCAGGCCGACAAAGCAGGGACAGGAATCCTGTGTCGAAGCGCCAAACACTGTCCGCTGGCGGCGGCGGTCCTCATCTTCCGCTCGTGCCGTTGCCGGCGCTCCTGCCGATGTCGGCGAGTTGCGCTGGCCCTTGCTTCGCCGCCCGCGAAGCGCCACAATTGTGGTCATGAGCGTTGAGCCACTCCGCCGGGTCCGGGACCACTTCAGTGACGTCATCGAGCGGGTCGAGCGTGAGCACGAGCGGGTCACCGTCACCCGCAACGGGCGCGCCGCTGCCGTGATCGTCAGCCCGGAGGACCTCGCCGAGCTTGAGGAGACCCTCGCTGTCCTCAGCGACCCCGACGCGTTGGCGGACATCCGCGAGGCGGACGCCGCATACGCCGCCGATGACGTTGTCCGCGGCGTTGAGGCCGCGCGCGCCCTGCGCCCGTGACCGAGCCCGATCCCGAGCCCTACGAGCTGGTCCTGACCCCGCCGGCGGCTCGCGCGATCCGCACCGGGTTACCCGAGGCCGTGGCGGCAGCCGTGATCGAGTTCGTCACCGGAGCGTTGGTCGAGAACCCGCGCAGGGTCGGCAAGCAGTTGCGTGGTGAACTTGCCGGCATCCGCTCGGCCCGGCGCGGCACCTACCGGGTGCTCTACCGAATTAACGATCCTCGTCACGAGGTCGTCGTCCTACGCATTGAACACCGCAGTGAGGCCTACCGCCCGCGATGAGCGCTCATGCCGCTGGTCGCGTGGCCCGCGCTCTCACCAACTGGTCGCGCGCGGCGCTTCGCGAAGACGTGCGCAAGTGCCGCTGCAGCGCACCTCCGCAGGTGCTATGCCCGCAGGATCTTGTCCATCGACCTGCCCCTGGCCAGTTCGTCGACCAGTTTGTCGAGGTAGCGGATCTTCTGCATCAAGGGATCGTTGATGTCCTCGATCCGCACCCCGCAGATGGTGCCGGTGATGGACGAAGCGCGCAGATTAAGCCGCGCAGCGGTGAAGAAGTCCTTCGAAGGTGGTGCCCGAAGCCAGATGACGGCCAGGGCCGCGTCGTCGAAGCCAGTCAGCCACTCGATGACCTGGTGCAACTCCGCCTTCGTGCGGCTCTTCTTCTCGACCTTCGTCACGTAGTGGGGGTGCACCGACGCGACGCTGGTCCTGAAGATCCGGCTCATTTCACGGACCGTAGTGGGCCTCAGGGGAGAAGTCCGCTCATGCCGCATTGAGGCGCTCTCGCAGCCGTGAGTTGGTTGCTGGCATGAGGTTGCTGCGGGCCCAGGACTGCCGCGAGGTGTTCGGGTTGTGCCACATAACCGGTGGTCCGATTGGTAGCCCCCCTTGACCGCCATAACCGCAGGTCAATGATTGCCCCAGGGGCTACCGATGCTTCGGTGTGGTGGAGCTGAGGGGACTCGAACCCCTGACCCCCACACTGCCAGTGTGGTGCGCTACCAGCTGCGCCACAGCCCCAACGATGTTGCCAGGTGAAGTTACACCAGCCGAGGGGCGGCTTCCCAATCGCCGGCTCATGGCAGCTTCGACAGCCAGTTGCGGTCGTTGGTGTTGATCTTCGTCGAGCCGTTCAGGACGGTGGGTGTCGCCACCTGGTTGCCGGACGCCTGCAGCGCGGTCTGCCCGGCCTGCGACGCCGTCCGGGCCGCGGCCGTCTCAGCGCCTGCCGTGATGCACTGCTGGGCCGAGGTCGAAGCACCCACGCCCGCTGCGACCGCCGCAAGTTGGGCGTTGGACAGATCCGAGCCCGAACTTTCCTTCGGCTGCGTGGCGCCGGCGTACAGCGCGGCGTGGAAGGCCGGGAACGCCGATCCGCTGCCATCCTGGGTGACGCAGAGGGCTGCGCCAGCCGCGCGGCTCGAGTAGTCCTTGCTCGCCGAGCGGTCGTTGAGGAAGTCCAGGAAGTGGTAGTTGATCGCCACCGTGCCCTGGTCCAGGCTCTGGGCGAGCTGCTGTCCGTACACGGTCTCGAAGGCGCCACAGTTGGGGCAGAGGAAGTCCTCGAAGAGCTCCAGGGTGACCGGTGCGCTCACCGCACCCACCCGTACCACCCCGTCGCTGACCGTTACCGCGGCGCTCCGGGAGGTGCCGTAGCCGTCGTTGATCGGCTGGCTCTGCGACCGCTGGTAGAGCACGCCGGCCGCGACGACAACGGCCAGCACCGCCACGAGGGCCGCACCCGCGAGCAGCATGCCGCGGCGGGACTGCGTCGGTCGAGCCGGTGAGGCCACCTTCCGGGGGTTCGGGCCGCCACGCGCCTTGCCGGTCCTGCCGCTCATCACACCGCTCCTCCTGCTGTGTCCCCGCCCCGGAGTCTGCCGTCACCGGTGCGGCCGCGTGCACCGGGCGAGGTCAACGTGTTCGGGGTGGGGCCGGCGGGCAGACCTCGGCCTCGACGGAGGACGCGCAGGCCGCGACGACGTCGACCCGGCCGTCGCGTCCGGGCAGCGACTCCGGCGCGCGCACCCACACCAGCGCGGCGATCAGCGCGATCGCCCCGGTCACCCCGAAGGCCGCCGCGTAGGACACCTGATCGGCGATCAGCCCGGCCACCAGGGGCCCGGCGATGGCTCCCACGTCCGAGGCCATCTGGAATCCGACCAGCACCGGACCCCCGCGCCCGCGGGAACCGATCACATCGGCCACCGACGCCTGCTGCGCCGGGTTGAGCAGACCCGCCCCAAGCCCCGCCACGACGCACGCGAGCAGGAACAGCGGCGTCGTGGTGGTGTATCCCAGCCACGCCGTGCCCAACCCGAGCAGCACCAACCCGACCACGGCGAGCGGCTTGCGCCCATAGGAGTCGGCCACCCGACCGGAGGCAACCAACACGGCCGCGTTGGCGGCGGCAAACACCGCCAACGCCACCCCGGCCAGCCCGGGAGCCGAGCCAAGCACCGCGGTGACGAACAACGGCACCAGCGCCACCCGCACCCCGAACACCCCCCAGCCGTTGGCGAAGCTCGAAGCCAGCGCGGCGCGATAGGTGCGGTGGCGCCATGCGTCGCGCAACCGCAGCACGGGCCGGTCGTCCGGGCCTTCCGGCGCGGCGAGGGTGGAGTGCCTGAGCTGGGTGTGCACCACCGCGGCCGCGACGAGCAGGGCGACGGCGTAGATGACGAACGGCACCCGCAGACCGAAGCCGACGAGCAGGCCGCCGACGATGGGGCCGGCGATGTTGCCGAGCAGGAAGCTGGTGGCGTAGAGCCCGGTGACCCGTCCGCGGATCGCGGGCGGGGCGATGCGCACCAGCAGCGCCAGGGCCGAGATGGTGAACATGGTGGAGCCGATGCCACCGAGTCCGCGGAAGACGAGCAGCTGCCAGTACGCCTGGGCGAACGCACACGCGCCGGTGGACACCGCGACGATCACCAGGCCGAGCAGGTACACCGGCCGCTCGCCCAGCCGCTGAACCAGTCCGCCGGCGGTGGGGGTGAACACCAGCCGCATGAGGGCGAAGGCGCTGATCACCGCCGACGATGCGGTGACCCCGACGTTGAAGCTGGTGGCGAACGCGGGCAACGCCGGTGCGACGATGCCGAATCCGACGGCGATGACGAAGCTGGCGGCCACCAGCACCCAGATCTCGCGGGGCAGCGGGGTCGGCTGCGGTCCGGAGATGCCCCGGCGGCGCCTGACCACCTTGCCTCCTCCTCGTCCTCGTGTGACCGCGGAACTGTACGCCGGTACCTGAAAGCGGCGTGCCCTCAGGGCCGCTCGCCCACTTGGGCCCGGTCCTCCAGGGCACCGTCCACCAGGGCTCGGGCCTGCTCCTGGACCTGCGCGAGGTGCTCCGGGCCACGGAAGCTCTCGGCGTAGATCTTGTACACGTCCTCGGTACCCGAGGGCCGCGCCGCGAACCAGGCGTTCTCCGTGGCGACCTTGAGCCCGCCGATGGCCGCACCGTTGCCCGGCGCCTCGGTGAGCGTGGCGGTGATCGGCTCCCCGGCCAGCTCGGTGGCGGTCACGTCACCCGCGCTGAGCCTGCCCAGGGCAACCTTCTCCGCGCGGTCGGCGGGGGCGTCGATGCGCGCGTATGCGGGGTCACCGTGTCGCTGCACCAGCGCGGCGTACCGCTGCGACGGCGTGGAGTCCGTCACGGCCAGGATCTCCGCGGCCAGCAGCGCCAGCAGGATGCCGTCCTTGTCGGTGGTCCACACGGTGGCGTCGTGGCGGAGGAACGACGCACCCGCACTCTCCTCGCCGCCGAAGCCCACGGAGCCGTCGAGTAGCCCGGGTACGAAGTACTTGAAGCCGACGGGCACCTCCAGCAGCGTTCGGCCGAGTTCGGCGACCACCCGGTCGATCATCGACGAGCTCACCAGCGTCTTGCCCACGGACGTGCCCGCGGCCCACGACCGCGTGGTGAACAGATACTCGATGGCCACGGCCAGGAAGTGGTTGGGGCTCATCAACCCCGCGTCGGGGGTGACGATGCCGTGCCGGTCGGCGTCGGCGTCGTTGCCGGTGGAGACGTCGTAGGCGTCCTTGGCCCGCACGAGCGAGGCCATGGCGTTCGGCGAGGAGCAGTCCATCCGGATCTTGCCGTCGGTGTCCAGGGTCATGAACGCCCACTGCGGGTCCACCTCGGGGTTGACCACGGTCAGGTCCACGCCGTGGCGCTGTGCGATCTCGCCCCAGTAGTGCACGGCCGCACCACCGAGTGGATCGGCCCCGATCCGAACCCCGGCGGACCGGATGGCGTCGAGGTCGAGCACGCTCGGCAGGTCGTCGACGTAGTGGCCGAGGAAGTCGTAGCCCTGCACGGCGTTGCGCGTCTGGTCGGTGGTGGCGCGGGGTACGCCGGCCAGGCCCCCCGCAGCAGCTCGTTGGCCCGGTCGGCGATGGCCCCGGTGGCGGCGGAGCCCGCGGGCCCACCGTGGGGCGGGTTGTACTTGAATCCACCGTCGCGGGGTGGGTTGTGTGAGGGGGTGACGACGATGCCGTCGACCCGCCCGTGGGAGCCGTCCCGGTTCAGCGCCAGGATGGCGTGGCTCACCGCGGGGGTGGGGGTGTAGGCGTCGCGGGAGTCGACGAGCACGGTGACGTCGTTGGCCACCAGCACCTGAAGGGCCGTGTGCCACGTGGGCAGGCTCAGGGCGTGGGTGTCTCGGCCGATCAGCAGCGGGCCGGTGGTGCCCTGGCTTCGGCGGTACTCGCAGATGGCTTGGGTGGTGGCCAGGATGTGCGCCTCGTTGAACGCGGTGTCCAGGCTCGACCCGCGGTGTCCGGAGGTGCCGAAGACCACCTGCTGCGCCGGGTCGGTCGGGTCGGGCGTGCGGTCGTAGTACGCCGCCTCCAGCGCGCTGAGGTCCACCAGATCCGACGGCTGGGCGGGTTGTCCTGCGCGCGGGTGTGCCATGCCCGCCATCCTGGCCTGGCGGTGGCCCGCACCGCGAACGGTGACGGCGGAGGCTAGTGTAGTGTCTTGTAAATAAGTGTGGATTGCGGTAGGGTGGTGTATGCGCTTGCCTACCGCCCCGATGCCCTTGTCCGACAGCCAGCGAGAGGTGCTCGCGAAGCTGTCCAGATCACGAACGG